>Ga0070671_100000468_pt1 | contig 28118 bp, 27 predicted proteins | sample KBSS73metaG_FD_65341 | JGI IMG/M metagenome (GOLD analysis project Ga0070671, IMG submission 65341) | Switchgrass rhizosphere microbial communities from Kellogg Biological Station, Michigan, USA - KBS S7-3 metaG | ecosystem: Host-associated > Plants > Roots > Rhizosphere > Soil ...
CGATCAGCACGAACTTCGACCACCAGTACAGCACCGAGTCGGGCCTCCTCACCGCGTGGACACTCAGCCTACGGAGCGCGAAGTCGGCACGACAACAAGGGACCGACCGCCGACCCGATCACCACCGCATGCCCCGCTCGGGCCCGGTCCGTGTCAGGATGAACACGTCCCCTGCCGCGTCCGGCGAAAGGCCCCGTGCATGAGCAGCGAGCACGACGGGAACGACCGCGCGACCGAGGCCGGTGGCCAGGGCGGTGCCGCCTCGTTCGACGAGATCGTCGCGTCCTGGCGGGCCGAGGGCACCGTGCCGGACTGGCCCGGTGCGTCCGGCGACCCCGACGCGGACCGGGGCGACGCCCCCGTGGCCGACGGCACGCCCGTGATCCCCCTGCCCGCGCCCGTCCGTCCGGGTCCGTCGGTCGACCCGCTGCAGGAGACGGACGAGCACTACGTGCCCCCGGAGCCGCCGCCGCTGCCCAAGCTGGGCGTCGCGGCCGTCGTCGGGCTGGTGCTGGTGGCGATCGGGATCGTGTTGACCGCGGCGCCCCAGTGGTTGGGCATGTCGTCGGTCTACGGCCTGCCGCTGGGCCTGGTCGCGATCGCAGGCGGGCTCACCTGGCTGCTCATGCGCCTGTGGCAGCCCGTCCCCGACGACGACCCCTACGGCGAGGACGACGGCACCGTCTGAGCCGGCCCCTTTGCGCGGGCCCCTTTGCGCGAGCCCCTCAGCGGCGGGCCACGACCGCCTCGCGGGCCAGCTCCGCCGACCCGACCACCGCCGAGGCGGACCCCAGCTGGGCGGTGCGGATCCGGGCGAGGGGACGGTTCCCCGCGCCCGTCACGATCCGGGCGTAGTGCTCGCGGGCCTCGTCGAGGAACAGCGGGGCCGAGGTGGAGACCCCGCCGCCGATCACGACCAGCTCGGGATCGAAGACGTCCGCGACCAGCGACAGCCCCTCCCCCAGCCAGCGGCCCATCTCGGCCAGCGCACGCCGGGCGAGCCGGTCGCCGTCGCGCGCCGCGCCCGCGACCCGCTGCCCGGTGATCCGGCCCGGGTCCCACGCGGCCTCGCGGTGCAGCACCGACGGTCCCTGGTCGGGATCGGCGAGCATCTCCAGCGCGGTCGTGCCCAGCGCGGTGCCGCTGCAGTAGCGCTCCCAGCAGCCGCGCTTGCCGCACTCGCACGGGCGCCCGTCCGGCACCACCCGCAGGTGCCCCAGCTCGGGGGCCACGCCGAACGCGCCCCGGTACAACGCGCCGTCGAGCAGCAGGGCGCCGCCGATCCCGGTGCCCAGGGCCACGAAGACCACCGTCGACGCCCCGGCCGCGGCGCCGTAGCGGCGCTCGGCGAGCGCGGCGGCGTTCGCGTCGTGCTCCACGACGACCGGCAGCCCGATCCGCAGCCGCATCCGCTCGGCCACCGGGGCGTCCCGCCAGGACAGGTGCGGCGCGAACCGGACGATCCCGCGGTCGGCGTCGATGAACCCGGCGAGCGCCAGGCCCACGGCCGCGACCTCGTGGCGCGTGGTGAGCTCCGAGACGCACGCGGCGATCGCGGCCTCCAGTGCGTCGTCGCTCCTCGGGGTGGCGGTGCCCGCGCTGTCGATCACCTCGCCCTGCGCGTCCACGACGCCCGCGCGGACGCTGGTGCCGCCGACGTCGACGCCGATGGTGAGCACGTCAGGCACGGCTGACGGGGATGTGCTGGACCCGTCTGCCACCAGGTGATCCGTGGGTGTCGGCCTGCTCGTCCCGCTGGGCCGGACCGTCCGGCGACTCCTCCATCACCGTGCGGAGGGCCGCCACGACCCCTGACGCGTGGTCCGCGAGCGTCACAGCCAGCTCGGGCCGCTCCCCGCGCAGCACGGCCAGCAGCGCGCAGATCGGGCAGCTCGCGCAGCTCGACGGGGCGGCCTCGCCCGTGCGGGCGGCCTCCAGCAGCGGGGTGAGCCGGTCCAGCACGGTGACGGCCAGCGCCTTCAGCTCCCCGGTCAGCGTCTCCGAGTGCGCGCAGCTCATCGCACTCCCTCGCTACGCGAGCTCGGCGCTGCGCTCGGGCGCTGTGCCGATGGTTCGCTCACCCGCTCGCTCACCGCTGCATCCAGACCGCCGGATCGGGCACGAACGTCACGACCAGGTCGTCGGCCTCCAGGCGGGCCGCCACCACCTCACACCGCCGCAGGACGGCGGGCAGGCTGACCCGCCGCCGGGTGACGCCGACGGTGACGAGCAGCTCGTCCCCGACGCGCGTGAGGTCCAGCGGGCCGTGCGCCGCGCCGGGCAGCCGCAGGGACAGCTCGAACTCCGAGTCTCTCGACGTCCCGGTGCCCGCCGTGCGCTCCACGCGCAGCCCGGGCTCGGTGTCCGGCCCCACCGCGACGGGATCGGCGTCGCCGTACAACGCCTCGGCGAGGGCGAGCAGGGCCTCGGCCCCGACGGGCTCGGCGGCGGCGTAGGGCACCGTCGCCATCGGCACGCCCGCCTCCCCGCGCACCTCCGCCAGTACCGCCTGCTGCTCGGTCCAGCGCTCGCGCAGCCATCGGGCGGTGGGCCCGCGCAGCGACGGCGGCGGCGCCGGGACCAGCCGGTTCACCACCATCCCGTCCACCCGCAGGTCGTGCAGGGCGAGCGCGGTGAGCGTGCGGCGGGTCTCCGCGGCGACCACCCGCTCCGGGGTGAGGACCAGCCGGATCGAGGTGCTCGCCCGGTCCCCGAGCATCGCGCGCAGGCCGGTGAGCTGCGTCGCGAGGCCGTCGAGCGCGTCGACGGTCCGCTGCCAGCCCTCCTGGTCGGCGCCCGCGAGACCGGCGATCACCCGGCGGTGCCTGGGGAACAGCCGCTCCAGGTAGCCGGACAGGGCCTCGGGCAGGCCGAGCAGGCGCAGGGTCTCGGCGGTGGGGCCGCAGTCGACCACCACGACGTCCCACAGCCCCGACGCAGCCAGCCGGTGCACCTCGGCCAGCGCGAGCAGGTCCTCGACGCCGGGCAGCACGGTCAGCTCGTCGGCCACCAGCTCGTCGACGCCTGCTCCGGAGAGCAGCGTGCGCAGGTGGTCCTGAAGCTCGGCCCAGGCGCCCTCGAGCAGCACCCGGGTGTCGACGTGCCCGGCGAACAGCCCGTGCTCGAGCTCGATCGGCCCGAGCTCCGTCGACACCGCGTCGAGCTCCTCACCGAGGGCGTCGCCGAGGGAGTGCGCGGGGTCGGTGGAGACCACCAGCGTCTTGCGGCCGGACCGGGCCAAGCGCACGGCGGTGGCCGCCGCCAGCGTCGTCTTCCCGACGCCCCCCTTGCCGGTGAACAGCACGACCCGCACGGCCCGAACTGTATCGGGGCCGCGGAGCGGGGCTCGACCCGGAGCGATCAGCGACCCTCGGCGCCGGCGATCAGCGACCCTCGACGCCGGCGATCAGCGCGCCTCGACGCGGCGCTTGAGCCCCTTCAGCGCGGTGTCGATGATCACCTTCTCCGCCTTGCGGCGGAGCATCCCGATCATCGGGATGTTGAGGTCGACGGCGAGGCTGTAGGTGACCGTCGTCGGCGCCGACCCGGAGGACTCGAGCGTGTACGAGCCGGTCTGCGCCTTCTGCATCTGGCCTTTGACCAGGACCCAGCTGACCGAGCGGCCGTCCGCGGCCCAGTCGTAGTCCAGCGTGTAGGTGTCCTTGATCGGCCCGGCGTCCATGGAGAAGCGGACCTGGTCGGCGCGGTCGCCGTCCTTGCCGAGGATCTCGACCGTCTTCACCTGGTCGGCCCACTCGGGATAGGCCTCGAAGTCCGCGATGACCGCCATCACCGTGTCCGGGTCGGCGTCGATGGTGATCGAGGAGGTCGTCGCGTCGGCCATGACGCGGAGGTTACCTCTCACCAGCGCAGCACGTACGGCAGACCGGTCCGGCGGAAATGCCCCACGTTCACGCACTCGGTGCGCCCGACGCGCGCCCGCGCGGCCAGCGGCTGGTGCACGTGCCCGAACAGCGCGGCGCGCGGGCGCTCCCGCTCGATCAGCGCCCGCAGCCCCAGCCCGGGCAGCTCCCGCCGCTGGGTGACGACGTCGTAGTGCAGCGGCGGGACCTCCGGCGGGGCGTGGGTGCAGAGGAGGTCGACGTCGGACAGCTTCTCGACGGCGGCGGTGTACTCCTCCGCCACCACCATGTGCGGGCGCCACGGGCCGCCGTTGCGCGGCGGGAACCCGTGGGGCAGCGGCACTCCGCCCACGAACCCGACGCGGAGGCCCGCGATCTCGACCACCTCGCCGTCCGGCACCCGGATGCCCGGCCGCAGGTGGGCGGCCCAGCGCTCCGGCAGGTCGACGTTGCCGGGGATGGCCCAGGTGTTCTCGGGCAGGACCGCGAACAGCTTCGCGTACTGCTCGTCGACGGCCTCGCCGATGACCGCGGCGGGATCCGGGATGCGCCCCCACGCGATCTTCGCGTACGCGGCCAGCTCGCCCGGCCCGCCCGAGCGGCGGACCCGGCCGAACTCCCGGCTGACGTCCTCGCCCAGCACCCGACCGAGGATCCCGGCGGAGGGGTTCGCGTAGTCCACGAAGTCGACCAGGTCGCCGAGCACGAACACGGCGTCGGCGCCGTCGGCGGCCCGCGCCAGGGCGTCGACGTTGCCGTGGACGTCCGAGACGACGTGAACGCGCATGCGATCTAGGGTGCCTCACCCGGGGCCCGGCCCTCCTCCAAGTGTGACTTGAGCGTGAACGCGATCCGCTTCGCGCGGTGCTGGCGGCGGCGCCTCTCCCGGGCCGCCCACCGACCCGCCTGCGGGGCGGGCGCGCCGTCGGGGCCGAGGGGGTCGGCGCGGAGGAAGTAGTGGAGGCACGTGCCGTCGAGCATGGGTTCGAGCCACACCTCCATGCTCCCGGTCAGCGCGCCGCCCACGGTCCATCGCATCCCCTGCACGCCGCGGTCCGCGATCACCTCGAGGGTGAGGTCCGGCCAGAGCCGCGGCCAGACCCCCGGGTCGGCGAAGATCGGCGCGACGCGCGCGGGCGGCACGGCCAGGAACGTCTCGTCCACCACGTCCACACTGGTCATTGACCGCCCCCCGTCGCGACATCGGGATCTTTCGGACGAACGGGATCTCGCCCGTCCTGTCCCGACGCGGTATCTTTCCTCACGAGTAACCTGTCAACGCCGGCCAGGAGGTCGTCATCGTGCGTGAGTACAGCGTCCCCGCCACCGTCACCATCGGTGCGGGGGAGAACCTCCTCGACGCCGTCTACGCGCACGAGGTGGAGCATCCCGGGGAGACCCTGCTCAAGATCCAGAGCAGCCCGGGCGAGTGGAGCCCGGTCACCGCGGCCGAGTTCGCGGCGCGCGTGACCGCCGTCGCGCAGGGCCTGATCGCCTCCGGCGTGGGCCCCGGGGACCGAGTGGCGCTGCTGTCGCGCACACGGTTCGAGTGGACCCTGCTGGACTACGCGATCCTCGCCGTCGGCGGGGTGACCGTGCCGATCTACGAGACGTCGTCGGCGTCGCAGATCGCGTGGATCCTGGAGGACTCCGGGGCGGTGGGGATCGTCGTCGAGACGCAGGCGCACGCGGCGCTGGTCGAGACGGACGGGTTCGTGAAGGTGATCGACGAGGGCGCGGTGGAGGCGCTCGTCGCCGACGGTGCCGCCGTGGCCGCGGACGAGGTGCACGCGCGCCGCAGGGCGGTCCGCGCGGACGACCTGGCCACGCTGATCTACACCTCCGGGACCACGGGCAGGCCCAAGGGCTGCGAGCTGACCCACCGCAACCTGCTCACCGAGATCGCCGCGACCCGCGAGGTGCTGAGCCAGCTGCTGGCCGCCGACGGGTCGGTGCTGCTGTTCCTGCCGCTCGCGCACGTGTTCGGCAAGGTCATCCAGTGCGGCGCGATCGCCTCCCGCACGGTCGTCGGGCACACCCCGGACACCAAGAACCTGCTCGCCGACCTGGGCACCTTCCAGCCGACGTTCCTGCTCGCCGCCCCGCGGGTGTTCGAGAAGGTGTACAACGGCGCCCGGCAGAAGGCGCACGACGGCGGCAAGGGCGCGATCTTCGACGCCGCCGCGGACGTCGCGATCGCCTGGTCGAAGGCGCAGGACACGGGCGGTCCGTCCTTCGTCCTCAAGCTCAAGCACGCCGTGTTCGACAAGCTCGTCTACGGCAAGCTGCGCGAGGCGACCGGCGGCAAGGTCGTGGCCGCGGTGTCCGGCTCGGCCCCCCTCGGGGACCGGCTGGGGCACTTCTTCCGCGGCGTCGGGATCACCATCCTCGAGGGCTACGGGCTCACCGAGACCACCGCGGGCGTCACGGTCAACGCGCTCGGCGCGCAGCGGATCGGGTCGGTCGGTCGTCCGGTGCCCGGGCACGCCGTCCGGATCGCCGAGGACGGCGAGATCATGCTGGCGGGCGACATCGTCTTCCGCGGCTACTGGCGGAACCCGGAGGCCACGGCGGCCGCGATCGAGGACGGCTGGTTCCACAGCGGCGACCTCGGCGCGCTGGACGACGCGGGCTTCCTCTCCATCACCGGCCGCAAGAAGGAGATCCTGGTGACGGCGGGTGGCAAGAACGTCGCCCCCGCCGTGCTGGAGGACCGACTGCGCGCCCACGCGCTGGTCGGGCAGTGCATGGTCGTCGGGGACGGGCAGCCGTTCATCGCCGCGCTGATCACGATCGACCCCGAGGCCCTGCCGGGCTGGCGGGAGCGCAACGGGAAGACCACGGACGGGGACCCGTCGTCCGCGGCGGACCTGATCGAGGACCCGGAGCTGCGCGGGGAGATCGCCGCGGCGGTCGAGGAGGCCAACCAGGCGGTCTCGCGCGCCGAGCAGATCCGCAAGTTCCGGATCCTCCCGGTGGACTTCAGCGAGGGTGGCGGCGAGCTGACCCCCACGCTGAAGGTGAAGCGGACCGTCGTCGCGGACCGCTACGCCGCGGAGATCGCCGCGCTCTACGCCCCCGCGGGCGACAAGCAGCCCGCCTGACCCGGACCCCGCACCCTCGCACCCGCACCCCCGCCGAAGATCATCACACCCTGAGTGTCGAATCACTGGGCCGTTTCCGCAGTCAGGGTGTGGTGATCACGATTCCGCTTGATCATCACACCCTGGCGGCCCCGGTGAGGAGCTGCTGGAGCCGGTCGACCTGAGTCGGCCATGTCCACGCCTCCTGCATCCACGCCCGCCCGGCCGCCCCCATCGCGCGGGCGCGGTCGGGATCGGCGAGCAGGTCGGCCAGGGCCGTGACCAGGGCGCGGCGGTCCCGGCCGTCGACGACGTGTCCGGTCTCCCCCGGCCGCACCGTCTCCGGCGCGCCGCCGCTGTCCCCGGCCACCACCGGCACCCCGCAGGCCTGGGCCTCCAACAGCACGATCCCCAGCCCCTCGACGTCCAGGCCCCCGCCGCGCGTCCGGCAGGGCAGGGCGAAGGCGTCCCCGACGGCCTGGTGCGCCGCCAGCTCGTCCGCGGGCACGGCGCCGGTGAACACGACGGCGTCCTCCCCCCGCGCCAGCCGCCGCAGCCGGTCCCGGTCCGGCCCGTCCCCCACGATCAGCAGCCGCGCCCCGGGGATGCGCTCCCGCAACGGCCCGAGCGCACCGATCAACGCGTCCTGCCCCTTGCGCGCGACCAGCCTGGACAGGCACGTGACGACGGGGGCCTCCCCCAGCCCGTAGCGCGCTCGCAGCTCGGCGCGGGCGGCCGGGTCGGGACGGAAGACGTCGGGGTCGATCGCGGGCGGCACGTGCTCCAGCGCGGCCCGCGGCCCGAACGCCGCCGCGAACCGGCCCCGGGTGTACCGGGAGACGACCGTGACGGCGTCGGCGTCGTCACCGATCCGCCGCAGCGCCTGCCGCCCGCCGGGGACCATCGACCAGCCCACCTCGTGGCCGTGGGTGCTCGCCACCACGCGCTCCACGCCGGCCCCGCGCAGGTGCGGTCCGAGCAGCGCCAGCGGGGCGGCGGCGCCGAACCAGACGGTCGTCGCGCCGTGCTCCCGGACGAGCGCCGCGGCCCGCCGGGCGACGCCCGGGACCGGCAGCATCAACGACGTCGGGTGTCGGTGGACGGGATAGCCGAGACCCGCGTCGAACGCCGCGGCGCCCTCCCACGCGGGTGCGTACACCGCGAGCTCGCCCGCAGGCAGCCGGTCCGCGAGCGCCTGGAGGTAGTTCTGGATGCCCCCGCGGCGCGGCGGGAAGTCGTTCGTGACGAGGAGGGTGCGGGCCACCGGCCGACCGTAGCGACCGGCACCGGCGCGACCCGGCGCGACCCGGCGCGAACCGGCGCGAACTCTCGCGCTCGCGGTCCGGGTCAGACCCGGCGGGCGCCGCTGAAGACGCTGCGGTTGACCTTCTGGTACTTCACCACGTCGCCGCTCTGCGGGGCGTTGATCATCTTCCCGCCGCCCGCGTAGATCCCGACGTGGCTCACCGGGGAGTAGTAGAACACCAGGTCACCGGGCCGCAGCTCGTCCCAGGCGACCGCCTTGCCCACCGTGGACTGCGCGCTCGACGAGCGGGGCAGCGTGATGCCCACCTGCTTGAAGGCCCAGGAGGTGAGCCCCGAGCAGTCGAAGGAGTTGGGGCCGCCTGCCCCCCACGAGTACGGCCTGCCGAGCTTGGTCGCCGCGGCGCGCAGGGCGTCCGCGCCTGCCCCGGAACCCCAGGCGACGTCCGGCGCGTCCTCGTCCGGACCGTTGTGCAACGCACGGTCCCGGGGGCTGAGCTGCCGCAGCAGGTCCTCGGCCTCGTCGATCCGGCGCTCGGCGTCCGCCTTGCGGCCCGCGATCTCGTCCGCGGCCCGATGGGCGTCGTCGGCCGCGGTTCGGGCGTCCGCCGTGGCCCGGTCCGCCTCGGCCTGGGTGCGGGCCGCGCGGTCGGTCTTGTCCTGCAGGTCCCGCAACGCGACGAGCCGGTCCGCGGACAGGGTCTCCAGCGCCGACATCTGGTCGAGGTAGTCCTGCGGCGACGGGCTGGAGAGCAGGGCGTTGAACTGGTCCAGCCGACCGTTGTCGAAGAACGCCAGCGTGACGTCCTCGAGCGAACGCCGATACGTCTCCTCGTCCGCGCGGGCGTGGTCGGCCTCCGCACGCAGCGGCTCGACGGCCTCCTGCCTGCGGTCGGCCTCCTCCTGCTTGGCGGTGAAGTCGTCCGTGGCGGCGTGCCACTGCTCCGTCAGCGCCTCCGCCTCGCGCTGGACCTCCCCCAGCCGCACGCGCGCCTCGTCCGCCGTGCGGGGCGGCTCGGGCGGGGCCGGAGCGGTCTCCTCCGGGTCGCCCGCGCGAGCGTCCGGCAGCGTGGTGACGCCGGGATCGGGGGCCGCGGGGTCGGGGGCGGCGGGGTCGGGGGCGGGATCACCGCCGGGAGCGGGGAGCGTGCCGGGGGTCGGGATGCCGGGCAGCGGGATCCCCGGCAGCGGCGGGTTCGCCGCCGCCACACCTGCCCCGACGGGGAGCGCGAGGACCACGACCGCCGCCAGCAGGAGCGCACGCAGTCCGCGGGAGTGCCGACGGGCGGGTCGGATCTCCGCGCGAGGAGGCGCCTCACTCGTGGTGACCCTGCGGACCGCGGGAGGGGCGGCCCGCTCGGCACGCGGTCGAGTGGCACCCGCTCGAGTGGCACCCGGTCGAGCGGCACGGGCCGAGGGAAGGGCGGTCGCGTGTTCCCGGTCCACCGCGCGGCGGGTCGCGGTGTCCTCGGTCGACGGGTCTCGGGGAACCACGCCTCGCGACTCCCTCCTCGGCACCGCCGTGCCCGGGTCGGGGGCTCCGGGTCCGGATGCTGGGGAGAGCACCGGCGGCGGCGACCCCGTGCGACCGCCCTGGGGAGACGGCCTCGGACACGAGGACGGTCGAAGATTACGAGCGTGTGATTCACCCGTCCAGAGCGCGCCCGGCCGGGGGTGCCACGAGCGGTCCTCCCCCACACGCTGCGACGGAGAGCCCGATTCGGGGCACCAGGACTACCCAGCGTTGCGCTGCTCGGCCGCGGTGCCCCCGATCTCGGTGACGGGCGGGCTCTGGACGGGAACCACGCGCAACCGCGGGATCAGTCCCTGGTCCGCCAGGATGGCCAACGCGCGCCGCTCGGCTGCGTCGAGCTGTACCTGCGGCGCGCCGGACGGCGCCCCGTCCTCGCGCTTCGGGACCTCGGGTACGCCGAGGAGCACCCCGATCACGCACTCCCCGCAGGCCGCTCCGCGGACCTCGCAGCTGTCGCAGTCGACGATCATCGTGCCCTCCTCGCGTCCGGTGACCTGATCTGCGGCGCACGCTAGGGGGCACCACCGACAGTTTCCGAATTCCGCACGACCGGACCGCAGATCGCATCCTCACCGCGCACCAGGCGAGCGCACACGCAGAGCGGGTTCCGATCTGCGGGCGGGGGTCGGGCGGCTCAGCCGCGGAGGCGGCCCAGCAGGACCGACGACGGCACCGCGTGGGCCCCCCGCCTGCGAATCGAGTCCGCCACCGCGCGGTCCGAGGAGGCGACTAGCACCGGCCTGCCCTGCGGCTCCGCGGCGACCAGGTCCCGGATCACGTCGTCCGCGATCACGCCGGCGTCGCTGAACAGCACCCGCACCCCGCGGGCGCCGCGGGTCTGCGCGGCGGTGACCGCCGCGCCGTCGAACACCACGGTGACCTCGACGCCGGTCCGCGCGGCCAACGCCCCCAGCTGCCCCACGAGCCGGGTCCGCTGGTCGGCCAGCGGCAGCTCGGCGTAACCGGTCTTGCTGACGTTGTAGCCGTCGACGATCAGGTGGGCCGCGGGCAGGGCCAGCAGTGCGTCGAGCGTGGCGAGGTTGGCCACGGGCTCCCCGCGCACGGTGCCCGGACCGGCCACGAGATCCGCCGGACGCGGGCCTCCCCCGCCCAACGACAGCTCGCGCCGCAGCCCGGACACGGCTCCGCCGAGGGTCTCCAGCAACAGCCCGAGGCGCACCTCGTCGCCCTGCCGGGCCTCCTTCGCCGCCTGCCGCGCGGCGGCGACCTCGGCCGCCGCCCGCTGTGCGCGGCGGCGCTCCTCGTCCGCACGAGCCCGTTCGCGGTCCCGTTCGGCGAGGGCCGCCGCGAGCCGGTCGTCCGCCCCGGCGCGCAGCCGCGCGACCTCGCGTTCCAGCTCGGCCATCCCGTCCCGCGCGAAGCGCAGCTCGGTCCCCTGCTCGGAGACCTTGCGCCGCAGCCGGACGAACTCGTGCTCCCGTTCGGCGGCGGCCTCGCGGGCCTGGTCGCGCGCCTCGGCGAGCTCGGCACGCAGTCGTTCGACCTCGATCGTGAGCTTGTCCGCCCTGGCCAGGGCCTCGTCCCGCTCGGCGCGCGCCTCCGCGGCGTCCCCGCGGCGGGCGACGGCGGCGACCGCGGCCCGCGCCCCCGACGCACCGGTGATCACCGCGGCGGCGGCTGAGGTGATCGGCTCGTCCGGGCCCGCGGCGAGCTCACCCGGCCGGTGCTCCTCCCACCACGCGACGACGGCGGTGCGGAACGCGCTGTCCTCGCGCAGCTCCCGCACGAGGGCCGCGGCACCGAGCCGGGCACGCTTCGCGGGGGTGAACTTGGCGAACGGCCGCAGCGACCCGGGGATCTCCGGTCCCGGCATGTGCCCGACGGCCGTGGCCGCGACCTCCGCGAGCCGGTGCCGGACGGGATCGGGCAGCAGCGCCCAGTCCAGGTCCGGAGACGCCGGAGACGCTGAGGTCTCCTCGGTCGCGGCGTCCTCCCGGTACATCGGACCAGGTTATCCCCGATCGCGGCGGCCAGCCACGACTGGCGGCGCGCCGACCTCACCCGTCCGTGCCGAGGGTCCGAACCGAACGCGACACGCTCGAACAGGTGTGCGAGATCTGTCGGTGGGTCGAACTAGTGTTCGCACGGTGACCGCTCCCCAGCTGTCGTTCGACGAGCTCGGCACCCCGCTGCGCGAGGTGACGTTCGTGGTGCTCGACCTCGAGACCACCGGCGGCTCCCCTCAGCAGGACGGGATCACCGAGGTCGGCGCCGTGAAGGTGCGCGGCGGCGAACAGCTGGGCGAGCTGGGCACGCTCGTGGACCCCGGCACCGGGATCCCGCCGAACGTCGTGGCGCTCACCGGCATCACCACGGCGATGGTGCGGGCCGCCCCGCGGATGGAGGCGGTGCTGCCGTCGGTGTTGGAGTTCCTGTCCGGCGCGGTGCTCGTGGCGCACAACGCCCCGTTCGACGCCGGCTTCCTCCGGTCCGCCTGCGAGCGCTACGGACACCTGTGGCCGAAGCCCCCGGTGCTCTGCACCGCCCGGCTGGCCCGGGCCGCGCTGACGAGGGACGAGTGCCCGAGCGTCCGGCTCGGCGCTCTCGCCGCCCACTTCGGCACCCGCGCACAGCCCAACCACCGGGCGTTGTCGGACGCACGGGCGACCGTCGAGGTCCTCCACCACCTGCTCGAACGCATCGGCAACCTCGGGGTGCAGAGCCTCGAGGAGCTGCTCGCCCTCACCCGCGAGGCCTCCGCCCACCGGCCCACCCAGCGGCAACGACAGCAGCGGCACCTCGCTGCGGCGGTCCCGTCGGCGCCGGGGGTCTACCTGTTCCGGGGACCGCGGGAGGAGGTGCTCTACGTCGGGACGAGCGGGGACCTGCGCAGGCGGGTGCGCAGCTACTTCACCGCGGGCGAGCGACGGCGCCGGATCCGGGACATGGTCGCGCTGGCGGAGCGGGTGGACACGGTCGTGTGCGCGCACGCGCTCGAGGCGGGGGTGCGCGAGCTGCGGCTGCTCGCGGCCCACAAACCCAGGTACAACCGGCGCTCGCGCAATCCGGGGCGGGCCTGGTGGGTCACCGCGACGGAGGAGGCCTTCCCCCGCCTCTCCGTCGTCACGTCGGTGAAGGAGGGGGCGCTGGGCCCCTTCCCCTCGCACCGCGCGGCCGAGTCCGCGGTCGACACCCTGCTCGACGCCGTGCCTCTGCGGCGCTGCACGCAGCGGATCCCGGCTCGGTCACCCTCGGCCACGCCGTGCATGCTCCACGAGCTCGGACGCTGCGCGGCGCCGTGCGCGGGCCTGCAGAGCCGCGAGGAGTACGCCCCGGTCGTCTCGCGGTGGCGGGACCTGGTCGAGGGCAGGCGGGACGCGGAACTGTCCGCGCTGGTGGGTGCGGTGGACGCGCTGGCGGACGAGGAGCGGTTCGAGGAGGCCGCGGGCGACCGGGACCGGCTCGTCACCCTGATCGGGGCGCTCACCAGACGGCAGAGCCTCGCCGAGCTGACCGCGCAGCCCGAGCTGGTGGGCGCCCGGCCGGACGGGCGCGGGGGCTGGGAGCTCGCCGTCGTCCGGTACGGGCAGCTGGCGGCGGCGGACGTCGCGCGGCGCGGGGTCCGGCCGATGCCGGTGGTGGAGGCGATGCGTGCGGGTGCGCAGACGATCCTGCCCGGCCCGGGGCCGCTGCGCGGCGCGCCACCCGAGGAGACCCGCCTGCTCTACCGCTGGCTGACCAGCGGAGGGACCCGGTTGGTGTACTCCGAGCCGTGGGCCGAGCCTGCCCACAGCGCGGCCCGCTGGGGCGGCTGGGCGGCACGGGCGCGGGAGGGCACTCAGGCGGGTCGGGCGGCGGTGGAGGCGTTAGGTTGAGCGGAGTCGTCCCGAGAAGGAGAGCCCTGTGATCACCGCGATCGTCCTGGTGCACACCGACGCCGACCGGATCCCCGAGACAGCGCAGGCCATCGCGGACCTCGCGGGGGTCGCCGAGGTCTACTCCTGCGCGGGGGACGTGGACCTGATCGCGATCGTCAAGGTCAAGGAGCACGAGCAGCTCGCGGACGTCATCGCGGGCAAGCTCTCGAAGGTCGAGGGCGTGCAGCACACGGACACCCACATCGCCTTCCGCTCGTACTCCAGCGCGGACACGGACGCCGCCTTCGCCGTCGGCGGCTGAACGCCGGAACGGCACCCCCGCTGGTGAGCGGGAGTGCCGTCGAGATCAGCGGCAGCGCCGTCGGATGATGATCGAACAACGCTGGTGCCGATCGCCGCCGGTGATCGTCCGGCGGGTCGCGGTCAGCCGGCGGTGGCCTTCTCCGGCGCTGTGGTCTTCTCCGACGCGGTGGTCTTCTCCGGCGCTGTCGTCTTCTCCGGCGCTGTGGCCGCCCCGGTCGGGGTGTCGCCGGTGGGGCTGTCGCCCGCCGGGGTCGTCTCGGACGGGGCCTCGCTCGCCGGAGGCGTGCCGGACGGGCCGCCGCCCGCAGGTGCGTCACCGGCGGGGGCCCCACCGGCAGGCGTCCCACCGGCAGGCGCCTCACCGGCAGGCGCCTCAGCAGTGGGGGCTTCACCCGTAGGCGTCGCTCCCGTGGGGGCGTCGCCCGCGGGAGTGGAGCCCGCCGGGCCGGTCGCGTTCGGGAGCGCGGGCGGGGTCACGCCGGTCTGACCCGCCGTGGCACCGCCGCCCGCCCCGGCCACCGCCCCACCCGGGCCCGCCGCCGCACCGGCACCGGCACCCGCGTTCGCACCGGGCTGGGGGTCGATCGGGTCGAGGGGGTACATGCGGACCCAGTCGATCTCGTAGTCGGCCTCGCGCATGCCGCCGCCGTAGAAGTTGTCGAACTGGATCGTCAGATGGCCCGAGGGCATGTCCTGGATGTTCTTGCGGCCACCGGGCCCGGCGCCGTCCTCGAGGGTGTACCACTCCTTGCCGTCGATGTAGCCGCGGACGTGGTCCGGGGTCCACTCGAAGGCGATGGTGTGCCACTCGGACAGCGGCGCGCCGCAGTCGTTCTCCTCCAGGAACTCCTGCTGGACGGGCATGTTCGGGTGCGGGTAGTGGATGAAGGCGTTGGCGCAGGCCTCGCCGGGGGCCTGGTTCTCCAGGAAGTCGTACTCGCCGTCCTGAGGCCAGCTGTCGGACTCTGGCCAGACGATCAGCAGCGGGTGGTACTCGTTGCCCGCGTCGCCGGTGTTGAACGAGCGGACCCTGGCCTCCCAGCGGCCGTACTTCTGGTCGAGCTTCGAGGCGAGCCATCCGGTGTCGCCGTTCGCGGCGCCCTTCTGGATGAGCTTCTCGCCGTCGACGGTGCTGTTCGCGCCGCAGCGCTGCCCGTTGCCGTCGTGGCCCGCCCAGCAGCCGTCGATGTTCTCCCACTTCTCCGGGTTCGGCTGCCCGGTGTAGTCGAACTCGTCGGACTGCGGGAGCGGGGTGCCCCAGCCGTAGCGCTCGGCGGCGGTGCTCGGCTCGAAAGGCGGCATGGTCACCCCGCCCGCCTGGGCCGAGGTGTCCCCGGCCTGGGCCCCGGCGGCGCCGGCGCTCGCCTGGGCGCTGGTCGGAGCGGCGGGCTCAGCGGGCTCGACCTGCGCACCCGGCCCGTCGGCAGCGGGGTCGGCAGCGGTCCCGGCGGCAGGCTCGGCGGCAGGGTCGGCGGCGGGGTCCGAGGCGGGCCCGGCGGCGGGCCCGGCGGCGGGCTCAGCGGCGGGCTCAGCGGCGGGCTCGGCGGCAGGCTCGGCGGCAGGCTCGGCGACGGGCTCGGCGACGGGCTCGGCGGCAGGCTCGGCGGCAGGCTCGGCGGCAGGCTCCGCGGCAGGCTCCGCGGCAGGCTCCGCGGCAGGCTCCGCGGCAGGCTCCGCGGCGGGCTCCGCGGCGGGGTCGACGGCCGCGGCGCCGGAGGCGGCCTGCTTCTCCGTCGGCTCCCCGGAGGCGACCGGGGCACCGGCGGCCGGGGCGCTCAGCTGCGGAGCACCCGTCGCGTCCGGGGCCGGTAGGTCCGTCGCGGAGGCGGCGACGGTGGCCGGGGCGTCGGTCTGGTTCGTGGCGAGGGCGACACCGGGCCCGAGCAGGGCCAGGGCGCCCACCGCCGCGACGACGGTCAGGTGCGTGCGGGCTCGAAGCCTCATGGGTCAGTCGCCTTTCCGGTGCACCACCCCGTCACCCGGGTGGGCGACGAAGGCCGGTCGGACCGCGACCCTCCGCGAGCGGAACGTCACGAGCCTCGAGGCCCCGTGGTGTCAGTGGGGTAGGTGGTGCTGACGTGAATGATGGTGCTGATGTCCGCTTTCCGTCACCACTACAGCCCGAAGCCGCCCGATCGCGTGACGCAGTCACCGGTTGGGCGTCACCCTGTGCAGCGACGTCGCCCCGACCGACGATCACGTGTCACCACCCGTCCGAGCAGGGGTTCTCACGGCCCGTCACGCCATGGGTCACGACGCGTGACGACCACGACCGTGCACGCCGGTTCCGTGCTCTCAGCGCTGCGGCGACAGCGCTGAGAGCACGCAAACGGCGATCAAGCAGCCCTGAGCGCACGAAACGTGCACAACCGGCAGCCCACCGCACACACCACGAAGGGCCCGCCGCACGAGTGCGACGGGCCCTTCGACGGAGCTGCGGTCAGGTCTTGAGGCGGGTGGAGACCTCGGCCCACCGCGCCAGCAGCGCCTCCGCGGCGCCGGAGTCGATCGCCTCCGCGGCACGCGACAGCCCGGCCGTCAGCGCGGCGGTGAGGTCCGTGATCGGACCGTCGAACGCGGCGAGCGCACCTGCGGCGTTGAGCAGCACCGCGTCCCGCACCGGCCCGGTCTTGCCCGCGACCAGGTCCCGCGCGACCGCCGCGTTGTGGGCGGCGTCCCCACCGCGCAGGTCCTCGCGTGACGCGGCCGCCAGCCCGAGCGAGGACGGGTCGAGCGACGAGCGCTCCACCGCTCCCCCACCCGCGACCCAGACGGTGCTGGTGGTGGTCGTGGTCAGCTCGTCCAGCCCGTCGTCACCGCGGACGACCAGCGCCGACGCCCCGCGCCCCGCCAGCACCTCGGCGATCACCGGCGCCAGCCGCGGGTCCGCGCAGCCCACCAGGCCCGCGGAGGGCTGGGCCGGGTTGGTGAGCGGGCCGAGGATGTTCATCGCCGTGGGCACGCCGAGCTCGCGGCGCACCGGCCCGGCGTAGCGCATGGAGGGATGGAACACGGGCGCGAAGCAGAACGCGATCCCCGCCTCCGCCGCGCACGCGACCACCGCGGCGGGCGGCAGGTCGATCGCCACACCCAGCGCCTCGAGCACGTCCGCCGCCCCCGACGCCGACGACGCCGCCCGGTTGCCGTGCTTGACCACCGGCACCCCCGCGGCGGCCACGACGATCGCGGCCATCGTGGAGATGTTGACCGTGTTGGCCTGGTCCCCACCGGTCCCGACGACGTCGACCGAGCGCTCGGCGACCTCGATCCGGTGCGCGTGCGCCAGCATGGCGGCGGCCAGCCCGGAGATCTCGGTGGCCGTCTCCCCCTTCGACCGCAGCGCGACGAGGAACCCCGCCAGCTGGGCCGGGGTCGCGTCCCCGGAGAGCACCTGGTCCATCACCCAGGCGGTGTCGTCCGCCGCGAGGTCCCGCCCGCCGATCAGCTGCCCGAGGACGGCGGGCCAGGTCTGGACCGCCGTCACTGGACGACGGGCGCCGGCAGACCGCGCAGCACGTCCGCGACGGTCTCGGCGGCCGTGAGCGGGTCCAGCGGGTGCACCAGCACGGCGTCCGCCTGCGACCAGGTGGCCAGCCACCGGTCGTCCGCCCGGCGGACCGCCACCACGATCGGGGGGCAGTCCGTGATCTCGTCCTTCAGCTGGCGGCACAGGCCGAGGCCGCCGGTCGGCTGGGCCTCGCCGTCGAGGATCGCGAGGTCGACCTCGCCGGCGTCGCACGCGGCGAGGACCTCGGCGATCCCGCCGACCTCGAGGTAGCGGACCCGGCCGACGTCCGGCGCCGGGCGGCGTCCGATCGCGTTGACCAGACCCTCCCTGACCTCGGGGCGATGGCTGAAGACGAGCACGGTCCTGGACGTGGGGCTGCTCACCCGAGGCATCCTAGTCTCCGGAACCGGATCAGCCCCTCAGGCGTTCTCGAAGAAGAAGACCCGGGTCTGACGACACGTTGTAGAAGTTGTGGGTCATAATGCCCGGGTGACGACAGCGGCTCCCAACATCAGCGCGCGGATCCACTCGCTGAACCGACCGAACCTGGTCAGCATCGGCACCATCGTCTGGCTGTCCAGCGAGCTGATGTTCTTCGCCGGTCTGTTCGCGATCTACTTCACCGCGCGCGCCCAGAACGTCGGCGAGTGGCCCCCGCCGCCGACCCATCTCGACGTCCCGTACGCCCTGGTGGTGACGATCGTCCTCGTGGCGTCGTCGTTCACCTGCCAGTTCGGCGTCTTCGCCGCCGAGCGCGGCGACGTCTTCGGCCTCCGGCGCTGGTACCTGTTGACGCTGCTCATGGGCACGTTCTTCGTGCTGGGGCAGATCAACGAGTACCACACGCTGGTCACCGAGCACGAGACGACGATCTCGTCGAGCGCCTACGGCACCGTCTTCTACCTGGCGACCGGCTTCCACGGCCTGCACGTCACCGGCGGTCTGATCGCGTTCGTGTACCTGCTCATCCGCACGAAGCTCAGCAAGTTCACCCCGGCCCAGGCCACCGCGGCGATCGTCGTGTCGTACTACTGGCACTTCGTCGACGTCGTGTGGATCGGCCTGTTCGCCGTCATCTACTTCATCCGGTAGCGGGGCTCCCGCGCCACCAGCACCACCTGCACCATCAGCTCAGCCCCGAACCGACAGCACGACCACCGTGAGGGTGAGACGGAAGACGATGACCACCGAATCCACCACACGGCCCCCGCGCAGGCGGTGGGGCCACGGCAAGCTCAAGCGGCGCTTCGCCGCGGCCGCGGCCCTCGGCGCCGCCCTCGTCCTCACCGGCGGAATGGCGTACGGCTTCAGCGAGACGACCGGGACCGTCAACGAGGCCCAGGCCCAGCCGGACACCGCGCTGATCGCCAAGGGCGAGCAGCTCTACAACCAGGCCTGCATCACCTGCCACGGGTCGAACCTGCAGGGTGTGCAGGACCGCGGCGTCAGCCTGATCGGCGTCGGCGACGCCGCCGTGTACTTCCAGGTCTCCTCGGGACGCATGCCGCTGGCCCGCCAGGAGGCGCAGGCCATGCGCAAGCCCCCGCTGCCGCAGTTCGACCCGGACACCGAGGAGGGCCGGGCCAACCTCGACGCGCTCGGCGCCTTCGTCCAGGCGAACGGCGGCGGCCCGGAGGCCCCGATGCAGACGGGCGCGGCCCTGCGCGGCGGTGACCCCGCCCGCGGCGGCCAGCTCTTCCGGCTGAACTGCGCGAGCTGCCACAACTTCACCGGGGTCGGCGGCGCGCTGTCGTCGGGCAAGTACGCGCCCGCCCTCGCGCCCGCCTCCGAGGAGCAGATCTACACCGCGATGCTCACCGGCCCGCAGAACATGCCGAAGTTCGGCGACCGGCAGCTCACGCCGGAGGAGAAGCGGGACATCATCGCCTACGTCAAGTCGGTGAACGACGGCAACAACCAGGTCGGCGGCAACGAGCTGGGCGGCCTCGGCCCGACGACCGAGGGCGTGGTCATCTTCATCGTCGGCCTCACGTCGATCATCGGTTTCGCCATGTGGTTGGGAGCGAAGAATTGAGCGCCACCAACACCCCCGGCCGTCCCACGCCGGAGGAGCTCGACGCCATGTCGCCCGAGGAGCTCGCCACCCTCGCGGGCACCCTCGACGACGTCGAGGTCGTCCACAACGCCCCGCGGTGGCCGGTCAAGGGCACCCGGGCCGAGAAGCGGGCCGAGCGGTCCGTCGCGACCTGGTTCATCCTGTCGGCCCTGGCCGCGCTGGGCTTCATCGTCGCCTTCATCGCCTGGCCGCACGAGTACGTGGCCCCCGGTCAGCCCGGGTACGACTGGTACCACTACTACACGCCGGTCGTCGGGTTCCTGTTCGGGTTCTCGGTGCTCGCGCTGGGCATCGGCGTCATCGTCTACGTCCGGAAGTTCTTCCCGGAGGAGACCTCGGTCCAGCAGCGCCACGACGGCCGCTCGGACGAGGTCGACCGCAAGACGATCCTCGCCCAGCTCGCGTCGGCCGGGAAGAGCACCGACATCGCCCGCCGCAAGCTGATCACCCGCTCGGCGGGTGCGGCCGCGGGCATCTTCGGCATCGGGATCGGCATCGCGGCGCTGGGCCCGCTGATCCGCAACCCGTGGAAGGGCGGGGACGACGCAGCGCTCTGGGTCACCCCGTGGCGCCCGGAGAACGGCGAGACCGTCTACCTGCGCCGCGACACCGGGATCCTGGGCGAGATCTCCCGGGTCCGCCCGGAGGACATGGAGCCCGGTTCCATGGAGACCGTCTTCCCCTTCCGCGAGTCCGAGCGCGGCGACGAGGAGGCCCTGCTGCACGCCCAGCGGGCCTCGGACACGCCCGTCATGCTCATCCGGCTGCGGCCGGACACCCCCACCGTGAAGCGGCAGGGGCAGGAGAACTTCCACTACGGCGACTTCTACGCCTTCTCGAAGGTGTGCACCCACCTCGGCTGCCCGACGTCGCTGTACCAGGCACAGGACAACAGGATCCTGTGCCCGTGCCACCAGTCGCAGTTCCTCGCGACCGAGTTCGCGCGTCCCGTCTTCGGTCCCGCGACGCGCGCACTCCCCCAGCTGCCCATTACCGTGGACAGTGAGGGTTACTTCGTGGCACGGAGCGACTTCATCGAGGCAGTCGGACCGGCATTCTGGGAGCGGAGGCCATGAGCGCCATCACCACACCCACGACGTCATCGGCGAGCAGGGCCGCGGCCGCGCTCGACGAGGCGGACGAGCGGTTCCATCCCGCCGCGGGGCTGCGCAAGCAGTTCAACAAGGTCTTCCCCACCCACTGGTCGTTCATGTTGGGCGAGGTCGCCCTCTACAGCTTCATCATCCTGTTGCTGTCGGGGACCTACCTCGCGCTGTTCTTCGACCCGTCGATGACCGAGGTCGTCTACAACGGGCCGTTCGACAACATGCGCGGCATTCACATGTCCCGGGCCTACGAGAGCGCGCTGGAGATCTCCCTGGAGGTCCGTGGCGGGCTGTTCGTCCGGCAGGTGCACCACTGGGCGGCGCTGCTGTTCATCGCCTCCATGGTCGCCCACATGTTCCGGGTCTACTTCACCGGCGGGTTCCGCAAGCCCCGTGAGACGAACTGGGTCATCGGCCTGGTCCTGATCCTGCTGGGCATGCTCGAGGGCTTCACCGGCTACTCGCTGCCGGACGACCTGCTCTCCGGCGTCGGCCTGCGCATCGCCTCCGGCTTCATCATGTCGATCCCGCTGATCGGCACCTGGGCGCACTGGCTGCTCTTCGGCGGCGAGTTCCCCGGGATGGAGATCATCCCGCGGCTCTACATCGTCCACGTGCTGATCTTCCCGGGCATCCTGCTCGCGCTGATCGCGGTGCATGTGGGCCTGGTCTGGTACCAGAAGCACACCCAGTTCCCCGGCCCGGGCCGCAAGGAGACCAACGTCGTCGGCGTCCGGATCCTCCCGGCGTTCGCCGCCAAGGGCGGGGCGTTCTTCGCCGTCGTCACCGGCGTCATCGGGATCATGGCGGGCATCTTCCAGATCAACCCGATCTGGAACCTCGGCCCCTACGACCCCTCGCACATCTCCGCGGGGTCGCAGCCGGACTGGTACATGCTCTTCTCGGAGGGCATGGCGCGCATCTTCCCGCCGTGGGAGATCTACCTGTTCGGGACCTACACGATCCCGGCGGCCTTCTGGGCCACGGTGGCGTTCCTGCCGGTGCTGTTCGTGGTCGCCGGGTTCTACCCGGCCGTCGAGCGGCGGATGACCGGCGACAACGCGCTGCACAACCTGCTGCAGCGCCCGCGGGACGTCCCGGTCCGCACCGCGCTCGGCGCCATGGGCATCTCGTTCTACGTCTGGCTGGTGCTCTGCGGCGTCAACGACTGGATCGCCTACTTCTTCCACATCTCGCTCAACGCGACGACGTGGGCGGGCCGCATCGGCCTGCTGGTGGTCCCGCCGATCGCCTACTGGGTGACGTACCGGATCTGCATCGGGCTGCAGCGCGGAGACCGCGCGGTGCTGGAGCACGGCATCGAGACCGGCATCATCCGCAGGCTGCCGCACGGCGAGTTCATCGAGGTGCACCAGCCGCTGGCCGGTGTCGACTCGCACGGGCACGCCATCCCGCTGGAGTACCAGGGCGCTCCGGTGCCCAAGCGGATGAACCAGCTGGGTTCGGCGGGTGAGCCCGTCCCGGGCTCGCTGCTCTCCCCGGACCCGGTCGACGAGACCGTGGCCCTGGAGCAGGCCCGCGCCGAGCACCACCACCGGGAGCTCGAGGAGTCGGACGCCCGGTCGGCCCGGCAGCTGGAGCTGACCGGTCGGCCCGAGGCCGGTCGGCCGAAGGACCAGACCGACTGAGTCGTCGCACGTCACGAACAGGGCCCCACCGGATTCCGGTGGGGCCCTGTTCTTCTCGTCAGGGGCGGGTGTCGCGTGGATCACCGTCGTGCTAGGGTCGTCGACGTGCGAATCGCAGCGATCCTCGTCGCCGCGCGCCTCGGGCTCGTAGTAGCCCGGCGCGCCGGCTGATCCAGGCCGCCGTCGCGCTCGCGGGACTCTCGCCCCGCCTTCTTCCCAAGACGAGAACCCTGCCAGACCTGGCTCGCGTTCCCGCACGTCCCGAACGCATCCCGGAGCAGTCCCCATGAGCCTCACGATCGATCGCCCCCGTACCGCCGCCACCGCCGGCTGCCGCATCCTGCGCAGGCACACCATCGTCACCACCCAGGGGATGGACGGTGTCCTGGCCGTCACGGCCGAGCTCCGCGCGTCGGCCACCCTGGTCAAGGAGCTGGCGATCGACGTCCGCGAGGGCGTCGGGTGCAGCGAGGTCACCTGCAGCGTCAGCATGACCGCCGAGGAGGCCGCCGAGTTCGCGGCCCGTCTCCGCACCCTGGACGCCGTCTCGAGCGTCGACCCCTACTGATCCGCCGAAACGAACCTCGGTGCTGTTCAGACCATGATCGAACAGCGCTGAGGTTCATCTCGACGGGAGGTGGGCGCGGCCCCTCGCGGCCGCCAGCATGGCCGCCAGCTCCGCGACCTTGACCCGCTCGGCGTCCCCGCGAGCGGCGCCGAGCCGGATCTCCTCGGCGTCCAGGCGCTCCCAGTCCGTCCAGGTCACCGGCTCGATGCCGTAGGCCTGCAGCACCTCCACCACGGAGTCCGGGTCGGGGTGCGGCGGGGTCGGGAGGGTGTGCAGGTCGTCCAGCAGGGCGGCGACGGTCTCGACCGCGTCGCCCTTGTTGGTCCCGATCACCCCGGTCGGCCCCCGCTTGATCCAGCCCGTCACGTACGAGCCCGGCGCGACGCGGCCGTGCTCGTTGGGCACGATCCCGCCTGCCTCGTCGTAGGGCAGGCCGGGGATGGGCTCGCCCGCGTAGCCGATCGCCCGCACGACCAGTCCCGCGTCGATGGTCTCCTCGGGGCCACCGCCGGTGCGCTCCACGACCATCCCGGCGACCCGCCCGTCCTCCTCGAGGAGCCGGACCGGGGTCCGCAGGAAGTGCAGGTGGATGCGCCGCGGCGCGGGCTCCCCCGGGTCGGCGGCCCACGCGGTCAGCAGCGCGATGTTCTGCTTCTGCCTGCGCTCCTGCGGCTCGGGGACGCCCGCGGCGAGCACCCCGTCGTCGTGCACGAGGACCTGGACACCGTCGAGGTCCCCGATCTGGCGCAGCTCGGCCGGGGTGAACTTGACGTGCTCGGGGCCGCGTCGGATCACGACGTGCACGTCGGTGACGCCACTCCCGCGCAACGCGTCGAGCACCCGGTCCGGGACGTCCGTGGCGGCCATCTCGACGTGCCCCCGCGCCAGCACCCGCGCGACGTCCAGGGCGACGTTCCCCGCCCCCACCACGATCACCCCGGGATGGTCGAGCTCGGGATCGAGGTCGACGAAGTCCGGGTGCCCGCAGTACCAGCTCACGAACGCGCCGGAGCCGTGGCTGCCGCGCAGGTCCTCCCCGGGGATCCGCAGCGCGCGGTCCACCGAGCTGCCCGAGGCGTGCACGACGGCGTGGTAGTGCTCGCGCAGCACGTCCAGCGGCAGGCCACCCTCCCCCACCCGCACGTTGCCGAGGAACCGGACCCGGGACCCGTCGGCGAAGGGCTTCTGCAGCACCCGGATCACGGACTTCATCTTCACGTGGTCCGGGGCGACGCCGTAGCGGACCAGGCCGTACGGGGCGGGGAGGCGGTCCAGGACGTCGACGTCGATCGGGACGTCCGACGAGGCCAGTGCGGCGGCGGCGTAGAGACCGGAGGGTCCGGCACCGATGACCGCGACTCGGGGGTGGGCGGGCATGTAGGCGTCACTGCTCCTCGTACCCGGGATCGGCAGCGGTCCCGGATCGCGTGTGGTGGGCGCGTCCCCCGCAGTATCCCCCGAGTATCCCCCGAGATCACTCCGGAGGGCGGATCACCGCCGTGGCGGTTCGGACGACGCGCCCGACCGCCCGCCGGGCGGCACGAGCTCGGTGCGGTGCGAGACGGCGCGCATCGTCACACCGCCGCGCTCTGGAACGACCGCCGGTAGTCGGCGGGCGGCACCCCCATGACCTGCCGGAAATGGTGCCGCAGCAGGGTCGCGGAGCCGAACCCGCAGCGCCCGGCGACGGCGTCGACGGACAGGTCGGTGTCCTCGAGCAGCCGCCGCGCGTGCAGCACCCGCTGCCGGGTGAGCCAGCGCAGCGGGCTGGTGCCCGTCTCGGCGGCGAACCGGCGGGCGAAGGTGCGCTCGGACATGTTCGCGCGCGCGGCCAGGTCCGCGACGGTGTGGTCGATCTCGAGGTGCCCGAGCAGCCAGTCCAGGATCGGGCCCAGCGAGTCCGCGGAGCACTCCGGCACGGGTCGCTCGATGAACTGCCGCTGCCCGCCCTCGCGCTGCGGCGGCACGACCATCCGGCGCGCGATCCCGTTGACCACCGCGCTGCCGAGCTCGCGGCGGACCAGGTGCAGGCACGCGTCGATGCCCGCGGCGGTGCCCGCGCTGGTGATCAGGTTGCCGTCGTCGACGTAGAGCACGTCCTGGTCGACCTCGACGTCCGGGTAGGAGGCCCGCAGCTCCTCCGCGCTGTGCCAGTGCGTGGCCACCCTGCGGCCGCTGAGCAGCCCCGCCGCCGCCAGGACGAACACCCCGGAGCACACGCTGAGCATCATCGCGCCCGCGGCCTCGGCGTCCCGGAGGGCCTGCAGCGCCTCCTCCGGGTAGTCGCGCAGCCGGGTGGCCGGGACGGCGACGAGGTCGGCACCCGCCAGGCCCTCCAGCCCGTGCCGGGGCACGACGTCCACCCCGCCGGTCGTGCTGACCGCCACGCCCGCCTCGAGCCCGCAGACCCGGAAGTCCAGGACCGGCAGCCCGTCGTCGGAGCGGTCGAGGCCGAAGACCTCACACAGCACCCCGAACTCGAACACGGCCAGCTCGTCGAGCACGAGCACGGCGACACTCCGCAGCATGGCCGCCAGCGTACTGGCAGCATCTTTGCGAGAGCTGTCGTTCCCGCCACTTCTGGCAGGAACTCATCTACAGCACACTTCCTGCCATGACTTCCTCGGTTCTCACCCTCATCGCCGTCGCCGCCCTCGTCGCGTGGATCCTCGCCTGGGTCCCCGTCCGCAACCGCCGCGGCGGCCTGCACCCCGTCCGGACCGGCACCGCCGTGCCGTTCCACCGCATCCCACCGGAGGACGCCGACCACGCGCGTCTCCTGGCCGACCTGCGGGCCCTGCCGGACTCCCCCGCCGACGTGGAGACCCGGCTCAGGATCTAGCCCCCTTGAGGTCCGCCTGGATGGCCAGGGCACAGGCCCGGAGGTGGAGCAGGGCCTCGTCCCGGAGCCAGGCCCGGGTGCCGCGGCTGGTGTGCGTGCTGACGTTCGCCGCCGCGACCACCCGGCCGGTCGCGTCCTTGATCGGGACCGCGATCGAGCGGAGGCCCTCCTCCAGCTCCTGGTCGACCAGGCTGTAGCCCGCGGCCCGGACGTCGCCCAGCAGGTCCCGCAGGGCGGCGGGCTCGGCCACGGTCCGCTCCGTGAACGCACGGGGCTCACCGAGCCGATGGTCCAGCTCCGCCGCGGGAAGGGCGGCCAGCAGGACCCGGCCCATCGAGGTGGCGAACGCGGGGAACCGGGTGCCGATCGTGATCGACACGGTCATGATCCGGCTCGTCGCGACGCGCGCGACGTAGACGACGTCTGAACCGTCGAGCACGGCGACCGACGCCGACTCGTGGACGAGCTGCACGAGCTCCTCCAGGTGCGGCTCGGCGACCTCGGGCAGCGACAGCGCGGACAGGTACGAGTAGCCCAGCTCCAGCACGCGCGGGGTCAGGGTGAACAGCCTGCCGTCCGTGCGGACGTACCCCAGCTCGGCCAGCGTCAGCAGGAACCGGCGGGCCGCCGCGCGGGTCAGTCCGGTCGAGCGCGCGACGTCGGACAGGGTCTGTGCGGGATGCGCACCGTCGAAGGCCTTGATCACGGCCAGCCCGCGGGCCAGCGACTGGACGTGCTCGGCGCGGGGCGTCGGGGCGGTCATCGGGCGGCCAGGACACGGTCGACGAGGTCGGCGGCGTACCCGACGTCCGGGGTGTCGGTCCTGAGGTTGCGCCGCATGGCCTCCGGATGGACCTCGAGGCCCTCCAGACAGGTGCGCAGCCGGGCGGCGGCACCTCCGGTCGTCGCGAGCAGGTCGACGAGCGTGGCCCACTCGGCGTGCCACGGCCCCGCCCCGCGCTGGTGCTCGTGGTCCATCGCGGCGAGCAGCGTCGCGACGAGTCCGGGCGCCCGCCGGGCCGACGCGCGCGCCGTCACCGCCGCGATCGGGTTCCGCTTGTGCGGCATGGACGACGAGTCCCCCGGCGCCCCCTCGCTCACCTCGCCGACCTCGGTCTGCGCCAGCAGCACGACGTCCGTGGCGGGCTTGGCGCACGCCCCCGCGGCCACGCCGAGGGTCCCCGCGAGCGCCCCGATCCGGGTGCGTTCGGTGTGCCACGGGACGCCCTGCGGGGCGACGCCCAGCAGCTCGGCGAGGGTGTCCGCGACGGCGGGCGACGAGCCCGCCAGGGTGCCCGCCGCGCCGCCGAACTGGACCGGCAGCGCGTCGACCCGGGCGGCGAGGTCGCGGAGGGCGGCGTCCAGTCCGGCCGCCCAGCCCGCCGCGACCAGCCCGAACGTCGTGGGCAGGGCTTGCTGGGCGAGGGTCCGCGCCATCATCGGGGTGTCCCGGTGGGCGAGCGCGAGCCCGGCAGCGGCCTCGGCGGCCGCGCGCAGGTCCGCCCGCAACGGCTCCGCCGCCCGCCGCACCAGCAGCACGATCGCGGTGTCCATGATGTCCTGGCTCGTGGCTCCGGGATGGACCGCGGCGCCTGCCGGGCCCGCGGCCTCGCGCAGGAGGCGGACCAGCGGGATCACCGGGTTGCCGCCCTCCACAGCGGCCTTCGCCAGCGCCACGGCGTCCACGTCGGACCGGGCGGCGGCCGCGGCGATCCGCTCGGCGTCCTCGCCTGCCACGAGGCCGTGGCGGGCCGCGGCGCGGGAGAGCGCGACCTCGACCGCGAGCAGGGCCTCGATCCAGGCCGCGTCGGTCAGCCGCTCGGACACGGCGTCGGCGCCGTACAGTGGGGTGAGCAGCCCGCTGTTCGTCATGCGGACAACCGTACGCCATGCGCCCGGGGGCGACGGGCACAATGTGCGGGTGACCCGCACCGTTCTCCTCGATCTCGACGGCACCCTCGTCGACTCCGCCCCCGGCATCCTCGGGACCCTCCGCACCGCGTTCGACCGGGTCGGCGTGCCGTGGGACGACACCGTGATCGGCCCGCACCTGCTCGGCCCGCCGCTCTACGAGTCGCTCCCGCCGCTGGTCGGCGAGTCCGCGGCCGAGCGGGTCATGGCCCTCTACCGGCCGCTGTACCGGGAGAGCGGACTCCTGAAGTCCACTCCGTACCCCGGGATCGACGACCTGCTCCGGGCGCTCGCCGACAGCGGGGCGCGGCTCGCCCTGGCCACCAGCAAGGCCGAGCCGTCCGCCCGCGACATCCTGGCCAACCAGGGCTGGACCGACCTGTTCACCGAGATCACCGGGGACACCGTGGACGCCGGGCTGCCGAGCAAGGCCGCCGTCGTCGGCGAGGCGCTGCGCCGCCTCGGCTCCCCCGATCCCGCGACGTGCGTGATGGTCGGCGACCGCAAGCACGACGTCCTCGGCTCCGCGGCCCACGGCATCACCTGCCTGGGCGCGGGCTGGGGCTACGCCG
>Ga0070671_100000474_pt1 | contig 28013 bp, 31 predicted proteins | sample KBSS73metaG_FD_65341 | JGI IMG/M metagenome (GOLD analysis project Ga0070671, IMG submission 65341) | Switchgrass rhizosphere microbial communities from Kellogg Biological Station, Michigan, USA - KBS S7-3 metaG | ecosystem: Host-associated > Plants > Roots > Rhizosphere > Soil ...
CTTCGTTCAGCGTGTTTCAGTTTAAGAAGGCAGAGTTGAAAGACCCATCAAAGAAAGCATCGAAATGACCGACGAAGTAATTACCACACCGCAAGCATCGGCGAACGCTATCGTGACGCCAAAGCCCGCTGCACTGACCGCAGCAACAGACGACTTCAGCGGCTTTGCCGGTGAAGGTTTCGCAGGAGCAACGAAGGACGATCTCGCGATTCCCTTTCTCGTGATCCTGCAATCGAATTCGCCCCAGGTGAAGCGCAGCGAAGGCGAGTACATCGAAGGCGCGGCAGAAGGCATGCTGTTCAACAGCGTGACCAAGGAACTCTATGACCCGGTGAAGACACCGCTGTACGTCATCCCATGCGCCTATGATCGGCAGTTTGTCGAATGGCGCATTCGCGAGAACGGCGGTGGCTTCAAGGGTCAGCACTCGGTCGAAGAAGGCGAGCGACTGCTTGAGAAGAGCATGCGCGACGACAAGAACCGCGACATCATCGAGAGCGGCAATCAACTCAATGACACGCGCACGTTCTATGTCATGGTCTACAACGAAGAAGGCTTCGCGACACCGGCACTCATCACCATGACCTCGACGCAGATCAAGAAAGCGAAGTCATGGTACATGCAGCAGAACATGCTCAAGCTCAAAGGCCCGAACGGTCCCTACACGCCTCCGATGTACGCTTCGAAGTGGCGCATCACCACCGTGCCAGAGAGCAACGAGAAGGGCTCGTGGATGGGATGGGCGTTCACGCATGCAGGCTATCTCAAAGGTCCACAAGACCCAATCTTCATCGAAGCGCAGAAGTTCGCCAAGAGCGTGAAGTCCGGCGAAGTGAAACCTGACTACGAGAAGGCTCCGGACCTGGGCGGCAGAGAGCCCGGTGTCGACGACGACATCCCGTATTGATTAACCCGCACGGCAACAGGTGCGTTAAGCTCGCGGAGGGAGTTGATGGTACGTCTCCCCACGGTCTACCGCGAGCACTGAAGACATTCTCTGTGCTTCGTTTTCTCGTCCTGATGGCGCGGATTACACTGCTTCTGGCAGTGATAATCTGCGCCATTACTTTTTTATACCTCTTCTTCTTCACAACACCATGAGCCACGAACGCTATAACTATCCCGAGTGCATCATTACCGGCTGCTTGTTTCAGGACATCTCACAAGGCAGGTTCATTGTAGCCGACCTACACCGCCTGGGTGACTGCTACGTCATCAGTGGCAATGCCCCAGGTGGCGACGCAGCCTGGACCTATGGCGAGCCAAAGCACCCTATCTATGACCGGATCATCTCAGTCGACAACTCTGCCTACTTCGAACGTCGCGGTGTGATCGTCTTCACGACGCGAGTTGCTGTGTTCAACAAGACCGCAGAAGACTACGTCGCCGGAATCATGCGGTGGCCCGAGCCGACAGCGACCTAATCGCTCTACAATTTGTTGCATCTCTTTTGGCAGTGCGATGAATAACAGTCGAGTTATCGGCTACATTAACTACATCGCACTTCCGCGATACAACAAACAAGCACAGAAAGGCTTACCATGAAATCCTACGAACTCGACACCAATGCCCCTATTCTTGAAGAAGGAACCACCGTGACCGACACCGCAACGCTCAGCCCCGCAGCCGACAAGACTGATGACGTGACCACCGACGTGACCGCGCCGGAAGAAGGCAGCAACTCGATTCTCGGCGCAGCCGAAGATGTTGCCAACACGCAAGCCACCCGCACCACCATCGGCAAGAAAGTGAAAGAACCGGCGACGAAGCGCGTCGCAACGTCGCCGGAACTGCTGGCTAAGGCCCGCGACTTCGCTGCCACGCTCGACCCGCTGGTGCGTACCGGCAAGATGTCCCGCGTCGCCTTCGTTCGTCAGCTTGCTCTCTGGGATGAGAAATCGCTGACTCGCGGTGATGTGCTGACGATCACGTCCGATCAAGCGCTGGGTATCAGCCCTGCCACGGCAAGCACGCAATTCCAATTCGCCCGCAGCAACCGCTTCAACGAAGCCGCTGACCGTGGCACGGATCGTGAAGCCGAGATCGCAGCCCGCACCGCGAAGAAGCTCGAAGCAGCACAAGCGAAGATCAAGGCCCGCGCAGAACGCGAAGCGCAGAACCGCCTGGATCGCGAAGCGAAAGAAGCTGAGCGTGCGAAAGCCGCTGAAGATCGCGAAGCAGAGCGCCGCGCCAATCACGAAGCGAAAGAAGCCGCCCGCGTGAAGGCAGCAAACGAACGCGAAGAGATGCGCCGCGCCGCTCGTGATGCGAAAGAAGCCGCTCGCATCAAGGCTGCGAAGGAACGTGACGAGATGCGCGAGTCTCTGCGCGAAGCCATGCTCAAGGCCAATCGCGAAGCACGCGAGCAAGCCGAGAAAGAAGTGCAAGCCCGCATCGCTGCCGCTGCTGGCAAGTCGACAGAAGAATAATCACCACCGGCAGGGGCTCGCAACCCCTGTCCCCTAACAGAAAGGAAAGAAGTCATGCCCATTGACCGCGCAAACAAGCCGTATGACCCGCAGGATCGCCGCAGACGCGAGATCGACGGTTCACCCATGCCAACCCACACAGACCATGACGACGGACCGTTTAGCGCCCGCCTAATGCGTCCGCCGCCGAAGCCCGGTGTTCCGCCTATGCTGTTGGCCTGGACCGTCCTGGGCGCGACGATTACCTTCGCGACCATTGTTGCACTCGTGATCGCGTATTGGCCGACGTGAACAAGCCACCACACGACAACGCACCGACGCCACGGGAAAAACCCCTACCGCCCCGTGACCGTCCAGACCGGCCCCAGGAGCCGAAACCCCGAATTGTCGGGATACAATAGAATTCCCGTACCACCAGAAAGTAATCGTGAAACTGCTCGTCTATCCCCTCGACAACACCGAGAATGCGCATCCCTATTACCCATTGAGCGTCGAAGGCACGCCCGATGAATTGACCGACATCGTTAATCAAGTGATTCTTGATGACGAGAATCTAGAACAAGAGTCAGTGCGATGCAACATGATGGGACTTCTGCCCCCTGACGCATCGCTTCACGAGTTGGTCAAATGGGTGAATCGACACAGCCGCGAGATCGCTGTGCAATTAGACAGCTAATTATTTTTGCCGGAACTTCAACCGGCATCAATTTTCGAGTACATTAACTCATCGGCTCACGGTGAGTCGATAAAACAGAAAGCACGAAATGATCCGCCACCTCGAAATGACTCCCGCCAAGACCTACGCAACCCGCGAAAACGCCATCAAGGCTGTCGAAAAGGCTTTCGCCAATCGTCAGACCCGCGACGAGCGTCTTGACTTCGTCGTCGTTGTGAATGCTGAAGGCCGCTTCTTCCCTATGTTCCTGGGCGAGCGTGCAATTCAAGCTGGCATGCATTTCCATTTCTGCGTCGCAAACTAAATCAAAATCAAGGGGCACGCTGTGCCCCGCAGGAGAACGTGTGTCGTATTTCAAGAGCATTCCCGCGCGCCCGAACTGCATCTACTGCGGCAAACCCGTCGCTGATGAAGCGTGGGATGAAGAGTCGCATTCATGGTTTAGCTATGGCCCGAACTGCATGCTGTCGCATCCACAAGGACGCTACGCCGTGCGCATGACAGAAGGCGACCTGTCGATTCTGTATTCTGTGCGCCTGACGACGATGACGCGTGCAGAGTCAATGGCCGATTACCTGACGAAGTCGAACCCGCAGTACAAAGGCAGGATCAAGTTCGAAGCCGTCGACCTGGGCAAAGGCATCGCGAACGAGTGCAAAGCACTGCACCACTAATCAACAACACGAGGAGAAAACAATGAGCTATGAAGACTACGCACGCAGCATCAAAGAGAAAGCACGTGCCGCACGACGCGACGAAGTTCTCGCAACAATGCGCCCGCTGTACGATGCCGCACGTGCGCACATCATGGTCGACTTAAAAGAGCACGGGCTCGTCGAAGCCATCAGGCGTCATGAGATGCGCAAACTCGCAATCGAGCGAACCGCTACAGAAACACTCTGAAACAAGAAAGATGAGCCTGAGCTTTGGCACGGGCTTATTCCGACCTATAATTCATTCACGCAACAACGAGTTGCGGTAACAAAATCTTCCACAGAAAGGCCAATCATGTCTAGACTCATCGCTCTCTCTAACGACCAACTTCTCAAAGTCGCGCCGTCGATCTTCTCCGAAGAGCCCGCGCCCGGCGCATCTTCCCGCTATCAATTCGTGCGCACCGCCGATGTCATCGACACCATGCGCACCGAAGGATGGGAAGTCGTTCAGGCGTCGCAATCGAAGACCTTGTCTGCTGACAAGAAACCCTACGCGAAGCACCTCGTGCGCCTCGTTCACCGCGACTACCTCGAAGGCAAGTTGCAAGTCGGCGACTACATACCTGAAGTGGCGATGACGAACAGCCACAACCGCACATCGGCCTACGAGATGATGGCAGCACTGAAGGTGCTCGCATGCCTGAACGGCATGATGATCCCTTCGACTCAGTACGGTCGCATTCGCGTGCTGCACAACGATCCGCGCATGATGGATCACATCATTGACGGCACCGATCTCATTCGCGAAGTGCACGCGAACCACGCTCTGCCGCGTATCGAGAAGATGCGCGCCATCGAGTTGACGAAGCAACAAGCCGTCGACTTCGCCACGGGCGCAACCCTCCTGAAGTGGGGCGAGAAGCGTGAAGATCACGCCATGAGCTTGCTCAACGTGCGTCGCGTCGAAGACGACAACATGACGCTCTGGTCGGTGTTCAACCGCGTGCAAGAGAACGCCATGAAAGGCGGCTATGCCTCCCAGGACCGCGCAGGACGCAACGTCACCACCGCAGGCATCAACTCGGTGAACCGCGACATCGACTTCAATCACGGCATCTGGACGTTCGCGAATCGAGTGCTCGACATCGTTGCCGCGTAACGTGTATAATGGGGCTTCGGCCCCAGCATCAAACAGAAAGGATCATCATGCTACACATCGACGGCGACACCGCCCGCAACGCACTCAAAGAGACTGAGCGCTACACCTACACAGGCGAAGCGTCAAGTCTGGGTCTGCCCGATAATGTGTGGCCCGCAACACTTCACATCGCCGACATCGGCAACGGTCTTCCCCTTTTCCGCATGGACTACATCATCGAAGATGTAGACGTGCTCATCGCTGTCGACTACCGACAGCATTGCGGTGTTATCACCGTGCGCATCTTCAACGACTAACCCCTCAGAAAGAACTGAAATGAAAACCATCGTCATCCTCCTCGTCGCCGCAATCGCACCTACAGTTGCACTCGCCATGCGCTGCACGCAACAGAGCTATCAGCAGAACGGCAAGACCGTCTACTGTCAGACCTGCTGGGACAACCACGGCAACAGCCAAACAACCTGCTACTAGCAGCCAAAAACAGAAAGCACCATCATGAACAGCGCAGCAATCGCAGGTTTTATCTTCGGCACGTTCATCATCCTATTTTTCATCGCCCTTTACTTCGTTCCAACGATCATCGCCGTTCTTCGCAAACACCGCAACACCGGCGCAATCGTCGCACTCAACGCGTTACTAGGCTGGACGATGATCGGATGGGTGCTCGCGCTTGTATGGGCTCTGATGGTGCCAAACAAGGAATGCGCATCATGAACATCACCCCTTGGAAAAATTGGCCCGAGTCACAACGCAAGCGTGTGCTTGATGAGATCGCACTACTCGTGCAAACGACGATCACATCCTTCGACAAGAAGAGTCAAGTCGTTCGCGCTGCGCTCTATGAGCTATACCCTTACGCCGTCGCGAATGCCGACTACGATCATCTTGTGCGCGACATCGTCGCCCACATCGACGCCGAAGTAGAAGAGCGTAAACGCAAAGAAGACCCTCTGCATTGATATGGGCTACTACATCACACACTCACTCGCGAACGGACTGACCTGTCGCCTGTCGGCAAGCCGCCCAGGTGAATACGCCGTCTATGACCCGACAGGCAAGTTCTACGCGTATGCAAAGAACATCAAGCTCGCGCATGCAATGGCGAAAAATTTTTTTGGTCAATGCGCCGAAGGTTGAATAACTGATCTATAATTGCTCATCAACACAGAAAGGCTAAATCATGAAACTCTCTCACGCAAACAAGTTCAACATCGGCGACACGGTGCGCGCATACGAATTCCAACCCTGCGCCGGACGCAACGACTGCTACCATGAAGGCAAAGTCGTTGAGACGAGCAACCGCGACCACGGCTATGACGCCTACATCATCGAACTCACCCGGCACGTCTTCGACGGCGAAGCAGTGAGCTTCCGCGCTGGCTGTCTCGTGATGGTGCCGCACATGCTCGCTTCCCGTGACTACTCGCATCGCATCATCGCTCTGTAAGAACAAGGAAAACAAGCGTGACAAAGGCACTTATCGTTTTCGTCGCGGTGTTGAGCTTGTCATCGCTTGACCTGTTCGCCGCTGAAGCAGACTTGAACATCGCGACGTGTTTCACGTACATGATGCAGACGCATCGTCACGACGGTGCCAAGGTAGTCGCTCGAAAGGTGACTGACCTCGACGCCGTTCAACACTACTTCATCTCAGCGCTACGGAGCAAAGTAAATCCCGCCGATGGCAACGTCGCTTGCCTTAAGATCGGCGTTGATCCAAAGAATTATAGAATTCTCACCACGCAGAAGGACGACTGAAATGCCGACACACTACACATCCGACGCAAACCCGACGAACATGCAAACGCAAGCCGGACCGAAGAAACCACCGGCACCGCAACCGCCGCCGCCACCACCGGCACCCGCGCCAGGACCAACGAAGAAGAAGACGAAGAAGTGAGCATCGAGTCGCCGCAATCCGACTTCTTCTGGGAAGAGTTGCAGGCGAAGGACTTGCAGATAAAGCGGCCTAAGAACCGCTTGACACCGCTGATCCCTGACACGGGCTGGGTCGCGCCTAACGCATTCCCGCGCCTGTCTGACGCCCGCGTGCTGGGTCTGGACACCGAGACGAAGGATCGAGCCCTTCTCGAAAAGGGACCGGGCTTCAGGCGCGACGGCGAAGAAGGCGCGCACATCGTGGGCATGAGCGTCGGCACGCTCGATGGTGGACGCTGGTACTTCCCCATGCGGCACACCGTCGCACCGGAGCAGAACCTCAATCCTGCGCACGTGATGGCATGGGCACGCGACAACCTCTGCACCGAAGGTCAGGCCAAGGTCGGTGCGAACCTGTCCTATGACGTCGACGCCTTGTGGAGTGAAGGCGTGCCCGTCACCGGGCCATTTATCGACGTGCAGCATGCAGAAGCGCTGATCGACAGCAATCGCTTCACGTACAACTTAGATGCTTTGTCGACATCATACCTGGGCGAGACGAAGAAGAAGAGCGAACTCGCGAAGTGGATCGAGCTAGCGTATGGCGACGACAATTATCGCGCATACATCTGGTGTGCACCGCCTTGCCTAGTCGGTCCCTATGCTGAAGGCGACGTTGACTTGCCGCTTCGCATCTGGGCCAAGCAACGCTTGATCCTTGAGCAACAGTTGATGATGGGTCTGTTCGATCTCGAAACAGAACTCATTCCGATGATGGTACAGATGCGGCAAGCCGGTGTGCGTGTCGACATCGAATATGCCAAGCAACTCGACGACGAACTCACTGCCGGTATTCTCGAAGCAGACATGCGTCTGCGCGGCATCTCAGGCGGGCTGCTTCACAATCTCGATCCAGACAAGGACATCAGCACAACCCATCTCGCGCAACTGTTTGACGCTGCCGGTGTTGACTATCCAAAGACTGCGAACGGTCGACCGTCGTTCGTCAAGGGATGGCTTGAGCGCATCGGACATCCAGCGGGCGAGCTTGTGCGACACCGCCGTAAGTTGCAGAAGTACCGCAACACGTTTGTCCGATCATACATCCTTGACAAGCATGTCAATGGTCGCGTGTATGCGCTGTTTCATCAACTCAAAGGAGACGAGAACGGCACCGTATCGGGCCGCTTCTCTTCATCGCTGCCGAACCTACAGAACATTCCTTCTCGCGATGAGGTGTGGGGACCGCGCCTGCGTGCGCTGTTCATTCCCGAAGAGGGGCAGCAATGGGTGCGCCACGATTGGTCGCAGATCGAGTATCGCTTCTTAGCGCACTACGCACGCGGACCGTCCGGCGAAGTCGTGCGCGAGCGTTACCGCAACGATCCATCGACCGACTTCCACGAGATGACGCTCGATCTCGTTGCGCCGTTCGCTAAGTGGGACATCAGCACACCGCCGCGCCGCAAGCTATGGCGTAAGCCGGTGAAGAACATCAATTTCGGGCTCGTGTACGGCATGGGCATCGACACGCTGATTGAGTATCTCGGCCTGTCGCGTGAAGAGTCCGAAGCCATCATCACGAACTATCACGACGCTGTTCCATTCGTGCGTGCCACGTACAACAGCGCGAAGAACCGTGCGAACGAGCGTGGCTACATCACGACATTCGGTGGCAGGCGTGTGCGCTTCAATTTGTGGGAACCGCGATTCAACACGCTGCGCAAGACTGCACTGAGATACGATGACGCTGTCGAAGAGTGGGGACCGCGAGTCTCACGCGCCTACACTCACAAGGCATTGAACGGCCTATTGCAAGGCAGCGCAGCAGACCTGATGAAGACCGCGATGCGGGACATTCATCGCAGCGGAGCAACGAAGGTTGTCGGCGTGCCAAAGTTAACTTGTCACGACGAGTTAGGCCATAGTGCCAACGCAAGCAGAGAGCATCAAGAGGCTATTAGCGAAGTTAAACACATCATGGAGAATTGTATGACCTTGACCGTTCCAATAATCGCAGAACAATCACGCGGCAACAATTGGGGAGACTGCACATGATCTACGAACTCTGGTCGACTGAGACAGACATGCTGCTTGGCACAATTGATGTGCCACAACACGTGAGCGAAGAGATCGGCGAGCGTGTGAACATCAAGACAAAGGGATGGGTAGAGACACACGACGGCAGACGATTCAATGCCATCGAAGTGCTCGTGTGCAAGATGAAGATCAACAAGAAAGACTATTGGGCACTCGAAACAAACTTGCCGCGCCTCTTCGTCAATCGGCTCGAAGGCTTTGCGCCGAAGCTAGAACGTCCCAGCGCAGCGCAAATTAAATACATTAACGATCATGAGTAAGGCATACGACAGGATCGACCGCTATTTGCGCAACAACCTCAACGACGCTGACTATGCCGAATATTCGGAAGCGCTCGAAGAAGTCTACGCAACCGACAGCCGGTGGCCGAATGATGCAGGACTGTCCTGGGATGGTCATCGCATCTCAGGTGACAAAGAAAGCATCGCCGCCGTTCAACGTGCACTGCATGAAGCGAGCACAGTTGAATCATTGAAAGATCGAATCAAGGAACTAGAGGCACGTCATGCACGAAGCTAACCTCATCAAACTACTTGAGCACATCGACATCAAAGCGCAGGCAGGGTTGTGTCAGATGACGCATGCCGGTGCACGATGCTTCTTGCAGGACATTCGCTACATCGTCAAAGAAGCGCTGTTGCGCGAAGGCGAGACACAATGGATGAAGTCGGATTCTGGTCAGAACGCATCAGGCCAAACCTAACGAAGTCGTGTCAGGCGTTAGGTCTGCGCTTTCACTTCGAGCGCATCGAGAACATCGTCGCCGATGGCACACCGGACGTGAACTACTGCATCGACGGTGTTGAAGGTGGCATCGAACTGAAGTACAACGACACCGCACCGGGCGACACCGCCCAGGTGCTTAGGATCGGGCGCGGCATGCGCCGGTCCCAGATCGTCTACGCGGCTCGACGGGTCTGGGCCGGTGGCCGGTGCTGGTGCCTGATCGGCAACCAGCGGGCGACGTGGCTCGTCGATCTACGCGGGCTGACACCCGAGGAGATGGCGGACCTGTCTGTCGCCAGTGCCGCACGCCTGCGCCAGATCGCGACGTGGCACTGCGGAACGCGCATGGGTGCTACCCTACCCCTAGCGCTGATCGAACGCCTGCCCAGGCTCGATCTCTGAGCGTCACTTCTCCTCTTCTTCCGGCTCTGGGTTGAGCGGCACAAAGCTGACAGCGTTCGCTTTCACGCCGACTGTTCCGGCGAAGGCATCGACTGCCTTCTTCGCTTCTGCTTTCGTCTCAAAGGTCTTCACGCCTTCGGCGATTACGGTTTCGCCGTTATCGCTCTTGAAACGCCAGGACCATACGCCGCTCGATCCTTCGCTGACTTCGATTCTCATACATCACTCCTAATGGTCGGTTGAACGTGTGCGTGAGCCAAGCGCACTAGGTGGAGGTTGACGGCTCGCAAAAGACGATCCGAGCCAGAAGGCCCCGATAGTTGACAGTGATCCGATGATAGCAGTCACCACGATCAATCGCACTTCGTCGGTGTAAATTTGTCCGCCATTTGGTCTGAATATTTCCCAGGGAAACAGGACGACCATCACCATCATGACGACAAGTGCGAGCATGACAACAGAGATGACGAATGCCGGTTGCGTCCAGAGTGACAACGGCTGTCCCTCCGGTGTTCGCATCTGCGCGACGGCAATACTGAAGTCGCGTGCGGCTGCAATGCCACCGCCGCCCGCTTCTTGTATGTTCAGGTAGTTCTTCTCGATAGCATTCTTGACGATGGTTGCTTGAACAGGATCGGCCTTCACGGCTTCGACAACCTCTTGTTCATTCTTCGCGCCGATGGCATCCTTCGCCACGGTGAACACTGCTTCTGCCGCTGCGATATTGCGATTCGATACTTCAGAGCCGGTGCCGAATATCTTCGCTAATTGCGGCACGAGTTGAATGAGCGTCGGCAACAGCGCCACGACAAGTGCGGGTATGGGCATTTGCTTCTCCTGTATGTAGCTAGCCGCAATGTCCGCCTCTTTGCCTCGCGCAATTTCGACAACATCACTGCCGCCGTTAGCTGGTGGCAATTTGGGCTCAAGAGCAATTGCATCAACCGGCAGCGGTATCGGCAAGGGTTGCGTTTCTTCGTTCAAGTACAGCCCGCCTGCCTCTTCGTATTCTCGCTTGAACTCTCCCATCGTGACAACGGGCTGACCGTAGGGACTCCCAGGCAGGCTAGCCCATTCTTTATTGCACTTCGCAACCGCAATGTCAATGCGGCCTTCAATGACATCTTCGAGCGCTTTGCGGCCCGCTATCAATGCGATTGCCGCAAGGTCTTGTGTCGGTGGCTCAAAGTTGATGAAGCCGTACTCGTTGCAAACACCGTCCCAAGTACGCACGATAATTTGATAAGCGCCCGCCGCAGTCGACGTGTAGACCTTGCCATTTTTGAGTTTGACAGTCGTCTTAATGCGTGGGTGATCCGCGAAGTCATCAAAGGTGCCGTATACACCGTCGGCACCCTTAAACAGCATTCCGCCAAACAGCGTGCGGTATCCGTTCTCACCTTGCGTGCCTTCGCCATATCGAATCGCCCACAGGAACGCCCGCACGTTGCGCTTGACAACGTAGTCGGTGAGCGTAATATTTGCCATCAGTAATAGCGCGATTTTCTAGGAGGCCGGTAGTCAGGCCGATGCGGAACAACCCACACGAGCTTATACCACATGGCAAGGCAATAGATCGCAAGTGCAATTGAAATCCACACAGCGTCAGGGTCCGTCTCTTGTCGAACGAAAACATAATAGGACCGCGAAAATGCACCCAGGCTGACGCCACCTAGTGCAACGCATTCGAGCACGGTCTTGCGTACCATGCCATTGAAGCTCGCGACGATAGCAGTGACGCCGATGAAGAACCAGCATGCCGAAGACACAAAGGAAAGATCGAGCGTCATCATTTGTCATCATCCTTCGGCGGTGTCGGCTTGCCTCTATTCAACCACGCATCGAGAAAGCCGGACACAGCATTCGTCGACTGCACCCACTCCCACACACGACTCAGGACCGACATGCCAAACAAGCCGAGCAAGAAACCTGTGAGCCCATGCGGCAAGGATAACCACTGCGCAACCCATTCAGTTGCGTAGAACGAGAAGAACGCACCACCGATCACCATGAGAATGCGCTCGAACAATGTGCCATTGACAAAGCGCATCGACGTGAGTGCACCCGCTACACCGGCAAAGCGCAATATCCATTGTTGAACGTCTTCCCACATGCTAGGCCGGATACAAGAGGGTAATTACCTCTGAGTCAGTCAGTGCCCCGTCATTCGCGGTGATCTGTATCGAGTCGCCAGAGCCAGAACCGTCTATCGTATAGGTCAATCCATCGAGTGCTGCATTGCATTGTGCGATGGTGCCATAGATGGTAATTTGCCTCGTGTTGTTATTCGTGATCGACGCACCTGTCTGCATGGCGGTGTCGAACCGAGCCTTGAATGCGTTTGCAAATGCGTAGCTGATTGCCGCATCAGTGTCGATGCTGTAGCAGCCTACGCCACGCAAATTCGGATGCGCAGCATAGGCAGCATCCCATTCACGCGTGCACTCTGCCAGCGTCAATGAGTTCGTCGTCATGTTGTAGTTCGACGAAAGCCCCATCATCACCTTCGTCTCTGCTAACGGCGTATTGACCCATGTGTCGATCTCGCCTTTCACGACGCCCGCCGTCTTATAGGCGACGTTGTCTGTGTATTGCGGATTGACCCACGTTAGCAAGCTCGTGCCAGAGTAGTTCGCGTCTGACATCGCTTTCATCAAGTTGCGGTTGTACGCGGCATTGTTCTTTACCGGAAAAACAATAGCAAATTTGACGCCGAACGTCGCCTTGAGTTGCTGCGCTAAGTAGACCAATTCTGTTGCGTAGTCTAGACCTGTGATGTCGGTATACCAATTGTTGAAGTCAACACCGTGAATGTACGCTGCGCCACCCAGACCGTTGATGAATGGGATTAGAGCAGCCAAAAGAGCATCGGACTGCGCACGCGTTGAATAGAAGAACGAATAACCAACGCCGCCCACGACGACGAAGATTTTTTGTCCACGATCCACGACCGTCTTTACTTCAGCCGCAGTAGGATTACCCGGCGTGGGCCAGGACGCCGAGCCGCCATCCATGCCGTTGCCTGAATTGCGAAAGTGAAACAGGCCGATGATGTTGAAGTTCTGGCTTATGGCTGTTATGCGTAGCGAAGACCAATACAGCCAAAAGCCGTAAATAATCTTCGAAGGAAAACCATCAGCAAGCGGAACAGTGCCTATGTCAACAGCCTTCAGTTTGCCATTGCCTGCCGTGAGCGTGACCGTGAGTGTTGACGAATTAGGATCAGATACAGAGATCGGATAGCCATTCGCAACAGAGAACGTCATGTTGCCGCCTGATCGACCCACTGGCGCAGTGATAACCGGCGCACCGGCAGCGGCTTGAACAGTGATGTCAATGGTGTCGATGTCAACTAGCGAACCGTCTGAAGTCGACATCTGAATTTGTCCGGCACCGACAAAACCTGTGCTAGGTGTATAGACCACCGTCGCAAGTGCTGCGTTGATCTGCGCCTGCGTGCCTGAGATGGTGACAAGGTTTGTGCTGTTGCCTGTCACCGTCGCACCGCCTGCGGCAGACACATTGACCGTGCCGCCTTGCATCGTCAAGGTTGTCGTGAGCGACGTAGAGTCCGGATCGTAGACGCTAATGTTCGCGCTCGCGAGATTGAGCGCTGTTTGATACGCCGTTGTCTTCGCACCCGGCACGGTGTTGACGGGCGGTTGTGGTGCTGGCGCAGGCGGCGTACCGACGCCTACCGTGACATCAAAGCTGTCGATGTCGATGTTATACCCGTCGCTCGTGCGCAGTGTGATCGTTGCCGTGCCGTTGTATCCGGCAACCGGGCGCAAGTACATACCGTTCAATGCGCGATTCACGTTGACCACTGAGCCGGTGCATGAGACGCTTGCGGTAATGTTATTCCATATCAATGTCGCTGGATTCGGAATGACTTCAATCGTGCCGTTAGTTGTGCTCACTACGGCTGTAACGATTGGGGAATCAACGTCACCGACCTTGACCTGATTGCCGTTCGTATCGGAGAACTGTTTTGCTGTGCCGACTGGCGTTGTTTGTGTCGCAGGCACGGTGTTGATAGGTGGCGCGTTGTCCGGTATACCTGACGGCGGCAACTTCAATCGAGATTTCGAAAAGATGCGCGGCATGATGTGCCCTTACGTTGCAGTCATTCTAAAGATGCGAAAGCCAACACCGTCGCTTGAGATGATGGCAGCATTGCCCACTGCAATTGTCTTTGACGTTGTGCCATCTTGAAAGGTGACACCGGCTTGAACGACAGGATTGATCGTCACTGAGCCACCGGACACGGCATTGATGCAAACAGAAAACCCATCGAGCAGACAGTCAGCATTGAACGTGATAACGATGCCTGCCCCCTTGCAGTCGGCGCAGCACCCGTTGTCGCCAAGGCGCATTTGTCTGCTTGCTGTCACGTCGGTGCCCGGCGCATCAGGGTCCGTTGCGCTCGTGCGCACCTTCGGAATGCCCGAGTTATAGAGATCGTTCAAACGATCAATGTAGTCTTTCTTGCCGTAATCAAAGGGGCGAGCAGTAGCCATCACATTTCCTCCACTGCAACGCGTGCAGCGTATATATGATAATTGGGCTGAGACAGTTGCGGGCTATCTGCAAACTTGCCCCAGAGTTGATAGCTTTGTTCAAGCAATGTGTCGTCGTCTTCAGGGAACAGACTCATGAACATTGGTTCTGTCACACCGTTCAGGCGGATCATGCGCAACAACGCGGCACGATCTTCCGAGTTCATGTTGCCAAGTTCGAATTCGATGCGCCGCCACTTCGGACCGCGCTCGCCGCGCAAGTCGCCTGATTCAGTGCGCTTGTTCTTGCTTGAATCCACGAACGTGACATTGTGTCCGAAGCTGAAGTTATATTTCGGCGACCAGACTGCACCGGCAATCAATCGACCGACTTCGATGTACGTGTCAGGATTGTCCAAATCATAGATTTGAATTTCGAGCTTGCGCACTGCGTAGCTACCGGGAACCCATAGCACGCCATAGCCACCATAGCCATAGGCGAACAGAGAAGCGCCGCCGCGCTGATAGAAGTTCTCGCCTAGCGGTGAGCCCCATAGGAACTGTCCCAGGCCCGGAGACGCTGCACACGCGACCGCACCCGTGTCGAACACTGGCACGGTGTCTGTTGCGAACGTATAGCCGAACGCACGCATCGTTGCTTGTGGTGTGAGGTTGTTGAATGCTGCCACGATACAGCTTATCGGCTCAGCCTTCGTCGGCCATGTGCAGACCACACCGGCATTGACGTTTGTTGCGCGCCAAACTTTGGCCTTGAGATTCGACAACAGATTCGCAGCAACGAGTGTGCCGGACTCGCTCGACGCAACAAGCGTTGCACGGTCGATTGCATTGTCCCAGATGATTCGAATATTGCTCATAGTTCAACCCCACGGGAACATGCCCCCTGGACCTCTCGTGTAGACATCCTTGTAGGCGTAGAAATCGGTGCCGCCCCATGTCACTTTAGCGCGGACGCATCCATGTAAAGCCGAATTCGATGAGGCATGCCCCATATATCCAGACGTACACGGATAAGCCGCTGAAGAAGGGTAGCTAGTAGCCTCGATTATTTTCTTTCTTGGATCGGCTTGCTGCGACAAGATAATTCCATGTTGATCCGACGGCAACACCGTGAATGAAGTGACCGTTAGCTTTCCGCCGCTATACGCTAATCCTGTTGCGCCGCCAATATCCCACGTTATCACTGGATTCGGGTCCATGCCAGAAAAGATCAGTGTAAGAATCTCACGCGGACCTGTGAAATTGCCGTTCGTTGGAAGTTGCCAAACGCCGCCTAGATCAGGGAATGGACCTCTACCCCAATAACCGACATCGCTCTTCAAGTCGATGCCGGTAAAACCGGGAACGATAACTTGATCGGCGGCTTGAACAGGCACAACGCGCAACGGCGAAGTCCTCATAATGTTATCGCGGTCATTGGCAATAGCAGCCATTAGATCAGCACCTTGATAGTGACCTGGGACGTTAGCCAGTTTACAGCGACCGACACAACTTGTCCCGTCTTGCCCGCAGACAAGTTAAATCGACGGTGAATGATCGTCATCGCTGCACCCACTGGTGTGAACATCAAGTTCGCAAAACCGACGAACTCATAGACGTGACGCTGTGTGGAACGCAAGTCAACACGTCGCGCACATTCATTGGTAGCGTTCATCTTATCCAGCAGCAAACAATTCTCTTGCTCTGGTTCACTCGACAAACCATACCTATCGCGTGATGCTTGATTAGTGGACAGGATGGTAAGCCACTCACGCGAATACATTGCCTTGTGATCTTCAGGGACACCGGCTGCGGTGTCCTCTTGCACTGTCCAATTCTTGCAGTAGCCAAGGCGCGCACTCGGCACCACTGGCAGACGATCCGCAATGTGCAAAGAACCCATCACCATGTCAGACTCAGTGACGATGATGGGTGCCTTGATGTCACTTCCCTCACTCGTCGCAGTGACGTTCGTCGCAAATAGCCATGAATCAGTGTTGCCAGGAATAGTGTCCCACTTACGCAATGCAGCACGAATAGAGACAACACCGGGAGTCGTCACCTTTGAGCTAGTGACTAGCTTATAGCCAGAGAGTGCCGTTCCACCGGCAGACTCTGCGTTGTTAGCGTTGGCCGGACTAGAGATCGCGAGTATGGTGTCGTTCGCATCGTACTCATAGAAAACAATATCGACCTTGCATCGGTGAGCGCCTGTGTACGCACTCACGGTGTATAGCTTATTCGGTTCTGCCGCAATTCGACTACCTGCATAAACAAAATATCCGGCTGCGTTATTTTGAGTGCCTTGCTGATTCGCATAGAACGTGAAGCCACCGGGTATGTACCATGACGGATCAAGGTTGATGCCAACATAGCCACTCGGCACAACGCCGCCAACAGAACCGCCGTATATCCAACCTGCCATGCCCGATGAGAAATCGCCGTTGACTTGCAAGTTCACTAGACCTGGACTCGGTGGCGGCAACCGCAACTTCACGAGTTGCGCTTTACCAAGCGCGGTCATCGTCATGCGTGCACCAACAGACGCGGCAATCTCTTGGCACGCCTCTCGCACAGTTAGACGTTCTGTCTGGTATAGACCAACCGCCGCTTTATTGCTTATGTCGAACGCTGAGAAATTGTCCAAGTCAATATCTGAACGCTTGAACCGATTCGCGACGACGGTGCCCCATTCCATGACTAGGCGCTTTATGATTGTCGCCACGGTGTTGACGTATCCAGAGTCAGGACCAGCAGGAGTCAAGTCACCTTGCACGCTGCATGTGATCCGACCATAGGGCTGCTTAGCTAATTTGAACGATGACGGTGCACCTGATAAAAATGACATATTCACAGGAATACCGTTATCGCGAACTTCAATCACGCTCTCTGAGACTCGCACGTGATAGGTATAGATCAACTGCGTCGCGTCTTTCAACAGCGGCGTGATGTTATGGCACTCACCCAGCGTCACCGGAATAAGTCTGTCCGCGTTGGTAGTATCGGTGCCGCTAATCATGGTATCGTGCAACGGCGACTCAAGCCGATAGAGCTTGTCGCGCAAACGCACGTTCACGGTGTCGCGCTGGCTGCTGTCAACGTCTTCGATGTTGCCATCGAATATCTGCCTGAAGTCCCGGCGCGGCCATGTTGCATCACCGACGAAAGCCTTGAGCCCCTTAAAGAGCCACACACGATCAAACATCCAATCGAGTTCGCCGCTCGTGTTGTCAAGCTCGATGTCACCATACGATTGATTGCCCGACAAGTCGAGATCAATCGTCTGTGCAAATTCCAATCCGCCACGCAGTAACGGCGCATAGTAGTTAGGTGGACCGTCTTCGATCTTCGTGACGAACCCAGACGAAGCGAAGTAAACAAACTCGGTGTTGCCTGTCACAGGATCAATGCACGATGTCTCGATCAACGTGATACGCACAGCCCGCTCATCAGACAGCCACGTCACGAACTGTGCATCTGTCACTACCGCCTGCGGCACGTATGGCGGATAGACAATCGGAGGCTTAACCTGACTTGTTGCGAAGTCGCCCACGTTCCAGTACGTGAGCACATACGGTGCCGGGATAGCTCGCGAAACATAGCCGCGTAGATGATTCGTCGCAGGCGACGAGAAGCTATATGTCGCAGGCAGTGCAGTCGATGTCAGCTTACTCGGGACATACGAGAATGTTGAAGGCGACGAGAAGCTGTATGTCGCAGGCAGCGCAGTAGAGAATGTGACACGCCCGGACCATGCGTCAGGTATCGGGCTGCTGTAGCTTGCAGGCAATGCGACAGAGTTCTTTGTCGGCACGCTCGATGCCGCCATTGCCGTCGAACTATATGCAGCGCTCGATGCCGCCACGAAACGAGCGTATGCATCACCGTGCCAACCGCCACTGAGCAAGTACGTTGCAGGATTAGCGACACTGACAGTGATAGCGCCGCCAAGGACATAGACGTAAGAGCCCGAGACGAGATACGTCGCCGGAATTGCCGCCGACGCACGAGCAAAGCTACTGCTCGTCGATGTCCCGACAACACCGCTGTATGCGATGGGCAATGCAACAGACGCACGCGTCGCATAGCCATACGCCGGATGCGGTATGAACGTGTAGCTCGCTGCTTGTGCAAAGCTCGAAGTTACGAGCTTGAAACTCACCGCCACATCCGGTGCCGCGAGACTATACGTCGCAGGCGACGCATCAGAGATCAACGCTGCGACGGCTGTGTCTGTTGCCGCTACACCCACTGTGCTATATGCAACAGGAGATGCAGTGGTAACACGCGCAAACGCTTCGAAAACAGCAATCGGATTGAAGAAGAATACCGACGGTAGTGCCGTACTTGTGTAGGTGCGTCCTAGCGACACCGTTGCAGGTTGTGGCGCAAAATCATAGTTCGCTTGCAGCGCAATCGACGCTCTCGCGAACAGCACCGATGCTGCCGTACCCGCTAAGTTATACGCACCCGGTGTTGCGCTCGATGTCCGCGCAAATGCTACGCCGACATCAATCGGATTGAAGTAGAACGATGTCGGCAGCGCAGCACTTATGTAGACGCGCCCGAGTGACACTGTCGCAGGTTGTGGAGCTTGTGCGTATGTCGCTGGCAGCGCAACCGACTGCGTTGCAATCGGCGCAATGAATGTGCTTCCCGTCGCAGGTTGCGCGACTTGCGTGTAAGCATGCGGTGATGCAACAGAGAACAACGCTGCGAGTTCACCGGCAAACGCTGGGCTGACCGTGTAGCTCGACGGTGTTGCCGTGGATGAGTAGACGCGACCCGCGATGCCCGTTGCCGCCGCGCCCGCGTAGCTGAAACCGATCGGTCCGGCGTTACTGCTGTAGCTCGCCACGTCCGAGGCCGGGAAAACGGCTTGCGAGAACGATCCAGGCGACGCGAACGCACCCCCGCCAATGCCACTAGAGCCCGGAGCCCCTGCAAGAGCGTACAGGCCCGGATTCGCAATGCTCGCGTAGCCGCGCCCGGTGCCCGTAGCTGTCGCGGCGAAACTGTAGACCAAAGGCAACGCCGCGCTGTTACCCTGCACGCTCGACACCGCTGCCACAGGCACGAGCGTGTAGACCACAGGCGCGACGTTACCGGCTGTCGGAACATAAGCGCTCGTGGCTGCAACCGGCGCGAGCGCATACGATGTCGCAACGGCATTGCTTGTGTATATTCGCGTGACAGAAGAAGTCGCGGCTGTCGGCGCATGTGTGTACGTTGACGGCAGCGCAATGCTGACACGATCAGCAAGTGACACCGCAGCCGGTGCTGCATGGGCATAGACGGCAGGCAGTGCCGTCGACGGCGTGTCGATGATGCCGCGTGCATAGGTGCTCGTCGCATCGGCTTCGACGAGATCGTATGTCGTCGGGTCTGCTGACGATTGAATCGACTGCTTCAGCCCTGTGTAGTAGACCAGCTTGTACGGCGAGACGATGCTCGCATTGACAGCAGTCGTCCATACCTGTTCAGTAGCAGACGATGCTGTCGTCTGCGTGTTAACGCCCCAAACTTCAGCGACAAGTATGTCGCCGTCTTGAACATCAACAGCAGCACCGGCAAATTGTTGATTCAGTTGTGGGTCAACATTGATACGCCATTCAATGCCGTAATTAGCTGACGCATTGAATATGTAGCCGACGACGCTATTGTTCGACGGACGCCAAACATACAACACAGGCCAGTGATAGGTATGCGCATAAGGTTGCGACATGCCTGCCGATACTTCCCAGCCCCATGTCTGCGCCGGAATTGTTTGCGCAGCAAGTCGCGGTGTTGAATGTCGACCAAAATAGAGCGACTGCTGTGTCGTGTTCGCGATTGAGTTGACCGTGCGCCCCACTGGCGCTTGAACCAATGTCTCGCTAAGCGAACTCTCTGGCAGGCCCGCATTCCAATTCGTATTCTGTGCCTTTGGCAGGCTGCTCGCCTTCGATCCGGCTGTAGGAGAGTAGGCCGGGACATTGGCGTTGAAGTACAGAATCGACGATGGCAGGTACAGCAGCTTGTATTGCGTGACGATCTTCGACGTGTTGTCCGTAATACGCCACGTCTGCGTATACACACCCGCTATCGTCGGTGCTGATACCGCCCAGGCTTCGACAACAAGCACGTCGCCATCTTGAACACCGTCTACTCTCGCACCCGCAATCGTGCGAGTCGCTGTTGCCGGTGTTGCGGGCCATTCGGTGCCAGCATTCGCCGCTGCATCGAAGACATAGCCAACGACGGTGCTGTTCGATGGCCTCCACACATACATGACAGGCCAGAAGAACGTCTTCGCATTGGTGCTACCTTCACCGACTAATGGTGCGTAGTTCCAATTCTGCGCGGCAATTGTTTGCGCAGCGAGTGGGCGAGAAATGAAGCGCCCGAAATAGTTAGATTGCTGGTTAGTGTTCGATACCGTTGTCGTGGTGCGATTCGTTATGTTGCCGGTGCCGCCCCAGAATGCACTCAGCACACCGTCAACACCGCTGCCTGTCGCGACGTTGTTGTTGCCAGCTTTCGGAAGTGATCCGGCCTTCAGTCCGGTGATGACGACGTTCGACGGGTCCGCGACGCAATAGAGATTCGTGATGCCGCTGAAGACGACATCCATCGGGAATGCAGCAAGTGCAAAGGTCGCGGGTGACGCAGCACTCGTGACATTTACATTCGCAGGCATTGCCGCTAGCGGTGCGAAGACAGCCGCATCGCCGCTACTGATGAAGACTCGTGCTGCCGTCGCTGTTGCCGGTGCCGCCGTGACTGCATAAGTGGTGATCGGCAACGCGATGCTGTAACCCTGCACGCTATCAGTTGCCGGTGTTGCCGTTACGTTCACCGCATAGGTTGCTGGTGATGCGGTGCTGTACTTCTGTGCCGTCGATGTCGCCGCAACCGTAGACACCGGCCCCAGAGCAATCGGCAATGCGGTGCTATAGCCCTGCACCGAACTCGTTGCCAACACCGCAGCATGCGCATAGGTTGTCGGCAGCGCATTGCTTGTGACACCGACAGGCGCAACACTCACCGACGACGTTGCCGCCACTGGCGCTAGTGCATAGCTCGTCGGGCTTGCAACGCTGGACACGACGCGTATCACTGTCGATGTTGCATCGAATGCCGTCATCGGCGTTAAGACTAACGGCGTTGCCGCACTGAATCCTGTTGCACTCGATATTGCAGCCGGTGCCGCATGCGCGTAGGTCGTTGGCAGTGCAGTGCTTGTATATGTCTTCGCAACGAGCGCTGTTGCTGCTGTTGCTGCTGTCGGGCCATAGGTTGTCGGACTCGCGACGCTTGATGTCAGAACCGGCGCACGCGTCACCGTGGACGTTGCATCGAACGCCGTCATCGGTGTCAACACGAACGGTGTTGCGGTGCTACTCAATACCGCAACATCTGTCGTCGCCGATGGCGTCATCGGCGAGAAGGCTAGTGTGTCCGCAGTGCTTGGATAGTTTGTCCCTGTCGGTCCGGTGTAAAACGTGAGAGTGTAGGGAGAGTCAATCCGGGTGAATTGTTCGTCTAGCCCCCATGAATGCACACCCGTCGACATTGGTACAGCCGTACCATAAGTCTGTAATGCAGCCCAGGCTTCGTAGATAAGAACGTCACCATCTTGGCAAGTGATAGCGGGACAAGCATAATTCTGCGGGTTGCCTGTAGTTATACCGCCTGACCACTCAACGCCGCCAAAAGAACCACTACCATCAAGGAATGTGCCAACTACTTGCTGTGTTGATGGTCGATAGATGGCAAGATAAGGCCAGTGAAATGTATTGGCACCTGTAGAACCTTCACCTTGATCCGGAACAATCGTCCACGTTTGCGCGGGTATCGTTTGAGCAGCAAGTGGGGCGGATTGATAACGCCCAAAGAACATCCCATTAAATATAAGCGTGCCGTTAAGCGTCAGGAGCTTAACTGCATTGACCATTGTGGTCGACAACGTCTTGCGATAGACGTTATGACCCGATAGCGCAGCTACTATAGGAGCAGGGCTAAGCAGAACACTCGTCGTGTTGAGATACGTGCCATCCGGAATCGTCGGCGACGTTAATTCAACAGAAGAGAAATAAAGTTTGGTTGCCATTACAGAAGATACTCCCCATTAGGAGCAATCGTAATGCAGACTTGATTCAGATACTCCCCACTCAGCGTACACGTAGGGAAGACACGATTTATTTCAGGCCGAACCGGACAATCTAATTCAGGAGCAGGCCCTACGGCATTCTTATAGCATGCCCCGCAATGATTGCACACACCGTCAATCCTCCACCTCTCCCCCGTGTGAGGGACAAGGTAGATGACGCTAGTCGGCGTCTGCGACTCGATGACTACATTCGGGTCGCAGGTTTTCGTGTAAGCCACCGCACCGACTTATGAGTCAGTGAAGATCGTACCTGGGCTCGCGTTGTTGAACTTCACAGTGAACGAGTCACCGTCATTCAACGTCACGGCAGAACCGTGATCCCACCACATCACAAGAGCGTCGACAGGTGCCGCTGCGGTGTCATTGTAGATGCCGTAATAGCGAAACGGACCGATGGCACCGCCCGCTGCCGTCACGACAACCTGATTGGCTGCGACAGTCGTCACACCGGCTGCTTCGTTGATGGTCACGCTGCTAAGGGCGATGCCGCCGCCCACACCGCCCGTGTAGCCAAAGCCCGTCGCAATCTGCGTGATGTCCGAGAGAATCGTGTTCGCCGCAGTTGGCGCGGTGTTGCTCAAGAACAGTTTGAATGTGTTCGCGCCCCAATTGTGGACGCCGCGATTCTTTTGTTCGCTGTAGTCATTGAACTTGTTTGCTGCTGGCATTTGATGAACTCCTGTTAGGCCAGAACCGGCCTTGAACGAGATTGATAGAGTCGCTGACGAGCGGCCCGGATGACCGCTTCGCTTTGCACTTGTGCTGATTGCTGCGCCGCAGTGTACGTGGCACCGATGGTATTGCCTGCGTCCTGCCTGTTCTCTTTGCGCAACGCAGCGACCTCTTGACGCAATGCTCGCAACTCCCCTGAGAAGTCCGGCAGACCGCGAATAAAGGCCGATTCATTTTGAGGCAAGACCGTTTCGTCTTTGTGAAGCAGCGCAGGATAGTTGTCATACGGGACACGCGACAAACCTTCGGCGTGCGGATACCCGAGCATGTAGAGGTCTTGCCGTGCCCCCAGAAATTCTATGAGCGCTTGCTGAACTGTGAGAAGAGTATTGTCGATATTCACGAGATAACCGACTTGCCTCTCAAGCGCATTCAATTGCGATTGAGCAATATCCTGCGCATACTTCGTCGAGCCCGCAGCAAGCTCCATCTCTTGCGTGATCTTCTTGAACAAGTCATCGTAACCTGCGCCCGAGCCGTAGAACTCCCTGCCGCCTTGCAGCAAGGCTCGTGCAGCGTCTTGCATGCGCTGCACATCTTCGGCTTGATAACCACCTGTAACCGCCTTATCTTGCGCCACTCCGTACTGTCTTTGAAGTTCTGCCATCCGTTCTTGCGGATTGAGATTGCTCAAAGTCTGATCGACCCTGAGCGAATCATTGAAGTCTAGGAACGATTGCGTCGCGTCACGCATCGCATCACGCGTCGTCGTCAAGACATCTTTCTGCCGATCATACGCATCGCGTAAAGTATCGAGAGCATCGTTATATCTATCCGACGCCTCCTGATAGCGCTTGGCAAGGTCTTCCGTAGAACTAGCCGCCGCCTCTTCTGCTTCCTTGAGTTGAGCAAAGGCACCGGCAACTTTCATCATGGATGCATAACGCATCCTGTCACCCTCGTCTTCGAGATTAAGCCCTTCGATGACTTTACGGAAGAAGTCTTTATCGTATGTGCGCAATAGTTGCTCAGAGAACCCGTACCACCCACTACCTGCCTCATTAAGCGTCGCAGCAATCTGCTGATACTTGGCACTTGCTTGTTCTGCTGGACTCAAGAAATGCTCTTGATAGGTAGCAAGGTTCGACATTAAAACTTCAACACCGCCGGACAATTCACCGAGACTAACAGCGGCTTCAAGAGAGATACTACCGAGTCCTTTAAGCACACCGCCGAACATCTGCAACTGCTTCCAATACTGTCCGACAGCAGCAACTTGCTCGAATGCAGCGAGCTTCGCTTCATCGGTCATGCCTTCGGTGATCTTGTCGAAGTAGGCAAGCATCTGCGCATCCAACCCAGAATTGCGCAGTGCTTCTACCATCACCGTTGCCTGTGCTTCGGCTAACGCCTTCGCCAAATCTTCCGCAGTGCGTCCGGCGTCTCTATTCAAGACTTCACCGTATTGACTGCGAACTTGAACCATCGACGGTGCATCACCGCGTGGGTCCATTGAATAACCAACGCCGAATTGTGCATTCGCTGCGGTGGAACCAAGCGCTTGCGTCATGCGCCGGTAGTTGGCGTTCAAATCCTTGACAGCACTCAAGGCATTCGAATCCATCTCATTGCCGTATTTACCGACCAAGTCGCCAGCACCATAACCGGCAGAGCCTTCGACCTTTGGTCCGCCGCCTTTGCCGAACTTCTTGTAGAGCGCATAAGCCGCAACCGCAGCCAGGACAACCCATCCCGCCACCGGGATAGCACCCAGGCCCGCCATAGCACCCGCGCCCATCGAGCCTATCGTCCCTGCGCCGCCCGCCGCCGCAGCGGTGTAAGCCCCTGACGCAGCCGCGCCGACGCCGCCAAAGAGCGCTGTACCGGCATAGGAGCCCGCCATGCCGCCTATTCCGCCCATACCGCCGCCACCAGCACCGGCACCACCGGCTGCACCGCCCATGAAGCTCGCCCCGAAACCTCTCGCCGCACCCATGATCGTCGGCTGAAGAATCATCGTCTTGAATAGATTCTTGATGAGGTCCGCTGCCTTGAGCGAGCCCTTCATCAATTGATCGGTGAGTGATTGCCCGATCTGGTCCCATGCCTTCTCGAATTCCTTCGCGGCTTCTTCAGCACCCTTCTTCGCAGCCTCTTTGACTTCGATGCCTTTCAATGCTTCGATCAAACGCTTCTGCGCCGCAATTTGTGCTTCTAAAACGTCATCCTTTCCGCCGACAGCAGCGAGTTTATCTTGCAATCGCAGCAATGTTGTTTCTGCGATTGCGCTCTTTAACTTACCGAAGTTTGCGAGTTCTTCTTCAGCCTTTGTCGCAGCATCTTCCGCTGCCTTTACAGCAGCGGCATCGCCTTTCTCCGCTGCTTCAAATGCCTTCGCTTCGGCATCCTGATATGCCTTCGCTGCCGCTGCTTGATCCTTTATCCCTTGTGTGTAGAACGGCTGCTGTTGAATCAAGTTATTGATAGCCGCTTGACGCTGTTTCTCCGAGAAACCCTGCTTCAAACTTTCGGCATTGATTAACTTCATTTGTTCAATGAAGTTCTCGTTGTACCCGGCTAGCTTCAAATCGCCACCAGTCACGAGCTTGTAGAATTCTTCCGTTTTCTTCTTCGCATCTTCTACAGCCTTCGTGCCTTTCCTCACACCTTCAGTGAAGAAAGGTTGCTGCGCAATCAAAGCATCAACAGCTTGCCTATACTGTTCTTCTGTGTAGTTGCGTTCTTTGGCTTGAGCGTTAATCAAATTCATCTGTTCGATGAAGTTTGCGTTATAGCCAGAAGCCTTCGCAGCAGTTGCAGCAATGAGCTTGTCAAACTCTCTTGCGTCCTTTATCTGTTTGTCTGTCGGTCCCGTCTCTATTTTCGGCTGTACTCCCGAAGCGTTCTCGCCGCCTGCCGCCGCTGCCGATGCGTCCCTAGCCGCCTTGCCTATTGCCTTGATCTTGTCTGCATAGCTCGACATCGCAAATTGTTCAGACCAAATTGCTTTTGCCTTAGCGCCTAAATCTTCTATCGACGTGATTACACCTTTGAAATCCAACGTCAATAGATTACCGGCAAGTTTAAGCACCGTGCCTAGTGCATTGATAACCGTTTCAATGGCTCTGTAGAGAACTTGAAAAGCCGTAAGCATACCGGCAAGAAAATGTCCCGATTGCGTAGTGAACTCACTCATCCCGGTATTCGCGCTGAGAGATGTGGCAGCATCGCCCATTCCAAACATGGATGCAGTCGTCTCCTTAATCACGAGCTTGAATGCTTCTGTCGCAGGCACAGTGCCTACTAGCACCGATTGAATGTATTGTTGCGACTGCGAAGTAAATCGAGCTTGCGCATCATTCAATCCATCGACAGCAGCAATTGATTCGTTAGTGAGTCGCGTGCTAAATGCAGTTGCATCGGAAAGTTCTTTCAACACCTTGAGCACGTTACCGGCACCGCGACCAAACAGCGCTTGCGCGATCTCGGTCTTCTCTGCACCATCGGCATACTTGCCCATTGCCTGCCCGACTGCCGCGATGCGTTCAGCCGGGTCCATCGAATCAAAGTCTTTGAAGTTGATGCCGATACGCTGTAACGCTTTCGCCGCTTTGTCGCCGTCTTCGTCGGTCGACTTGAGTACACGAGTCATCTGATTCATGTAGCCTGCCATCGACTGCATCGACACACCGGCAACATCAGCAGCGGTGCGCAATTTCGCGATGTTTTCGGCAGACGCCCCTGTCATGTCGGCAAGGTCTGCGTAGTCTCCTGCCTCTTTCATCAAGGCATAGAGTTGCTTGACAGCATCAATCGCAATTTCGATGGATTTCTCAATAGCATTCGCACCGAGCACACCCTTCATCGAGGCACTAGCCATCGAGTCTTCTAGGTCTTTGACTCCTTTCGCACCCTTCTTCGAGCCTTCGCCAACACCGGCAGCGGCTTGTTCTGCTTTCTCAGCCGAGCGAGCGAACGCATCCATCGTGTCCTTGGCAGTGTTAACCTGCCGCGTGTCGATGCCGATGCCGAGTGTTGTTATGTCCACGAGCTATCCCTCATCGACATCGGGCTCTTGCTCTTGCTGCTTTTCATCAGCAGACGCATCGCGCAACGCTCTATCCATGCGAACGAGCAAATCAAATTCCCACAATGTAGGCGTGATGTGTCGATTGTTGAAAAACGCTTGCAACTCCGTTTCTGTGATGGCAGCAAAGCCGAAGCCCGGTGTGCGCGTGCTGCTGAGACGAGTGAACCACTCCCAGAGATAGTCAGTCCCAGGAGGCAGCACATGGCTGCGAAGTTCAACAAGTTCGTCAGGAGCAGCACCCGTCATCCTTTCGACAACTTCTAACGTATCGAACAGCGTTACGCCGTCTTTACCTCTTTTGCCGCCACGAGCACCGGCTTCGACGAACTCGCAGATGTCGACTGCGATGGCTTCAAAAAAGCGGCTTCATCCTCCAAGGCAGCGATGATGCGGTCTTTCCAACTTGGCTTCACGGCAAGTATCTGCACCACACGCTCTTTGCTGAATGGCGCAGGTTGACCCTTGACCGTGAAGCCGAACCAATCGACGACGACAGCAGCCGCCATCTCGAATTCATTCTGCCGCAACGTGGAATCGAGTTGCTCTGCGCCTTCTTCACTTTTCAAATCGAAGC
>Ga0070671_100000477_pt1 | contig 27818 bp, 27 predicted proteins | sample KBSS73metaG_FD_65341 | JGI IMG/M metagenome (GOLD analysis project Ga0070671, IMG submission 65341) | Switchgrass rhizosphere microbial communities from Kellogg Biological Station, Michigan, USA - KBS S7-3 metaG | ecosystem: Host-associated > Plants > Roots > Rhizosphere > Soil ...
TTGCAAATGATCCAGCGCTTTCACCGAAGATTGTGACGTTGCCGGCGTCACCACCAAAGGCGCTGATGTTCGCCTTCACCCATCGCAGGGCTGCGGTCATGTCCATCAGGCCGTAGTTGCCTGCGTGTCCCGCGTTCTCTTTGGCAAGATCTTCGCTGGCCAGAAAGCCGAAGAGTCCGAGGCGGTAGTTAAGCGTTACGAGGATGACTCCCTTGGAGACAAGGGCCGAGTTCGTATAGCGAGGCTCGGAGCCTGCGCCTGCGATGAACCCTCCTCCATGAATCCACACCATCACGGGCAACTTGCTTGTCTGGTATGCCGATGCAGGTGCGTACACATTCAGGTAAAGACAATCCTCGCTGGGACCGGAGTCGAGAAAGATGTAGTCGTTCCAGACGTGCCACTGTTCACAGCGAGCGGCGAATTTGGTTGCATCGCGTACCCCCTTCCAAGCGGATGGAGGCTGCGGAGCCTTCCAGCGCAGCTCGTTGATCGGAGGGGCGGCGTAGGGAAGACCAAGGAAGGCCTTCTGTGTGTCATTCAGTATCCACTTGCCGGCGGCGTCGCCTTGCGCAGTCTTTACGGTCGGTTGTGTAGGTGCAGCTAACATGATGCGGCCATGCGCCAACATACAAGCAATCACTACTCTTAGGATCCACGTGACGCGCTTGCTCATTCGGCAATAACCCTCAAGGAATGCGAACCCACGTTAACACATGAGTGTTGCTGCAAGCTTGATGGTTGTCGATCCCGCTGGGATGTTTAGCCTGCGGTCCAGAATGTTAGAGTCTATTGCGGATGGTAGACGGACGATGCCTGACAACGAGAAGCCCGACGTCCATCAAAAAGCGCTGTCTCTGAACCTTGATGACACGATCTTTGGCTCATTTGCCGAGATCGGCGCGGGACAGGAGGTGGCACGCTGGTTTCTGCTTGTGGGCGCCGCCTCCGGCACGGTTGCGAAGACGATCTCGGCTTATGACAAGGAAGTCAGCGACCAGATTTATGGAGCAGGGACTCGCTACGTTTCCAAGCCGCGCCTGCAGGCCATGCTGGAGAGCGAGTGGGAGCAACTGCTGGCGCAGCTACAGGTGACCAGAGGAGCTGACACCAAGTTTTTCGCGTTTGTAGACACGATCTCCGCAAGGAACTATGCAGGAACCAATGACTGTCACGGGTGGGTGGGATTACGTTTTCTCCGGCAGCCAGGAGAAGCGCCAAGCGACGTCATTCTGCATATCAACCTGATGGACCAAAGCAACGCGCAGCAACAGGAAGCAGTGGGCATTCTGGGTGTGAACCTGATTTATGCTGCGTATCACGCGCTTGGATCAGCAAAGAAGTTTCTTGCAAGTGTCTTTGAGGAGCTTGGACGGGAGCGAGTGGAGATCGACTGCTTGGAGGGGAGTGGACCCGCCTTCGCCGGTTGGAACCAGGATGAGGTCCACGCGTTTCTCGTTGTCGGCGGCTACGCAGAGGCCGTGGTATTTCCGGCAGACAACCAACTCGTTCCTCCCAACGAATTGCTCTACAAGCGGGCTCTGGTGTTGGCGCCAGGGAAGTTCGACAACGCGACCAGCGTATATACCCATCTGATCGATGACACTCTGGCGGACCTGCCCGAAGAGGTGTTGGATGAGAGCAAAGGGGGACTCGGGTTGTTTTGTCTCTCTGTCGCGGGCGGCAGCGCATCGGACATGGAGGTGTCCATTCAGGAAAGTTTGCGACATGTGGTGATGCTTCAAAAACTCGGCCATGGGGTGATGCTGTTTCGCGCTCAGGAACTCTACACAATGAGTGCATTCGTGAATCGATATACGAGATCAAGAATTCATTTTGCGATTGGACTAACGGTGCTTTTGCGTGTCCTGCAGGACAGCTACAAAGGACTGGCAGGGGCGCTGCTGGAAGGAATCGCGCGGCTGTTCAGTAATAATGTCCGGCTTTGTGTGTATCCCATGACGGTTGAAGAATTGCGACGGCGGATCACAGCAGATCAACTGACTGGATGGAGATGGACAGAGACGGATGGGATGGTCAGTGCTGACAGGGTGCATCCAGCGGGAGCGGTGGATTCGCTGTATCAATATTTGCTTGAGAGCAAATTCATTCTTGCGAAAAAGAACGCGCCCACGATGAAGTCACAGGCCGATTAAACGCTACGCGATCCGCTGAACCCATTGGCTCCGCCAGGCAGGCGCTTCGAAGGGATCCGCGAAATATTGTGTCTCGTGGACGACCTTGCCGTTGCTGAATTCCATAATGCTCACTGTGTATGCCGGTCGGCCCTGGTAGGTGATGGTGTATTCCGTGATCCAGAGGTCGCCGTTTCCGAGCATTCGTTTGACGTTGAACCCCGACGGCTTGCCTGGATGATGACTCCGCAGGGCCTGCAGATTGGCTCGGCCGAGAATTCGCTCTCCTGACTGAGGGTAGTCACAGATGGCGTCGTCAGCGTAGATGTCGTGTTCGGCGTTGGCATCGCCGGCTGCCGATGCTTGCCAGTGCTGATTGAGGGCTTCCCGTATTTGTTGGTCTTCCATGGACGACCTCCATGTGCGGTTGGGCTAATGATCAGCTGCCTTGTGGAATGAAACCCGGGCTGCCGGTCTTGACCACCTGGTTGAACCTCTGTCGCGTCTGAATTCGATTGATTTCGTCGAACGCATCTTGCGGAAGAGGGGAGATATCGAAGTTCTCACGGGCGCGGTCCGCGGTTCTGGGCGTGGTGAGCAAAGCCGTGCCACGCTGCACGGCCCAAGCCAACAGCACCTGTGCGGGCGTCTTTCCAACTTGTGCGGCAATCGAAGTGATGACGGGATCTTCGATTGGCCCCGGCTTCATCCCATGACCCAACGGCGCAAACGCCAAAAAGACAATGTCGTTCTGCTTGCAGAATTCCAGAAGCTCGGTTTCCGGCAGATAGGGATGCGACTCGACTTGAACTACGGCAGGTTTGATTCGTGCAGATTCGTACAGGGGCCCCAGGTCGTTCAAGCCGATGTCAGACAGTCCGATGGCACGGCATTTGCCACCGTCTACGAGACTCTCCATCGCCCTCCAAGTATCGAGCAGAGTGACGCCGCGATCGTAGATGACATTGCCGTTTTGATCTCGCGGATCCTGGTCGTCGCCCGGTTGAAACGCAAATGGAGTGTGAATGAGGTAGAGATCCAGATCGTTGAGGCCGAGTCTTTCCAGACTCGCTTCAAAGGCCGGTTGCACGCGTTCAGGCCGATGATTGGTGTTCCACAATTTTGTTGTGACGAAGATATCTTTGCGCGCGATCCCTCCGGCGGCAAGTCCTGCGCGCAACGCCTCGCCCACCTCGCGTTCGTTGCGGTATCGTTCGGCACAATCGAAGTGTCGAAACCCAGCTTCCAGCGCGTCTTTGGTCGCGCTCATCGTCACGGCTGGATCGGGAATGAGGGTGCCAAACCCGAGCACGGGCATCTGGCCTGCTCCGTGGTTGAGCGGCAATCTCGTAGTCCGAAAGTCAGAAGATTCGATCATGATGACACCTCGGCGATATATCGCGTCCAGCATCACCGCTCGGATAAGCCATCCTCTCGTCGACAGCGACGAGCCGGCCTATCGGAAGCGATTACATCTACATACAGGGGGACCCTACTAGGAAGCTATTGTTGCGGCTATGCGTTCGATCTGCTGGAGGTGGTTGATGTCGTGGCCGGCCATGGTTTCTACGATAGTCCAGAGCGTCATGGTCCCGCGTTCTGGGTGAGTGGTGGGGCGGTGGCGGTCGACTTCATTAAGGGTGGTTAGAAACTTGATGTTCCAGTTGCGCGCGGCCGTGAAGAGGGCGAGGCCCGAGGTGAGGTCGTAGGCGGCGTAACGTTCGCCCCAGACGCCCTGGTCGAAGGGCTGAATGATGGGATGATCGACGGCGAGAGTTTGACGGAGGCGGAAGGAGAAGACCAGTTCACAGTCGGCGAGGTGAGCCACAATCTCGCGGATGCTCCACTTGCCGGGTGCCGGGGAACGGTCGGCGTATGCGGCAGAGAGTGGATCAATAAGAGAGTGCAGTCGTTCGGCGGTCTCGGTGATGACTGGAATGGGATCCTGACCTCCCAGAAAGGAGGCGTACGGGTTCAGTTCCATGGCCTGAAAATATCACGGTGCGGGGCTAATGTCGCCACTGAAGTGATTTAGCTCGTATGAGTCCATGGGTCGTAGGTGCCGATGTTCCAGAGATGACCTTCGAGATCGCGGCAGGTGAAGGCGCGTCCGCCGTAGTCCATGTCGCGTATGTCGATGACGATTTCGGCGCCTTCTTTTTTGGCTGAGGTGTAGACCTTGTCGGCGTCGGGGACGACGAGATAGATGCCCTTGGTCTCGCGGAGGCCGATCTCGTTGGGCTGGACGGTGAACTTGCCATACTCGCTGCCATTGTCGACGGAGCCGAGCATGATCATGCCACCACCGTAGATGAGCTGGGCGTGGGCGACGGTGTCGTTCGGGCCCATGTAGACGGCGTTTTTCTCAAGGCCGAAGGCGCGGATAAGCCAGTCGATGGCGGTGAGGGCGTCGCGGTAGCGGAGGCTGGGTATGAGCGTGGATTTAATTTGAGCGGTCATGAGGATAAGGATGCGGGAGAATTGGGTGGGCGGTCTTGGAAAAATCGGAAGTGCAGGTTCGGGCTTCGCTCGAATGCCCACCTTAGCGACGATGAGACCGTCGTGAAGATGGGGCACCCGATTTATTGGCGTTTGGAGTTAGCTGCTGAGACCGACGTACTGGCGGACGTAGTGTGGGTTGGCTGCCTCTTGAAGCATGAAGCGGGCTACGTCGGCGCGTGTGATGGTGAGGCCTTTGGCGAGGTGACCAGCGGTGACGCGAAGGTTGCCGTTGGCCGGGCCGTCGGTGAGGCGCGGCGGACGGAGGATGGTCCAGTCGAGGTCGGACTGGGACATCTCGTTGTCGGCATCGCAGTGGTCGATGGTGACGTTGCGGAAGAGGGTGTTGGTCATGACGGCGTAGAGGAGTCCGCCCTCCTTGAAGCAAAAGGCGCTCGACACGTGGATGAAGCGGGGAACTCCGGCGGAGTGAAGAGCCTGAACGAGGGTGCGTCCGAAGTCGCGGCGCAGGTGGGTGGGTCGGAGGGTGGTGGGGCCGAAGGCGGAGAGGACGACGTCGGAGCCGCGGATGGCTTCGGCCATCTGGCGGGCGTTGAAGAGGTCGCCTCCGATGATGCGCAGGCCGGGATGAGAGCGAAGGACGCTGGAGCCGTTGCTCGCGATCTTTTCAGGGGCGCGGGCGAAGGCGGTGATCTCGTAGCCGCGGTCGAGGGCGAGAGGGATGAGGAGCTTGCCGATGCCGCCGGTGGCTCCGAGGACAGTGAGTCGCATGTGAGGTTCTCCTTGGTGGGATTTAGCGGGCGCGGAGGGCGGGGGCGGCGCCGGGGATCTCGACGCCGATCTGCTGGAAGACGCCGAGGCGATCGACCTGGAGCCAGACTTCGGCGATCTTGCCGTTCTCGAAGCGGTAGAAGACGACACCGTGCTGTGTGATTTGCTTGTTGCTGGCGGGAAGACCGGCGAGGGGCCCGGAGTTGATGGCCGTCATGGTCCAGTGGGCGGCGGCCTGGTCGTCGTGAGCGACGACGCCTTCGACGGTGAAGTGCTGGCTGGAGAGCGAGCGGCGGAGAGCCTGAATGCTCTGGGTGAAATCTGCGAGGCCTACCTTATCGCCTGCGTAGCTGTGGTTGATGACGTTGGGGCTGACAAGTTCGGGGAGGATGTCGAGACGGTCGTGGTTGAGGCACTGCTCGTAGAGGCGGCGGACGACGGCGGCGTTGTCGGACATGGAGGCTCCTTGGGTGAGGGTTGGAGATTGGGCTGGGGTGGGGAGGGGGATGAGGGCGAGCAGGAGGGTTGGGAGGGTGTATCGGTATCGCTGCATAAAGATCCTCATATTGAATATATGAACATTTATCCAATAGATGACTATACTTTCGAAAAGTGGCAACGAGATTGAAGAAAAAATCGGGGTCGGTGCAGCAGCGGGTGCGGAAGGCGGCTGAGAAGAGGGTGTATGAGTCTCCGGCGCGGCAGCAGCAGGCTGTAGAGACCCGTGCGCGGATTGCGGAGGCGGCGCGGGGGATTCTGGAGGAGACGGGCTACGCGGGAATGACGATTCCGGCGGTGGCAAAGGCGGCCGGGGTAGCGGTTCCGACGGTGTATGCGATCTTCGGATCGAAGAAGGGGATCGTGTCGGAGCTACTGGATGCGGCTCGGTTCGGGGAAGAGTACCGGAAACTGGTGGCGGAGGCACGGGCGGAGAAGGACCCGATGAAGCTGCTGGATTTTCCGCCGCGGTTCTCGCGACGGATTTATGAGGCGGAGATTCCGGTGGAGAATCTGCTGCAGGGCGCGGGGATGGTGGCTCCGGAGCTGGCGGCAGTGGAGGATGAGCGGAACTGCCAGCGGTATGACTCGCAGGTGATGGTGGTGGATGCGCTGGAGCGCGGGAGGATGTTGCGGTCGGGGTTGACGCGAGACGCGGCGAGGGCGATTTTGTGGTCGCTTACCAGCAGGGAGATGTTTCGGATGCTGGTGCGGGAGCGTGGGTGGACGGGAGATGAGTACGAGGATTGGTTGCGAAGGGCGATTCGGTGGGAGCTGGTGGGGAAGTGAAAGCTAGTCGAGGTTGATGTGGTTGCTCCAGGGGCGGGTGGCGTTGGTGTAGGCGGTGGGCGTCAGGCCGGAGAAGGCGCGGAAGTCGTTGGCGAAGTGGGACTGGTCGTAGTAGCCGCAGTCGAGGGCTAGTTCGGGCCAGGGAACTTCGGTGCCGGTGTGGAGTTGTTCGACGGCCTTCTGGAACCGGAGGATGCGGGCGTAAAGCTTGGGCGGAACGCCGATGTGTTCGCGGAAGAGCTGGGAGATGCGGCGCGGGCTGAGGCCGGTGGTGCGGGAGAGCTCGGTGACGGTGGCGATGCCGGGTTTGGTGTGGAGGGTTTCCAGCGAGTAGTGAATGAGAGGAGTGTGGGAGCTGGGGCGGGTGGTTTGGAGTTGATGGAGAAGGAAGGATTCGAGCGCGGCGAATTTTTGAGCGGGTGTGGAGAGTTCGCGGAGGCGGTCGCGGAGCCCGCGTGAGGATGCGGGCCACAGGTCTTCGAGTGAGGTCTCGCGGTTGGTGAAGAGGTCCGTGCGGTGGGTGACAAAGGGGAGGGTTCCGCCGGGGTGGAAGGAGATGCCGATGAGCTCGACGAGGTCGATGGTGTCGATGTTCTGATAGAGGGAATAGAGGCCGAGGAAGATGGCGGGTGGCGTGGGGGCGAGTGGGTTGGTGGGGTGGTTGGCGTCGGTGAGGTAGTCGCTAGCGAGGGAGATGACGATCTGGGCGCGGCCGGTGGGGAGGACTCGCTGGTGCGAGTGGATTGGGTGGGGGTCGCGGGCGTACCAGAGGGTGTGGATGAATGGTGCGAGCGCGGGATGGGGGCGGTGCTCGAGGTAGAGCATAGCGTCGGAGTGTGGGGCGCGGCATCCAATGGTAGAGCGGGCGCCGTGGGTGATGATGCTGCGATTGTAGGACAATAGAAGAGATGGGGATTAAAGGACTTATTTGATGGCTGAAGAGCGCGTGGTTGGAATTGACCTGGGGACGACGAACTCCCTGGTGGCTTATATGCAAGGCGGAACGCCGACGGTGATTCCGGGGGAGGACGGCGACCGGCTGGTTCCTTCGGTGGTGGCGTGGACGGACGATGGCGCGGTGGTGGGGAACGCGGCTCGGGGGACACTGCTGAAGGATGCGGCGAGCGCGGTCTATTCGGCCAAGCGGCTGATGGGGCGGGATATTGAGGATGTTCAGGATGAGCTGAAGCTGTTTCCCTTCAAGCTGGCCGATGGGTTGAAGGCTGGCGAGGTTTTGAAGGTGAGCGTGGGAGGGTTGCTGCTGACGCCGCCGGAGATCTCGGCGTATGTGCTGATGCAGTTGAAGAAGAATGCGGAGCGGTTCTTTCAGGCTCCGGTGACGAAAGCTGTGATTACGGTTCCGGCTTACTTCAACGATGCTCAGCGGCAGGCGACGAAGGATGCGGGAAGGATTGCCGGGCTGGAGGTTCTGCGGTTGGTGAATGAGCCGACGGCGGCGGCGCTGGCGTATGGCCTCGATAAGAACAAGGATGGGCTGATCGCCGTGTATGACTTCGGCGGTGGGACTTTTGATATCTCGATTCTGAAGCTGCATGAGGGGATCTTTGAGGTGATCGCGACGGGTGGGGATACGCACCTGGGCGGCGATGATATCGACAACCTGCTGATTGCGATTGCGCTGGATGATATCGCCGGTGATCTGGGCGAGGATGTGGGCGGGAACGGCGAGGCGGTGCAGGAGATTCGCAAGGCGGTGATTGAGGCGAAGATTCGGCTGTCGGATGAAGAGAAGGTGCAGCTGGATGTGCCGCTGCCGAGCGGGAAGCGATACCTGCGCGAGATTACTCGCGAGCAGTTTGAGGGATTGATTGCGGGTGTGATTGCGCGAACGGCGGGGCCGTGCAAACAGGCGCTGAAGGATGCGGGGATTGAGGCTGCGGCGATCGACGAGGTTGTGCTGGTGGGTGGGTCGACGAGGATTCCCGCAGTGCGCAAGCTGGTGGATGAGGTGTTTGGGTTGAGTGCGCGGGGGAAGAAGCCGCATATAGAGCTGAATCCGGATGAGGTAGTGGCGCTGGGAGCGGCGGTGCAGGCGGAGATTCTGGCGGGTGGGGCTGTTGCGGGATCGGGGCTTGAGGATCTGCTGTTGCTGGATGTGACTCCGCTGTCGCTTGGGATTGAGGCGCTGGGTGGTGTGGTGGCGAAGATTATCCAGCGCAACTCGACGATACCGGCGAGCGCGACGGAGCACTTCACCACCGGCGTGGATGGACAGGCGAATGTGGCGATCCACGTCGTACAGGGAGAGAGGGAGCTGGCGAAGGATTGCAGGTCGTTGGCGCGGTTTGATCTGAAGGGGATACCTCCGATGACGGCGGGGTTGCCGCGCATTGAGGTGAAGTTCCTGATCGATGCTAACGGGATTCTGCATGTGAGCGCGCGGGAGCAGAGGAGCGGGAAAGAGGCCGAGATCGAGGTGAAGCCGACGTACGGGCTGACGGATGAGCAGGTGGAGGAGATGATTCTTTCGTCGTTCGATAACGCAGAGGAGGATATTCGTCAGCGGCAGGTGATTGAGGCGAAGAACGAGGCGGAGACGATTCTGGCGGCTGTGGAGAAGGGTCGGAAGCACGAGGCTTGGCAACAGTTGACGTCGGACGAGATCGAGAAGATCAAGCAGCGCGAGGATGAGTTGAAGGCTTCGGTGATGGGCGGGGATTACAAGGTGATTCGCGCTGCGATCGAGCGGCTGGACCAGGCAACGCGTCGATTTGCGGAGTTGATGATGGATTCGGCGGTGACTGGGGCGCTGGGCGGCAAGACGATGCAGGCCGCAGGTGAGAGCATAGGAGAGGGGCCAACGGCTCCGCATCCGTTTGCGAAGGCGGATATTGATACGTCGCCTGCGGCTGAGGCCGAGGCGCAGAAGATTGAAGATTCGGTGAAGGACGAAGAGACTCCCGGAGAGTCGACGGAAGATTAAGGATTATGAGCGAGATCAATAAGGACCAGGTTGTGGATACGTCGAAGCCAGCGGGCGAGGGCATGGTAAGGGTGACATTTTTGCCAGAGGACAGGACAGTGGAGTTTCCGTTCGGGTCGCTGCCGTATGAGGGGCACGGCGAGCCGATGTCGTTTCTGGATGTGGCGGAGAACTTTGACATCTTCCTGGATCATGCGTGCGGTGGAGTTTGCGCGTGCACGACCTGTCATCTATGGGTGAAGGAAGGCGACAAGGGAGTCTCGGAGCCGGAGGATAAGGAGCTGGACCGCATGGAGACGGCGGCGGATGTGCAGCTGAACTCGCGACTGGGTTGCCAGGCGATTATTGATAAGCCGGGGACTTACGTGGTGGAGATTCCGGCGTGGAACCGGAACTACGTGCAGGAAGGTAAGCCCGCTGCAGTGAAGAAGGACTGACGTCGCTTTGAGAATGGAGGAGACGAACGATGCCGCGTGAGATTAATTGGACCGATTCCGAAGAGATTGGGATCCAGCTGCAGGAGAAGTATCCGGAGCTTGATCCGTACACGGTTCGGTTCACGGATTTGCACAAATATGTGACCGAACTTCCGGGGTTTGTTGGCGACCCGGCGAAGTCGAATGAGGGAATTCTGGAGGCGATCCAGACGGCTTGGCACGAGGAGTACGAGGACGCTAAGTAGTCATGCGGGTGTTATGCCGTACTTGGAGTCGAGGAACTCCTGAAGATCGACGGGGAGCGCGGTGGCGAGCTCCTGCCAGGTGAGGAGCTTGAGACGCCAGGTGAAGCCGGGGTGGTGAACTGCGGCAGCGACGGCATGCCATGTGTCGATGAGGTCGTGGCGGCGGGCGTCGGAGAGGACGCAGAAGCTGGCGTCGTTTGAAAAAGCTGCGAGGACGTTGCGGATGAGCTGGTATCCGATGAAGGTCTGCTTGTCATTCGAGGCGAGCCTGGTGGATGTGGGAATGGGCGTCGTGTCGAACGATGGCGCGGGGATGGGAACGCTCTCGTCGTAGGTTGCTTCTTCGTCAGGATAGATTTCGGTGGGGATGATTTCGGTTCGTTGGGCGCGCGGTAGCTTTGCGACGTCGAAGACGGCTTCGAGATCGCGGTAGCGGTGCATGAGGGCGGGGCGGGCGTTCTGGAAGTTGGTCTCGGTGAGCTTGGCTTCGACGAAGAGGTCGTTGAGCTGCATGTCGATCTCGGTGCGGTCGGTGAGGGTGCGTCCCTTCGCGTTGGGATGCAGGGGGATGCGCGGGCGGATTCCGAAGCAGGGTGCGGCGTTCGTCGAGACGCCCAGGAGCGTGGCTACAGCGGGGGTGAGCGTTGTCCCGTTGAAGATTCCGGGGTGGCAGAAGATATTCATCAGTAGAGCGTCGGAACTGTTGGCGGAGTCGAGCTCCATCCAGGGCCAGTTGGCGAGAGCGCGTGCGCGGCGGTAGCCGGTGTGGGGTTTGGTGAGACGGCGTGCCCACGCGGGGTTGGCACAGATGCTGGTCCATGACGCGTGATGGAAGTTGCCGTGGCGGCCTTTGTCATCGCGGCCGAAGAGGAGGATGGGCTCGTCCGCGGGGGACACATCGTGGAGGAGATTGTTGACGCGGGCGAGTTCGCGGGCGCGATGGCTAAGTTCGCGGCGGAGCATGGCGGAGGTGGAGCGAGGCGTCATGGTGTTGAGTTCTTAGACGCCAGCTGCGTTCCGGAGAACACTTCTAAGATCGAGGCTTGGTGGCTTTGAGGACCATGCTCTTCCAGACATAAGGGATGCGGCCTGCGCCGGCGAACTCGACGTTTGTGAAGCCGGTTTCGGTGAGCGCTTTGGTCAGAGTTTCGCGCGACCAGAACTTGATGTGGCCGTGGTCCCAGAGAACTGTGAAGTGCTGGTCCATCTTGCCGGAGACAGCGAGGAGCACGTTCTTGAGGTAGCCGTGGTAGGGCGTGGTGAGGACGAATGTCCCGCCGGGCTTGAGGAGGTCGTAACAGTTGCGGAGGAAGCCACGAGGGTCGTAGATGTGCTCGATGACCTCGGTGGAGACGACGGCATCGACCTGTCCGACGGTGGCGAGGAAGTCGGCGTAGAGGGTCTGGCCGTCGGCGAGGAAGAAGTTGATGTCGGGAAAGGTCTGGCGGGCGATCTCGATACCGGTGGAGGAGAGATCTGAGCCGTGGAGCTGCCATTTGCGGTCGCGGAACTGTGCGATGAAGGAGCCATTGCCACAGCCAGCGTCCATGACGATGGAGCCCTGCGGCACGTCCTTGAGGAAGTTGGAGACGTGCGGATAGAGATATTCGTGACTGGGCGAGTGATTCGCTTCGCGGTACTGGTAGGAGATGCCACCCATAGACCAATGATAAATGGCCGTAGCTGTGCTGAAGTGCAACTAAGCGGTCAGCCGACTCGGGAGCGGAGCTGCCGCAGGAGCGATGACCCGGTGAGTTGAAGGGTGACGAGCGCTAATGCGGCCCATGCTGCTCCGCCGAGTGTGAGCGCGAGGATGTCATTGCGATAAGTTTGCGCGTTGGGTATGAAGCGCAGAAGCAGGGTTGTCCCGGCGAGGCTGATGATGGCGGCGATAACGGCGCGGACCAACTCGGCGCGATCGAGACCGGTGAGAAAAACGAATCGACGGCGATTGAGCAGGATGGCGAGCGTCGCGGTGTGCAGGAGAATGGCGAGGTTCGAAGCCCAGGCGAGACCGTCGACGCCGAAGCGCTGATGAAGTCCCCAATAGATGGGAATCGTGATCATGGTGATGATGGTTCCGGCGAGCATCGGGAGAAAGGTCTCGCCGGCGGCGTAGAAGGCTCGGGCGTAGATGGCCTGTGCGGTCCAGAGCGCCAGCGAGATGGCGAAGATTGCGAAGTAGGAGGCGGTAGATTTGGCGTCCGCGACATTGAAGGAGCCGCGACGGAAGATGAGGTCGACGGCGGGAAGAGCGAGGGCGATCATGGCGGAGGAGCCAAGCAATGAGAAGGCGATGAGGCGCGAGACGGACCGGTTGACGGCTTGGGCGAATTCGCTGCGCTGACCGCGGCCGAAGAGCGAGGCGAAGAAGGGAAGCGACGCGGCTCCGGCGGCCTGACCGATGATGGCCATGGGGGCGGTGAAGAGCCTCTTCGCGTAGTTGAGTCGTGAGATGTCGCCAGCGCCGTGCTTGGCGAAGTAGCCGAGGATCTGGTTGTCGAGAGTGATGATAGTGACGCCGAGCATGAGCGGAAGCGAGAGACGAACCCACTCGCGGAGGCCAGGATGCTTGAGGTCGAGGATAGGGTGGTAGCGGAGCCCGGCGCGTCGCGCTCCCCAGGCGTTGAGAAGGAATGGGCCGGCGAAGGCTCCGGCGAGCGCTCCGACACCGAGGGAAGGGATGCCCATGCGGCTGGCGAGGAGGACTCCGCCAAAGATGATGCCGAGGTTGTAGATGAGGGGAGAGACGGCCTGAAAGGAGAACTGCTTTCGCACGAGAAGCACGGAAGCGAGGACTCCGCCGGAGAAGAAGAAGAGTTGCGCGGGAAGAAGGATGCGCGTGATGCGGGTGCAGAGAAGGCCTTCGGGAGAGGACGGGTCGAAGTAGATGCGGGTGAAGAGCGGGGTGAAGATCTCGGCGAGCAGGATAGCGAGGCCGAGGACGATAGTCATGGTGTTGAGGATGATGGAGAGAGCCCGTTCGCCTTCGGCCTCGTTGTTCTGGGCGCGGTAGCGGTCGAGGATGGTGACGAAGGTGATGGAAGCTGCGCCTCCTACGAGTAGGTAGTTGATCCACTCGGGGAGGTAGAAAGCGACGTTGTAGGCGTCGGTGGCGTGTCCGGCTCCGAACTGCCAGGCAATGTATTGATCGCGAATGAGGCCGATGATGCGCGAGAGCAGCGCGGAGAGCGTGAGCAGGATGGTCGCGGAGGCGGCGGTATGGGCGTGCGAAGGGCGAAGAAAGGCGAGTGGATTAGGGCGACGTTTTGCAGGGGGAGATTCGAGGACCTCGGGAGCTTCAAGAGGCTCGAGTATCGGATTGGGTTCGTCGTTTGCTGTCACTGGCTTCAGGTCGATTGTATCGGGTGAAGCTTATGCTGATGGATGTCGGCGCAGGTTCGTATAGAGATAAGGAGATGCGGTGGAGAACTTTCGGCTGAAGGTGTTTCGCACGGTGGCGGAGGCGATGAGCTTTCGCAAGGCGGCCGAGGTGCTCCACCTAAGCCAGCCGGCTGTGAGCCAGCAGATTCGTGCGCTGGAAGAAGAGGCCCGCGTGCGGCTGTTCGACCGCGCGGGCGGGGATGGGCATGGAAACCAGATTGCGCTGACAGAGGCGGGGCGTGTGCTTCTGGGCTATGCGAATCGCGCCGCGGCGACGATGGCCGAGGCGGAGCGCGCGTTGGCGGCTCTGAATCACGAGGTGACAGGAGAGTTGCGCCTTGGGGCATCGACTACGGTGGCGCAGTATTTGCTGCCGCGGATCCTGGGGGCATTTTTGAAGCAGTATCCGCATGTGCGGATGTCGGTGGTGAGCGGAAATACGGAGGAGATTGCGGCGGCGGTGGCGGAGGAGAAGGTGGCGCTGGGCATCATTGAGGGGCCGGCGATGCGTCGGGATGTGAAGACCGAGCCTATGGCTCCGGATGAGCTGGTGCTGATTGTGAGCCCGGGACACGCGTGGTCGCAGAGGAAGGGCGGGATCCCGGCAGCGGAATTGGCGACGGTTCCTCTGCTGCTTCGGGAGCGGGGATCGGGGTCGCGAAGGGTGGTGGAGCGGGCGCTGAAGGAGGCAGGGCTGCCGCTGAAGTCTCTGAAGGTGGCGATGGAGCTGGATTCGACGGAGGCGATCATCTCAGGCGTTGAGGCAGAACTAGGGGTGGGTTTTGTGTCGCGGTGGGCTGTGGGCAAGGTGTTACGGCTGGGGTCGGTTAAAGTGGTGAAGGTGGTGGGTTTACGAATGGTGCGCGAGTTCAGCTTTGTGCATGTTGCGGGGGCTGAGGCGATCGGTGCGGCAGCAGCGTTCCAGAGGTTTGCTCGTGCGGCGGTGGCGCACCCAGAGCGGTAGAGTGTTGATATCGGGCCGATAAGGGTTTCTTATCGGCGATTGGAAAGTCCGTCTCGACTGTGGTCCGTAGTGAGCCGATGCTTAAGAGGTAATGGTACGAAACCTCTTCTTTGTCGGGATTGTGGTTGCAGCGAGCGGGTTAATTGGGCCTCCTTTTGCGCTGGCCCTGGGATTGATATTTGGGCTCACGGTTGAGCACCCGTTTGCTAACGAGAGCAGGGAGTTTTCGAAGTTTCTGCTGCAGGCAGCGGTGGTCTGCCTGGGCTTTGGGATGAATCTGGGTGAGGTGGTCCATGCGGGGCGCCACGGATTTGTCTATACGGCTCTGGGGATCACGTTTGCGCTGACGCTGGGAGTTGTGCTGGGGAGGGTGCTCAAAGTCGGAAAGACGCAGTCGCTGCTGATTAGCGTGGGGACAGCGATCTGCGGCGGCAGCGCGATTGCAGCGATGGGGCCGGTGCTGGAGGCGAACGAGGAGGAGATGGCCGTCTCGCTAGGGACGGTATTTGTGCTGAACTCGATTGCGCTGCTGCTGTTTCCGTTTATCGGATGGGCGATGCATCTTAGTCAGACACAGTTCGGACTGTGGGCGGCGCTGGCGATTCATGACACGAGTTCGGTGGTGGGTGCGGGGGCGAAGTATGGAGCGACTGCGCTGGCCGTGGGGACGACGGTAAAGCTGGCTCGGGCATTGTGGATTGTGCCGCTGGCGATTGGAACGTCGGCTGTTCGCAAGAGCAAGGCGAAGGTGCAGTGGCCGTGGTTCATCCTGTGGTTCTGCGTGGCTGCGGTGGCGGCGAGTTATTTTCCGCGATGGATTCCGCAGTCGGCATCGGCGTTTGGGGCATTGAACCGGCTTGGTCGGGCGGCGCTGACGGTAGTGCTGTTCCTCATCGGTTCGGGAATCTCACGGAGCACGCTGCGCCAGGTGGGAGTGCGCCCGCTGCTGCAAGGAGTGTTGTTGTGGTTGGTGGTGGCGAGCGCGTCGCTGTGGGCGATCCATTCCGGATGGATTGCGTTGTGACGGCTTAGGGCCTGGGTTCGGCGTCGATGTCAGGCGATGGTGGTCGTAGGACCATGCTTTCGGGTTCAGTCCAGTTTTTCTCGGAGCGTCGCGATCTCTGCGGACGTGGCTGGCGTGTGCTGGACGAGAGTGACAATGCAGCAACGGTGAAGCTGACCATCTGGCGCTGGCTGCAACGAAGGCAGCGAACCGGATAGCGCATGCGGAGAATCTGACGGAAGTCTTCGGACCGCAGACGGGAGCGGCGAAACTCGTTGCCGGGGCAGTACTGACAGCAGATGGGCACGCCACGGCTGACCGGAATCGGCGATGGATTCGCGGGGGTGTCCTGGGCGGGACGCCGGTATTTGGATTCTCGTGAACTCATCGGAGTGGGGGGAGCAAAGATCAGCTGCGCGGCGGATTGTTGTCGGGGTCGAAGAGGGGGTCGATTGCAGGCCGCCGGGATCTTGAGGAACGGATGCTCTGAACGGCTGGGCGAGCGGGTGGCTTGGACAGGTGGGAAAGAAGGTCGCGAAGCTCCTTCTGCAGCTTGCGAAGTTGTTGGGTCGATGTAGCCGGACCGGAGTCGATTTCGAGAGCTAGCTGAGAGCTCTTCTGGCGGTGCTCACTCTTGATTACCTGACGCGCACCGGGGATGGTATATCCCTCGTCGTAGAGCAGCGACTTGATGTGGAGAACGGTTTCGACATCGCGCCTGCGGTACAGGCGTTGGCCAGTGCCTCCCTTGTGTGGTTTGAGCTGAGGGAACTCGCTCTCCCAGAAGCGAAGGACGTAGGCGGGAATATCGCAGAGACGCGAGACCTCGCCGATGCGGAAGTAGAGCTTGTCCGGAATTTCTGATCCGGAGGGCGGTGTGTTTTTGCGAATTGGCTGGTGTTGTGCCATGCCAAAGCTCCAGGGGCCTTCTGGGCCTGGTGCAAGTATAGGCGCGGTGGGCTCGGATGACGCTGCGATTATATGTTCGAGTAAATTTTTTCCGTGGATCAAAATCACGTGTCCGCGGGCCGGATTGGTGAAATAAGGAACCGGAGTGCGAGAACTGGCGTATTGTCACTAGGGAAAGGTGAGTGAGATGGGAACGAGACAGGTAGTTTGGCCGGCTGTAATCCTGAGCATGGTGGCGATGAGCGGGTGCCGGGTGGACACGAACAGGCAGGGCGACAACCAGAACGTGAAGGTGGCGACTCCGTTTGGCGGAGTGCAGGTGAAGACGAACGGCGCGATGAACGTGGAGGGCATCGGGCTGCCTGTTTATCCGGGTGCGGAGCTGGTGAGGAAGAAGGACAAAGACAATGGCTCGGCTGACGTAAACCTGAGCTTCGGCAGATTTCAGCTGCGTGTGAAGGCCGCAAACTATAGAACTCCGGATGATCCTGAGAGGGTGAGCGCCTTCTACAAAGACGCCTTGAAGCGTTACGGAGCGGTGATTGAGTGCAACCGCGATCAGCCGGTGGGGACCCCGACACAGACGGATGATGGCCTGACCTGCTCCGACGGCGACAAGAAACATGAGAGCGTGAGCGTCAATGAGTCAGGCAAGACAGAGTTGAAGACTGGCTCGAAGCAGCATCAGCACATCGTGGCGATCGAACCGGAGGGGTCGGGAACGAAGTTTGGCCTGGTGGCGCTGGATCTTCCGGGAAACCTTTCCATTGGAGATGGCGATACAAACCAGCGGCAGTGAAGATGCCGGCGCTTGCCGGGCGGTATTGGGTGGGATAGCTTGGAGTTATGCACGAGTTTTGTCACCGATGTGGCGGTGAGCTGGCTGCCGGTGACGGCGGGTCGCCGTTCTGCCCGCACTGCGGAGCGCCGCAGATTTACATGACGGAGCAGGCTGAGGCGGTCGAGTCCGTTGATGGCTCGACTGGAATTATGCCGCCGCCGCGCCCGCAACAAGTCGACTGGAAGACAGCAATCCGTTGCGCCGCCGTGGTTTCGCTGGTGGCGGCGTTGTTGAGCGTGGCTTCGACACGCCTGCCGGCATTGTCGCCATTGAGCTGGTTGTGGACGATAAGCGGCTCGGTGATTGCACTGGGGCTTTATCAGCGGAGAAGGCCGCAGGCGTGGATGGACGCCGGGGTGGGCGCGAGGATCGGGATTGTGGTGGGGATCGTCCTGGTGATGTCCGTTGCGATTGCGATGGCGGCTGCTGGGTTAGTAGCGAGGTTCAATCTGCACGCTATGGGTGCGTTTGATGCGGAGTTGCATGCGCAGATTGAAAAGGCCGCGGCTATGAATCCGCCGCCTGCCGAGGTGATGCGGTACGTTTACTCTCCGGAGTTCAAGGCAGGCGCGATGCTGTTTGGCTTTGCCATGATGGCTGGATTTGTGATGGTGCTCTCGACCATTGGGGGAGCAGTGAGCGGAATGGTCCGAACGCGCAGGGAAGCCTGATGCGGGCGAAGATCGGACAGCTGGGCTACTGATATCATCAGCAGCGGAAATCGTTATGAGCGAAAAGACAGAAGTTCAGAAGCCGAAGATTCGCGAGAAGGGCCGGCTGATGTCGGCCTCGGAGATCGAGCGGACGCTGGTACGGCTGGCGCACGAGATCGTTGAGAAGAACAATGGCAGCGCCAACCTTGGGCTGGTTGGAATCAAGCGGCGCGGCATTCCATTGGCGCAGCGGCTGGCCGGAATGATCGAAAAGATTGAGAAGCACCCGGTGGATACGGGCGTGCTCGACATCAGCTTCTACCGCGACGACCTGTCGACGAGCGGTCCGCGACCGGTGGTGACGCCCGGAGCTGTGGGCTTCGACGTGACCGGGCGCGACATCATCCTGATGGACGACGTGTTGTATACGGGCCGAACGATTAGGGCGGCGCTGGATGCCCTGTTCGACCACGGACGCCCGAAGAGTGTGCAGCTGCTGGTGCTGATCGACCGCGGCCATCGCGAGCTTCCGATTGAGGCGACCTATACGGGGCGCTCAATCCCGACCTCGAGCCGCGAGATCATCGAGGTAAAGTTGAACGAGGTGGACGGCCAGGAGCAGGTGCTGCTGGTCGAGCGGGTGGACTGAACTCCAGGATGGGAACGACGAGTGAGGTTGCTGTGAGCGGATCTCGATATGCTGCGGGCTCGTTGCTGAGCGTGGCACACCTGACGGTGAACGAGGTCTCGAAGATTCTTACGGAGACGGCGCAGATCACGGCGTTGCCACACGCGGCACGTTCAAAGATCCTGGCGGGGCGAAGAATCGCACTGCTGTTTTATGAATCGAGCACGCGGACCAGAACGTCGTTTGAGTTGGCGGCGAAGTCGCTGGGTGCGACGACTACGCTGGTGAGCGACAAGTCATCCTCCATTGAGAAGGGCGAGAGCCTGAAGGACACGGGATTGACCCTTCGGGCGCTGGGTGCCGAGTGCATCATCCTGCGGCATTCAGCGTCGGGCGCTCCGTTTGTGCTAGCGCGCGAGACTGGACTGCCGGTGCTGAATGCAGGCGACGGAATGCATGAGCATCCTTCGCAAGCACTGCTGGATCTGCGAACGATGTTGACACGGCTGTTTGGGGCTGAGGGCGCGGGGGCAGTTGATGAACGCTCTCTTGATGGTGTGACGGTAGTTATTACGGGCGACATTCTGCACAGCCGAGTTGCGCGATCGAACGCGATGCTGCTGCCGCGACTGGGCGCGCGCGTGATTTTGTGCGGTCCCGACAAGTTGTTACCTGAGACGGCGTTGGGACTTGGGCCTGGTGTTGAGATTGAGCGCGACTTCGATCGTGCGCTGCGACAGGCCCAGGTGGCAATGATGTTGCGAATCCAGAAGGAACGGCTCGCAGGACTTGAGTTGGATCTGGGTGACTACATTGCGAGGTATCAGTTGAGTGGTGAGCGGCTAGCGGGATCTGCGCCGAAGGCTGTGGTGATGCATCCGGGGCCGATGATTCGCGGGATGGAGATTGCAGACAGCGCGGCGGATGGTGCGCAGTCGGCGATTGAAGAACAGGTTCGGCACGGCCTTGATGTGCGCTCAGCGCTGCTTGTCAGGGCACTTGGTGCAGCCGGATTTGAGAGCGGTACAGTATGAGCGACGTTTCAGTTCTGCATGGACGGCTGATCGACCCCGCCAATGGCGTGGACGATGTGCGCGATCTGCTGCTGCGCGATGGCCGGGTCGCTGCGGTCGAGATGCCGGGTGTTTTAAAAGACGTGCAGACAGCGGAGACCATCGATGCCATGGGCATGATCGTCGCACCGGGCCTGGTCGATGTGCATGTGCATCTCAGGGAGCCCGGGCAGACGTACAAGGAGACGATTGCGACCGGGACAGCCGCCGCCGCGGCGGGCGGCTTTACGAGCGTGGTCGCGATGCCGAACACGGTTCCAGTCAACGACACGGTTGCGAAGCTGGAGTGGATGCTTGATGCGGCACGGGGATCGATGGTGAAGCTGTTTGCGATGCCTGCGGCGACGATCGACAGTATGGGCGAGACGCTGACAGACTTCGATGCGTTGCGCAAGGCCGGCGCAGTTGGGTTCACGGATGACGGAAAGCCGGTGCTCGAGGACCACGTGATGCGGACGGCTTTGGTTGCTGCGGCGCGCGCTGAGGTACCTGTGTCGCAGCATGCCGAGGACACGCGACTGACGGGCGGATGCAGTATGAATGCCGGGCCGGTGGCGTTTCGGTTGGGACTGCGAGGAATGCCCGTCGAAGCCGAGGCGCGCATTGTGGAGCGGGACATTCAGTTGCTGCGTGAGATTGAGCGTGCGGAGGGATTGAGGCCGCATCTGCACGTTCAGCATGTATCGACGGCTCGCGCGATGGAGGCGATTCGCCGCGCGAAACGAGAGGGTCTGCATGTGACCTGCGAGGTGGCGCCGCATCACTTTGCCCTGACGGAAGACGCGGTGGGCGACTACGATACGCATGCGAAGATGAATCCGCCGCTGCGCGCTGAAGACGATCGCGCGGCAATGGTTGCTGCTCTGCTGGACGGTACAGCGGACTGCATTGCGACCGATCATGCGCCTCATGCTGCGTACGAGAAGGAGCAGGAGTTCGAGCGCGCACCGAACGGAATTACCGGCCTTGAGACCGCGTTAGGTGTGGCGTTGCGAGTACTGCATCGTGAACAAGGACTGTCGTTGGCGCGTCTGATCTCGTTGATGAGCACTGCGCCTGCGGGGATCGCGGGGCTTGCTGGACGAGGTGCGGTGGGAGTAGGGCACTTTGCTGATCTCGTCGTCTTCGACGCGGGTGCGGAGTGGAGATTCGATGCGAAGGGGTCGCGATCGAAATCCCGAAATACGCCCTTCCATGGCGCAGAGATGTTGGGCCGGGTTAAGGCGACAATCTGCGAGGGGCGCGTTGTGTATCGCGGCTAAGGTCAGACGCGGGTGATCATGACCTCGGTAGCCTTCATCAGCGCAGCTGCGGTTTGACCTTTGCGGAGCTGCATCTCGCGTGCAGCATCGGCGGTGATGATTGAGGTGATGCGCTGATCGCCGATGGAGAGCACGACCTTGGCGAGCAGGCCGCTGACTTTGACCTCAACAATCTTTCCTATGAGCTGGTTGCGTCCGCTTACCTGGCGAAATCGTTCGCGTGTTTCAGTCGGCTTTGGTGTGGACTTAAGAAGCGGCACGAGCGCACTGCGTGGAATGAGGTGATGACCACCGGGAGTCTTGACGCTCGAGAGCTTGCCCGAGAGGAGCCATTGCTTAATAGTCGGGTAGCTTAGTCCGAGCTCTGCGGCTGCTTCGCGCGGTTTGAGCAACGTGTCGGAGGAAGGGATGGCGTCACCTCGTTAACTTCAGGCAGTAGTGTAATCCCGGGACTCGCCGGTGGGAAGCGGTGCCTTTCGCGGTAGTCGCATATTTTCGATAGCTATTAATCGTGTATTTTCGATATATGCGGTTTAGTGACAATCCCGTTCGTTTGGTGACGGCAGTTGGGCTGGCGATGATGGCCTGTATTGTCCGGGCGCAGAGTGGAAGCGGCGATCTTTCAGGCAGCGTAATGGACCCAGGCGGCGCGGTTGTTGCAGGCGCGAAGGTCATCGCGAAGTCACAGATGGCGACTGGCGTAGAGGTCCACACCGTCACGACGGCGACCGGCGATTACGTGCTGACCTCGCTGCACCCGGGCATCTATGCCGTACGGGTTGAGGCCAGTGGCTTTGGGACGGTGGAACGACGGGGAATTACGGTAAGGACGGGGGTGCGGACACGAGTGGACGTTGAGCTGCACGCGGGAGCCGCTGAGCAGACGGTAAATGTTAGGGCCGACGCCTCCATGTTGCAGACCGAATCGGGTGCGCTCGTAACGGTGATTGGGCGCGAGTCGATGACTGCACTTCCGCTGAACGGGCGCAACATGATCTCGCTGGTGACGCTTGCTCCAGGTGTATCGTTGCCGCCGGGTACGCTGTTGCCGCGCATTAACGGAGGGAGGCCGAGAACGAACGAGTACCTGTTTGACGGTGTCTCGGCGTTGCAGCCCGAACCGGGGCAGGTTGCGTTGTTCCCCATCATCGATGACATCGACGAGTTCGCCATTATGTCGAACGGTGTTTCGGCAGAATTCGGGCGATTCAACGGCGGCGTGGTGAACCTCTCGACGAAATCGGGAAGCAGTTTGTTCCATGGGGAGGTATACGAGTTTCTACGCAACGATGCGATGAACGCGCGCAACTACTTCACTCCGGCAAACTCCGCGAAACCGATATTTCGACGCAATCAATATGGAGCGGCGCTTGGCGGTCCGGTGCTTCCCCGGCGGCTGTTCTTCTTTACGGACTACCAGGGAACGAACCAGGCAGTGGGAGTTGTAAGAACCAGCACCGTACCGACGCGTGCTCAGAGAGGAAACCCTGATGCGAATGGAAACCCGACGACGGGCTTTAATTTTGGGCCGACGAAGATCTACGATCCCGCGACTACAGTTCAGACGGTGTCGAGCTTTTCTCGTACTGAGTTTCCAAACGACACGATTCCCCTTAATCGTGTGGATCCCGCTGCACTCACGCTTCTGGCGCGGTATCCGCTGCCTACAAGCACGGCGGCGGCGAACAATTATGTGAGAGTCGGCAACGACGTCGATCACCAGAATCAATTCGATGTGAGGCTGGATGCGCAGCTAAGCGCGAACGATCATAGTTTTGCGCGCTATACCTACTTCCACGACGTGGAAGAGCCGGTGACTCCGCTGCTGGAAGGGAGTGGCGTAATTACCGGCACCATCCTGTCGACGGGAAACGTCATTGGGCTGTCTCGCACGCTTGGTCAGCAGTATGTCGCAAACGAAACGCATAACTTCAATGCTCGAACAGCAAATGAGGCGCGATTTGGATACACACGCCGATCGCTGGGCCGCTATGGTGCGGTGTTGCCCGGAACGGCCTCAGGATCGCTCGGTATTCCCGGTATTCCCACGAACGCAGCCTTCAACAATGCTCTTCCGGTCTTTGCGATTGCTGGTCTGACTCAGCTTGGGCCGTCTCCCAGTACATTTTCGAACTTCTCGACGAACGTAACGCAGGTCTTCGATATGGTGTCGCGGGTTCAGGGGAGACACGCCCTCAAGGCCGGTGTCGATCTGCGCTGGGAGCATCTGGATGCGGTGCAGCCGCCGAATCCGACGGGCAACTTCGCGTTTTCGACGTTGTTTACGAATCAGAGCGGTGTGACCAACTCAGGGAACGCGCTGGCAAGCTTCCTGCTAGGACAAGTGAACACATTTTCCATCGACCTGCAGCGCAGCATCATTCGTCCGCGCGCGCATATCGCAGAGTTCTTTGTGCAGGATGACTGGAAGGTGAATCCACGACTCACAGTGAATGCAGGCCTGCGATGGACGCTGAATTTTCCCTCGACCGAGGTGCATGATCAGGGTGCGGTCTTCAACCTATCTACGCAGCAATATCAGTACCTGGGGCAGAATGGTTTTCCTCGCTCTGCGCGCGAGCTGCACTATGGCAATGTCGGACCACGGCTCGGCTTTAGTTATTTGGCCACGCCGAAGACGGTGGTGCGATCGAGTTACGGCATGGTCTTTATCGAACAGACGGGCATTACAACGCCCTTCACCACGCCCCAGTTTCCGTTCCTGCAGACGGTGCAACAGACAACGCTCGACAGCGTCAATCCTGCGTTCGTTCTCTCCAAGGGACCATCGGTCGCGCCGATTCCTCTGAACGCAGACGCTGGGTTGGGACAGGGCGTCTTCACGGTGAATCGCAATCTTGGATCGGGCTACGTGCAGCAGTGGAACCTTGCGGTGCAGCACGAACTGATGCGCGACCTTTCGATCGAGGTGGCTTACACAGGATCTGTGATTACGCGAGTCGGCATTCCCGACACGAACCTGAATCAGCTGACAGTGGCACAGCTTGCGCAGGGTTCGGCACTGACGGCGACGGTGACGAATCCCTACTACGGACAGATTCCTGTTTCGTCCTCTATCGGAGGAAAGACGATCTCTGTGGCGCAGCTGCAGAAGCCATATCCGCGATTTCTTACGGTGTCGTCGTTCCGCAAGAACACCGGTCGCACGAACTACAACGCCGGCGAACTGAAGGTGGAGAAACGCACGAGTTACGGTCTGACGGCGATGCTGAGCTATACGCACTCAAAGCTAATGGACGATGCTTCTTCGGTCTTCGATTCGTCGATCCTTGCAGGCCCGGTCGCGAACTTTCCGGTGGCCGACAGCTTCAATCCTTCGCTGGAGCGTGACGCTTCATTGGGCGATATGCCGAACGTTACGGTGGGTTCGGTTGTTTATGCGTTGCCGATGGGACGAGGCCATCAGTTTGCGTCATCTGGATTGATGGCTTTGTTGCTGGGCGGTTGGAATGTGAATGGTGTTGTAACGTTTGAGAGCGGCATGCCGTTCGCGATTACCCAGGCGACGAACTTCAATGCGTTTGCGGGCTTCGGCACGCAGAGACCAATGATCAGCGGGGCGGCGAACCTTTCCTCGGATAAGAGAACTGTCGCTCGCTACATCAATACGAATGCATTTTCGATCACGCCGCAGTTCAAGCTGGGGAACGCGTCGCGCGACCCGGCACGGGGGCCGGCTTATCGCGATCTGGATCTGGGGTTGGTGAAGACGACACAGCTTGGGGATCGCATGGCGTTGGAGTTGCGTGGTGAGCTCTTCAACGTGACGAACACACCGGCGTTCGCGCAGCCGAATGCGACTGTGGGAAATGCGAACTTTGGATCGATTTCGGCGACGACGGCAGATCCGCGAGTGGCGCAGGTTGCGGGCCGACTGCGGTTCTAGGCGCTTGCTTACTTCGTGTGGAAGATCTTGCGGTTGATGTCGGGCCAGAACTCTTTGAAGGTGTAGTTCGCTGAGTCGATGATGCAGCTTGTGAGCCACCTCTGCCCTACCTTGGTCCAGGTGAAGTAGGTGTCGGGGTAGTAGAGGGTGGAGACGCCGGCGGCGGCTCCGGTGCCGACGATCTCCGATGCGTTGAAGGCCTTATTACCGTTGTCGGTGCGCGTGATGAGTACGCGGGATGCGGCGTAGAGAGCACGCTTGGCGGGCCTTCCGTGGCTCAAGGTATAGAAGCGATTGTCCTGGCGGAAGATGACGGGCATCAGGCCGGCGACCATGAAGTTGGAGTCGGCGGTGTCGAGCAGCGTGTGGTAGTAGTACTTTCCGTAACCTTCGATGCCGTGGCCAAATTCAGGATAGGAGTTGCTGGCGAGACTGACTCCAGACTGGATGCCTGCGATGATGAAGGAGGAGTAGTCGAAGCTGTTTTTGGCAGCAATGATGAACTTGTCCTTCGGCGTTTGGGGCGGAAGTTTAGTGTCGGCGGTGACAGCGCTGAAGTTGGGCATAATGCCGAGGATGCGCTTGGTCTGTTGCGGCGGGTCAGTATTTGGAGCCGTTGTTTTTGGTGTTGCGGGCGGCTGCGTTGATTGCGCCGGAGCCGTCTGCTGCTGTTGCACCTGCGAAGGGGCGTCAGGAAGGTTCGCCAGATCATTGGAGGAGCTGAATGCAACAAGTTCCTGAGCGCGAAGAGGAGTAGCTGAGAGACTCGCGAGAGTCAGGACAGCGCTCGCAGCGAACAGACCTAAGGAGCGCTGAAGATTGCAGAGCATAGATAGATAAGACGCGTTTTTAGGGCAATAGACTCGGACGAGCGAGAATTCTTTTGGTAACTCGCTATGCCAGAAGACCCATCTTTCGCGCCGTACTGGTGAGGATCTCCAGCGACTGGTCGATCTGCTCGCGGGTGTGTTCGCTGGTCATGATGGTGCGGATACGGGCCTTCCCCTCGGGAACCGTTGGGAAAGCGATGCCGGTGGCCATCAGTCCGGCGTCGAAGAGAGCCTTGCTGAAGTCCATGGTCTTGCGGCCGTCGCCGATGATGATGGGCGTGATCGGTGTCTCGCTCGCGGGTGTTGTTTTGCCGCCCACGTCGAAGCCAGCGTTGGTCAGCTGGTTCTTGAAGTAGCGCGTGTTCGACCAGAGACGCTCGATGCGCTCGGGTTCGTTCTCGAGAATGTCGAAGGCGGCGATGCAGGTTGCGGCGACTGATGGCGGATGCGACGTGGAGAAGAGAAATGGCCGCGCCCGGTGGTAGAGATAGTCGATCAGGTCGCGGGAGCCGCATACGTAGCCGCCGAGCGCGCCGATGGCTTTCGAGAGCGTGCCGACCTGCACGTCGACGCGTTGGGTGCAACCGAAGTGATCGACGGAGCCGCGTCCGTTGCGTCCGAGGACGCCGGAGGCGTGTGCGTCGTCGACCATCATGATGGCTCCGTACTTGTCGGCTACGTCGCAGAGCTTGTCGACGGGTCCGATGTCGCCGTCCATGGAGAAGACGCCGTCTGTGATGACGAGTTTGCGGCCGGGCTCGTTCTGGATTTCTTTGAGCAGCTCTTCGCAGTGGGCGACGTCTTTGTGGCGGAAGACCTTGATCTTCGCGCGGGAGAGGCGCGCGCCGTCGATGATGCTGGCGTGGTTGAGCTCGTCGGAGAGGATGAAGTCCTCTTTGCCGAGGATGCTGGAGACGGTTCCGGCGTTGGCGGTGAAGCCGGACTGGAAGACGACACAGGCTTCAACGCCTTTGAATGCGGCGATCTTTTCTTCGAGCTCCATGTGGATGCGCATGGTTCCGGCGATGGTGCGGACGGCTCCGGAGCCGACTCCGTATTTTTGGGTGGCGGCGATGGCGGCTTTTTTGAGGCGGGGATCGTCGCAGAGCCCGAGGTAGTTATTGGAGGCGAGGTTGATGACTTTACGGCCGTCGTAGGTGCAGATGGGCCCTTGCTCGTCGTCGAGGATGCGCAGCTTGAAGTAGGTTCCGCGCTGTTTCAGGTCGTCGAGTTGTGCTGTCAGATGTGCGAGCTGCGGACGCGTGTGGGCTGCAGTTGTCATAGATCAATCGTAAACCTTTATTTTTCTGCACAGACGTACGGCCTAAAACTTGCATCTAACAGATTCGCGGAGGTTTTTGCCTCCGCAGATGGGTAAAAACTCCCCGGTACGAGGAAAGAAATGGAGCTTCGAACGATGATTGCTCAAAATAACAAGACGACGGTTATAAAGACCGCGGTGCTGACGCTGGCGTTGCTGGCTTTTGTCGGTTGCCAGTCGAAGCAGGATAAGGCGATCGAACAGGCCAAGAAGCAGGCGGCGGCTACGGGACAGGCCCAGCAAGTGATCTCGGTCGATAAGAGCGGCAATACGACGACAACGACGGTTCAGCCCCCGGTGCCCGGTCAGACGGGCCAGCAGGTGACGACGACGGTTACTCCGGCAGCGGCAGTGGGCGGAGTTCCCGCGAATACTCCAGCAGTCGCCGGAGGACAGCCCGTAGCGCAGCAGGCGACTGTGATGGTGAACGGACAGCCTGAGGTTCCGACCTCAGCGACGGCCACGGCTGTTGCTCCTGTTGCGGGTGGCAATCCGGTGATTGTGCCGGCGGATGTGAAGATTCCGGCGGGCACGACGCTGGCGATCCGCATCAACCAACACATCAGTGTAAAGAAGAGCCAGGCAGGCGATCCGTTTGACGGCGAGATTGTAGAGCCGGTGACGGACGCGAACGGCAGGATGATCGTTCCGAAGGGAACTCCGGTTGGCGGCGTGGTTGCGGCTTCGCACAAGCGCGGACACTTCAAGGGCGCGTCGATTCTGCAGCTTCGGCTGACCTCGATGACGCTGAACGGACAGCGCTA
>Ga0070671_100000478_pt1 | contig 27808 bp, 24 predicted proteins | sample KBSS73metaG_FD_65341 | JGI IMG/M metagenome (GOLD analysis project Ga0070671, IMG submission 65341) | Switchgrass rhizosphere microbial communities from Kellogg Biological Station, Michigan, USA - KBS S7-3 metaG | ecosystem: Host-associated > Plants > Roots > Rhizosphere > Soil ...
TGCGTTGGGCTGCCTCGAAGATCGACCCACGCCACGTGCTGGTGTTCCTGCCAGCTTGGGACGGCCGATACTATTGGAACTACCCGCAATACCTACCTGATCCGCGCATGGGCGGCGCTGAGGGTTTTCAACGTCTGGTTACGAGCGCGCACGGCCTGGGTTTCCACATCGCCCCCATGTTTGGCGCGAATTCCGCCAACAAGTTGTGGAAGGGGTTTGGCAGTGTCGCTGATGCAACCACGGAGCATATTGACGGCGATGCGTTCGATCTGAATTGGGTCGACTGGGACAACGATCGCCGCAACGAGGGCTGGATGCCGTTCATGAACCTGGGGGTGGCCTCGTGGCGTCGTTGGCTGGGCAACCGGATTGGGGCCGTGATCGAGCAGTTTGGTGTGGATGCCTACTTTCTCGACATCGCCGGTGCCTGGGAGAACAACCGCAAAGGCGACATGTACGTTGGCACATTGGATCTCATTGCCGATATCCGTGCGCGACACCCGGGGGTGCCTGCAATCGGCGAGATGCTATATGACGCTCAGATGGCCTGCATTCCGTTGTCACAGGTGACTCGCTACGCGCAACACCCCGCTGGACAGGACGCCTACGTGCGGAGCTTTCAGCACCTCAGTCATCCGGCTCCTGGCCGCGGCAGCACAGGTGTACACGAAGCGGGCTTCGGAACCTATGCGCCGGCGATCGCGCCAGGACAACGGGCAATTCCGACACTGACAGTAGTCGACGATACATTTACCAAGCATCGGGAGGCGATGGCGGCGTACATCGCCGCAGCCAAGAGCGGGCTCACGGGCCGGTAGGGGAGGCGGTGAACAACCGGACACCGAAAGCCGGGCCGGCAGACACACCCGTCTCCGGCTCGAACCGTACCCGGATGGAAGTCTTACCGGCCGTCAGTGCTGTTGGAATCGGATAGTCCTGTTCGAAGAACTCGCCAGGCCGGCTGCCGTCGAGCCGTTCGTTGGCTATTGCGACGTCGTCCACCAGGATGCGGAATCGCCGGTTGCGCTCTTCCCCCCAATATGTGGCCTGCAGCATCAGAGGTCCGGGTCGCGTGTTGAGGGTGAACTGGAAATAACCGCCCGAACGCGCGTCCCGCCCGTTCCGGCCGCGATAGACCACCGGATAGGAGAGTTTCGCCTCCAGGCTGTGATCCCGCTCTGCCTGCATCTCGCCCAGGTGCATGACATCAGCGGAGCGTGCCTGAAGATCGGCCAGCCGCGCTTGCTCGGCTTTATACTGGACCTGTTCCTCTTGCCACTGTTGGTCTGTGAAGCGTTTGAAATAGACCGCGGTATTGCGCTCATGCTGGAACGCGAATGGCCGTAGAGTCAGGTCGGCCGGCCTTACGATGCCGGCAGTCCGAAAAACCGCGGGCGTATCTGCGGCAGGGGTGATCGCGGCTGCAATGTCGGATCCGACCAACACGGGAGCCTGGTCGCTCCAGCTTGTCGTCGCCGGGCCCAGATCGCCGGCCAGCACCAGCGGTCCATACAGGATGGCAATGGTTCGCTCATCATCGACGGTGCTTTCTGTCCTGATCGCAGCCGGCAGTTTCAGCTCGATGACGTCACCGGGCTTCCACGTGCGCGTTATACGAACGTAGCCCCCGCTCGGTCCATGTGCCACCGCACGACCATTGACCGTCACGCCAGGCTTGCTGCACCACGCAGGAATCCGCGCGCTCACAGTCAGTGGAGCGGTGTGCCGATGGGCCGTAACTGCGATCCGGACCGTGTCGCCGAAGGGGTAGCCCGTGGTCATTTCCAGCCGCGTGCGTTGCCCGCCGGGGGCTGTCCAGTCGAGTGTCGAGGGGATGAATAGATTGACGAGAATCTCGGAGCCCCAACGCCAATAGATGGAGTCACCGTGCTTGGCGTGACTCTCCATACCGGTGCCTACGCAGCACCAGAAATCGCCGAACGGCGTGGAAAACTCGCGATGCGAGCCCGACATGAGCGGGTTCATGTAGGCAAACATCCCGGTGCGCGGGTTCTGCTGTGCGAGGATGTTGTTGAGGTGGGTCCGCTCGTAGTAGTCGAAATAGGCAGCCTCGGGACGGCGTGCGTACAGATGGCGGGTCAGCTTCAGCATGTTGTAGCTGTTGCAGGACTCGCAGGTCTGCTCGGTGATGTGCCGCGAGATCGAGCGTGCGGTCTGAAAGTATTCGCGGTCTGCGTTGCCGCCGATGACGTAGCTGTATTGCGTGGTGACCGTTTCCCAGAAGTAGGCGGAGGCCTCCGCAAAGCGCGGCTCGCCGGTCAGCTCGTACAGGCGGGCCAGCCCGATCAGCTTGGGAATCTGCGTGTTGGCGTGAATGTTGGGCAGGCTGTCGATGCGCCGAGTGAGGGGGTCCAGCACTTTAGCGTCGTACATGAGCTGCGCGAGCGCGAGCCAGCGGCGGTTCCGTGTCCGGGAGTACAGCTCGGCAAAGGATTCATTCAGACCCCCGTACTCGCAGGCCAGCACGGTCTGGATCTGAGCCTCGTTGAGGGCCGCGAACACACCCTCGATATAGCCGCTCAGACGCTCGGCTACCCGGACCGCTTGCCGGACTGAGCAGTAGCGCTCGGCATCCAGCAGGCCGGCGAGCAGCTTGTGCCAGTTGTAGAAGGGGGACCATGAGCCGTTGAGATCGAAGCCCGTCGAGCGGATTTCGCCGCGGCGCACTTCCTCCATTGCGAGCTTGCCGGGCTCCACGGCATCGCCCCGTTTGCGAGTGAAGCCGCCGACGTAACCGTCGGCCGACTTCGCCTGGCAGAGCGCGAGTTCGGAGACGATGTAGAGGGTGCGGCGCTTGCATTCGAGGTCGCCTGTCTGGGCGTGCATCAGTGAACAGGCTGAGAGGTAGTGACCCAGCGTATGTCCGGCGATGCTGTCGCTCTCCCAGCCGCCGTAGACTTCGCCCTTGGGCTCGAGTCCTGCCTGAGCGCGGAAGTTGTGCAACAGGCGATCCGGCTCCAGTGTGTGGAGGTACTTCCGGTTGGCCTCCAGCGCGGTCAGGTAAGGGGAGGGCAGCAGGCGCACCGACTCGAGCGGAAAGGCCTGGGCCATCCCGGCCTGGGCCATCCCGGCCTCTGCCTGAAAGCTGGGGCGTCTTCCTGCCGCAGCCGCGGCGAGACCCGGTCCGATTGCCAGCAATGCTGCTGAGTGAGCCGCGCCCTGCAGCAAGGCGCGCCGTGAGACCCGGGAGCGTTTGGGGGTGGCCATTTCGTATAAAGTAAACGAAATGGCGGTCGTTTCAAGAAACGTTGTGGCCCTTTGCTAGGGCAGAGGCTTCTTGACGTACTCTCTGTACGCCGCCGCAAATGCCTCCACGAACGTGTGGGGCAGATGATCCGCCGGCATCTCGATGAGATTCCGGTAGAAAGTAGTGAACAACTCCCAGTACTGCGCTTTGTCCGCTGAACGCGCTTTGCCGCGGCGGGCCGCACGCTCGAAACGCGCTTCGAGCTCAGCCGGATCAAGTCGGTCGAGAAATTCGACGAATGCCGCGCGCGTGGCCTTCGCGGCCGCGGTTTCGTGAGTCTTGCCTTCGGCGATCCCTTCTCGCAGCCAGCCCACCGCATCGAGCCTGCGGCTCTCGTGCTGCGCGAACAGATCGATGACCAGGTCCTCGACAGTCGAGCGTGCCAGCGATGGACGCGGATCGTCTGGATCCGTCGGAAGGTCGATCCGATACCGATTGCGCGTGTCGTTGCGCGACCGGTCGAGCTCCTTCAGTCCGACCAGTGCCTCTCGAAACAATTGGCCGGCGAGATGCAGCAGTCGAGTCTGCGCGTCCGGTGGCAGCCTCTCGACTTCGACGCCGGCTCCGCGGCAGAAGGCCTGCAAGCCGCTGTGTACGTCGTAGAGGGCAGGTGCGCTGACACCGCCTTTCGGTTCACGTCCGGCGGCTTTCGCAAGCCGTGCGATCCGACGCTCGATGGCTTCTTCTTCGGGAGTAGGAGCCGGGGCGGGCGTTGGTACTGGTGTGGCAGCCGCGGCCGCCGCCGCAACGCTGGCCGGCGCGACAGCACGCGCCGGTGCTACCACAGGTATCTGCGTGATCGCCTGGCCATAGGCATTCACAGGATGGAACGTTGGGTTCGGCGAGGTGTCGGGTACGAGCAGGTCGTCGAGGTTCAGCATTGCGCCGATGTCGGTCTGGGCACTCGCGCGGCCCAGCGTCTTCAGTGCATGAATGCTCGTGGGGACTGCTCCGGCGCCGGTATCGGCTTGGTCGCCCTCGGTTTCCAGGGTAGCCACGATCTGGTAGTCGCCCATCCGGACGAGATCCCCAGTTTTCAACATGTGGCCCGTCGGCTGTGCTTTCGCGAGCGCCCGGTCCTCGTCGTTTACAAAGACGCCGTTGGTGCTGAGATCTTCGAGGTAAAAATGCCCGTCGCGATATTCCACGCGGGCATGATGAGCGGAGACGTAGCGCAAGGGGTCGGGCAGCACCCAATCGTTATCGGCCGAACGGCCGATTGTCCCGCCGTCCACCGAAAATGCGATGCTGCTGCGGTCCCCGAGCAAGCGTCTATGATCACTGACGATACGCAACCGAAGCGTCATGTTTCCCAGACCGGATCCGCGGCCGAAGTAAGGCTGACTGGTCCCGTCCGCGCGCCTTGGGTTCCTTCGGTAGCGAGGCGCAAGCGGACATATAATGCCACCTTCAAATTAGCAGCGACCCCCTCCGTACCCCATGGCAATCAGTCACATTTTCCGCATTATGTTCGTGAATCAAGGCAAGGTTTACGAGATCTACGCCCGCCGCGTCAGCCACGGCGAGCTGTTCGGCTTCATCGAGGTTGAGGAGCTCGTTTTCGGTGAGCGGGCCACAGTGGTGGTGGATCCGGCTGAAGAGCGCATCAAGGGCGAATTCGATGGGGTCAAACGGACGTATCTGCCCCTGCACTCCATCCTGCGCATCGATGAGGTGAAGAAGCAGGGCGTCAGCAAGATCACGGCACTCGAAGGAGGAACGGCCAACGTTTCGCAGTTCCCGATGCCGCTGTACTCGCCCCCAACGGACAAGAAGTAGCCGCCGGCCCCCTCATGCTGCAGCTTTCAGGCGCTCCCGCCCTCTCGGCGTTTCGCATCGCAAAACTCCTTGCCAGGCTTGCCACGCTCGAGCCCGCCGTCAGGTCTCTCGATGCGCGGTTCATTCACTTCGTAGACACGGCCCGCCCGCTGGAACCCGCGGAGCAGCAGATCCTGCGACATCTGTTGACATATGGCCCGCGGATCGAGCCCGCTGCCGGCCAGTCTGGTGAGAACGCTGCCGGGGAAACGTTGCTGGTGGTGCCGCGCGCGGGAACGATCTCCCCGTGGTCGAGCAAAGCAACAGACATCGCCCATGTCTGTGGTCTTACTGCCATTCGCCGCATTGAGCGCGGTATCGAATATCGTTTGCTGGACACGCAGCCTCTCGGGCCGGAGCGGCTCGCTGCCTTGGCGCCGGTGCTGTCGGACCGCATGACCGAGATGGTGTTGTTCAATCCCGAGCACGCGCAGCGGCTCTTCGATCACACAGCGCCGAAACCCTTAGGTCGGGTCCAGCGCGATGCCCTCGAGTCAGCCAATCGCGAGCTGGGCCTGGCGCTGTCACCTGATGAGATCAGCTATCTCGTCGAGAACTTCCAGCGTCTCGGCCGCGACCCCACTGACGTCGAGCTGATGATGTTTGCGCAGGCCAACTCCGAGCACTGCCGCCACAAGATCTTCAACGCGGATTGGGTCATCGACGGCCGCAAGCGGGATGAATCGTTGTTTGCAATGATTCGCTACACGCACGCGCGCAATCCAAACGGCGTGCTCTCGGCGTACCGCGACAACGCTGCCGTCATCGAAGGTAGCCGCGGTATCCGGTATTTCCCGAACCCGCGCACCGGTATTTACGGGGGAATGCACGAGCCGATCGACATTCTGATGAAGGTCGAGACGCACAATCATCCGACCGCTATCTCACCCTTCCCGGGCGCCTCGACCGGCTCCGGCGGTGAGATCCGCGATGAAGGTGCTACCGGCCGTGGCGCGAAGCCGAAGGCCGGCCTGACCGGTTTTTCGGTGTCCAATCTGCGCATACCGGGTTATGAGCGCCCGTGGGAGCTCGAGTTCGGCAAGCCCGAGCGCATCGCTTCGGCATTGGACATCATGATCGAAGGACCGATCGGCGCGGCCTCGTTCAACAATGAGTTCGGCCGGCCCGCCATCAGCGGCTATTTCCGGACTTTCGAGCAACTGGCGGGGGATGACCCGCGGCGCGTGCGGGGCTATCACAAGCCCATCATGATCGCCGGTGGCATGGGCAATGTCCGCCGCCCCGATGTTGAGAAAGGCGAAGTGCCCGTTGGCGCGAAACTCATTGTGCTCGGCGGTCCCGCAATGCTCATTGGCCTGGGAGGCGGCGCCGCCTCATCGGTGGGCAGCGGAGCCTCGAGCGCCGATCTGGATTTTGCCTCCGTGCAGCGTGGCAATGCGGAGATCCAACGGCGCGCCCAGGAGGTCATCGACAGTTGTTGGGCGCTGGGCAAAGACAACCCCATCGTGTTGGTTCACGACGTGGGCGCCGGAGGACTGTCCAACGCAGTGCCGGAAGCGGTCGCGCACAGCAATCGCGGCGCCCGGGTTGACCTGCGAAAGATTCCGAGCGCCGAGCCCGGCATGTCGCCGATGGAGATCTGGTGCAACGAAGCACAGGAGCGCTACGTTTTAGCTGTTTCGTCCGATGCGGTGCCGTTGTTCACGCAGATCGCGGCCCGCGAGCGCTGTCCCTTCGCCGTGATTGGGGACATCGATGACAGCGGTCTGCTGGCGGTCCACGATCCGTTGTTCCACGACAATCCCGTAGACATGCCGATCGAGGTGCTGCTCGGCAAGGCACCCCGTATGACGCGCGACGTTCGCAGCGTCGAGCCTCCACGGCAGCATTTCGACACGAGCGGGATGGATTTGCGCGACGCGGCCTATCGTGTGTTGCGCCTGCCTGCAGTGGCGGACAAGACCTTCCTCATTACGATTGGTGATCGAACGGTGGGCGGTCTCATCAGCCGCGATCAGCTCGTGGGGCCCTGGCAGGTGCCCGTGAGCGATGTGGCGGTAACGCTCTCGGACCATTTCGGCCATGCGGGCGAGGCGATGGCCATGGGCGAGCGCACGCCCGTCGCCGTGTTGAATGCGCCGGCCTCGGGACGATTGGCCGTCGCTGAAGCGATAACCAACATCCTGGCCGCGGACATCGAGTCACTGGCGCAGGTTCGCCTGTCGGCCAACTGGATGGCTGCCTGCGGCGAGCCTGGCGAAGATGCCGCGCTCTACGAGACTGTGCATGCCGTGGGCAAGGAGCTTTGCCCCGCGCTGGGAATCGCAATTCCCGTCGGCAAGGATTCGCTGTCCATGAAAACGACCTGGGGTGAGAAGAGTGTCGTCGCCCCTGTGTCGCTGATTATTTCAGCATTTGCACCAGTCAAGGACGTGCGCAAAACCCTCACCCCCGCGCTGGTAACCGACGAGTCACGAACATCATTGTGGTTGGTCGACTTGAGTGGTGGCCGCAACCGCCTCGGCGCCTCGGCATTGGCGCAGGTCTATAGCAGTCTGGGACGAGAGGCTCCCGACCTTGACGATCCACAGGGCCTGGTCAAGCTCACCGCGGCCATGGCGGAGCTGCGCGCGGCGAATCTCATCCTCGCGTATCACGATCGGTCGGATGGCGGCCTGTTCGCCACGCTCGTGGAGATGGCGTTTGCCGGCCATTGCGGACTCGATGTTGCGTTGCCCGTGGAGCGGGGCCCGGCCTTCCCGCAGCTCTTCGCGGAGGAGTTGGGCGTGGTGTTGCAAGTCCTGGCGGACGACGAGTCGAAGTTGGTCGAGATTCTTTCCCGGCATGGTCTGGAAAAGCACGCTCTGTATATCGGTACGCCGACGACTGATCTGCGCGTGCGAATGAGGGTGGGCGACACCCTGCTGGATGAGCCTTGGGTTGATCTGAGGCGTGCGTGGTCTGAGACTTCCTGGCGAATGCGCCGCATGCGCGATGATCCCCAGAGTGCAGACGAGGAATACGAGGTACAAACCTCGCCCGGCGATCCCGGACTCACGGTCACATTGAGCTTCGATCCGCAGAAAGACATCGCCGCGCCATTTGTATCGCGGGGGACCCGGCCGGCGGTTGCGATTCTGCGCGAGCAGGGCGTCAACAGCCAGGTGGAGACGGCTGCGGTCTTCGAGCGTGCCGGCTTTGTCGCGCATGACGTGCACATGACGGATCTGCTGTCGGGCCGCCGCTCGCTGCGTGAATTCAAAGGCGTGGTCGCTTGCGGTGGCTTCTCGTATGGCGATGTGCTGGGGGCGGGCGAGGGCTGGGCCAAGTCGATTCTGTTCCACGACGCGGTGCGCGAGGATTTCCAGACGTTCTTCGAGCGTCCTGACAGTTTCGCGCTCGGCATCTGCAACGGTTGCCAGATGTTTGCGGCCCTGAAGAGCCTCATTCCCGGCACGCAGCACTGGCCCCGATTCGTCACCAATCGCAGCGAGCAGTACGAGTCCCGGTTTGCGTTGGTGGAAGTACTGGAGTCTCCCTCCGTGGTGTTGCAGGGGATGGCGGGGTCCTTCCTGCCGATCGCCGTGGCGCACGGCGAGGGATATGCTGAATTCGCCTCAGAGGCTGCGGCGAGAGAGTGTGCCTCGAGCGGATTCGTGGGCTTCCGCTACGTTCGACACGACCGTAGCGTTGCTGACCGCTATCCCTATAACCCGAACGGGTCGCCTCATGGCATCGCAGCACTGACCAACACGGATGGTAGGGTGACTATCACCATGCCGCATCCGGAACGGTCGTTCCGCTACGTTCAGAACTCGTGGCACCCGCGTGAGGTTGGCGAATACAGCGGCTGGATGCGGCTGTTCCGCAATGCACGCAAATTCGTGGGGTAGCGGGTTTCAGTGCCGGGCCAAATGAACTACGCGATCAGGTCGAGCAGCATGTGCTTGCCGGGGGCCCACTCGGCCAACATCCGCGCCAACGCGATGATGTTGGCACCGGGCATCTGCTGCAGTACCACACCCGTTTGCGAATTGCGGATCATGGCAATGCTGATGCCGGTCGCCGGGTCCAACCGGTAATCCAACACCCGATTGGAGCTGGACAGGTTGGCATTGGCCGCCGCGATGGCAGAGTCGATTTCCTGCCTGGTGGGCTGCTTTGCGGGCTGCGTGGCGCCAGCCACTGCAGGTTCGCCTACCTGCTGCGCAGGCGTTGCACTCACGTCACGCCGGGCCGTACCGCTTGGCGTATATGACATGGCAGGATCCGCCGAGCTGAGCGCGGTGTATTGACCGGTCGAGCTGACCTCTTCTTCGGTCATGACATGCTTGCTCCTATGGCGGGCTTACTGCGGCATTTACGACAGCAGGAGCCGATACCCGGGGTGCGTTGCGCACTTCCGCGCCGATCGCGAACCAGGCGCCCCGGATCTCATCCAGGAGGCTGGCGGCCTCCAGCACGCCGGCTGAGTCGCTTTGCGAGTTGGCGAGGATCAGCCGGTTGATGATGTACTCGTACAAGTTACTGAGATTCTGAGCCAGCGGGCCGCCTTCACTCATGTTGAGGCTGCCACGCAACTCCCCGATGATCTGCACGCAGCTGTGCAGCAAACTTGCCTGGCGCGCAATCTCCTTGCGCTCGATGCAGCCACGCGCGATGGACATACGCTCCAGCGCGGCATCCATGAGCATGAGCACCATCGCGTGCGGATCGGCATTGGCTAACCCGCCATGTACCGAAACGCTTTGGTAGGCGGCGAGCTTTGCATTTGGCCCGTAGGGGTTCACAACCGGCTCCATCGTTCCTTTCGATGGATACTATATCGGCCCGCGGCGGTCTCACTTGAGCGCCCGCCGCCTGTGCTACGAGATCTATCCCTTCGTCTGCACTTGCGGCAACGCGGCAAACTGCTGACTCAGGTACGCCGAAGTCGTCTGCAGCGAGGACAACAAGTTGTTAAGTGCCGCGTACTGCTGTGTGAGTGAGGCGCTCAGCGCCGTCATCTGGGTATCCAGGTCGGCGCTCTGCTTCGTGAGCGCATCGGACTGCTTGATCAGGGTCTTACCGCGAGAGTCCACGGCTCCGCCGGATTGCAGTGCCTGTGTGATCCGCGTATTGAGGTTTGCCGCAATGCCATCCGTGCCGGCGAACAGGGAGCTGACAGCGCCCGGTGAGGCGGCCATGGCGGTCGTGAACTTCGTGCTGTCGAAGCTCAGCGTCCCGTCGATATTGGTCGTGACACCGACGCTGGCGAGTGAGTTGTAAGTGGACGAGCCGGTATTGACCACACTGTACAGACTCGAGCGGATCTCGGTCCGGATTCCGGACAGCAGCGGGTCGCCGAGCATGGGGCCGGCCGTGCCGGTCGTGGAGTCATAGCTGCTCAGTGACGAGACCGAGCTCATCATCGTGTTATAGGCCTTGACGAAGGCCTGAACATTCGAGGCGATCGCGGTTGCGTCGTTGGTGACCGTCAAGGTGGCGGTGCTACCTGCGCCAGTGCCACTGGCCGTCGTGCCGACCAGGTTGATCGTAACACCGTTCAGCGCATCACTGACCGAGTTGCTGGCGCTCGTGTGGGCTATGCCGGAAATGCTGAACTGCGCGTCCTGCGCAGCCACTTTCTGTGTGTAGTTCCCGGTATTTCCGGTGCCGTAGGTCAAGGCTGAGAGGGCGTTTCCGCCATCCGTCTCCGTGACCTGAACGGTGTTCGCAGCGCCGGTAAGCGTTGAGGACAGCACGAGGTGAGCGCCGTCAGTGCCGCTGATGACGGTAGCAGAGACGCCGGCATTGCCGCCGGCAGCCGTGTTGATGGCTGTTGCGATATCCGCGAGGGTGTTATTCGTGTTGCCGACGACTATGTTGAAGCTCGTGCCACCGACCGAAACCTTCAACGTGCCAGTACCGACTGCCGCTGAGGCTCCCCCGGCGAACGCGTTGGAGACGACCTGCTGCGCCTGGGCAAGCTGGGTAACCTGCAGGCTGTAGGTGCCGGCCACCGCGCTCGTCCCGACAGTGGCCGTGAAGACCGCTGAGTTGCTCGTGTTGGCCGTCATCGAGCTGAAGCCCGTGTTCGTGGCGAGGGGACCTAGCGCGGTCTGGAACGTCGACAGCGCCCCCTTGAGCGCTCCGAGGGCGGAAATCTGGGTGGTGACCGTCTTGCTCTGGCTCGCAATCATCGAGTCCTTGGGGGCGCGCGAGGCTGCCACCAGCTGTGAGACGAGCGAGCTCACATTGATAACGGAGCCGCCCGCCGATGCAGAGCTGCTGTTGCTGGCAATGGAGACGGGTGAGTTGGTAGGCATTGTCTATCGATTCCTTCGATCCGACATCAAAGCACGCGCAAAGGGCGGGCGCCTTTCGGCGTCCGCCCCTTGGGATCACGAGTTGTGGTGGACCCGTGGGTCATTACATTACGGGAGCTTCTGGAGCAGCGTCAGAATGTTCTGCGGGATGGTGTTGGACTGAGCCACCATCGCCGTGCTGGCCTGCTGCAGGATCTGGGCCTTGGACAGCTGCGAAGTCGCCTGCGCATAGTCCGTATCCTGGATCTGGCTGCGAGCGCTCGACAGGTTGGTCGCGTTGGTCGTCAAGCCCGTGATGGCAGCCTGGAACCGGTTCTGATACGCACCGAGCTGCGCACCCGTGGTGGCGAGCTGCTGCAGGGCAGCGTCGATCTGCACGAGCACCTTGTTCGAGTTGTCGACCGTCGTAACGCTGGCGGTGCTTACGAAGCTTTTCGTTGCCGTGCCGGCGGTGCTAAGGTCGTACGCGGCATTCACGCCCAGCTGAGCGAGAGTCGTTGCCGTTGTCGGAGCGCCACCCGTCGGAGTCGTCTCGCTGACTATGCTGACCGCTGTAGTCGCGGCAGGCTGCGTGGTGGTGCTGACATCGATTCCGGTGCCGGCGGCATTGACGGTGGCGATGAGGCCGCCGTCGGACTGCGCACCCTGGTTGATGGCGGATGCAATGTTCTTGAGATCGACCGCGGCGGTGCCCGTCAGGGTGATCGCGCCGGTGGTGTACGTGCCCACCTTCAACACAACGGAATTGCCTACGTTCGCCGCCGGGACGGCAATCGTGGCCGTGCCGGCAACACTGAACAATTTGCCCAGGTTGTTCGAAGCCGAGCTCGAGACCGAAGCCACCGAGATCGTCTGACCGGCATTGGCACCGACCTGGAAGGTCGCGCCCTGGAAAGTGCCGTCGAGCAGGTTCACGCCGTTGAACTGCGTCTGCGACGAAACCGCGTCGATGTCAGCCTTCAACTGCTGGAACTGCGCGTCGAGGTTTGAGCGGTCCTGTGAACTGTTGGTGGCATTCAATGACTGCACGGCGAGGTTGCGCATCGTCTGCAGGTCATTGACGACCTCCTGCAAGGCGCCCGAGGCGGTCTGAGCGAGCGACACGCCGTCGTTCGCGTTGCGGGCAGCCTGGTTGATGCCGTTGATCTGCGAGGTCATGCCCTGGCTGATCGCGTAACCGGCGGCGTCATCCGCTGCCGTGTTGATGCGCATGCCAGAGGACAACTGCGTCAAGGCCGAAGCCAGCTTGCTGCCCGATGAGGTCAGGCTGTTCTGCGCGACCAGCGAGCTGAGGTTTGTGTTGAGGACTAGTGACATTGTCTTGGACTCCTGATGTTTTCTCAGGCGCCGGACACCAGTCCGTCGCTCTGGATTTGCTCGTGGCCCTTGGCCACTGTCTGTTCAGGGAGGTTATCGGTGCGCCGGTCCGCAACTTGAGTTGCCTGCAATGCGCTCCCAGAAACTGGAAGCCGCGTCACATTGTGACGCACATCCAAATAGCAGGTGACATAACGCACGCGCGACACTCTCGAGCCTCATCACTTCAGGTAGTTGAACAAGGACAGCTTTGCTATGGAGGCGTATGAGGCCTGCGCCGCCTGCAGACTGATTTCCTCGGTGTTGAGCTGGGTGATCGCGGCCGCATAGTCGATGTCCTGGAGCTGGGAGATCGAAGCCGTGAGATTCGTCTGCTCGCTCTGGGCTGAGGTCTGCGAGGAGGTAATGGCATTGATCCGCGCGCCGACCGACGCCGAAACGTCATTGAGATGGGTAATGGCGTTGTCTATCTGCTGCAGCGACCCGCCGATCTGGGTCGCGATCTGCGCGTTGTTGAGCGTGCTGCTGTTCAAGGTCGCAACCAGGTTCGAGACCGTGCTGAAGGCGCTGGCTGTGCCTGCTTTCGCAACCGTGAAGCTGTCGCCGGCGGCGGGGGTGCCGGAGATCGGCACCTTGATTCCACTGATGAGGGAGATCGAATTGGGGTCCGTATACACGCCCGATGCGACGACCGTGCCTGCACCGTTGGTAATCTGATAGTTCGACGGGGTGGTGAACGAGATTGTATAGGTGTCCGGGACCCAGGCGGCGGGCGTCACGACCGTCCCGACACTGATCACACCCGTACCCGTGTTCGTAGCGGCCGCGGATGTCGTGAACGTCCCGTTGCCGGCCGGGATGTTCATGAAGACCGAGGATCCGGTATCGCCCGCCGAGACTCGCTGGTTCGAGGCAATCTGGATCTGGTTGACCGTGCTCGCGCCGGAATAGATGAACGAGTTACCGACCTGGGAGAAGGGCTCGGTCCCGCTCGCCGTGCCGGAGAAAATATAGTTGCCGTTACTGTCCTTGCGATTCCCGATGGCCTGCAGATCCTGCAGCTGCTGCTGCATCTGTACTGCAATGTCCTGGCGCTGCGAGGCGGTCAGCGCCGCGTTGTTTGCCTGCACGGCCAGATCGCGTATGCCTTGCAGAGTATTGGTGGCATCCGCCATGGCCTGCTCTTCGAGCTTCAGGTTGGTGGATGCGCTGTTGCCATTGGTCACGTATTGCGTTGACGCGGACAGCGTGATGTTGAGCTGATTGACCTGGGTCATGGCCGCAGGATCGTCGGCTGCGCTGTGCAGCTTCTTGCTCGTGGCCAGATCGTTCTGAGTCTTCGCCAGGGCCGCCTGCAGCTCCTGCATCTGGCTCATGGCGTTCTGCTGGAAGGTGATGGTTGCTATTCTCATGATTAGCCGTGTATGGCGGACAGGAGAGATTGGAACATCGTGCCGGAGGTCTGGATCAGCTGGGCGCACGCCGAGTAGGCCTGCTGGTACTGGACCATCTTGGCCGCCTCCTCATCGAGATTGACACCCGAGAGGTTGTTGCGTGTGTCGTTCGCCGATTGGTTGACAGACTTCTGGGCCGAGGCGTTTGCCTGTGCCTGCTGGGTCAAAACGCCGACCTGGCTTACGAGATTGTTGGCGACATTGCTGAGTGAGGTCGTGCCGCCGTTGAATTTCAAGGCGCCCAGGGAGTCGACCAACGCAAACGCATTGCTGTTGTCACCGATGTTCGAGGAACTCGCCGCACCCACGCTGAACGTATCGCCATTGACGGGCGAGCCGGTCAGGGTTACCGAGGCGCCATTGAAGCTGATTGGGGTGCCGCTCGTGTAGTTACCGCTGCCGATCACCGCATTGGTGCTGTCAGTGACCTGGTACTGGGTCGCGCTCGTGAATGTAATCTTGTAAGTACCCGGCACCCAGGTGCTCGGGTTGCTTACGACGGTCGAGGTGACTGCCCCAGTGCCGGTATTGGCAGCCGCTGCCGTGGTCTGTATCGAGGAGGCAGCCGCTATCTGCGTCGGGCTCGTCAGTAGAACCGACAAGCCTGCCGCTGCACCTGCGGTCGGCTGAATCAAGAAGCTGTCACCGTTGGCGGGCGCCCCGCCTCCCACGACGATCGAGACACCACCCGCTACAAACGGGTTCGCCGCTGTTCCGGCACCTGTCATCGTTACGGCTTGGCCGGTGGCCCTGTTCGTGAGCTGCCATGCTCCGCCTGTCTGACGAAGAACATAGTCATCTGCGGTTAGTGAACTAAGACTGGTGCGCGTCACCGTAACGGTGGCGGCTCCCGTGTTGTTCGCCGCGGCGTTGCTTACTACCGCTCCAACGGCGAACATGGGCTGTCCTGCGGCGCCAGTCAGGTCCATGCCGGCCTGTTGCGCCTGATTCACCAGAGTCGCCAGTCCCACGCTGAATTGGCCCAGCGTGTTCTGCACGGGTTGCAGGACTTGGCTGCGTACGGCCAGCAGGCCGCCCAATGATCCACCGCTGATCTCAGAAGTGACATCGGCGACGCTGCCGCCGGTCACGATGCCGATATTGTGCTGGGTAGCGTTGTAAGGATCCTGGATCGCGCTGAGTGCTTGCGAGGTGCTGCCGATGACGAGCGGCTGGCCTGAACCGATGTAGACGTTCATCGAGCCGTCGGCCTGTGTCGCGGTGCTGACCGACACGTACTGACTCAACTGGTCGATCATTTGATCGCGCTGGTCCATCAGGCTGTTCGGCGTCTGTCCCGTCGAAGCCAGGCCCGCGGAAATCTGTCCGTTGAGGGTTGCGATGCCGGCCGACAAGGTGTTGATCTGGGAAACAGAGGAGCTGAGCTGCGACTCGACACCCGCGCTGTAGGTGGACAGCTGCGAGCTGTAGTTCTGCATCTGCTGAGCGAGTGCCTGGGCCTGGCTCAGAAGACCCTGGCGCTGTGCGGTCGACGACGGCGAGTTCGCGACCGTGTGCAGGGCGTTGACGAACGCCTGCAGGCTGGCCGTGAGACCCGTGGTCGTGTTGCTCAACATATTGTCGATCTGACCGGCCTGGGTGGCGTAGGTATTGAAGCTCGAGTAGCCGCTCTGCGACGAGCGGACCTGCCCGGCGAGCAGCTCATCGTATGAGCGGGTGACGCTTTCGATCGTGACGCCGCTGCCGAAGTAGCCGGCTGCGGTGGCCTGGCCCGGCTGCGGGGTGAAATGGGCGTTCTGTACGCTGTAACCGGGGGTCGCAACGTTGGCGATGTTATTGCTGGTGACGTCCAGCGCCCGCTGGAAGGCAAGCAGGCCGGAGACGCTGGTAGAAAGAATGTCACTCATCCGTCAAGCCTCTAAAGCGCTCCGGTATTCGCGGATATCGGCAGGGTGCCGGCCAACTTGAGCTCGCTCACACTCGCGCTCGCGGCACGGGTGTCATTGACCTTATGTGCAACCGCGTTCGCGACCGCGGCTATCTTGCTTGCGTAATCTGGATCGGTCGCGTAACCACCGCGCTGCAGGCCGGTCGCAAACGCGCGGACGTCGCCGCCAGTGTTCAGAGCGCTGGAGTAGCGGGGGTTATCGCGCAGCAGCGCGACATAATCCTGAAAACTCTGGGCCGGCGTAGCGTAGGCCTTGAACTGGGCCGAGATGTTGGTCGCAGTGCCTTCCTGGTATTCCAGGGTATCGCTGGTCATGGTCGAGCCGGACCAGCCGGCCGACGCTTTGATGCCGAACAGGTTGTTGCTGCAGCGGCCGGTGGCGTCCTGGGGCATGTTCCGGCCCCAGTTGGTCTCGAGCGCGGCCTGGGCGATGAGGTGGCGCGGATCGACGCCGAGCAGTTGTCCGGCTTGCTGGGCCTGGGGCCAGAGGTCCTGGACGAAGTTGGTTTTGGCCGCCTCGGAAGTGGGCGATGCGGTGGGCGAGGCGGTAGAGGAGGTGGCGGAGGCGCGCTCCGTGGCGGAGTAGGCGGCTGCTGCCTTGGCGCCCGCGCCGGTGGCCGGTGTGCCGCGGCGGGCTGCGGTGCCTGTGCCCGCTTCTGTAGCCCCGGCGCCCATTCCTGCGGCGGCCTCGTCGGCTCCTTTCACTCCCATCTTCTGCAGCTGCCGAACCAGCATGTCGGCAAGCCCAAACCCCTTGCCTTTGGACAACTGAACCGACAACTGATCATCGGCCATGCCCTGGTACATCTGCTCCTGGTCGCTGCCGAACATCGGGTCGGGGCCGATGGCATCGCGCATGCTCTTCAACATCATCCGTGTGAACATGCTCTCGAACTGCTGCGCAACCGTGCGGATCGCCGCGGGATCGTTGTTCCCGGCGGCACGCTTCAACTTACTCAGACCGGAGAGGTCTGTGTAAACGGGAGCCTGCTGCCCGCGCGGATCTGTCTTCGAGATGGCCACGTTGTGTCCCAGTCAGATGACTACCAGCTCGGCGCGAAGGGCGCCGGCTTGTCTCAGTGCTTCGAGAATCGCGACGAGGTCGCCCGGAGCGGCGCCGACCTGGTTCACTGCGCGGACAATCTCATCCAGGTTCACTCCGGCCTGAAACAGGAACATCCGCGCGTCAGCCTGCTGCACATCGATCGTGCTACGCGGCGTCACTGTCGCGGCCGTCCCATTGGTAAATGAATTGGGTTGGCTTACATCAGATCGTTCAGTAATCGTCACCGACAGCGAGCCATGGGCGACTGCCGCCGATGTGACCCGTACGTGCGAACTGATCACCACCGTGCCCGTCCGAGAATTGACGATCACCCGCGCTGGGGCATCGCCGGGTTCGATTTCGAGCGCCTCGAGCGTTGCCAGATACGCAATGCGTTGATCGGCATTGATAGGCGCGGCTACCCGGATCGAGACGGCATCCAGCGCATCGGCCGTGCCCTCTCCCAATGTCTTGTTGATGCCGGCCGCAACCCGGGCCGCGGTGGTGAAATCCGGCGTGTTGAGATTGAGGATGAGGTGCGCATCGGAGGCGAACTTCATCGGTACCTCCCGCTCGACACCCGCGCCGTTCGGAATTCGTCCGCTGCTGGGCACATTGAGGGAGATCTTGGAGCCATCCTTGCCCGAAATGCCGAAGCCGCTGACGAGCACACTGCCTTGTGCGAAGGCGTACACCTGGCCGTCAACGCCGCGCAGGGGCGCCATCAAAAGATTACCGCCGCGCAAGCTGGAAGCGTTGCCGATGGACGCCACGGTCACGTCGATCGTCTGTCCCGGCTTGGAAAAAGGAGGCAGGTCCGCGGTGACGGTCACAGCCGCAACGTTCTTGAGCTGCGGGTTTGCGTTGGCCGGGATCGTAATGCCGAACTTCGCGAGCATGTTGGTGATGCTCTGAATCGTGAACGGCGCCTGGCTGGTCTGGTCGCCCGTACCGTCGAGGCCCACGACCAGGCCATAGCCGACGAGCTGGTTCGTGCGCACGCCATTGACAGTGGCTATGTCTTTGATCCGCTCCGCATGCGCAGGCGTACTGATTCCCGCAGAGACTGCGAAACAGAAGGCGAGCGCGCTCAAAGCAACGCAGCGGCGAGCTCGGGCGAGTGATGACATCAGAACGGTGTCCAGGGTGAGTTGAAGAATCGTGACAACCAACCCGGCGCATTGGCATCGGCCACGGCGCCCTTGCCACCGTAGGAGATCCTTGCGGCGCCTACCTTCAGGGATGGAATGCTGTTGTCGGGCGCAAGGTCGATCGGGCGGATTACTCCGCTCACCCGTACGTACTCAGAGCCTTGATTGATCCAGATCTGCTTCTCGCCCTTGATGAGCAAGTTGCCGTTGGGAAGCACCCGCACCACAGTGGCGGTGATGTAGCCCGTCAGACTGTTGCTCTGAGCACTGTCGCCTGCGCCGTTGAACTTGCTTGCATCGTTGATGTTGTTGCTGAGGACTGGTGTGCCGTGGACCGTGACAGGGGATCCAAGCAGGGTCATGCCCGGCAGAGTTTGGTTCGTAGTCTTCGCCGTTGTCGTGGTCGCACTTTTCTTGGCGGCGGTCGACTCGTTCAGCACGATCGTGACGATGTCACCCACGTGGCGGGCGATCGGATTTTCGAACAGAGCAACGTCGCGGCCAACCTGGTAGATGGCCCCGTTGCTGGCGGGTGGTACCGACTCCTGGGCCCAGCTGAGCTGCTCGTCGTCTTCCTTGAGCGGCTTTTTTGCTGTCTGGCAGCCAGACAAGGCTGCCACGATCAGCATCGCGCACAGGACGACGCAGAATGAGAGATAGACTTTTCGCATGGTATTTACGTCGGCTCTCTAGGGCTACAGGTTCTGACTGAGGTACTGCAGCATCTGGTCCGTCGTCTGGATCGCCTTCGAGTTCATTTCGTAGGCGCGCTGTGTCTGGATCATGTCCACCATTTCCTGGACGACGTTCACGTTGGAGGCTTCGACTGATCCCTGCACGAGGGTACCGAGACCCGTGAGACCGGGATTGCCCGTGGTCGGCGATCCGCTGGCAGCGGACTCGACCAGCAGGTTGCCACCGACGGTCTGCAATCCTGCCGGATTGATGAAATCGGCCAGCTGTACGGTGCCCACTTGTGTCGGAGCGCTTTGCCCTGCGATCTGCACGCTCACGACGCCGTCGGTGCCAATCGTGATGCTCTGTGCGCCAGTGGGAATCGTGATGGCGGGTTGAATCTGGTAGCCGCTCGAATTGACGAGCTGCCCTTGGGCGTTGGTCTGGAAATTGCCGTCGCGGGTGTACGCGAGTGTCCCGTCAGGCTGCAACACCTGGAAGAATCCGCGGCCCTGAATCGCGAGATCGAGTGAGTTTCCCGTGTTGTCGAGGCTTCCCTGGGTATAGCTGCGTTCCGTCGCGACTACCCGAACACCGGTACCGAGCTGCAGGCCCGTCGGGGAATAGGTGTTCTGTGAGGTGGCAGCGCCGACCTGCGAGACGTTCTGGTAGAGCAGGTCATCAAACACTGCGCGGCTTCGCTTGAAGCCGTTGGTGGCGACGTTGGCCAGGTTGTTCGCCGTGACCGTCATCTGCGTCTGCTGTGCGTCGAGTCCGGTTTTGGCGGCCCAGAGTGCTGGTTCCATTTCGTTACCTGTTTAGTGTGGTGGCTTGTGGGATCAGCCCGAGGTCTGCAGCAATTTGGAGGACGCTGCGCCATCTTCTTCCGCCGTGTGCAACGCTTTGACCTGCAGGTCGTAGCGTCGAGCGAGCTCGATCATGTTGACCATGCACGATGCAAGGTCCACGTTGCTCGATTCGAGCGAGCCGGAGCTGACGGTCGTGGCGGCATCCGCGACGGCGGGGGTGCCGTCGTTCGTCCGGAACAAGCCGTCTGGACTGCGCTGAATGGTGTCGGGTGGCGGATTGACCAGCTTGATGCGGGCGACGTTGGCCGCTGTCTGCGGCGATTGACCCAGTGGCACGATCGAGATCGTGCCGTCGGCGCCCACCGTGATCGAGGTGGAGGGTGGGATACTGATGGGGCCGTTATCCCCGAGTACCGGCAGGCCCGTTGCTGTAAGCAATTGGCCCGTAGGGTCTACGTGAAGGTCCCCGGCGCGGGTGTAGGCCTCTTTGCCGCTGCCGTCCTGCACGGCAAGAAAACCCTGACCACGGATGGCCAGATCGAGCGGGTTGCCGGTCTGTTGCACCGATCCTATCCCGTGATCCCAGCCCACCGTCTGGTCCGTGGCATACACTCGCGAGGCGTATCCGGGTCCCGTAACCGCGCGGCTTTGAAACGCGCTGAGGTCCGCCTTGAACCCCGTAGTGCTGGAGTTCGCGAGGTTGTGAGTGTTGGCGGCCTGGGCGCGCAGGGTTTCCTTCGCACCAGACATCGCAACATACAGCAACTTATCCATGCCGGGTTTGCCTCAGTTCCTGATCAACCGCGGATATTGATGATGGTCTGGGTGATTTGATTGTCGGTCTGGATCATCTGCGCGTTGGCCTGGAAGTTGCGCTGCGCCTTGATCATGCTGACCAGTGCCGAGGTCGTATCCACGTTCGACTCTTCGATCGAGCCGGACTGGATGTCACCGAAACCGGAGTTTCCGGCTACTCCATTGACGGCCTGGCCGGAGGCGTTCGTCTGTGCCCACGTGGCGTTGCCGAGCTGCTGCAGACCCTGCGAGTTGGCGAAGTTGGCCATTGCGATCTGACCGAGGTTGACCGACCGGCCGTTGGTGAAGCGGGCCTGTACCACGCCGCTCCTGTCAATGCTGATGCCGGTGAGCTTGCCGGTCGTGAAGCCATCCTGGGTTACGGCCGTGACGCCGAAGTTGTCGCCGAACTGTGTGGTCTTGCTGAAATCAAAGGTCATGTTCATTGCCGCGGCGCCGGTAGCGGGCGTGTAGGCGGGGAATGTGACCATGCCGTTGGCCGGTGCCGTAAGGGCGCCAGTGTTCGAGTAGGTAAGTGCCTGCTGAGCACCAACGGCGTTGCCGTCCACGTACAGCTGGCTGGTCCAGGCGTTGGCGGCTGCGCCCTTGATGAAGTAAAGAGTCGCTGTGTGAGCCGCGCCCAGCGAGTCGTAGGTCGTCAGCGAGGTCGTATTGGTGTAGCTGTTCGGATCGGTCGGGTTAAATACTGCGCTGGTGGGCGTTTTGGCCGATGCGGGTAGGTTCGCTGTGATCTGGGCAGTCGTGGTCGCATTCGGAGCGCTCTGGTTCGTCGTTAGCGACAGATTAGCCAGACCGCCTGTGTTGAAGCCGCCGGAGGCCAGCGGCGGATACACTTGAAGGTTCGCGCCCTGGGCGGTGATGACGTTGCCAAACTGATCGAGCTGGAACTGGCCGTCGCGCGTGTAGCTCAGTGCGCCACCGTTGCTCAGCGTGAAGAACCCGTTGCCACTGATTGCAAGATCCAGGTTGTTGCCGGTGGTCTCGATGTTGCCCTGGGTAAATTGCTGAGCCACTTCGGAGACCGACACACCGTTACCGATGGCGGTTGCGCTGACGCCGCTCTGCGTGGAGGCGAACAAGTCGCCAAATTCCGCCCGCGAGCCTTTGAAACCCGCCGTCGAGACGTTGGCGAGGTTGTTTGCCGTCACGGACAGATCCTGGTTCGCAGCATTGAGTCCGGTCAGGGCAATATTGAATGACATCGAAATCTCCTGGGATATGTATTCGGGTGCAGTGCCGCTACAGGCGAGCTCACATGACCGAGACGATCGAGGTTAGCGGGACGGTGCCGTTGTCGGTCTCGACGTCTACCGCATTCGTCGTGGGATCAAGGAGGACGCTGTCGACCTTGTTGACTACCATCGGATCGAGTACCTGCGTCTTGCCGTTCACCGTGGCGGTCACGCCGATGGTGTAGGTCCCGGCGGCGGCCGTGGCGCCCGTGGTCGTCGCGCCTTTCCAAATGAACGAAGTCAGGCCCGTGTCCGCGGGTGTCACGTTGAATGTGTCCACCGTTGCGCCCGTCGAATCCTGCACCGATACGGTGAGTTTCGACGTGCCAGCCGGTGCTTCGACCGCGCCGCCTATGGCGCCGCCGGTGGCGAGGGTCGCCTGGGTTCCCGGAGCGAGGATCGACCGCCCGATCAACGTCGTGCCGCTCATGATCGCCGAGGCCTGCATGGAGTTCTGCATGCTCTGCATGGCGGAGACCTGGCTCATGCCCTCAAGCTGGGTGACGAACTGGGTCGGGTCCGACGGTGACAGCGGGTTCTGATCCTTCATCTGCGCCGTAATGAGCTGCAGAAAATCCTTCTGGTTGATCTGCATGTTGGCCGGGGTGTTGCTCAAGCCGGCGGCTGGAATGTTGGACCCGTTGACCGAACTGGTGGTGGACATGCTGGTGTTCCGTTATTTAGTGAGTGCTTAGGACCCAAGCTTCAGGGTGGCGAGCATCAGATCCTTGGAGGTATTGAGAACCTCCACGTTGTCCTGGTATGCGCGCGAGGCCGAGATCATGTCCGTCATCTCTTCCACGACGTTGACGTTCGGCGCGTAGACGTTGCCATGTTCGTCCGCGAGCGGGTTGCCGGGGTCGTACCGCTCGGTCGGTGCAGCGTTGCTCTGTACGATACCCGTGACTCGCACCGTTGCGCCGCTGGCACGATCTGTGGCGTTGGCGCTCTGCCCAACTGCCGCTTGCACTGCCTGGAAGACCGGATGGCGGGCCTTATAGACAGTGTTGGGGTCCCCACTGACGCTGTCGGCGTTGGCTAGATTGCTCGCTACGGTGTTCAGCCGCACGGACTGTGCGCTGAGCCCCGAACCAACGATGTCGAATATCTTGAAGGATGACATTTTGGACCTACTGACCTGTTATCGCCGTCATCAGGCTTCTGAAGCGTGACGACAGAAAGGTGAGGGTGGCCTGGTACCGGACGGTGTTGTCGGCGAAGGCGGCCTGTTCCTGCTGCGCATCCACGGTGTTGCCGTCGAGCGCGGGCGCAAGTGGAACGCGATACTTCAGATTGGCGTTGGCCTCGGTCGTCGGATCCGTGCCCAGGTGGCCGGGATTGGTTGTCGCAAGCTTTACTGGCGCGTCAGCGCCGCCGGCACTGGCCATCGCAGCACGAAAGTCGATATCGCGCGCCTTGTAGCCGGGCGTATCAGAGTTCGCGAGATTGTCGGCGATGACTTCCATGCGCTTGGACTGCAACTTCAGTGCGTCCGCATGTACGCCGAGGTATGTATCCAGGTTGAGCGCCATGATGCCTTCGATCCGTCAAAAGAATGACCTGACGGATGAAGTGCAATTGGTATGCCATGGGCTCGATCCGGGCGTCCAGGCCGCCCACGAGCGAACTTGGGCAGTGAAGAGCGTGAGGGGAGTCACGCGGGCGGCAATGGATTGCCGCTGGGGTGGGGCGCGGATGGCGGCAGTCTTGCCACCTTCTCATGCGCTGCGCGCAACTTTCCTGCGGGTCGAAGCGACCCGCACCATGTGGCCGGCGCTGCGCGCCGGGTCAGATGTTAACGGCAGCGCGGTTGGTGACTTAAGGGCGTGCCTGCTGGCGCGGCACTTGCAAGCTAACCGCCATTATGAAGAGAACGACGGAATATCGACGGACCGCGACCGGGCTGCTCATTGCGGTGGTGATGATGTTGTTCGGCCTGCAGCAGCCGTTGCGGGCCCAGGAGGCCGCACAAGACCCGGGTGTGGAGTCCTTGGACACCATCCGTTCAACCGCCCAGGCCTACGTCAAATCACTCATTCCCCCAAGCGCCGGTGAGAGCACCGTGACCGTGGGCCAACTCGATGGCCGGTTGCGACTTGCACGTTGCGCGTCGAAGAATCTCTCTGCGTCACTGCCCGCCGGAATGGCACTGCAGGCGCGGTCGACGGTTGGCGTGACGTGCGCCGGTTCAACTCACTGGACTGTCTACGTCCCGGTCACCGTTGAGAGCAAGATCAACGTCCTCGTTCTGACCCGAGCGGTCAACCGCGATGCGCGGCTGACTGCCGCTGATGTGACCGTGGAGACACGCAAGACAGCAGGGCCGGGCAACGCATACCTCACGACGCCTGCGGAACTCAGCGGGCGTACCGTGCGGCGTCCACTCGCAGCGGGCACGACACTCTCCGTAGATATGTTTACTCCGGATTTGATTGTGCGCCGCGGGCAGGAAGTGACGCTCCTTTCTTCCGGTGGTGCAGTGGAAGTCAGAGCCAGCGGACGTGCAATGGTCGACGGTGCGGCAGGCGCACGGATCCAGGTTCAGAACCTGAGCTCGATGCGCGTGGTCGAGGGGGTCGTTGAAAGTGCGGATCTCGTCAGGGTAGCCCGGTGATGCGCTGCGACTACGGCTCCAAAGCCTCAAGCCGCAGGGCAGCTGCGTCGATGTTGGCTACTATCAATCCGGGAGAACTGACATGACGGTCAACATAAGCGGACTCGATATCAGCGGCACACCCGCAGGCTCGGCGCCGAAGGCCGCAACGACGCAAAGTACGTCGGCACTTGCGCAGGATGCAACGCAACAACATCAAACTCGGGTCAGTATCACGAGCACGGCTTCCATGCTCGCGCGCCTGCAGCAGGCGTTCGCAAACAGTTCGGCCATAGACCAGGGTCGCGTGGATGCAGTAAGCAACGCGCTTGCGGCTGGCACGTACAAAGTGGATGGCGATAACATTGCGCATGGGTTGATCGACACGGAACGTGCGCTCGGACAGCTCGAATTATCGGAGATCTAACATGGATCAGTCACAGTGCCGCGAACGCTTCGCGCGTCTCATCCACGATGAGAGCAGGGCGCTGAGCGAGCTTGCGGCACTCCTCGAGCGCGAGCACGGTTACCTTGAAGATAATGACGTTGCAGCCCTGGAGGGTGCTGCCCGTGAACGGCAGAAATGCGTTGCGCGGATTTTCCGCGTTGACGAAGAGCGACGTGCCCTCTGCCACGACATGGGTCATTCGCAGAACCTCAAGGGGCTCGAGGAGCTCATCCGCTGGTGTGATTCCAAAGGCACACTGGCGGGGGGCTGGGCAGAGTGCTCGGCCGCCGCCGACAAGTGCCGGCGGCTGAACGACCGGAACGGCGCGTTGGTGGCCGCCCGGTTGATGCACGTCCAGGCGAGGCTTGGCGTCCTTATAGAGAGCCGCCGCGAGACGGTGACCTACGGCCCGCGAGGGGGCTATAGCCAGCCCTCGGCGGGGCGAGTGGTAGCCACGGAGGCGTAAGCCGACTCCCAGGCCCCGGCCGATGGAACTTGAGGGGCCGTAGCGTGAATCGCATCGCACTCTAAAGTTCTCACCGCGCCGGCCGTTAAAGGGGCCAGAGTAGAAGGAGAGTCGGCGTGTCCAGCAAGATAAGTGGAATCGACAGCGCCCAGATCGCGTCAGTGGGCGCGGGGCGTCCCGTACAGCGTTCCCAGGACGCGGTAAGCGGCGGCGCGAACTCCGATGTCTCAAAAGACGGTTCTGAGAACGTACAGATCACGGGCGCGGCCCGTAATCTCGCCGACCTCGAGCAGAAGGTACGCGACCTTCCGGCGGTTAACGCGGAGCGCGTCTCACAATTGCAGACGGCAATCGAGCAGGGCACCTACACGGTTCGCCCGCAACACATTGCCGACCAGCTTATGTCACTTGAGCGGGCGCTGGGCAAACTACCCGACACTGAGTCGGGCGCCTCGGGAGAGTAGGCAGTGGCTGCCGCCGGTGTGCCATCGGTCGACGCGGAGATCTGCCGGGAGCACCTGGGCACGCTGTTGACCGAGGAAATCGCCGCGCTGCGCGACCTGGAAGATCTCCTCACACGCGAATACGAAGTGCTGGGCGCAAAGAACGTCGCGGCAATTGAGCGGACCGCCCTGGTCCGACAGCAGATGGTGGGCGACCTGGCACGGACGGAGGAGCAACGCCGCTCCCTGTGCACGATGCATGGGTACTCGGCCGACTGGGTCGGTCTCGAGAGTTTGATGCGATGGTGCGACCCCCAAGGCACGCTGCTATCGCGCTTGCGTGAATGCGCACGGCGAGCCACGCAGTGCCGTGATCTCAACGACAAGAACGGCATATTGGTGGCCGCACGTTTGAAGCACGTTGAAGGGCTTCTGACTGCGCTGACCGGCGGTGCTAACCAGCCCGTGACGTACGGACCCAAGGGAGCGGCCCCGAAGCCGAACCGCTCTCATGAGTGGGGCGCGGCCTAGACCCCTGCAGGCACTCAGCCTGCCGAGGCAGCAACAAAGCTCAGAGCGCAGTGCCATTGGGGCTCAGTGCCTCAGCGCCCGCCGATGCGCATCCAGCAGCGGAATCGCAGCTGCCTCAGGCAGCCCTTCCATCCGCGTCGAGTCCGAGAAGCTCAGCACGAACTCCCCTGACGTAAATGCCGCCCACACAGGCAGTCCGTCACCATTCGGATCGCCGGTTTTCGCGAAGTTCGTCCAGTAGCTTTGCATCTCATCCGCGATCTGCGAATGACGTAACGCCTTCCATGGCGAGGTGCGCACGAAGAACAGGGCTCGCGGCGGGTAACCGAACACATACGGCAACTCCGCTCCGTGCCCAGCCACACCCATCGTCGCAAACGGCGGCCAGGGTGGCACTTGCGAGAACACGTAGCCGTAGGTGCGCCCGACTCCTCGCGTCGCATGCACCCGTGCCCACGTGAACGTGCGCCACGCTACGTCCGCCGTAGCGAATCGTCTCTGGCTCGTTGCGGCCTGCGCATCCGAGCCCGCGGGAAACTGGGCGAGGATGCGATCGGCAAGCGCCCCGTAGCGCTCACGTATGTTCTTCGCATACTCGGCCGCGTTCAGCGGCTTGCTGACCATGGTTGCACCGTCCTGCGCATCAATGCCCACCATGAGATCCACTGGCGTCGCATCCTCGCGCGTCGCAAGCGCCGTCTGAACCTCCCGCGGAAAAACATACCCATCGACGTTCGGCAGGTTGATGCCAGGTATGTTCGACTCTGTGCCCCGCGCGATGAGCATATCCGCCGGCAGGCTTCGCAGCTCTGCGAGCGACGTTGCAGCCATCGACTGCGCGAACGCGACACCATTTGCCTCCGCCTGTGCCTTCAGGGGCATGTCGCCGGGAGAACCTGCGATACCCATGTCCGCACCGCTCATGCCGATGACACGAACGAATAGACCATTCGCGAGCGGAGACGCCATCAACTCGCTGCCAATATAGGCGCCCGCGGATTGGCCGAAGACCGTGACGTTCGCCGGGTCGCCGCCGAATGCGGCAATGTTGTCCTTCACCCACTCGAGCGCGGCGATGCAATCGAGGATCGCGTAGTTGCCGGACACCTTCTGGGGAGACTCCGCCGAAAGCTCCGGATGCGCGAGAAATCCCAACACGCCGATGCGGTAATTCAGAGTGACGAGTACGATGCCCTTTCTGGCCAGCGTGTCGCCCCAATACAGTCGCGGGGCGCCCGAGCCGTTCTTGAATCCACCGCCGTGGAAGAAAACCATCACGGCGAACTTGTCGTCGGCGCGAGTTGCCGGCGTCCAGATATTCAGGCCGAGGCAGTCCTCGCTGTTCCTCTCCGGCGCAAAGCCCGGCAAGGAACCGCCGATTTGCATGCACGCGGGCTTGAAGCGGGTAGCGTCGAGCGTGCCTTCCCACGACGTGGGTTGCGGCGGCCGCCAGCGCAACTCCCCCACAGGAGGCGCCGCGTAGGGAATGCCACGATAGACGGTCAGGCCGGATTCTGTTGTCCCCTGAATCATTCCGAGCGCCGTGCGGATCGGCGGAGCCCGC
>Ga0070671_100000479_pt1 | contig 27800 bp, 27 predicted proteins | sample KBSS73metaG_FD_65341 | JGI IMG/M metagenome (GOLD analysis project Ga0070671, IMG submission 65341) | Switchgrass rhizosphere microbial communities from Kellogg Biological Station, Michigan, USA - KBS S7-3 metaG | ecosystem: Host-associated > Plants > Roots > Rhizosphere > Soil ...
ATGTCGGTGAAGCGCACGTCGACGTATTTGACGTCCTTCTCCTTGATCTGGTTCAGGATGTCTTTGGCCGTGGGCATGGTCTGATCCCTCTTTTGTCCTGTTCGATGATGGTTGGGTCTTAGATCGCGCTCGGTCCGGATTCACCGGTCCGGATCCGCAGCACGTCGAGGATGTCGGAAACGAAAATCTTGCCGTCGCCGATACGCCCCGTGCGGGCCGCGCCGCTGATCGCGTCGATGGCGGCCTGGAGCTGATCGTCGCCGATCACGACCTCGATCTTTATCTTGGGGAGGAAGTCCACCACGTATTCCGCGCCGCGGTAGAGCTCCGTCTGGCCCTTCTGACGGCCGTAGCCCTTCGCCTCGATCACCGTCATGCCCTGGACGCCCAGCTCTTGCAGGGCCTCCTTCACCTCGTCCAGCTTGAACGGCTTGATGACGGCTTCGATCTTTTTCATGGGCGCTCGAAAAAACTGCACACCCGCCCCACGCGGTCGCGGCGCGACGGAGCACGGCGGGGAGGCCAGGGACAAGGCCATCGGCGCGCCAATTGCGACTGCACGCGGGAAGATCGGGAGGAAGTTCAAAAAATAGGCGAGTGGTGATCAAAAACTCACCATCGGTTCTCCGCAGCGTTGCAGATGACCGCCGGAGGGGCAGCCGACGCCTCTTCGGGCCGTTGAGCGAGGATCGGGCGCATGACAGGTGCGAAATCGTCGGAAAATCGACATTTCCGCTCAGATACCTCCTGCAACGATGATCGCTTCCCGGGCTGTGGCGCCAAAGTTTGCGGCGAAAGCAAGGGTTCGCGCCTTGCGGACAGGGCTTTTCCGCCCCTCCCGGCGGTGGCATCGAGAGCGCAAGGACGGGGCGGCATGCCCGGGGAGAGAGGCACGTACCGATGACCGCCGCACGGCAGATCCTCACCGTGGCCGAAATGAGCGCCGCGGACGCCGCGGCGATCGCCGCCGGAACGCCGGGGGTCGTGCTGATGGAGCGCGCCGGCGCGGCGGTCTCTGAGGCTGTCGTCGCTCGCTTTCGGCCGCAAAAGGTCGCGGTGCTCTGCGGGCCTGGAAACAACGGCGGCGACGGCTATGTGGCCGCGCGCCTGCTGAAAGCCAGGGGCTGCGCAGTCGAGGTCTTCGCTATGGCCGAGCCTTCGACCCCCGACGCCAGCGCGGCGCGCGCACTTTGGGATGGGCCTGTCCGCGAACTGAACGGCGTGATGCAGGCGGATGTCTATGTGGACGCCCTGTTCGGCGCGGGGCTGAACCGGCCGTTGACGGGCGCGGCCGCTGTCGCGGCGCAAGGGTTGGCGGCCGACCATGACAAGGTGGTGGCGGTGGATACGCCGAGCGGGCTGCCCGGGGACACCGGGCGGCCCCTCGGCCCCTGCGTCAGCGCCGCCCTCACGGTCACTTTCCACGCCAAGAAGCCGGCCCATGTGCTGGAGCCTGGCCGCAGCCTCTGCGGCGAGGTGCAGGTCGCCGACATCGGTCTGGGCGCCGCGCCCGCTCGGCTGTTCGAGAACGGACCGGAACTCTGGGGATCGCGGTTCCCGTGGCCGGCCGTGGATTCCCACAAGCACGCCCGCGGCCGCCTGATCGTGGTCAGCGGCGACGCCTGGGGCACGGGGGCGGCCCGTCTTGCGGCGCGCAGCGGTCTTCGCGTCGGCGCCGGTCTGGTGACCTTGTTCTCGCCGCGGGACGCCCTGCCGGTGAACGCCGCCCACCTGGAGGCCGTCATGCTGCGCGGCTTCGACACCGACCTGGAGCTGGAGACCGGCGCGGAGGCCGTCGACGCCGCGGTGATCGGGCCGGCGGCGGGCGTCTCTGAGACCACGCTGCTGAACGTGCTGGCGCTGGCCCGCACCGGGGCGGCGCTGGTCCTCGACGCCGACGCCATCACTGTGTTCCGGGACGACCCGGAGGAGCTGTTCTCGGTGCTCGACCGGGACGACGTGCTCACTCCCCATCCGGGCGAGTTCGACCGCCTGTTCCGCGGGTTGCTGGCGGCTTCCCCCGAGCGGATCACCGCGGCGCGCAAGGCCGCCGAGCAAGTGGGGGCGGTGGTGCTGCTCAAGGGACCGGACACCGTTGTGGCTGCGCCGGACGGGCGGGCGGCGGTGAACGTCAACGGCGCGCCCTGGCTGGCTACGGCGGGCTCCGGCGACGTGCTGGCCGGCTTCATCGGCGGGCTGATCGCCCAGGGCATGGAGAGCTTCGAGGCCGCCTGCGCCGCGGCCTGGATCCACGCCGAGGCCGGCGAGGCGTTTGGGCCCGGCCTGATCTCCGAGGACTTGCCAGGCCTCGCGCCGGCGGTGCTGCGGCGGCTCTGGGACGCCCGCTGACCCCAAAAAGAAAGCGGCGCGGAAGAGGCTCCCGCGCCGCTTGCAGCCTTCGTTCGTTCAGAAGCGCTCAGCGCTTCAGGCGAACTCCGCGTCCTGCTGGCCCGCACCGCCTTCGAGGAGGTCGGCCGCAGCCTGTTCGGCAGCGACGCGCTCTTCCTCGAACTGCGCCGAGATGACGTTCTCGCCGCGCGCCTGACGATCGGCTTCGTCCTGGCTGCGGGCGATATTGAGCGTCACCGACACGGTGACTTCCGGGTGCAGGCGGACCTTCACCTCGTGCAGGCCGAGCGTCTTGATCGGCTTGTCGAGGACGACCATCGAGCGTTCCAGCTTGGCGCCGCCCTCGGCGTTGACGATGTCGGCGACGTCGCGGCCGGAGACCGAGCCATAGAGCTGGCCGCTTTCGCCGGCCTGCCGGATCAGCACGTAGGAAGAGCCGTCGAGCTTCTCGCCGTTGCGGCCGGCGGCTTCCTTGGCCTTGGCGTTGCGCGCCTCGATCTCGGCCCGCTGGACATCGAACACCTTGAGGTTCGCGGCATTGGCGCGGAGCGCCTTCTGACGCGGCAGCAGGTAGTTGCGGGCGAAGCCGTCCTTGACGTTGACCACGTCGCCGAGCACGCCCCAGCCTTCCAGCCGTTCGAGCAGAATGACTTTCATGTGCGGGTCCCCCTTACTTCACGACGTAGGGGAGGAGCGCCAGAAAGCGGGCGCGCTTGATGGCCTTGGCCAGCTCGCGTTGCTTCTTGGCGGACACGGCGGTGATCCGCGAGGGCACGATCTTGCCGCGCTCGGAAACGTAACGCTGCAGCAGCTTGACGTCCTTGTAGTCGATCTTCGGAGCGTTGGCGCCGGAGAACGGGCAGACCTTGCGGCGGCGGAAGAAAGGCCGGCGGGGCGCGGCGGCGGATGCCGGAGCGGCGGAGGTTTCGTCGGTCATCAGAACCTCTCTTCCTTAGGGGCGAAAGCCTCTTCGCGCGGCCGTTCACGGTCGCGGTCCCGGCGGGCGAGGATGGGGGAGAGCTCCAGGTCGAGATCGTCGGTGCGGACCGTGAGGTAGCGCAGCACGTCTTCGTTGATCGAAAGCTGCCGCTCCATCTCCTTCACCGTCTCGGCCGGGGCGTCGATGGCGAGCAGGGAATAGTGGCCCTTGCGGTTCTTCTTGATCCGATAGGTGAGGTTGCGCAGGCCCCAATATTCGATCTTGGCGACCGAGCCGCCGCCGCCTTCGATCAGGGACTTAAGCTGGTCGTTGAGGGCTTCGGCCTGTTGCGGCGAGATGTCCTGCCGCGAAATCACGACGTGTTCGTAGAGAGGCATCGGTTCCTTCTTCCGTCATGGAGGGCGGCGCGACCGGCGACGGAAGACCGCCGGATACGATGGCTCTCGCCGCGGCGGCCGGGATGTTCCCGACCCATTTGCGTTCCGCGGGAGACCGCTCCCCGTCAAAGAGGCGGCCGATTACGCGAAAACACCTGTGACGGCAAGCTTTTGATGCCTCGCTCAGCGCCGCTTGGCCCGCCAGTCCTTCAGCGCCGCAAGCATCTGGCTCACGTGGTCGCTGGGATCGAGCTTGGTGTAGCCGGCGATGATCTTGCCGTCGGGGGCGATGACATAGGAGGTCCGCCCGGAGAGGTCGCCGGGCACGGTGACGCCCGCCAGTTCGAGCCTGGTGTCATACTGCTTGGCGATCTTCGCGCCCGGATCGGCGGCGACGGGGAAGCGCCCGGCGCAATATTCGGTCTCCCTGGAGAATTCGGCCAGCTCGCCGGTCTTGCCGGCGGTCACGCCGATGACGCTGGCCCCCTGGGCCTTGAAATCATCCGCGGCCTGGGAAAACAGGTGCGCCTCGAGGTTGCAGCCCTTGGTGTGCGTCGCGGGAAAGAAATAGAGCACCACCGGCCCCCTCTTCAGCGCCTCCGAGAGGCGATAGGTGAAGGGCTTCCCCGCCATATAGGCCTGGGCGCTGAAGTCGGGCGCGCGGCTTCCGGGCTTCAGGTCGGCGAGCGCGGGGCCCGCGGCGAGGAGAGCGCCAACGAGGGCGACGGCGAGGGCTTTCATCTAATTCCTCCCATGAACCCCGGCAGGCTACACCCGCCCGGGCCGCGGGGGGAGGGACTGTTGGCCCGCGCCTTGCCGCGATGGCGCGAAATGCCTAACCCTCGCCGCCTCGGGATTCGGCATCAGGAGGGAACCCCGCCGATGAGCCTCGCCGTCATCTTCCCCGGTCAAGGGAGTCAGGCCGTGGGCATGGGAACCGACCTCGCCGACAGCTTCGCCGCCGCGCGCGAGGTGTTCCAAGAGGTGGACGAGGCGCTGAAGCAGAACCTGTCGCGCCTGCTGCGGGAGGGCCCCGAGGACCAGCTCACCCTGACGGAGAACGCCCAACCGGCCCTGATGGCGGTCAGCATGGCGGTGATGCGGGTGCTGGAGCGCGACTTCGGCGTGGGCGTCGAGCGCGCGGCCTTCGTCGCCGGCCACAGCCTGGGCGAATATTCCGCGCTGGCGGCCGCCGGAGCCATCAGCCTGGCCGATGCGGCGCGGCTCCTGAAGCTGCGCGGCCAGGCGATGCAACGGGCCGTTCCGGTCGGCGCCGGCGCGATGGCCTCGCTGATCGGCCCCAAGACCGACGTCGCCCTGGCCGAGGCGGCCGCTGCCGTCGGCTCAGAACTTGGCGTCTGCGTGGTGGCCAACGACAACAACCCCGGCAACGTGGTGATCAGCGGGGCCAAGGCCGCGGTCGACCGCGCCATCGAAAAGGCCAAGGAGCTGGGCGCGCGGGCGATCCCGCTGAATGTTTCGGCGCCCTTCCATTGCCCGCTGATGCAGCCCGCGGCGGACGAGATGGCCGAGGCGCTGGCCGCCGCCGCCATCCAGGCCCCGCGCGCGCCCGTTGTGACGAACGTCACAGCGCGCCCGACCCACGATCCCGCCGAGATCCGTCGCTTGCTGGTCGAACAAGTGACCGGCCGGGTCCGCTGGCGCGAGAGCATGCTGTGGATGGCGGGCGAGGGCGGGGTGACCCGCTTCGCCGAAGCCGGCGCCGGCAAGGTGCTGTCCGGCATGGCCAAGCGGCTGGCGCCCGATGCGGAGGCATCGCCCTTGAACGGGCCGGCCGATCTCGAAGCCTTCGCCAAGAGCCTGTAGGAGCAGCTGCGATGTTCAGCCTCACCGGCAAGACCGCGCTCGTCACCGGCGCCACTGGGGGCATCGGCGCGGAGATCGCCCGCGCCCTGCACGCCCAGGGCGCGCACGTCGTCCTCTCCGGCACCCGCGAATCGGTGCTGGCGGAGCTGGCGGCCGAGCTTGGCGAGCGAACCTCGGTCGCGGCCGCCAATCTCTCCGACGCCGCCGCCGTGGACGGGCTTGTCGAAGCCGCCGAGGCCGCCGCCGGCACGCCCTTGGACATCCTGGTCGCCAACGCCGGCGTCACCCGCGACGGCCTCCTCCTGCGCATGAAGGACGAGGACTGGGAGCAGGTGATGCGGGTCAACCTCGAAGGCTATTTCCGTCTCGCCCGCGCCGCCCTGAAGGGGATGATGCGCCGGCGGGCCGGCCGGATCATCGGCATCACCTCCGTCGTCGGCGTGACCGGCAACGCCGGCCAGACCAACTACGCCGCCTCCAAGGCGGGGATGATCGGCTTTTCCAAGGCGCTGGCGCAGGAAGTGGCGACCCGAAGCGTGACGGTGAACTGCGTGGCGCCGGGCTTCATCGAAAGTCCCATGACCGACGCCCTGAACGAGCAGCAGAAGGCGCAGATTCTCGGGACCATTCCGACCGGCAGGCTCGGGTCCGGCGCCGACGTGGCCGCCGCCTGCGTCTATCTCGCCAGCGACGAAGCCGCCTACGTCACCGGCCAGACGCTTCACGTGAATGGCGGAATGGCCATGATCTGACGCGCCAACAGACGCTCGCCTAGCCCCAAGGAACATGCTAGGCGGCGGCGAAGCGCGCATCGAAGGCGGCAGTTGACTTCACCGTCTGCGTCGCCGATGCAACTGACGACCAAGCCTGAGGGGCCTAGAGAATGTCCGACGTCCTAGAACGCGTCCGTAAGATCGTCATCGAACACCTGGACGCCGATCCGGAGAAGGTCACCGAGAAGGCCAGCTTCATCGACGACCTGGGCGCAGACAGCCTCGACAACGTCGAGCTGGTCATGGCCTTCGAGGAAGAATTCGACATTGAGATTCCCGACGACGCGGCTGAGCACATCCAGACCGTCGGCGACGCCGTGAAGTTCATTCAGGAGCGTCTGGGCGCCTGACGGCGCCTGCACATTTTGAAGCTTCAGGCCGCCGCGTCGCTCGGGCTAACGCCCTAGCCGCGGCGGTCTTCGTTTGAGGGCCGCCATGCGCCGCGTCGTCATCACCGGGATCGGACTCGTCACCCCCCTGGGCGTGGGGCGCGAACACAGCTGGAAAGAGATCCTGGCGGGCAAGTCCGGCGCCGGGACGATCACCGCCTTCGACGCCGCCGACTACGCCTGCCGGGTCGCGTGCGAAGTGCCGCGGGTGGACGGCCGCGGCGGCGGCGGCCCGGAAGCGCCGGGTTCGCTCGATCCGGACCAGGTGATGTCGGCCAAGGACCGCCGGCGGGTGGACGACTTCATCCTCTACGCCCTCGCCGCCGCCGACGAAGCGGTGCGCGACGCCGATTGGATGCCCGAGGACGAAGAGAATCGCGAGCGGACCGGCGTCATGATCGGCTCCGGCATCGGCGGACTGGGCCCCATCGCCGACACCGCGATCGAGCTTTACGAGAAGGGGCCTCGCCGCATCTCGCCCTTTTTCATCCCCTCGGCCCTGATCAACCTGGCCAGCGGCCAGGTCTCCATCCGATTCGGCTTCAAGGGGCCCAACCACGCGGTGGTCACCGCCTGCGCCACCGGCGCCCACGCCATCGGTGACGCGGCGCGGATCATCCGTTACGGGGACGCCGACGTGATGGTGGCCGGCGGGGCCGAATCGGCGGTGGTGCCGGTGGGCATCGGCGGCTTCATCGCCTGCCGGGCGCTGTCGACCGGCTTCAACGACACCCCGCAGAAGGCCAGCCGCCCCTACGACAAGGATCGCGACGGTTTCGTCATGGGCGAGGGGGCCGGGGTGCTGGTGCTGGAGGAATACGAGCACGCCAAGGCGCGCGGCGCGAAGATCTACGCCGAAGTGGTGGGCTACGGCATGGCCGGCGACGCCTACCACATCACTGCGCCCGCCGAGGACGGATCGGGCGGCTACCGGGCGATGAGGGCGGCGATCAAGGACGCCGGCATCGCGCCCGGCGACCTGGACTACATCAACGCCCACGGCACCTCGACGCCGCTCGGCGACGAGATCGAGCTGCGCGCGGTGGAGCGGATCCTCGGCGACGCCGCCTCTGGGATGGTGATGAGCTCGACCAAGTCGGCCACCGGCCACCTTCTGGGCGCCGCCGGCGCGATCGAGGCGGCCTTCACCTGCCTGGCGATCCGCGACCAGGTGGCTCCCCCGACCATCAACCTCGACAATCCCTCGGTCGAGACGCCCATCGACCTCGTGCCGCATCAGGCCAAGCCGATGCGGATCGAGCTGGCCATGTCCAACTCCTTCGGCTTCGGCGGCACCAACGCCTCCGTGGTGTTCAAGAAGGTCGCGTGAGCCCGAGGCGCCGCGCCCGAGTAAGGCCGCCCGCACGCCGCGGAGGCCGCCGCGGCGCCAGCCTTCTGCTCCTTCTGATCGGCATGGCTCTGCTTGGATGGGCCGGCTGGACCTATTTCGGCCCGGCGCCCGGCGGCAAGGGCGTCGCCAGCGTCATCCTGGCGAAGGGGGCTGGAACCTCGCAGATTTCGGACCAGCTCGCCCAGGCTGGCGTGATCCGCTCGCAGTTGCTGTTCATCCTCGCCGCCAAGCTGGGCGGCGGCTCGTTGAAGGCCGGCGAGTACGCTTTCGGGCCGGGGACCTCCATGGCCAGGGTGTTGTCCGACCTCCGGGCCGGCAGGGTCGTGCGCCGCTTCGTGACGGTGCCGGAGGGCTGGACCAGCGGCATGGCCGCGGACGCGGTCGCCCGCCAGGGGGTGCTGACCGGCCCGGTCGTGGCGCCGCCGGAGGGGACGCTGCTGCCGGAGACCTACGAGATCCGCCGGGGCGAGCCCCGGCAGGCGGTGCTGCTCCGTATGCGCGAGGCGCAATCCAGGCTGCTGGCGCAGCTCTGGCGCGCGCGCCGGCCCGGGTTGCCCTTCACGACGCCGCAGGAGGCGGTGACGCTCGCCTCCATCGTGGAGAAGGAGACCGCGCTGCCGCAGGAGCGCCCTAGGATCGCGGCGGTCTATGTGAACCGGCTGCGCGCCGGCATGCGGCTGGAGAGCGACCCGACCGTCATCTACGGCCTGTCTCGCGGACGGCCGTTGGGGCGCGGGATCACCCGCGCCGAGCTCGAAGAGGTCACGCCCTACAACACCTATCAGGTGGCCGGACTGCCGCCGACCCCGATCGCCAATCCCGGCCGCGCGGCGCTGGCGGCGGTGCTCAATCCGCCCCAGACCAACGAACTGTTCTTCGTCGCCGACGGCGCGGGTGGGCATGCGTTTGCGGCCAGCTTCGCCGAGCACCAGAAGAACGTCGCCCGCTGGCGCGAGATCGAGCGTCAGAGACGCGCCTCGGCGGCTGCGGTCGCGCCAACTCCAGGGAGGCCCGGCTGATGCCCACGCCCGACCAACCGCTCTCCGGCATGACCGGCTTCGGCCGCGCCGAAGGCGCGCTCAACGAATGGAGCTGGGCCGTCGAGGCGCGCTCGGTCAACGGCCGAAATCTGGAGGTCCGCTTCCGCGGGCCGCCCGGGTTCGACAGCCTGGAGCGGGCGGCGCGGGACGGGGCGCACGCCCGTTTCCAGCGCGGTCAGCTTACGGTCGGGCTCCAGGCCCGCCGGGCGGAGACCGCAGGCGCGGTGCGGATCAACATCGCCCAGCTCGAGCGCTACCTGGCCGCAGGCGCGAGCTATGTGGCGTCGGGCCTCGCCGCTCCGCCCACACTGGACGGCCTGCTCTCGCTCAAGGGCGTCATCGAGGGGACCGACGTCGCCGACGATCCCGAGGCCCAGGCGGCGCTTGAAGCGGCCATGGCCACCACCATCGCCACGGCGCTGGACGGGCTGAGGCAGGCGCGGCGCCAGGAGGGCGCGGCCCTGAAGGGGGTGCTGGCCGGCCTGCTCGACCGCATCGAGGCCTTCGTAGGCCAGGCCCACGCCCACGCCTCGGCCCAGCCCACGGTCATCAAGGACCGGTTCGAGCGCCGCATGGCCGAGCTCGCCGCCGAGGCGGTGACCGAGGAACGGGTGCTGCTGGAGGCCGCCGCCCTGGCTGTGAAGGCCGACGTCCGGGAGGAGTTGGACCGGCTGGGCGGTCATATCGAGGCGGCGCGCGCCCTGCTGGCGGACGCCGGCGCGGTCGGCCGGCGCCTGGACTTCCTGACCCAGGAATTCATGCGCGAAGCCAACACCCTGTGTTCGAAGTCGGCCTTGCCGGCCTTGACGGGGGTGGGTCTCGATCTCAAAGCGGTGATCGAGCAGTTCCGCGAGCAGGTGCAGAATGTGGAGTAGGCGCTGGTGAACCCGCTGGGCGACGACCATCACCTGAAGCCCTGGGAGACCGTTCGCCGGGGTCTGCTGATGCTCGTCTCCAGCCCGGCGGGCGCGGGCAAGACCTCGCTCTCGCGTCGCCTGGTGGCGGATTTCGACGGCATGACGCTTTCCATCTCCGCCACCACCCGCCCGCCGCGGCCGGGCGAAGAGGAAGGCCGGGAGTACTTCTTCAAGTCACGCGCGGACTTCGAGGCCATGGCCGAGCGCGGCGAGTTGCTGGAATGGGCCCAGGTCAACGGCCATCTCTACGGCACGCCCAAGGCGCCGGTCATGGCGGCGCTGGACGCCGGCAAGGACGTGATGTTCGACATCGACTGGCAGGGCGCCGGCCAGATCGCGGACAAGGCGCCTGAGGACAGCGTGCGGGTCTTCATCCTGCCGCCGTCCTGGTCCGACCTTTCGCGCCGCCTGCGTGCTCGCGCCCAGGACAGCGAGACGGTGATCCGCCAGCGGCTCGACCTCGGCCGCCAGGAAGTCGCTCATTGGGCAGAGTACGACTACGTCATCGTCAACAAGGATTTCGACCGGGCCTACGCCGACCTGGTCCACATCTATCGGGCCGAGCGGATGAAGCCCGGACGCAATCCGTGGCTGCCGCCCTTCGTCGATAGCCTGCTCGCCTAAGGCTGACGGAACGGCGGCGCCTTGCCGCCTGGCGAGGCGGACCTTTCGCCGGTACGGACAGCATCTGCTGGCGAGCGGCGCGCTTGAATCGGTTATCGTCCGTCATCGGTCACAGGACAGGGAACGATGCGCATCCATTTCACCGGGATCGCCGGCGCAGGCATGAGCGCGGCCGCCCTGATGATGCGGGGCGCCGGCCATGACGTCTCGGGCTCCGACGAAGACGTCTTCCCGCCCATGTCCACCTATGTGGAAAGCCTGGGCTTTCCTTTCAGCCGCCGGTTCGACGCGGCCAACCTGCCTGACGGGCTCGACGTGCTGGTGCTGGGCGCCAGCGCCAAGCTGGGCGGCGAGAGCAACCCCGAGGTCCGCGAGGCGCGTCGCCGGCAGGTGCGAGTCGCCAGCTTTCCCGAGATGGTGGGCGCCGCCACCCAGGGGCGCAGCAACATCGTGGTCGCGGGCTCCTTCGGCAAATCCACCTGCACCGCCCTGATGGCGCACGTCCTGCACCGCGCCGGCCGCGACCCGGGCTGGATGATCGGCGCCATCTCGCCCTCCCTGCCCGCGACCGGCCATTGGGGCTCCGCGCCCGAGGTGGTTCTGGAGGGCGACGAGTATATCGTCGGGCCCGACGATCGCCGCTCGAAGTTCGTGCTCTACCATCCCAGGGACGTGCTGCTGACCTCGCTGGTCCACGACCACGTCAACGTCTTCCCGACCTTCGCCGACTACGAGGCGCCGTTCCGCGAGCTTCTGCGGCTCGCGCCGCGCGATGGGCTGCTGGTGGCGAAGGACCATTCGGCGATCCGCGCCATCGCCGGCGAATGCCAGGCGCGTGTCGTCTGGTACGGCGGTCTGGAGGGCTGGCGTGCGGAAGACATGGCGTTCGGCGAGACCACGCGCTTCGTCCTGGTCCGCCCGGACGGGGGGCGCGTGCAATTGGCGACCCGTCTGCTCGGTGAGCACAACATCGAGAACATCGTCGGCGTCGCCGCCTATCTGCTGGAGCGCGCCCTCGTCAGCGAGCCTGAGCTCGTCAAGGGCGTGGCGAGCTTCGCCGGCATCCGCCGCCGCCTCGACCGCCTGACGACCGTCAGCCAGGTTCCCCTGATCGAGGGCTTCGGCTCGTCGTACGAGAAGGCGCGGTCGGCCATCGAGGCCATGCTGCTGCACTATCCGGACCGGCCCCTGACGGTGGTCTTCGAGCCGCACGCCTTTTCCTGGCGCAGCCGCGAGGCGCTGGCCTGGTATGACACCGTCTTCGCCGGCGCCGCCCGGGTGCTGATCGCGCCGCCGCCGAGCCACGGGGCCGCCAGCCACAATCAGTCCGCCTATGAGGAAATCCTTGACCGCGCCCGATCGGCCGGCGTCGCGGCGGAGGCCGTGCGCAGCGCCGAGGAGGCGATGGGGCGGCTGAGCGTGCTTTCGGGCCGCGAGGTGGTGCTGCTTCTGTCCTCCGGACCGCTGCTCGGCCTGCCCGACGCCCTGCCGCGGGTGTTCGACCAGCTCTACGGCCCCCACGAGGCCGCGGCCTAGGCTCAGTAGAGCTGCAGCTCCTGCACGCCGGCGATCCTCGCCGCGGCGCCGGCGTGGAGCGCGCCGCGCACAAGCCATTTGCGCCCCCTGATCGGGAAGAAGGCGGTGGCCGCGGCGCCCAGCAGGCAGACGCCGCTCTTGGCGCCGGCGAGCCCCATCTGGGCGATACGCCCGGCGAAGGTCCGACGGAGCTGACGGCGCCCGTGGCTCTGGCCCGAGCGGAACGCGCGCCGGAGCAGCCAAGGCAGGTTCGCGCGCGAGGCTGGAACCGGCTCGTGGACGTGGGCGTCCTGCGTGAAACCGATGACGTAGCCGGCGTCCGTCAGCCGATAGAAGAAGTCGTCGTCCTCTCCGCCCATGCGTCCCAACTGCGGGTCGAAGCGCAGCCCGGCCCGCCGGATGGCCTCGGCGCGGATCAGGCAGTTGCAGCTGTAGCCCTTCAGGATGCGGCCGTTCACCCGCACCGCCCGGAAGGAGTGGAAGTCCCCTTCGGCGATCCAACGGGGCGTGCCCGGCGGATAGGTCGCCGTGACCGGCCCAAGCACCGCGTCGCAGGCTTCGCGCTCCGCGCCCGCCAGCAGGGCGGCGATCCAGTCCGGCGCGGCGAGCTGGTCGTCGTCGATGAAGGCCAGCCAATCGCCCTGCAGATGGTCGAGGATGGCATTGCGGGCCAGGGAGATGTTGTGCGCCGGGGCGTGAACGTAGGCGAGGTTCAAGCCATGCGCCGCGGCGGCGGCTCGGATCCTGGGCTCCGCCGCCGGCTCCGGCTCGTTGTCGGCGACGATGACCCGCAGCGTGACTCCGGGCGGAAGCTGCTGGGCGCCGAGCGAGGCCAGGGTCTCCGCCACCGACTCCCGCCGGAAGGTGCAGACGCCCACATCGACCTGGACGGCTTGACCCATGACACCACCCCGGATGCTCATCCAGCGCCGGAACCCGCAAGCGTGGCTGCTGGTTCCGCTTTCAGGCGGCGAGGGAGGTGGGCGTGGCTTCCAGCACGCGGATGATCTCCTCCTCCCGCTCGTTCCACAGGATGGAGACGCCGACCGCGCGCCGCGCCAGCTCGCCAAGCGCCTGGACCACCTCGGCGTCCCTCAGGCGACGGGCGCTCAGCCGCAGCAGGCTACGGCCGCCGCCCTGGTCGTGCGCCTCGTCATGGTAGCGCAGCACGGCGTTCACCACGCAGGCGGGCACGGGGCCGGCGGCGACGGGCGGACGCGTTCCACGCGCGGCGAAGGCGCGGCGGGGCTGGAAGGTGTAGGCCATCGGAAACTCCCTTGCGGCTCGGCGATGTTTCCGTTCTGATCCTCGGGTACGACATAATCGGACGCATCACGATGAGGCATGAGAAAGCCGGCCGGCTGCTGGAGCTGGCGCGCCTGCTGGCCGGCACGGCCGAGGGGCTGACGCTTGACGAGATTGCGGAGCGGCTGGGCGTCGGCCGGCGCACGGCCGAGCGGATGCGCGACGCCGTCCGCGAGGTCTTCCCCCAGCTCGAAGAGGTCGACGACCCGCCCAGCCGTCGGTTCCGCATCCCCGCGGGGCTCGACGGCCTCTTCCAGGCCCCCCTCGCCGAGGAGCTGGCGGCCCTCTCGGCGGCGGCGGAGATGCTGGCCGCGGCCGGCGCCCAGGCCCGCGCGAGGGCGCTGCGGAGCCTGGAGCAGAAGGTGTTGTCGGCCACGCGCGCCGCGGCTCGTCGGCGGTTGGCGCCCGATCTCGAGGCCCTGCTGCAGGCCGAGACCATCGCTGTCAGCGCCGGGCCGCGCCCGTTCGAGGACGAGGGCGTACTATCGGCGGTGCGCGAGGCGCTGAAGGCGGCGTCGGCGCTCAGGTTCCGCTATGAGGGCGGCTCCACGCCGGGCCGCATCCGCGAGGTCTCGCCTCTGGGCCTTCTATTCGGGCGCTCCAACTATCTGGTGGCCCAGGAGGACGCCGAGGCCGGCCCCCGCAACTGGCGGCTGGACCGCATCTTCGACGTCGAGGTGCTGGACCGCCCGGCCGATCGTCCAGAGGGCTTTTCGCTGGCGGACTACGCCGACGAGAGCTTCGGCATCTACCGTGACGGGGCCCAGGAGGTGGTGCTGCGGGTGACGCCGGAAGGCGCCGAGGACGCCCTGCGCTGGCGCTTCCACGCCAACCAGTCGGTGGAGCTCCAGGACGACGGCAGCGTCATCGTCCGGTTCCGGGCGAGCGGCATGCGCGAGTTGGCTTGGCACCTATTCACCTGGGGAGACCGGGTGCGGATCGAGGCTCCCGCCCTATTGCGACAGACCCTCGTCCAGGAGATCGAGATCGCGCGTAGCGCACATGCGACCGAAAATGGCGTAGCGGGCGCCTAGACCTGTTCCTCGTGAACGAGGAGCCTTCCATGACCGCGTGCTGCGACTACGCCGAGCTCTACGAGCGCCATTTCCGCCCCGGCCGGCGGCTGCGCCGGCTTTTGGCCCGAACGATCTGGGTCGGCCTCCTGCTGGTGCGTCCGCGCCTGGCGCTGCGGATCTGGCACGAACGCACCTGACGCCGCTGTCAAGGCGACGGCGCGAGGACGAGGAGCACGCCGCCTGGCATCTTGCCGCCGAAGCCGTAACCGGAGTTCGTGAACACCATGCCCTGGTGGACGAGGGGGCCGGCGAGGGCGGAGATCGCGCCGCCGTGGGCGATATCCCCATTGACCGTGGTGAAGGCCCGCGCGGTGTCGAAGGTCCAGATCTGGGCTCCGCTTGCGCTGTCCAGAGCGCGCAGCCGACCGTCGTCGCCGCCAACCAGGACATAGTCGCCCACGGCGGTCGGCGGTCCGCCAAAGCCTGGACGGCACAGCCGCGGCCGGTCCTCGCAGGAAACGTCCGTGTACCGCCACAGCACGCGCCCCGTCTTGATGTCGACGGCGTAGACGCCTGGCTTGGCGTCCTTGGCCATGCCCTTCGGGGCGTAGTCCGTCACCGGAACGAAGAGTCGTCCGCCTTGTGCGGACATGCCGAAATGAACGCCTCCCGCCGGGCCGCCGCTGCCCACCTTGGTCGACCAGCGGAGTCGCCCGGTCTCGGGGTCCAGCCCATAAACCGCTCCTGACTTCTGGCCGGCCAGCAGAAACGCCTCGCCGTCGCCGGCGGCGGCCAGGATGGGTGGGGCTCCGAAGTCGAAGTCGGGCGCGTTTGCGTCGGCGCAGTTGGGATGGTTCGGCAGAATGCAGGCCACGTTCCAAGCGTCGCCGGCCGTGGCCTGGTAGGACCAGATGATCCGGCCGGTGTCCACGTCGAGCGCCAGGATCGCATCGGTCAGCGGAGCTGCGGGAGACGAATAGGCATCTCCCGTGGTGATGTAGACCCGCCGTCGCTGGGCATCGACCGTCGGCGCGCTCCAGATCGCGCCGCCCGACGGCGCAAAGCGCCGGGGTCCGGGACGGCTGTCGTCGCGGACGGTCGGCGGGTCGATGGTGTAGGTCCTCCAGAGCTGAGCGCCGGTTCGGGCGTCATAGGCGACGATCGAGCCGCGGAAGGTGCAGCATTCGTAGCCCGGGCCGACCGCCTTCAGCTCCTCCTGCGAAGAAACGGGGACAAGAAGCTTACCCTCGAACAGGGTCGGCGGGCCGCTCAGCATGACGGCCGGGTGGGAATCGGGCTGAGCATCCCAGCGGAGCTCGCCGGTGATCGCGTCCACAGCGTAGACCCGGCCCAACTCGTCGCCGAAGTAGATGAGCGGACGCGCCTTGCGGTCGCCCGCGCGCCAGGGCGTGACGGCGATCCCGGTGCGCACCTCGCCGCCGGCTCGGAACATCCAGCGGGCGCAGCCGGTCGTGCGGTCCAGCGCCAGCACGGTCCCGTCCTGCCCGCCGACGAAGACCGCGCCGCCCGCAAGCGTGGGCTGCGATCGCACCTGGGTGGCGTCGGGGTAGGCGAACGCCCATCGCAGTTGAAGGCGGCCGACCTGCTCGCGGTCGAGCCTTGCGACCTTCGGAGAGATGGCGTGCGCGTTGCCGGGGGCGAGGCCCCAATTGGCGAACGGCGGCGGCTCGGCGTAGTCGAAGGGCGAGGCTCCGCGCGCGCACATCTTCGGGGCCGTCGTGCCGGTCGTCATGCGTCGGCCCGCCATCACTTCGGCGACGGCCCTCATGTCGTCCTCGCTCAGGCCGGCCGCCATCGGCCGCATGACGCCTCGACTGAGCGCGCGGTGAATGGCTTGCGGCGCCATGAAGGCGAGGAGCGACCTCTGGGGCGCCCTCTCGCCGGCGTCGTGGCAACCCGCGCAGCGCGTCGCATAGATCTCTTCCCCCCGGCGGGCGACCTGCGGCGGCAGCGCGTCGCCGCTCGGCGTCGGGGGAAGTACGTCCGCACCTACGGCCAGTCCCGCGGCGGCGAAAGCCAATCCCACGGCGAGCGCGCCGACCGCGGCCAAGCGGAAACCTATCAATCCAGCCTCCCTTTGATGCGCCGCCAAGGCGGAGCTTGGGGCTGGCCGCCTGGCCGCCCATGGCGGAGGTTCGTATCAACAGGAAAGGGCGGTGGGAAGATGGAGGCCTGACCGAGAATCGAACTCGGGTGCGCGGATTTGCAGTCCGCTGCGTCACCACTCCGCCATCAGGCCGCGGGGAGGCGAGATGCCCTAACAGAAGCCGGGAGCCGCGGCAATCGCCTGAGGCGAGGCCGATTGCCTAAGCCCGCGACGCGGACCTATAAGCCGGCGACGCCAGATCCAAGGGGACATCATGGCCGACCTCTCCGCCGCACGTCTGAACATGGTCGAGAGCCAGGTTCGCACCCAGGACGTCACCGACGTGCGCATTCAGGACGCTATGCGCGCGATCCCGCGCGAGCGGCTGGCGCCGGCCGGCAAGGCCTATCTCGCCTACGCCGATACGGAGGTGGAGTATGCGCCCGGCCGCTGGCTGCTGCGGCCGCGGGACGTCTCCAAGCTGCTGCAGGCGCTGCGGCCGATGCCGGGCGAGCGCGGGCTGGCGATCGCCGCTCCCTACGCAGCGGAAGTGATGGAGGCGCTGGGCGTCGGCGTCGATCGGCTGGAGGGCGACCTCGCCGCCGCGCCGGCGACGGAGGCCTACGACCTGGTGATGGCCGAAGGCGCGGTCGGCCGTGCGCCCCAGGCCTGGCTCGACGCCCTGGCCATCGGCGGCCGGCTGGGCGTGGTGGAACGCGACGGCGTGGTCGGGCAGGCGGTGCTTTACGTCCGGGCCGCGGACGGCGTCGGCCGTCGGGTGCTTTTCGATGCCTTTCCTCCTGTGCTCGCGGGTTTCGAACTGCGACACGGTTTCGCCTTATAGGCGTCTCAGAGGCCTGTTGACGCGTTGGGGCCAGTGCGGTCGTCCACCCGGAGCGGAAGCGGAATGTCTCACAGCCTTGGCCGTCGTCTGGGCGGCGCTCTGGCGGGGCTGGGCCTCGCGGTCGCGGTCGTTCACCCGGCGTTCGCGGAGACTCTCGCCGACGCGATCGCGGCCGCCTACGACAACAATCCCAATCTGGCTGCGCAGCGCGCCACGCAGCGGGCGCTGGACGAGACCTACGTCCAGGCGCGCACCGGCTGGCGTCCCACCCTGACCCTCCAGGCCCAGGGAAGCTACAATTACGTCTGGACCCCGCTTACACCAATTCAGCAGCTGGAAGGCTTCAAGTCGCGCCAGCGGGGCAACGAGGGCGTCGCCCAGCTGACCTTCAACCAGCCGATCTGGACGGGGGGGCGTACGGCGGCGGCGGTTTCGGCGGCCAACGCCGACGTCCTCTCGGGGCGGGAAACCCTGCGGCGGTTGGAGAACCAGCTCCTGGCGCAGGTGGTGCAGGCGTATGCCGACGTGCGCCGCGACCAGCAGTCGCTCGAGATCCGGCGCGCCGACGTCGAGGTCCTGGGCGGCCAACTCAAGGAAAGCCAGGCGCGCTTCGACGTCGGCGAGATCACGCGCACCGACGTCGCCCAGTCCCAGGCGCGGCTCGCCTCCTCGCAGGCCAACCTGCGGAACGCAGAGGCCCAGCTCGCCACCAGCCGGGCGACGTACGCCGCCCTGGTCGGCCACAACCCAGGGACCCTCGAGCCGGAGCCGTCGCTGGCCTATCTGATGCCCGGCAACGTGGATGAAGCCTTCGACGTCGCCGAGCGGAACAGCCCCCTGCTGCGCGGTCAGCAGTACGCCGAACAGGCGAGCCGCGCTCGGGTGGCGGGCGCGCGGGCCGAACGCATGCCGGCGGTCTCGCTGCAAAGCAGCCTGGCTTTCGCCAATGGCCCGATCGACCCGTTCGTCCAGGGGCTCTACGACACCGAGCAAACCGCCCGTGTTACCGTGACGGTGCCGCTGTTCAACGGCGGACTGACCACCAGCCGGGTGCGCCAGGCGATTGAGCGCAACAACTCTGACCGCATCACCGTCGAAACCCAGCGGCGCAGCGTGCTGCAGACCGTCACCCAGTCCTGGAACCAGATCCTCGCCGCCCGCGCCAATATCGCCACCACCGAGGAGGAGGTCCGGGCGGCCACTGTCGCGGCCGAAGGCACCCACGAGGAGCAGAAGGTCGGCCTGCGCAGCACCATCGATGTGCTGAACGCCGAGCAGGAGTTGCGCGCGGCCCAGCTCAGCAGCATCGGCGCCCGGCACGACGAGTATGTGATTTCCGCCAGCCTGCTGGCCGCCATGGGCCGGCTGGAGGCGCGCAACCTGATCCCGAGCCAGCCGCAGTACGATCCCCGCGCCAATTTCCGGCGCTTGCGCATCACCTGGGGCTGGGTGCCTTGGGAGGAGCCGATCTCGGTCCTGGACCGCGCCCTCGCCCTGCCGCCGATCCCGCAGCCGAAAGTCCTTGGCCGCGAGCCGGCGATCGGCCCGGGGCTGCAGCCGCCGCCGACGCCTACGCAGGCGCGCTGAAACATCTCGGGGGCGCGCCGCGCGGGGGATTTGCAGGATGACCGGGCTCGGCCTACCTTCACCGGCCTGAGCCTCGCTCGACTCGGCGGAGACCCATGTCCGAATCCTCGCAAGAACCGACCATGGAGGAGATCCTCGCCTCCATCCGGCGTATCATTTCGGAGGACGACGAGGCTCCGGAGGCCAAGCCCGCGGCCAAGGCCGAGACGCCGGCTGAGCCCGAGCCCCCCGCAGCCGCCGCCGAGGCGCCCGAGCCCGAGCCCGAGCCGGAGCCCGTCGCCATCTCGCAGGACGACGAGGAGGACGAGGACGAGGATGATGATGACGACGACGCGCTGGAGCTGACCGAGAAGGTCGAAACCCACGGCGATCTCGACGTCTACACCCCGCCGCCTGCCGCGGAGCCCGCGCCTCAGCCCGTTACGACGCCAGCATCCAGCCTGGTCAGCGCGCCGGCCGCCGCCGCAGCCGCGGCCGCATTCGGCCGGCTCACCAGCGCCACCGTCATGCCGACCCCCGGCAACACCCTGGAGGACCTCGTTCGCGAGATGCTTCGTCCGATGCTGCAACAGTGGCTGGACGAAAACCTTGCGGGCATCGTGCAGAAGGCGGTCGACGCCGAGGTTGCGCGGATCGCACGGGGAAGCTGAGGCCCCCGCCGGCGCAATCCGCAAGGATCAGGCTTCCGAACCGGCGGGCGTAAGGCTAAGACCGCCGCCACCGCCATGCTCGACAAGACCTTTGACCCCAAGACCGCGGAGCCGCGCCTGTACGCGGCGTGGGAAGCCTCCGGCGCCTTTGCGCCGATCGACGACCCGTCCGCCGAACCGTTCAGCATCGTCATCCCGCCGCCCAATGTGACGGGCTCCCTGCACATCGGGCATGCGCTGAACAACACCCTCCAGGACGTGCTGATCCGTTTCGAGCGGATGCGCGGCAAGGCGGCGCTTTGGCTGCCGGGCACCGATCATGCCGGCATCGCCACCCAGATGGTGGTCGAGCGCCAGCTGGCGCAGGACGGGAATATCGGCCGGCGCGAGATGGGCCGCGACGCCTTCGTCGCCAAGGTGTGGGAGTGGAAGGCCCAGTCGGGGGGGCAGATCGTCAACCAGCTCCGCCGTCTTGGCGCCTCCTGCGACTGGAGCCGCGAGCGGTTCACCCTGGACGAGGGCCTGTCCGAGGCGGTCCGCAAGGTGTTCGTCGGCCTCTACAAAGAGGGCCTGATCTATCGCGACAAGCGGCTGGTGAACTGGGACCCGCGGTTCCAGACCGCCATCTCCGACCTGGAGGTCGAGCAGCGCGAAGTCGACGGCCACTACTGGCATTTCGCCTATCCGCTGGCGGACGGGTCCGGCGAGATCGTCGTGGCCACGACCCGGCCTGAGACCATGCTGGGCGACACCGCCGTGGCGGTGCATCCGGACGACGAGCGGTACAAGGGCCTCGTCGGGAAATCGGTGCGCCTGCCTATCGTCGACCGGCTCGTCCCCATCGTCGCCGACGACTACGCCGACCCGGAGAAGGGCTCGGGCGCGGTGAAGATCACGCCGGCCCACGACTTCAACGACTTCCAGGTGGGCAAGCGGCACGGCCTGCCGATGATCAACGTGCTGGACGAGGAAGGACGCATCAACGAGGCCGCGCCCGCCGCCTATCATGGCGTGGACCGCTTCGTGGCCCGGCGCATGGTGATCGAGCAGTTTGAGGCCCTGGGCCTGCTGCGCGGGATCGAGAAGACCCGTCACGTGGTTCCCCACGGCGACCGCTCGGGCGTGGTGGTCGAGCCTTATCTGACCGACCAGTGGTTCGTGAACGCCGAGGTGCTGGCCAAGCCCGCCATCGAGGCGGTGGAGCAAGGCCGCACCGTCTTCCAGCCCAGGCATTGGGAGAAGACCTACTTCGAGTGGATGCGCAACATCCAGCCCTGGACCATCTCGCGCCAGCTGTGGTGGGGCCACCGCATCCCGGCCTGGTTCGGTCCCGACGGCGCGATTTTCGTCGAGGAGACGGAAGCCGAGGCCAAGGCCGCCGCCCTGGCCCACTATGGCCGTGCCGAGCCGCTGCGCCAGGACGAGGACGTGCTGGACACCTGGTTCTCCTCGGCGCTGTGGCCGTTCTCCACCCTGGGCTGGCCCAGGGACGCCCAGGACCTGAAGCGCTTCTATCCGACTCACACGCTGATCACGGGCTTCGACATCATCTTCTTCTGGGTGGCCCGGATGATGATGCAGGGCCTGCATTTCATGGGCGAAGTCCCCTTCAAGCGGGTGTTCATCAACGCCCTGGTGCGCGACGCCTCCGGGGCCAAGATGTCCAAGTCCAAGGGCAACGTCATGGACCCGCTGGAGCTGGTGGACGAGTTCGGGGCCGACGCCCTGCGCTTCACGCTCACCGCCATGTCGGGGGCGGCGCGGGACATCAAGCTGTCGCGGCCGCGCATCGAGGGCTACCGCAACTTCGGCACCAAGCTGTGGAACGCCACGCGCTTCGCCCAGATGAACGGCTGTGCGCGGGCGGCGGGCTATGAGCCAGCGGCTGTCAAGGCGACGCTGAACCGCTGGATCGTCGGCGAGACCGCGCGGACGGAGAAGGCGGTCACCGCGGCGCTGGCCGACTGCGGCTTCGACGAGGCGGCCTCGGTCCTCTACCGCTTCATCTGGAACGTGTACTGCGACTGGTACGTCGAGCTGGCCAAGCCGATCCTGAACGGCTCCGACGCCGCGGCCAAGGCCGAGACCCAGGCCACCGCCGCCTGGGTGCTGGACGTGATCCTCAAGCTGTTGCACCCGGTCATGCCGTTCCTGACCGAGGAACTGTGGGAAAAGACCGCCGAGCTCGGCGCGCCACGCGACCACGGCGGCTTCCTGATGACCGCCCGCTGGCCCGAGCTGTCGCAAGACCTGATCGATCCCGCCGCCGACGCCGAGATCGGCCTGATCGTCGAGGCCATCTCCGAAGGCCGCTCCGTCCGTCAGGAGCTGAACGTGCCCCCGTCGGCGCGGCCGCCCCTGCTGGTGGTCGAGGCGAGCCCTGATCAACGCGCGGTGCTGGAGGCGGCCGGTCCGCTGATCGCCCAGCTCCTGCGGGTCTCCGAGGTGCGGGCCGCCGACGCCGCTCCCCCCGGCGCGATCCCCTATGTCGTCGCTGGCGCGACCTTCGCCCTTCCGGTCGCGGAATTTATCGACCTCGCCGCCGAGCGCGCCCGTCTTTCCAAGGAGATCGGCGCCTTGGCCTCGGAGGCGTCCAAGCTGGAGAAGAAGCTCGGCAACGCCGACTTCGTGGCCCGCGCGCCCGAAGAGGTGGTGGAGGAGAACCGCGAACGCCTCGCCGACGCCCAGGCCGCCCGCGACAAGCTGGCCGCCGCGCTGAAGCGGCTGAGCTAATACAGATTCCTTCTCCTTGCGGGAGAAGGGACGGGGTTGAGGCGGCCGGCGCGCCGTGGTTCTTGCCGCCAAGAAGGAGGCGGACCATGACCTCAGGGCGTCCCGCGGCGTGGCCGGCGATGCCGCTCGCCGAAGCCGATGCGCGGCTGACGGCGCCCGGATCGCTGTTCGAGGTCGAGGAGGTCGAGATCCGCGGCCTGCCGACGAAGGTCTGGAAGAACCTGCCCAAGACCATTCCCGACGTGCTGGACCATGCCCGCGCGTTCGGCGCACGCGAGTTCCTGGTCTTCGAAGACGAGCGGATCGGTTACGACGCCTTCCTTCGCGCCGTCGCGGCCTTTGCTCGCGAGCTTCAGGCGCAGGGCGTCGGGAAGGGCGACCGTGTGGCGGTGGCCATGCGCAACCTGCCTGAGTGGCCCGTGGCCTTCTACGGCGCGGCGGCGGCTGGCGCGATACCGACCGCGCTCAACGCGTGGTGGATGGGTGATGAGCTCGCATTCGCCCTCGCCGACTGCGGCGCCAAGGTCGCAGTGATGGACGCCGAGCGCTTCGAGCGGCTGGAGAGCGGGCTGGGCGCGCTGCCGGCCCTGGAACACGTCTACCTCTGCCGGAGCCCCGCCCGTTCGCGGGCGACGCCCCTGGAGCAGGTGCTGGGGTCGACGCGGGCCTGGAGCGGTCTGCCGCAGGCGATATGGCCTGAGGTCGCCAGCGCCCCTGATGATCCGGCGGTGCTCTTCTACACATCCGGAACCACCGGCACGCCGAAGGGGGTGCTGAGCAGTCATCGGGCGTTCAACAGCAACCTCTTCGTCCTCATGGCGGCGGCCAGGCGCGCCCTGCTGCGTCGGGGCCAATCGCCATCTCCACCGGACCCGGCCTCGCCTCAGAAGGTCACCCTGCTGAGCATTCCGCTGTTCCACGCCGCGGGCTGCCACACCACCTTCAACTCCGCCCTCTACGCCGGGACGAAGGTGGTGATGATGTACAAGTGGGACACGGTGCAGGCCTACGAGCTCATCGCGCGGGAACGGGTCAACAACGCGGGCGGCGTCACCGCCATCGCCTTCGCCCTGGTCGATCATCCCGCGCGGGCGGATTTCGACCTGAGCTCGCTGGAGATGATGGGCTATGGCGGGGCGCCATGCCCGCCGGAGCTGATGCGTCGCATCAAGCAGACCTGGTCCCAGGTGCATTGCCGTCAGGGATGGGGAATGACCGAGACCAACAGCACCGTCACCAGCATCACCGACGAGGATTTCGAGGCCCGGCCGGAAAGCTGCGGCGCGCCCCTGCCGATCGCCGAGCTGCAGATCCGCGATCCCGAGGATGGAGCCACCGTCCTGCCGTGCGGCGTGGCGGGGGAAATCTGGGTCCGCGGGGGCATGAACGCCGCCGGCTATTGGAACCGGCCGGACGCCACGGCCGAGACCTTCGTGGAGGGTTGGGTGCGCACCGGCGACCTGGGCCGCCTCGACGATGAGGGCTTCTGCTATATCGTCGACCGCGCCAAGGACATGGTCATCCGCGGCGGCGAGAACATCTCCTGCATCGAGGTCGAGAACGCGCTCTACAGCCATCCGGCCGTGGCCGAAGCGGCGGTGGTCGGCGTCCCGCACCGCGCGTTGGGCGAGGAGCCCGCCGCGGTGGTGACCCTGCGGGCCGGAGCGGTGGTCACCGAAGCCGAGCTGCGGGCGCACGTGGCCGCTCGCCTGGCCAGCTTCAAGGTTCCGGCGCAAGTTCGTTTCTGGCCCGAGCCCCTGCCTCGCAATGCAGGCGGGAAAATCCTGAAGGCGCAGCTTCGCAAGGCCCTGGCCGAAGAGCCGGCGCCGGCCTGACCGCGGTGTCTCGCAAGCGCGCCGACGTCCTGCTGGTGGAGCGTGGCCTCTTCGAGAGCCGGGCCAAGGCGCGCGCCGCCATCGAAGCCGGCGGCGTCACCGCGGACGGCCAGGCCGTGGGAAAGCCCTCGGACATGCTGGGGCCCGCGTGCGTCCTCGAGGCCGTCGCCGCACACCGGTGGGTCGGGCGAGGGGCGCTGAAGCTGCTGGCCGCGCTGGAGAGTTGGCCCGTCCGGGTGGAGGGGCGCGTGGCGCTGGATGTCGGCGCCTCGACCGGCGGCTTCACCGAAGTCTGCCTGGCGCGCGGCGCCACCCGCGTCTACGCGGTGGATGTCGGGCGTGGCCAGTTGCACCCCAAGCTGGCCGGCGATCCGCGGGTGGTGTCGCTGGAGGGCCTGGACGCCCGCGCCCTGAGCCCCGCTCTTGCGCCCGAACCTCCTGGCCTGATCGTCAGCGACGTCAGCTTCATCGGCCTCGCCAAGGCCCTGCCGGAGGCGCTCGCCCTGGCCGCTCCGGGCGCCGAACTGGTGGCGCTGGTCAAACCGCAGTTCGAGGTCGGGCCGGAGCGCGTAGGGAAGGGCGGGGTGGTGAAGGACGAGGCCGCGCGTCGGGAGGCGTTGGAGGGCGTCGTCCGGTTCCTTGAGGCGGTCGGCTGGCGGGTGCTCGGCGCCCGGGAAAGCCCGATCGTCGGAGGCGATGGGAATCGCGAATTTCTGCTTTGGGCGAGCAAGCCTATCGGCGGATAAGCCGCCGCAGCGCGCGGAGCGGCGCGGTGATGCGCCAGGACGTGGAGGCATGGATGCGCTCGAGCTCGGCCCGAAGAGATCCGACCTCGTCCGACGGCGTGGGTTCGCTCCCGAACCGGCGGTCCATGCCGAGGTGGTTGCGTCCGCGCCGAATGGACTCGGAGACTGAGCATTTGGCCATAGGCTTCCGAAATTGAACATAAAACTCGGCGGAGCCGGTTTCTGTGGGACGCAGGGTCTCCAGTTCGAACGGGAGCAGGTCGAGCGCGGCGAGCTCCTCCAGCAGATCGACGAAGCCGGGCGGGGTGAAGACCCAGCAATGGGCGTCGCGGTATTGCGGCCTGTCCCGCAGCTCCTGGACCAGGCCAAGCGCCGGGCGCAGGCGGGCCAGCACCTCGGGTCGCCGGGCGCGCGCGTCGAAGCGGCCGCTCCAGACCTCGGAGGCGTCCACCGCCACGCCCAGCGAGGCCACGTCGAACACCTGTCGCAAGGACGGGCGGCGAAATCCCAGCACATGGGCTTCCACCACCTCGGCCAGCGTCGTCTCGCGGCGCAAGGCGTCGAAGGTGAATCGCTTGTCAGGCACGGCGAGACCGAAGCGGCCGCCGGGTCGCAGCGTGTCGGCGATCTCGGCCAACCAGCCGATCAGGTCCGGCACGTGCTCGATCACATGGCTGGCGACGACATAGTCGACGGGCCGACCGACGCATTCGGCGAGAGGACGTTCGCCCCAGACCACGTCGACGTCGACGATCTCGTCGAGGCGAACGGCGGAGTCGAACTGGTTCGCCTTGATCACATCGGTAGGCGCGTAGTCCACATAGAGGACGTCCTGCTGCGGCCGGCGCAGGAGGGGCGAGTCCAGTGCGCCGATCTCGAGACCGAACCCCTCCGGGTGGTCGGTTCCAAGCATGAGCTCGAGTCTGCTCGCCACGTCGCCTCCCGCTGGACGTGCCTTTGTCTTCCAAATCCGGGGCGAGGCGCAAGAAAAGGCGACCCCGCGTGGCGGACAAAGAAAAGGCCGCCCGCGGCAACGGGCGGCCAGTCCTTGCTCGACGGAGGATGGGGCTAGTCGACGACCTGGTAGCGGCCCCGGCTGTCCATGCAGACGCGCACGAAGCGCTTCTGGACCCGCCCATCGGGCATGTAGATCGGGCTCTCGGCCAGGGTGCAGCCATCCGGTCCCGGGGGCCGTTCGGCGATGCGGAAGCGCTCGCCGCGCGGCCCATAGGCCCAGCGGTCGTCGTCGAAGCGGCCGTATCGATAGGGCGGCGGCGCGTCGTACATGCGCGCCGGGGGCCCCTCGTAATAGGCTTGCGGCGGTGGAGGCGGCGGAGGCGGAGGCGGAGGCGCGGCGTTCGGATAGTATTGCGAGCCGCGTCCGCAGGCGGCGCTCCTGTTGCCCACGACCGCGCCGCCGACGGCGCCCAGGCCGCCGCCCAGCAACGAGCCGTCAGTACGGTGGCCGCTGGCCGCGACCTGTGAGCCGAGCGTCGCGCCAAGCGCGCCGCCGATGAGCGCGCCGATCACGCCGCGCTGGGTCTGGTCACGCTGGCAGGGGTCGTAATAGGCGCCGCCGTAAGGCTGGGCTTGGGCCGCCACCGGGGCGGCGAGGCCGGCGCTCAGCGCCATGGCGGCGACCGCCGCGGCCACAGTGCTCTTGGCGAACTTGGAACTGGACATCGATCCCCTCTGAGCCGTCATTGCGCGGACTCACACGTCCGCCGCTCTGAGGTCGACCTTCGTCCTTGCAAGCTGAACGGCGCTTGAACGGATCCTGTCGGGGCTTGCGCAAAGCGCCGCAGGCCGGAACAAGGGGCGATGCGCCGCCCGCCGCGTCCCCAACCGAAATCCGCCGCTGGCCCCCCCGTCGAGCTCTTGATCCGCGAAGTGGGGGGGGAGGGGGACGGGCTGGCCGAGGGGCCGGCGTTTGTTCCCTTCACCTTGCCCGGCGAGCGCGTGTTGGCGAGCGGCGCGGGCGAACGGCGCGAGCTGGTCGAGGTGCTGACGCCCAGCGCGGACCGCGTCGCCGCGCCCTGTCCGCACTTCGGAGTCTGCGGGGGTTGCGCCCTGCAGCACTGGGCGCACGGTCCCTACCTGGCGTGGAAGGTGGAGCGCCTGGTCCGCACGCTAGCCCGCGAGCGCCTGGAGGCGGAGGTGCTGCCCGCCTTCGCCGCGGGCCCTGGCGCCCGCCGGCGCGTCGCCCTGCACGCCCGCCGGGGCGACCGGCAGGCCGCGCGCCTGGGTTACAAGGTCCGCCGGGCCTGGGACCTGGTCGATATCGAGGTCTGTCCGATCTCTGAGCTGGCGATCCAGCAGGCCATACCGGGGCTGAAGCGGCTGGCGGCGCCGCTCTTCGAGCATCCGAAGTCGGCGCCCACCCTGCACGTCACCGTCACCGCGGCCGGCCTTGATGTGGAGATCACCGGCGTCGAGCGGCGCAGCGGCGGGTTGTCCGGCGACGCGCGCATGGTCCTGGCCGAACGCGCCGCCGAGGCCGACCTGGCGCGAGTGACGATGGACGGGGAGGTGGCCTACCAGGCGCGAGCGCCTGAGGTCCGGCTGGGGCCGGCGATTGTGCGCCTGCCGCCCGGGGCCTTTCTCCAGGCCACAGCGCGGGCTGAAACGGCCATGGCGGACTTCGTGGCGGGAGAGGCTGAGGGCGCCGCCCGCATCGCCGACCTCTATTGCGGAGTCGGAACCTTCACCTTCCGCCTAGCGGAGGTCGCTCCGGTCCACGCCGCGGATTTCTCCGCCGGGGCGATCCGCGCGCTCGCGGCCGCGGTCGGTACGGCGCCCGGACTCAAGGGCGTCACGGCCGAGGCGCGCGATCTGGTGCGCCGGCCGGTGTTGG
>Ga0070671_100000481_pt1 | contig 27769 bp, 53 predicted proteins | sample KBSS73metaG_FD_65341 | JGI IMG/M metagenome (GOLD analysis project Ga0070671, IMG submission 65341) | Switchgrass rhizosphere microbial communities from Kellogg Biological Station, Michigan, USA - KBS S7-3 metaG | ecosystem: Host-associated > Plants > Roots > Rhizosphere > Soil ...
TTCGGATGAAGTACAGCACGCTTCTGTACGGCAGTGAGCCAACGTGTATTCTCGGGTGTGTAGTCCTTCTTTTGATCGAGGCGACTTAAGATCGTGTCCTTTGGTCGTGGACCCATGTCTTCGAGCCAGTTGTCGAAATCATTCCAGCGTTCGCACACTCTGATGCCAAGTGCACCGCATGTCTGATAGCCGGTGTGCTTTCGGTTGGTCGTGCGTTTATGCATGCCTTTCCAAATGAAGTACAGCGGGTGCGCGCTCTTTGGATCACCTTTGCGCGAGCAACCGCACGACTTGACTGTGCCCAGGCGCAGGTATCGTCCTTGTACGGTCTTGAGTGTTCCACATTCGCATTCACAAAGGAATGCGCGATTTTTGCCGATGTTGTTTGCTTGCCTTATGACGGTGAGTTTGCCGAATTGAGAGCCGATGGGTATGTCAATTGCTTGCACAGAAGAATTAGGCCAAGCGTTAGGCCAAGTGCTAGGAGGGGCGTTCATTTCATCGCTTTCTGTTTTGTTGTGTCTAGTGTAGCGTCAACGGATTTGTGTTGAGCACGAGAAACTCGTCGAGACGTGCTTCGACCTCTTCTTCTTGTGGGGATTTTTCGCGCCAGTCTGCGACTTGACGCAAGAACACTCGGCGCATTTTGCCGGTGAGATATGCGGCGATGTGATGTTCTTTGTCAACGACTTCTACACCTTCAGTGCGTAACGCACCACTGCCGGTGAGCGTGCACACGATGTACTTCTCGTTCTCGAATAGGCATCTGAGTTCCATTTCTGTCCTTTCTGGGTTTGGTAGGCGAGACTGTAGCAGAGAATCGAGCCATGTCAATAACCCCAATGGATGAGCAGGGTTGCAATCCTGGGGAATCCGTGTAGAATGTACGACCCAGCCTACGGGCGGACCGATGAGCTAACCCAGAAAGGTAAAGAAAGCATGCCCGCACTTGACGGCATAACTAATTCCGTTGTCCTAGCCGAATTGTTCAAAGGACTAGGACCAGAAGAGAGAGCAATTCTCTGTTCTGTGAGAGGAAATCCCAGCGAAGCATCACCTAAAGCATGGAGTGGCACGCCTTGGAATGGCGGCGCATGTCCATTGCATCATGACCGCAACAACTATGTCGCCATCAGTAGCTTTCGCGAAGAAGAAGGCCGCTTCAAACGACGCAAAGCACAATTCTCGCGAACGTGGTGCATCATGATCGACGATGTCGGCACGAAGATACCGCGCACAGCATTGCCGACTGATCTTCTGCCTACGCTTGTCATTGAGACATCGCCGGGCAACTTCCAAGTATCCTATTTTCTCGAAGCACCGCAGAGCAATGGTGATCTCGTTGCCGATGGCATCAAGCGCATCATTGAATCATTGACTGCGGGCGGTGTCGATCCAGGCATGGCCGGTGTTACTCGCGTGCTTCGTCTGCCTGAAGGTATCAACGGCAAGCCGCGTGAAGGTGGACCGTGGCAATGCAAGGTGTGGGTGTGGCGTCCTGAATCGCGCACACCGTGGAATGATATACGCGATGCGTTCCACATCACAGAGCGACACAGGTCATACGTCGAGCCTGATGATGGCGTGACACAAGAGCGCATTCGGTGCTTCAAGATCATGCGCGATGCAATCAAATTCCTGGGTCTTGTGAAGCATGCAACCGGCAGCGGTTGGATGGATATTACTTGTCCTTGGATTGCGCATCACACCGCACGCAGCAACACCGGCACTGCCGTTGCGCCACCAATGAAGGCGAATGGATGGATGGGCGGCTTCAAGTGCCATCATGGGCATTGTGAGGCAAAGAATTGGGGCGACCTTGAATCATGGGTTGCCGACACGATCATTGAACAGGGCGAGCGAAATCGCGGTCCGTTCTACGGAGATAACGCATGACAGATTCAGTCGATCCTTGGTCCGACACTGAGCATGACAAAGAACTCTTAAGGCAGCAACGCCTAAAGCCAGCGGATAAACCGGAAGACCTTGGACCGGACAACTCAGGACACATCACTGTCGATGGCACCGGGATATTAGACACCGATCTCATGCACGAATTCGTGCGCGATAACGGGTATATGTTCTGCATGGACAACTCGATTCAAGGCGCAGAGCTTTTCGTGTTCAGCAGAAAGCAGCGAATGTGGCGAAACCATCATGTGATCGAGAAGATTCATGATCTCGCGAAAGATGTTGTGAACCATCACAAGATGCGATTGATCGAGATTCAAGATGAGATGAGTAGCATAGGCGTGACGGCAGAGAGACGACAGGCACTTGCACCGCAACACGCTGCACTGATGTCGTTGGTCAAGCGCTGTGGCAAGGCCAATACGATTCGAGACATCGCGAGCATGTCACATAAACACTTGCTATCGACGCTCATCGAGAAACGTGTTGCTCTTGATGCGAACCCATTGCTGTTGAATTGCGAGAACGGCGCAGTCGACTTGAACACCGGCAAATTCAGACACCGCAGAAGGGATGACTACCTCACGAAGAGCACTGGCACATGGTATGACCCTGATGTCGACTACTCATGGTTCGAAGAAGCGGTGCGAAAGATATTCGATGGCAATGAAGAGATATATGACTTCGTGCATAAATGGTTCGGCTACAGCGTCACTGGCTTGCGTCGAGATCACGCGATTCTCATTCTGTTCGGCAAAGGACGTAACGGCAAGAGCTTGTTGATTGACGCGATTGCGACGGCACTCGGTGCGTATGCGTTTAAGTTGCCGCGAGGCTTCATGGAGATAAAGAAGTTCGGCACAGACAATAATGATTTGTATGCGCTAGCGGGATTGAACGGTGCTCGCTTTGCTCATGGGTCTGAGACAGGAGAACACGCAGACCTTAAGCCTGAAGTGATTAAAGCGATTACCGGCGATGACACCATCACGGCACGTCATTCGCATAGGGACTTGAAGACATTCACGATCACGCACAAGATCACGCTTGCGACTAACTACAAGCCAAAGGTGCCCGCCGATGATGATGCGATATGGGCTCGCTTGTTTCTGACGCCTACACCGGCACGATTCGGACCGAAGGATGAAGTGTTGCTCGGTGAGGCTAAATATGAATGGGATCAACAACTACTAGAGCGATGCAAGTCACCTGAAGGTCGATCAGCGGTGTTGCGCTGGGCTGTTGCCGGTGTGCCGAAGTATCTCGCTGAAGGGCTCGTTGTACCGGGCAGCATTAGGAATCAGATTGCGCTACACCGCAGGGACATGGATGACGTCGGCGCGTTTGTGCAAGAGGTCACTGAATACATGACACCGGCAGAGACTAGCGAACTAGAGTCGTTGCGCGGTTCTGGTGTGACACCTGAGAAACAGGCAAAGTGGAATGCGATGAACATGCAGCAAAGATGCGAGATTGATCGTAGCTTGTTCTTCAGGTTGTATAAGACATGGTGCACGTCGCAAGGCATTGTCGGCACGCATCAAAAGAATCAACGGCAACTTACACGCTATCTCAAAGAAAACATGCGCATGTGGTCGAATGATGTTGAAGGTCAATTGAAGATGCCGCCCATGATGGAGAAGCAAACGTCGAAAGGTGGTTACGTGTGGCGGTGGGTCAAGCTGTCGCAGCAAGGTCGACGACTCCTGTCCGAGATCAGAGGAGGGACTGAGCACGACGAAAATACTCCGTTCTAAGCTAAAGGACCAAATAACACACCGGGCAAGGGGGGTGAAACAGTGAAACAGGCTGACAGATGCGTTTTGGCCTATTTCTCTCTAGTAAATGCATTTCTAAGGGCGATTTACCCGAAAAAGCATCTGTTGGACTGTTTCACTGTTTTTGTATTTTAGTGTTATAGCAATTTAGTGATAGGTTTTGGCTGAGTTGTGTCGATCTCCGGTGTTGTTCGCTTGACAAGTTGCGATTGCCGGTATACTTCTGCGGTGTTGTCCGCTCTGTTTCAGAGTTTCTTAGAGGGATCATGAGTGACGAAACAAACACACCCGACGAAGAAGACCGCTCTCCTGGGTGGAATCTTCGCGGTCGCAAATATCCTGGCTCGGGTCGCAAAGAAGGTGTGCAAAACAAAGTGACTCGCGAGTTCAAGACGATTGTGCAAGACCTCATCGACGAGAACGCCGACAACGTGCGCGTGTGGCTTGATCGAGTCGCGAACGGTGTGCCGGGTGAGTACCTAGATCGGCCAGAAGGCGGCGGGCGCGATGTCGTGCGGCACCCTATCGCGGCGGACCCTGCGCGGGCCGTAGACCTCATAGGCAAGCTCGCGGAGTACGTTGCCCCCAAACTCACGCGAACGGAGGTCACAGGAGCCGGTGGTGCCCCTCTTGCCCCTCCGGTGTTGCGTGTGACTATCGAGGGCAAGCCCGGTGACGCAGAACCCGAGTCCTGATCTCGGCTCGATTCTGCGATTGCAGTACAAGCAGGGGCTCGCGTTTCTTTCGAAGGCGACTGAGCTTCTCTATGGTGGTGCGGCGGGCGGTGGCAAGAGCTACCTGATGCGCGTTGCGGCGATTGCGTGGTGCGTGCTCATACCTGGGCTTCAGGTCTACATTTTCCGGCGCACGTTTCCTGACTTGCACAAGAATCACATGGAGGGACCGACATCGTTCCCTCTTTTGCTTGCTGCGTGGATTCTTTTTCGATGGGTCAAGATCAACTATCAAGAGGGGCAGATACGTTTCTATAACGGCTCGGTTATTCATCTGTGCCACTGCCAATACGAGCATAACGTCTACAACTATCAAGGCGCAGAGATTCACGTTCTATTGATCGACGAGATTACACATTGGACTGAGCCGATGTATACCTATCTGCGCGGACGTGTGCGCATGGTAGGCATCAATATCCCGCCTGAGTATGCAGGCTTGTTCCCGCGTGTGCTGGTGAGTGGCAATCCAGGCGGTATCGGTCACAATTGGGTCAAGGCTTCGTTCATAGACAACGTCGCACCGTTCGCACTTAGGCAGATGGAAGAAGACGATGGAGGCATGATCCGATCATTCATCCCTGCAAAGCTCGCAGACAATCCCGCACTACTCAAGGCTGATCCGAAGTATCGTGCACGCCTAGCGGGTCTTGGTTCTCCTGCGCTCGTGCGTGCGATGCTCGAAGGTGATTGGGACATCGTTGCCGGTGGCATGTTCGATGACGTGTGGCGTCGTGAGGTGCATGTCATCGAGCCCTTCGCAATTCCCCCATCGTGGGCGATTGATCGTGCATTCGATTGGGGATCGAGCAAACCCTTCAGCGTTGGATGGTGGGCAGAGAGCGACGGCACAGAGTGCTATCTCGCAGACGGTCGACGTTGGTCCTATCCACGAGGTACGCTGTTCAGGATCAACGAGTGGTATGGTTGGAATGGCAAGCCTAATCAGGGATTGAAACTCTCTGATCGAACCATTGCACAAGGCATCATCGAGCGACAGAAAGAGTGGGGCATGCACATGCGGTGTTCTGCGGGGCCAGCGGACAGCAGCATCTTCGACGAGATCAACGGCGACAGTCCAGCGAAGCAGCAATCAGCGCTCGGTGTGTATTGGACGAAGGCCGATAAGACACCGGGCTCACGCAAGCGCAGATGGTCCCTAATGCGCGGGCGCATGGCAGCGTCGCTTAAGCCACGCATGGAAGACGCAGGCTTGTTCATCTTCAACACGTGCCCGCATTTCATTCGCACGATACCCGTGTTGCCGCGTCTAGAGCGTGATCCTGATGACATCGACACCGACGCAGAAGATCACGTCGCAGACGAGGCGGGCTATCGCTTGTTGAAAGAAGCAACTGATGCGATGACGATTCGCATGGGATTCAGCACCAACGGTTAAAGGAGAAAGCTATGCTATCACCGGATCAACGCATGCTATTAGGCGAGCTAAAAGAGTTTCTCACTCTCTTGCCTGCGGAGGTGTCACCGGGCAGACCCGAATGGCGTGCTGTGCTCATGACACGCATCGACACGACGCTCGCAGCGGACGCAGAGCAAGAAGCGATGATCGGTGGCATACGCGGTGCGTTCACGCGTTGGTTGAGCAAAGGCAAGTAGCATCATGGCATCACTATCTACCGGCATCGTTGCCGATGTCTCGTTCAATCGCGTACCTCAATCAATCAAAGAGCGCTGGTCTGTCGTGCGTGACGTAGTGTCAGGTGACGACGCATTGCGCAGCGACACCTACTTGCCGCAACTCAATGCCTCTGATGCGAGCGTCGAGAACATAGCGCGCAACAAAGCCTATCGCACACGTGCGGTGTGGTATCCAGCAACGCAGTTCACGCTCGAAGGGCTCGTCGGCTTAGCTTTTCATCGTGACCCTGTGTCCGAGTTGCCGACACAGCTTGAGTATTTGCTCAAGGACTGTGATGGTATGGGCGTGTCACTCTATCAGCAGTCGCAAGCGACGTTGAACAACAATCTCGCAGTCGGTCGACACGGTCTGTTTGTCGATTGGTCCGAGTCGCTAGGGCATCCGGTCATCAAGGCGTATCACGCTGAGTCGATCATCAATTGGCGATATGACATTGTCGACGGCAAGGCGACACTCGTGATGGTGGTGCTCGAAGAAGAAGCCGAAGAAGAAGACGGCGAGTGGGGCATTGTGCTGGTGAAGCAGTGGCGCGAGATCACGCTCAATGAGTCGGGTAACGTGCAAGTGCGTCTGTGGCGTGAAGAAAGCGGAGTGACGAAGACGAAGCGGCTCGTGGCTCTGGGTGTCGTGAAGAACGCAACGACGGGCGATGAGCGAATCATCGACGCAGTCGAATTGCGCAGCCGTGGCAAGGTGCTGACTGACATACCCTTCACGTTCATTGGCAGCAACAACAACGATGCGAGCATCGACCCGTCACCGCTCTATGGCCTTGCACAGTTGAACCTTGCACACTTTCGCAACAGCGCGGACTATGAAGACAGTGTCTTCTTCTGCGGACAGGTGCAGCCGTGGATCAGCGGGCTCACAGAGCAATGGCGCGACTTCATGCAGAATCCCTATGTGCTTGACTCCAACGGCGAGCGACGCTACACCGGGCAGAAGATGTATATCGGCTCGCGCAGCCCGATCCTGTTGCCGCAGGGTGCATCATTCGGCATTGCCCAGGCGCAGCCTAACTCACTCGCGAAGGAAGCGATGGAGCACAAAGAGGCGCAGATGGTCGCAGCCGGTGCGCGCATGATCGAGCCGACGAAGGGCAACAAGACCGCAACTGGCGAGAACAATGATCGTGAAGCGACAACGTCGGTGTTAGCCTTATGTGTGTCGAATGTGAGCGAGGCATACCAGCGTGCCATCGGCTTCTGTGCGACGTTCATGGACATGCCAGTAGAGAAGGATTATGCTGATGCGTTTAAGATACAGCAAGACTTTGTCCAGCTACAAGCAAACCCGCAACTCATGGCAGAACTCACAAAGGCATGGCAAAGCGGATTACTCGCGAAGAACGATGTACGCGATTTCTTTAGGCGTCTTGGCCTTATTGCTACTGAGCGCAGCAATGAAGACATCGACAAGGATGTCAACGAAGAAGAACCGCTCGGGACGATGGGGATGCCAGCGGTCCCAGGTGCCCCAGGCGTGACGCCACCGGCCCTAGCAGCGTCGGCGGCGGCAGCGGCAGGGGGTGGCAAGCCTAACGGCGCGGCGCAGCCTATCCCGATCAAGCCGCAGCCGGATCGGCGGGCCAAGGCACGGGCGCGGTAAGCCGTGGGACGCTCGCTCAACTCCGAGTTGCGTGATTTGCAGATAGATCACGCGGTGGACTTGCGCGCCTATTCCGACAACGTGGTGCGACGCCTGATCTCGATGCTCAATCGTGCAGACGTGGGCCTGTTCGCGGAGTTAGTGAAGAAGCTCGAATACATGACACCGGAACGCTTCACGATCAAGCGTCTCGATGTCATGCTCGATAGCATTCGTGACTTGAATCACGAGATGTTTGCGCGTGTTGATTCGACATTGCGTGATGAGATCAGAGGTCTAACAGATGTTGAACTAGAATTTCAACAAGGCATACTCGCGAAGAACATGCCGCCATCCATTGACATCGCACGTGTGGACATCAATCAAGTTTACGCGGCAGCGATGTCGCGACCTTTCCAGGGTGCGCTACTCTCTGAGTTCATGAAAGATCAAGAGGCAGCGAAGGCGAAGCTCATTCGTCGCACGATTGCAGATGGCTACGTGCAGAACCGCACGACGGACCAGATCGTGCGCGACTTGCGCGGCACACCTGAGAACAAGTATCGCGACGGTGTGCTCGAAGGCTCGCGGCGCGAGGTCGCAGCGGTGGTGCGCACGGCACTCTCGCACACAGCGCAGTTCGCGAAGGATCGTGTGACTGAAGCGAATAAGGACATCATCGGCAATCTGCAATGGCTGTCGACATTGGACGCACGCACGACGCCAGAGTGCCAAGTGCGTGACGGCAAGGTCTACACGAAGACGCACAAGCCGGTCGATCATGAGTACCCGTGGGGTGCCGGTCCAGGCCGGTTGCACTGGCAATGTCGGTCGACGTATGTGATGCTCACGAAGTCATGGAAGTCGCTCGGTGTTGACATCGAGGAGTTCGACGCAGGCACGCGGGCCAGCATGGACGGGCAAGTGCCAGCGAAGACTGATTACGAGTCATGGCTCAAGGAGCAATCGCCACATAGGCAGGTTCAGATACTCGGTGAGACTCGCGCTAAGTTGTTCACCGAAGGTGGGTTGACGTTCGACGAGTTGCGCAACGCACGCGGAGAGGAGGTCACACTCGATAAATTGCGCAAGAAGCATAGCGAAGCCTTCAAGAAGGCCGGTTTGTAGAAGGAGATACACCATGATTGGACTCGCATTATTAGTCGCAGCGCTCGTGTTGTTTGTGCTGGCAGCACTCGGCATCCCGACGGGACGATTCAACCTGATGGCGGCGGGCCTTGCCTGTTGGATGGCGTCGCTGTTAGCCTCTAGGAGTATATGACATGGAAATGATGAACAGGGCGATTGAAGACGCGTCGGACTTCAGTGAGATGCTCAAGAAAATCGAAGAAGCAGTGCCGGTGCGCACGAAGCGCTCGAAGCTGCAACTACCGGAGCACCTGAAAGGGACCGATCCGAAGCCACCGCAGCGGGCAGGCGAGACGCTCAAGGACTATCGCAGGCGGCTCCTGTGCCGCTGAAGAAGTCGACATCGAAGAAGGCGTTCTCGAAGAACGTGCGCGCAGAGGTCAAGGCCGGTAAGCCGGTGAAGCAAGCCGTCGCCATTGCCTACGCTGTGAAGCGCAAGGCAGCGGCGGCGAAGCGCAAGAAGTAGGCAAGGGTGGCGGGAGTCGAACCCGCATTTGTGCACCGGCTCGCGCCGGTCTTCCCTTTGTTTGTTTCCCGTCTCCGGGCTCACCCAGGCGGGAATATTATGCGCTTAAAAGCGCTCGCACATATTGGGAAACTTCCCGGTGCGCTTGATCGTATCGAGTGCGCGGCGTGCGCCTTTGAGTGCGGCACCGTAGGAGGGGAATGCGTAGCCGCTGGTGCATGTCGCGATCTCGATGCCTTCGCATGTGCCTTTGCCCATGACGGAGAACTTGATGCGAAGACCGTTGCGGTTGCGGTCGAATCCGGAGAAGTTGATGTTCATTCTGTGCTTTCTGTTTGGGTTGCTGAAGCCTAGAGTATACACCAGAATAACCGTCACGGTTGATTCTTTGCGGCTTTTTCGTATGTCTCGTCGCTAACGTAGCTTAGATCGGAGAAGCCCGCGAGACTGTAGCCGATTAGCTGTGCGAATTGCTCGCGGTCATCTTGCGTGAAGTCCATGACGCCTAATTCATTTAAGCCCAGGCCGGTACGCGTACCATGTTCAAGTAACTTGTTCACAATGGCATTTGCCTTGAAGCGAAGAACACCGTGTGCATCAAGTTCTAACGGTTGAAGCGGTTGACGACTCATGTGCGGTTGCTCCTGCCGGTGTGGATGAATGCCTTCGCTTGTTCGATCTCTTCGAAGCGATACACTTGCCATGCTGCGAAGTCTTCGAACGTCATGCGCCCGTTGCGCACAGCGTCGAACGCTTGCTTTTCGCCCATGCCGACCCAATAGGGACGCTCGGCGATGTTCTTCATCATGCCATCGAAGATGTTGCCAAGCATGTCTTCGGGCCATCCTGCGTAATCAGCCATGTGTGTATTCCTTGATGATACGATTCGCAAATTCGATAAGACACTCTATCGACATTTCTGCGCCAAGCACGGGATCAAACCATGCAACAAAATCTATGTTCGTATCGGTTTCTGAATCCCGTTGGATTGACTCGATTACTTTGATAACGTCTTGCTTTTCAACCATTGAATTGCTCCAAGTAGACGTTAATCGCGTCGCGTAGCTCGATGAGCCCGATGCGATCCAATTGTGCAGTCGCAATCATGTTGCGCGGCTTGCCGCCATAGCCGCTGTTTGTGATGCCACCGCGACGGCGAATCTGAATGGCGCAATGATTGGGCATGTTGGCGAACACACGCACCACACTCTTCTCGATGCGATACATATCGCCGATGTCGTGAACGTCTGCCGGTCCCTTGATGTCGATGCTTGCGTACTCGCTCATGATGCGTTTTCCTCGTTCGACATTTTCTTCGCGATCTCTTTCATCGTGTGCATCACTTCGGCATTCGTGCCGTACATGCGGAACGCACCGGCAGGATGATTGATGTCCCAGGCTTCAGCAGGCTTTGCCTTGGTCGCTTCGTAGATGTCGCCATTGTCGGCAGTGTAGGTGATGGTCTTTTGAATCATGATGCGTATTTCCGGTGAATGTTGGCGACTGCCTGTTGCGCGATCTCGACGATGCGTGCGGTGTCGATGCTGCTGTCCTGATTGGCGATCCACTGCGCCACTGCGCCGAGTTCCAGGCTGCACAGGATGTGTGCGGGCAGGCTAGCCCGGTGGGGCTTGCTCGCGTCGTCTGCGATGCCTTCGACCCTTGCGAGGGTCTTGTTGACGCGGGATTGAATGATGTCGGTCATGATTTACTTCAGGAGGTTAGCGATCTTTGCCAGAGCGTCGGCCTTCGCGTCTTCCCAGAGGTGCACGTGCGGATCGTTGTAGCCGCGCAGCATGGCGATGTAGCGATTGCAGCGCTCAACTTCTTTGACGAGTGCGGCGTGATCTTCGCGGACCCATTCAGCAGCCATCTTCGCGCCCGTGTCGCTGTCGGTGACGGCGCGGCCAGCGTACTCGCCGTTCACGTACATCGTCACTTCGACGGTGTCGCCTTCGACGGTGTTGAAGACTTGATTGATCTTTGCGGTTTTCATTTGCTGCTTTCTGTGTGAGGCTTGATTATAGCACCGTTATCGAGTAACGGTGCTTTTATTTTTAGGCTGCGATGATGGCGAGCTTCTTGACTTTGCACTCGGTGGTCGGCAGGTACTCGGCCATCTCACCATCCCAGAATTCGTGACGCTCGGCGGCTTCGTTGTCGTAAACGAACTTCACAACATGGCCGGTGAGGTGCGAGCGAATCTCAACTTCGGTCGGCAGGGTGCGCATGCCCAGGTCGGAGAGGCTAGCGGACAGGAGGCCAGAGGTCTTGTTGAAGGCGAATTTGTTGAGGTCTTGCATTTGCGTCTTTCTGTTGGTGAGCCTAGATTATAGCACCGTTATCCCGTAACGGTGCAAATTCTTTTAGGCGTAGAGGTGAGCTTCGGCGACTGCTGCTTTCCAGCCCTTCGGCGTGAACACGCGTGAGCAGGCGACGCCGAAGAGGTCGCGTGCAGCAATGACGCGGAAACCGGCGATTGCGAGTGCGTCGACGACAACAGCGTCGAGCGTGGGCACGTTGGCGTAGCCGTTGTTGCCCATTTCGGCTTCGGTCAGCGCGAAGAAGATCGAGGAGGTTTGTTCGGCGGTGTAGATCGTGGTCATTTGCTGCTTTCTGTTGGTGAGCCTAGAGTATATCAAGAAAATCGCCGTTATTGCGTAACGGCGAAATTATTTTCAGAAAGGAAGATCGTCGAATTCGAGAACGGCGTAAACCGGCGCGGCGCGGCGGGCCTTCGGGAAGAGCGACGCGGGAAGCAGCGGCTCAGCGACATACCAGCTATCGTACTCGTCACCGTCGAGACGCTGGTGCTTGCCGTTCACGACGGGACGCATACCGCGATACTCGCAGGCGTCGTCGAGGTCACGCAGGTAAGCGTCAGCGTAATCCTTCGACACGATGCCGGTGTCGCAGCATGCGTAGCAGGTGTAAGGAATACCGTCTTCGTCCAGTTCAGGATAGAGGGGGTTGCATTTGGGGCAGGCGGCGGTGAGAGCGTTCATTTTGCGTCTTTCAGAATTCGTTGCGATGACGAATTATAGCACGCAGTTATGGCGTAACGGACTCTTCTTTCTTCGAATCGTGTAACTGTTTTAATCCGACATACTGCTTCACCATGTCGCGCACTTCGGACCAGTCGTCACACACATGGTCGCCTTCGTTCGGATCGTCAGCGTCAGACATCCATGCGCCAGGATAAACAAACCATGCGCCACTTCCACCGGGTTGCTCGATGTCGATGCCGTGTGTCCTTGCAAGCTCATAGATGCCGATCACCTTTCGGCGTGGCTTCTTCGGCGGCGGCTCGGGCGGTGGCAGTGCTTCACCGACTAGCGTGAGCTTCTTGCGCAGCCAGCGTGCGCGCCCGATCTTAATCAAATGCATTGCAGCACCGCGCACTTGCAAGTAGGTCAGATTGCACCAACACGCGAGGTCCATCTCAGTCATCGGGCCTTCATTGCGCACGGCACGCTCAACATGCCATGAGGGACCGCGAATAGGTACGCTGCCGATTGAACGCACATGGTACTTCACGCCCATCTCGTCGGCGGTTGCCATCAGTTCTTCTGCGACATAGCCCAGGTGCCGACAGGCAAGTCCCATGAGCACACCGACGAAGCGCGGGCCATGTCCTTCGTCGGTCGGTGTCAGCCGGTGCGCGGCCTCGTGCAGGATCGTCCAGGGGTTGCGCGCCCAGAGGGGCAGGGTGATGCGGTGCGAGGCATGCGCCAAGGCACTGCGCTGCCCCCAGGCGGGCCGCTCGATGGGTGGCATGGGCACGCGTGCCCGCCCATAGCGCCCACGCTCTGCGCCCCAGATCGGGCGCAGGTAGGCGTCGCACTCGTCGAGGGTCTTCATGGTGCCGGACCAGTGTGCACTTTTGGTGCAGCGGGCCTCCCAGGCGTAGACCTTGCTGCGTTGGTTGTCACGCGGGCGCATCACTTCTTCTCGTTGAGCCAATCGAGCGCGGCGCGTGCGATAGGTGCGTCCCATCCAAACATGGATGCTTGTATCGCAGAGCGCAAGACTTCTTCGCTAGCGGGTCGCTCATTGAGTTCTTCGTAGCTCGGGTGATATATCGGCCAATAGCCCTTCTCGCCTTGTTTCACGGCGACGATTGGTGCATCGGTGTCGATCAGTGCCATGTGTGCAGGCGCGAAGATCATGCCGCGTGTGCTCGCGACGTATTCGTTCTTTGTCATTGTCATGATGTGATTTCCCTTTCTGTGGTTTGCATGCGTGGATTGAGAGTTGCTTCGAACAGGCTTCGAGCGTATGCACGCAGTATAGCATGTTGTTCGGGTAGCAGGTAGATGCCGCGCACTTCTGTTTTGCCTTCGACAGTGCGACGGGCTCGATACAGTGCTTGGCGTTCAGCGGTCGTTTGTGCGCTCATTAGGGACACTCCGTAAAGATGTAGCGGGTGAAGGAGATGCCACACTTGATGCAGTGGCTCGGTTCTTCGTCGATGATTCGTCCGGATTCATCGTGAGTCCGAGTATACGCCCATTCATGGACGCATCCAGCAGGATAAGAAGGGCTGACATGAATACTAACGCTCTGAGAATCATCCACATCGTGATCTTTCATTGAGTTTCTCCTCTAAGTATACCAGTGCATCATGCATAGCACGTTGCCACGTTTTGCGTCGACCTAGCTTGTGCGAGTCGCCATACGGCTGCGATGCGATCATCATCCATTCGCCATACTCTTCGCGTAGCAGCCAGCATTGTTCACCGTCACCCATCGGCATCGACATGGTGATGATGTACGTCAAGCCATCTTTCTGCACGTCCAGGTTCATGCAGTTGCCTTCTCGCGTGCCTCGATGGCATTAGCCTGCGCTTCGAGTTCTCGTGCTTGCACGCTGAACCTCCAAGCGTGAAAGATGATTATGGTGCGCGCCCGGATGCGCAGTGCTGCGGCCTGTTGTCGAAGTTGTTGTGCGGTCATAGTCTTTAATCGTCGGTTGAGCAATCCACGTAACCAGGGAGGCACTCGACTTGCGCATGCATGCGCGCCGATGCCGTGTACTTGCGTGCGTTGTTCAGCGCATCAGCCTTGTTCAGCATTTCGACTGCCTTGTTGGCGACCTCTGCTGATTCAAAGGTCATTGCTTTCCAAGCGTCTGCGTCTGGGCCGTTGAACACTTCGTTGTTGCGAGCTACGTACATGGTTTGCTTTCTGTTGGTGAGCTTGAATTATAGCACCGTTAGCGAGTAACGGTGCGTTGTTTATGCGCAAATTGCGCGAAAGATTTTCGCTTGCTCGCGATAGTAATCGCGTGTTGCTTGATTGACCGTGCGATCACGCGATGCTTCTTCGCACTCGCACACCGCAACAGCGGCAAGGGTGTCGGCCTTCTCTTGATTGAAGGGACGGCCAAAGTCGGCGAAGATGAACGCGTCGTAAGTGGCGATTGCCTTGTCTGCTGCTTGATACTTGGTCATTTTGCGTCTTTCGAATTTCGTTGCGATGACGAATTATAACCCGTTAGCGCGTAACTCCGCAAGTGCTTTCTGAAAATGTTTGTAGGCTTCTTCTTTCACTCCTCGCAGCGTCGTCGATTTCGCGATCTCTTTGCCGTTGTACGTGAGTCGCCACATGGTGCCGATGACAGGATAGTCTTTTTGCGCAACGTAGTTGCCCCAGGTATAGCGCCTGTGGGCATACTTGCTGCGGTGCCATGTCATCGCGCTCATACTTCGACCAGCACCCAGGCTTGCACCCATTTACGGCCAGGGTAGTTCGGCACAGTTGCGATTTGCGGCACCGGATCGAACATCATGACACCTTCACGCACTGCGACTTCGAACTTCGCTTCTGCTGCGCGCACGATTGCCATCTCTTCGAATGCGCGAGCTTGCCGCTTCTCGCGGTCCGCTTGCTGGCGTGCTTCTTCTTGCTTTTGCAGTTCGTTCACGGTATCGAGCCACGCACCGTGCTTCTTCCAGTCGATGCCTTGCGTCAAGAGCCATGCTTCGGCTTCGGCGTCGTCGAAGTTGACCGTCGACCCTAGACTACCCTCCCAATGCGCCATGCGCCCGGATATGCGGCCAGTGACGCCGACGCGACCGTTCTCGAATTGGTGCACGCTCTTCACGTCGAGGATTCTGCCTGCGTTGCTCTTTGCGTCTTTGCTGATGCGGAATTTCATGATGGTTTACTCTGCTTCGCTGGGTAGATCGTTGAGAAGCTCGTCGTGCATTTCAGCATCGAAGCTCACTTCTTCATCGGGCATGTCGACGCTGACTTCTTCGAGATCGGCGTTCTGCCATGCCTCGATCATTGCACGCACTGCTTCGCCTTTCTCGCCTTCTTGCCAGCGTTCAGACTTCTCCTCGAAGTCGTTCTCCCAATTCTGGGCAACGTCGTCGACGAAGGACTTCGCTTCGGCGAGCACTTCATTGTAGGCGTCGATCTTCTCTTGCAGGTCGGCGCGTGCTGTGGTCATTGCGTCGTTAAACGCAGTCACAGCGGTGTCGAGCGCTTCGCGTTCTTCTTGAATGCGAGTCGCGAGTGTGTCGCGTTGTTCGTTCTGTTCTTTGCCGAGTTTGAATAGCATGATGTTCTTTCAGTTGATGGATTTCAATGCCGACACCGGCAAGCAGAGTTCTCCGCGACCTTTGCGGCCTGTGGTCGGGCAGACCTCTTTGAGTTGCGCATAGCGCTCGTTGCCGACGATGCGAAACCTCAAGATGATGAAGGTTCCGACCTTGACGCCTTTGACTGTTTGTCCGATTTGCATTTTGTGCCTTTCTGTTGGTGTGTAGAGATTATAGCACCGCTACAGTGTAACGGTGCATTTATTTTTAGTTGGTGCCGTAAACAGTGCGCTTCACGTTCCACTTGTCGCACACCGGCTTGCCGTTCTCATCTTCGTCGATTGCGACGTGAACAACGGTCTGCAAGATGCGAGCGAAGCGCTTCTCGCCGGTGTTGTTGAAAGCGATCTCGAAGGGGAAACCGTTCTGCGCGCCCCAGGAGTCAGCAGCGGCAGTGTAGAACTCTGCCCAATGCTTGCAGCCGGAATCGTCGCGCCATTCGATTTGTCCTACGGGTTTGTTTGCTGCTGTCATGATCTGCTTTCTGTTTGCGGGTTGCTGAAGCCTAGAGTATATCACCGTTATCGGGTAACGGTGAATTTATTTTTAGGCGACAACCTTGAAGGGTTTGTTCCACTTGCCGACGTTGATGTCGACATAGTGTCCGACGTGGAAATAGTCGGTCATGCTGTCGGACTTGTCGAAGTTGTCGAGGTTCAGAGCGTTGCTGATCTTCTCGAAGATAGCCGTGACGGCTGCGTCGGTGAAGCACTCGTCGACGCGCTTGTGATAAATCTGAGCATAGGTCATTTCGGCGGGCTTGCGATACTCGCTCGGGACCAGAGCGGCGATGATGTCGACGGGCGCAGCGCTGATGTTCAGGACGATGGTGGAGTGATGTTGCACAGCGAGTGTGTACTTCCATCCCTTCGGCATCACCGGCTTGAGAGCGGCGGCGATTTTTGCTTTTTTGTCTTGATCTACGTAGGCCATGATTTTCTTTCTGTGTGTCGGTTGCTGAAGATTCGATTATAGCGAGCTTTTCGTCGTTACGCGCTAACGAACCAACTGTTACATTTGCCGTAGAATGTCGTAGCCTGTCGTGCTGCCTCGATTTAATTCGTCGCGCAAGCGTCGTGCGAGCTTCGCGCTAGGTAAGCGCTTAAGCGAGATATTAGCGCGCACGTCGACGACATCCCATCCCAGGACAACGCGCCCGTGACGCGGGCCAAGGCACTCGCGTTTGACGACTGCAAAGGGTTTGTTCTTCATGCGGCGACAGCCTTCGCGGCGAGTTGTCCTGCATAGGTGCAGGGTTCCCAGGTTAGCACCGTGACGACGGCACCGCGAGAGCGGGCTATAAGCGCATTCTCGCGACTGATAGCGCGCATGGCCGTTGCTGCGCTCTTATACGTGCGGTCGTGCTCTTTCCAGAGCCATCCACCAGAGGGAAGCTCCATCATAGTGATCGAGCGGTGAATCATCGCACGTACCCATTGCGAATCAGGAAGTCGACCAAGTCCCACTTGTTCGCGGACTCGCGAATCTTGCCTTTGTGCAGCGGGTAGCAGTTGACGTAATAGACCGTCTTGCCTTCTTTGCACAGCGTGCCGATCAATTCAAGCGCTTTGTCTTCGCGCTTGCCGTTCTTCTCTGCCTGCGCGATGTCGCGATTGATGCCCGCCATCCAGCGGGATTCTTGAACTTCTTCGAATGATTTGCGTGCGGTCATCATCTGCTTTCTGTTGGTGTGCCTCGATTATAGCACACTGTTAATCATTGGCCCCAGGCAATGACGCGGAAGAAGTACGGCGTGAACGATTTGCAGTTCATCGCCAGAGCGGCGGCTTCTGCTTCATCGCGTGTTGCGTATGACTGCGAGAGGTAGTGGCTGTTTAGGCCAGCGGACCCTAGATATTCTGCGTGGATTTTGAACATGATGCGCCTTTCTGTTTGCGGGTTGGTGTGCACCGAGTATAGCACAACTCGGTGCGGTTAATCTCAGAAGCTAGTATACAGGCCGGTGTGTTCTTCAAACGACTTGCACAGCATGTCAGCGTAGATGCCGGTGACTTCGGCCTTCTTCGTCAGCTTGAGCGAGCGCAGCGAATAGAAGGTCACGTCATACAGGTCGTCAGCCGTGAGCGTCACAGCAACGCGATTGATGCCCTTGCTGTTGCGACCAATTGCGAAGATCAGCGAGCCGTTTTGATCTTTGGAGTCGAACGCGAAGTTCTTCGCGCCGGTCATTGCGCAGAACTTGTTGCCGCCGAGTTGCGAGAGGATGGTTTGTGCGATTGTCATTTGCTGCTTTCTGTTGGTGTGAATGAATTATAGCAGCGTTATCACGTAACGCAAGCTACATCGCAAATTTATTTTGCTGCCTTCGCTGCCTTGGCGCGGGCTTGCTTGGCGCGCAGAGCGGTCCAATAGGCAACGACGACGCGGGCGCGGGCGAGTTGGTGCGCGTCGAACTTGTCTGCGCGGGCAACCATGTCGGCGGCGGTGCCAAGGGTCATCGTGAGGTCATTTTTGCTGATCTTGTTCATTTCTGTCTTTCTGTTTGCGTTGTCGATGACGAAGTATAACACGTTATCGCGTAACGGAACAAGAGAAAGCCCCACTATTTTGTGGGGCTTTCTTTTTATTGAATCACCGGACGGTTAATGATCGTCTGGGCTAAGCCGTTATATGCGCCATGTTCCTTCACGGTGGCCTTCATCGTCACGGTGTCGCCGACTTCGCCGAGTTCCTTGCTGCCTTTGTAGACGAACGTGTTGCCGTTCTCATCGGTCATGATGTGAATGTAGCTGATGCCATACATGCCTTCAAGTTCCATCAGCTTATTGATGGTGAGCGTGAACACTTCGCGCTGTCCCACGGTGCTGACGTGGCGTCCAATCGTTGCCGGTGCGTTGCGGGCTTCGATCTTCGCTGCGGCTTTGGCTTTGGCCTTCGCGAGCATGCTTCGGCCTGCGTTCAATTGAGCGGGCGACAGGGTGCCACGGTCTTCGTAAGAGGCAGACAGGGACTTTGCGAACTCGGACCAGTTAGACGCGCTGTAGAGGCAATCGAGCACTTCTTGTGCGTCTGCGTTCTCGCGGAAGAACTTAGCGTTCGCGGCGCTTCTGATCCTGCGCTTGATGGCGGCTTCATAGGCGGCTTCGTCTTCGATGATGGGGCTGATGGTGAATGCGCGGTTCATGGTGTGCTTTCTGTTGTGGGTTGCTGATGGAGCAAGTATAGCACGGGAAATTAAGCCATGTCACGCGTAACGAAGCATAACTCGAGTTTTTTAGTCGGGTATTTGACGCGACGGCTTTGATGTGGCAGGAATTTGCTTGTATTCGTCTGCCACATGGCGTAAGGTGTCGTGGCTCGCGATTCGCGTTAACTCAACTAGGAAATAAACATGCTGAAGATTGCGCTCGCCCTTATCACTGCAACTCTGATGACGGCGGCGCTAGCCGCAAGCGTGCACTTCAAACAGAATCGAAACCCAACGCTCATCGACAATGGCCTGTCGCTCTCGGCAACCGGGTCGCTGGCGGGCCTGGGTGAGGGTGATGTCGTTGTCAACCTGTCGGCAACGGGCACGATCACCGCGACGTGTACCAATCCCAGCGGTCAGAATCAACCTCCTGGGCAGACACCGCAGCCGGTGACGCTCTCTGGCTCAGTAGCCATCCCTGATGATGAATTCAAGAACGGCAACGTCGGCTTCAGCGTAACGACGACACCGCCTGACCCTGTCATTGCTGGTGCACCTGATTGTCCAAATACACATTGGACAGAGCGCATTACCGACATCAAATTCACGTCGATCACGCTGACAGTGCAGCAAGCCGGTGTCACGGTGCTGTCGACAACTTGCACTGAGGCAACGCCGACGCAGAACGGTCCTGTGCCGCCAAGCACAGTCTCTTGCACGCCCACGTAGACGCAACTCCCAAAGGGAATTGATTCATGTACTTGACGCGAAACGTACTTCAGAAGTATCGTTCACCTGACCCTGATCCGCCCGGTGGCGGCGGAGGCGGTGCTCCTCCTCCTCCTCCACCGGCTCCACCTCCCAATTCCCCTCAGATTCCCGAGAACTTGAAGCCTCTCGTGCAAGGCATGATCGAGGCTGCTGTCAACGAGCAAGTCGCAGGACTGAAGGCGAAGAACGGCGAGTTGATCGGCAAAGAGAAAGAACTCAAGGCCAATCTTGCACAGTTCGAAGGCATCGACCCTGAAGCAGTGCGCAACATTCTCAAACGCTTCGCCGATGATGAAGAGGCAACTCTCATCAAGCAAGGCAAGATCGACGAAGTGTTGAACAAACGCACTGAGCGTATGGCGGCGGATTGGGACAAGAAGCTCAAGGCGGAACAAGCACGCGGAGAGAAGCTCAAGGCAAAAGCCGACAAGCTCGCTGAGCGTGCGATGGCTGAATCAATCATCAAGGCATCGCAGAAGGCAGGAGCGCTGCCAGAAGCAACGGAAGACATCGTGCTACGCGCTAAGGGCGCGGGCTGGACTATCGACGACGACGGCAATGTTATCGCTATGAGCGGCGACACAATTGTCTTCGGAAAAGATGGCAAGACGCCCCTCACACCCGAGGAGTGGGCGGCTTCTCTGCGCGAGAACGCGCCCCACCTCTGGCCGAGGGCACAGGGTTCCGGTGCAATGGGCACCAACGGCATCCCCAAAGGTGGTGCTGATTTATCCAAACTCCCGCCCGAGGCTCGCATCACACACTTCCGCGCCCAACAAGCGCACGGTGTTGCACGCTAAAGGGTGAACATCCTTTAAGGTGAAACAATGGCACTGACCCTCGTCGAAGCCGCCAAGCTAAATTCTGGCGACGTCGTGCGTTCGGCTGTCATCGAAATGTTTGCGCAGGAATCAGATATTCTGCAAGTCCTGCCGTTCGAAGACATCGCTGGCAACGCATTGAAGTACAACCGTGAAGGTTCACTACCGGGCATCAGCTTCCGGGGTGTGAACGAAGCATTTCCGGAATCGTCCGGCGTGCTCAATCCGCAAACCGAAGCGCTTGTCATCGCTGGCGGTGATCTCGATGTGGACCGCTTCATCATTCAGACGCAAGGCGCAGGAGTTCGCGCAACGCACGAGCGCATGAAGGTGAAGTCGCTCGCGGCGGGCTGGACTCTGAAATTCATCAAGGGTGATTCATCCACGAACCCACGCGAGTTCGACGGCTTGCAGAAGCGTCTCGTGAATCAGCAAGTCGTTTCAGCGGGTGCAACTTCTGGCGGCGCGGCCTTGTCATTGGGCACCATCGACGATGCGACCGATACCGTGGACAACCCGACGCACTACCTGATGTCCAAGGCCATGCGCCGGAAGTTCACCGCAGCGGCGCGCACGCCCACTGTGACGGGCTACGTGACATACAGCGCAGACGCATTCGGTCGGCGTATCTCGCAGTACAACGACATTCCAATGCTCGTCGCGTATGGCGCGAACGGCGGCGATGACATTCTCGGCTTCGATGAAGCGGCTGCGGCAGGCGCGGCAACGGCAACGTCGCTCTACATCTTGAGCATCGGTGCCGGTCGCATTTCGGGCATTCAAAACGGCCCGATGGATGTGCGTGATCTCGGCGAGCTTCAAGCTGCGCCAGTGTTTCGCACCCGTGTTGAATGGTACAACGGCATCGTGATCGAACACGGTCGTGCCGCTGCGCGTATTCGCAACATCGGCAATCTCCCAATCGTTGCATAAGGAAGACAATCATGCCTTCTCGCACCTATGACAATCTACTGCTCCTGAAGGACGCTGGCGCAATCGTCGCCGATGCGCCCGCACAGGTTGGAGGTTCGGCTCGCGTCATCGACGTAGGCAATGCTCACATGGACGGTGTTGCCGTCGTGGACACCGGCGCAATCGACTTCGGAAATGTGGACGAGACATACGTCGTGCGCATTCAAGGTTCGACAAATCTCGCTTTCACCACTCCTGTCGAACTCGCTGCGCGTGCTATCACTGCTGTCGGTCGGACAGAAATCCCGTTCAACAACGAGATTGCTGGCACCTATCTACAGTACATTCGTGCATTCAATGACACCGGAGGCACGACACCATCCATCAACAATACGATCTTCATCGCGAAGCCGTAAGGAGAATGCACATGCCCAAAATTGCACTACGCTACACCGGCAGCGATGAAGCGATGCAGAAGCGGTTGGAGGCCACCGATGGCATTCAACTCTTTGAACCTGTCGATGCACGCGAGGTACTCGCGACACCTGATTGCGAGTACGAAATCGACGAAGAGTCTCGCAAGCAGTTCGGTATGCAATACGATCCGCGTCTGTTCAGCGCTGGCGGCAAGCAAGGTGATGAAGTCGCCAAACCTGAAGACGAAGGCAAGGTCAACGTGCCGCAGTTGCACGGCATGGACGCCGAATTGCAGACGGGTCTGTCGGCTGAGAAGTACGGTCGCAGCCAAGTTGTCAAGGCGGTGCCTGACGGCTCGCAGGCAACGGCGACGATGCCCATGACCACGATGGGACGTTCTCTCGTCATGGAAGAACGTCGCAATGAAGCTGCGGCATTACCGCAGTATCAGCAATCGAAAGAAGAGAAATCTTCTCAGAGCGACGGCAAGGCATCCGAAGGCAAGACATCCGATGAAATGAGAGAAGCACTCAAGGCCAAGGGTGTGCAGTTTCCGCCTGATGCAAAGAAGGCAGAACTCGCGGAGTTGGTCGACCGTCACAATGCACGCTAGTGCATCGTGACTTCGCATCGAGCTAAAACTCGAATCCTGAAACATCAAGGAGATTTATTCATGGCAAAACCAGACGATCCCGGTTCACAAGGCAGATCACAAGCACCCGGTCAAGGCGGCGGCGCACCCGGCAAGAGCGGCCTGCATGGTCATTCGCCCGAAGCGAAGGCAGAACGTGCAGCACGTCGCGCTCGCGGCGAAGATGTGCCAGAGCCACCGGAAGACGAAGGCGGCAGCGGTCCGACGCAAGCACCCGACAGCGAAGGTCCGGTGGTCAATCCGCTGAACAAACCCTGAACGCCCGGCCCATATCTATCTCCTGTGACTTGAAGTATGGGCGTAACTTACTCCGGACTTCGGTCCGGAGATTTTTAATCGAGAGGTTAAAGATGAATACTGCAAAGAAGGCGAGTGCTTCCATCATCGAAGATGAAAGCGTCAGCACTCAAGCCGCAGAAGAGAGCGATGCGCCGAAGGTTGGTGTGAACGAAGAACTCGGCATGACAGTTGTTGCCGATAGGTCTGCGAAAGCGCAGGCGGTTGAAGGCGAGACTGTGCGCATGGTCAATGCCGATGGAAACGAAGCCGACGTGAATGCTGCCGACGTGGCGATTCACGAGCGTGCCGGTTGGAAGAGACAAGAGGAATAACGCATCATGGCTGTAGCCGTCTACCCGGCTCCGGGCTATGACAGCTTCATCAGCCTAGAGGATGCCAACGCATATCTGACGAGTCTCGGTTACGCGAAAAACGTCTGGGACAACAAGTCGACGACTGAACGCGAAGCAGCATTGCGACGCGGCACGCAATTCATCTACGCACGTCGTCTTCGTCCTGAAGCATTGTGGGACACCACGACGACACCGGCAACGGCGCGTGTTCACCCGAATGTAGCCGCTGCGACAGCCGAAGCGGCACGTCGTCATGTCGAGGGTAGCTTATACGGCGATCTTCCCTCTGCGCCAGTTCTAGAGAAAACAGTGGGACCGTTGACGCTGCGCTATGGTCAGCCGACTATCACCAGTGAAGCGGAACGATACCCCGTCATCACAGACTTGCTGTTTGGCTTGACTTACACAAGTGCAGCGGGCTTTAGTCCTGTGACTTTTGAAAGAGTCTGATGGCATCAGCACTGTACGGCGAACTCGCACAAGCGGCGGTTGACTTGCTCAATGAGCTAGGGCAACTTGTGCTTCTATCTCGCCCAGGTGCCGGTGCTGGCTATGATCCTGATACTGGCTTCGTCGACGAAGAAGCCGTTGTGGTATGGAGTGCCAACGGTGTTGAATTTGAATACAATCAACGCGAGGTTGACGGCTCGCTCATTCAGAGCGGAGATCGTCGCGTGCTGATCGCGCCTAATCTTGGCACGATGCCGCAGAGCGGCGATGTCGTCACGCTCGGTGCTTATCGTCTTGAAGTCGTTGAATCGCGCCCGCTGCAACCTGCGGGCGTTGTCGTGCTCCATGAAGTGCAAGCGAGGGGCACATGAGCTTTTCCGATGACATCAGGGAATTCCAACGCAAGACAAACTTGTCGATGGATGTGATCGTGCGCAAAGTTGTGATTGACATGACGGTCGCACTCACGCGCATGTCGCCAGTGGACACCGGCAGGTTTCGCGGAAATTGGATGCTCGGTGTTGGCTCGCCTAATACGTCGACGATTGAGGCAGTTGACAAAGACGGATCGACGACTGTTGCGCGCATCACGCAAGGCGTCGAAGGTGTGAACGCAGGCGGTGTTGTCTACATCACTAACTCATTGCCATACGCTAGGCGGCTGGAATATGGTTGGTCGAAACAAGCACCGTCACCTCCGGGTATCGTGCGCTTAACAGTGCAACGGTATACGGACTATATCGCGGCAGCGGTGAGGAGCTTGAAATGAGCTTGCCGCAAATACGTCGTGCGCTAGAGAAGCATCTTGCGGCGCTCATGCCGCCTATTCCAACATCATGGGACAACGTGTCGTTCTCTCCACCGGCTGATGGCTCGGTGTATCAAGAGGCGAAGCTCGTGCCTAATAAGCCTAACGGCGAAATGATGGATACGCTCACGTTTATTGAACAAGGCTTTTTGCAAGTCGCGGTGTTCTATCCGCAGGGTAAAGGTCCAAGGGACGCTGAGAACCGAGTAGATGCATTGCGCGCTCACTTTCGTCGGGGCACTACTTTGATCGAAGGTGGCATCGAAACGAATATCACCGAAGTCCCTGAAGTAGCAGCCGGTCTGCCGGTAGAGGGACAGTGGCGAGTTCCGGTGACTATCTACTGGCAAGCGCAAGTAGCTAGTTAAAGATCAACGGTTCTTCTTTGAGGATCACATCATGGCAATCGCAAAAGGTGCAAATAAGCTCCTAATCGCAAAACGGCAAACGGCGAAGGGCACGCTCGCTATTCCTTCTGTCGGCGGGCAGATCATTCGTCGTGACACATCGACCTTTGACCGTGCGAAAGAGACAACAACAACCGAAGCTGAACAGACATCGCGCAAGCAACTCATGTCGTCGCGTCACGGTGCTGTGACCGTCAACGGTTCTCTTGCTGCGCTGTTCTCGCCCGGTACATACGCGGACTTCTTCGCTGCGTTGCTGATGCGTGAGTTCACCGCAGTCGCGAACATCACAGGCGTGACGGCAACGGTTGCAGGCAGCGGACCGACCTACACCATCACACGCACGACGGGCTCATGGCTCACAGACGGTGCGAAGATTGGGCGCGTCCTTCGTCCGACTGCGGGTCTTGCTGTGGGCTCGCGGCGCAATATGCTGATCGTCGGCGTGTCGGCGCTGATCTTGACGGTGATGCCACTCAATCGCAAAGTACCGGCTATCGAAACAGCAGTCCCGGCGTGCACGTTCATTTTCCCAGGTGGCATCACGTATGTGCCTGAAACAGCGCACACCGACATTTACTACTCATTCGAAGAGTGGTTTCCTGAAGTGCCACGCAGTCAGGTCAGTCAGGACGTGAAGGCGTCGTCGGTGAACGTGCGCCTGCCTGGATCGGGCAATGCGGGTCTTGATTGGACATTCCTGGGACTAGATCAGACCAAAGCGGCGACGCGCTACTTCACCACGCCGTTAACGGAAACGACGACAAGCGTCATGGTGGCAGCGGGCGGTGCACTGATCGTGAACGGCTCGCGGCGCGGCACAGTGACAGACCTTACCTTGACGCTCGATGCTCGCGGCGCGGTGGCTGATCCTGTCGTGGGCGACACTATCCGGCCTGACGTGTTCACCGGCAAACTCATGGCGAGCGGTAGCTTCACGGCGTACTATGACACCGCCGAGATTCCTGACTTGTACGATGATGAAGTCGAGACAAGCATCGTGTCGGCACTGGCGGCGAGTTCATCGGACACAGCGGACTTCAACACGTTCTCGCTGCAAAAGATCAAGCTCAATTCGAGCACACCCGATGACGTTGAAACCGGCCTGAAGCGCACGTATAACTTCGTCGCGCTCTATAACGATCTCGGCGGACCGGCACTTGCGGCGAGCGCGACAACGATTGAACTGCAAGACAGTGCGGTTGTTCCTTCGTAATTCAACAGGAGAACTATCATGGCAGAAGATGGCGCAGACACCAGAGCGGCGGCTACAACTTTGACGGGCACGTTCACAGGTACGTTCACGGGTACGTTCTCTGCGTCGCCTGCGCCTGCGCCATCTCCGACACCAACACCGACACCTCCTGCGCCATCACCTTCGCCTGCGCCGACACCGGCACCTCCTGCGGTGCAGGCAGAGAGTCCCAATGGCACGACGATACCTGCCGATGGTGCTGTCATCATCGACGGCTCAGGCGCACGCTGGACCGTCACCGACGGTGTTGTTCGCCGTAACGGTGTTGATACCGTTTCATCGAATGTGCGCACGTTGCTTTACTACGGCGGCGTTGTCTATCAATCGAATGCGTCCGGTGGTTGGTGGAAGTGGGTAAGTGACGGTTGGCAAGATTCATTCGATCCGCGTGTGTCGACATCTACGCCGTCACCATCTCCTGCGCCTGGACCGGCACCGGCACCATCGGCAGGAGTGCCCAACATCGCGAATGTTGCGCGGCATCCTGCCGACATGCTCGAAGTCGGGCCGTATTGGATTCAAGACAATCGCTGGGGGCAAGGCGGCATCAGCGAAGGTACAGCATCGTATCAATATCAACAGTCGCTTGAGCGTTCGCTGACATTGACACCGGCAGGTGCGTGTGCTGCCCGCATAAAATGGAGTTGGCCCGAGTTCAATCAGCAGGGACAGAAGATCGACGGCAATGGTGCCTACAGCGAAGTCAAGGGCTATCCAAGCATCATCTATGGCACTGCGCCTGGGGATTCTGGTCCGGATCAATGGCCTGCCTATATGTATGCCGTGCGGGCACCTGATGGCGTCACGGTGCCGTCGCCACCGAGTAACGCACCGCAGGATGTGTCGAGGAATTGGCAACCGCAAGGCGGCTCTGTGATTCGACGTGTGCCGTGCGGCAAGTCGCCGAGTGCAACACTCGTGCCGAAGCGACTAGGCATGGCACCGGGCTCGATTGTGGGTGACTTCAAGTGGAGCAAGGCTAACGCAACGGGCAAGGGCCATTTGTCCTGGGACATCTGGCTTCAAGAGACAACCGATCAGGGCTTCGGTTTTCCGAATTCATCGGTGACGCACGAGATCATGATTCCAATGGGCAATTGGGGCACCTACGGGCGGCATCCGGACGGGCGCTATTCCGGTTGGTACAGTCATGACACCGTCATTGATGGCGTTACCTATCACGTCTACATGGCCGGTGCGGGTTATACATTCGGCGGGCTTGCGGGCAAGTTCACGAACGAAGAGACAGGCAAGCCGCGCACGGGTTGGAAGTTCATCGTGTTCCAGCACGACGGCGATAATCATCCGAAAGGTCCGGACGGCAATATTCACTTGGACTTTCCGAAGTTCTTCGCACATGCGGCGCAGTCCAAGTGGAACGGCGTGCCGATGGTTCGTGGCACTGAGTATTGCACCAACATACAACTCGGCGTCGAGATGGTCTATGGTGCAGGAGATTTGACCATCTACGATTTCAACATCACAGGAAAATGAGCACATGGAATTAGATCAAGTTCAAGAAGAGCCCAACACGCAACGCGTTGCCGTTGGCTGGGATGAAGAAGGCGAACCGACAGAAGGCTTCGTCATTGTCGGCAAGGAC
>Ga0070671_100000484_pt1 | contig 27698 bp, 8 predicted proteins | sample KBSS73metaG_FD_65341 | JGI IMG/M metagenome (GOLD analysis project Ga0070671, IMG submission 65341) | Switchgrass rhizosphere microbial communities from Kellogg Biological Station, Michigan, USA - KBS S7-3 metaG | ecosystem: Host-associated > Plants > Roots > Rhizosphere > Soil ...
CCGCCTCTCCGCCAAACATCAAATGACGAAGGAGCCCGAACACCTGCGGCACAGTGCTGGCAATTTGATTAAACAGCGCTGTCGTTAGAAACAGCGTGTTGATGTTTTCTTTCTTTATTTCATTTGCAAAATCATGAGGCGACAAAACGACGTCTTTCACGACACCGACAAGTCGAGCACCGTTTAATAGCGCACCCCAAATTTCGAATGTCGCGGCGTCGAACGATGCATTGGAAGCTTGTGCAACAACGTCTTCGCTCGTCACCTGCACGTAATCACTATTGATCACCAGTCGGAGAATCGAACGTTGCTCGATGCAGATCCCTTTTGGCAGACCAGTCGAACCCGACGTATACATTACATAAGCCAGATCACCGACGGTTGAATCACAAATTGGATTTGTTGAAGAAGCTTTCGCGATTTCATCAGCATCATCTTCAAAACAAACAACCTTGACTTTCGATTGCGGTAACCGACCCAGGAGGTTACGACTCGTGATCAGAACTGACAGCGCTGAATCGTCCAACATGAACGTAAGGCGTTCACTTGGATAGGATGGATCAAGCGGGACATAGGCACCGCCCGCTTTCAGAATCCCCAACAATCCGACGATCATCTCCGGTGACCGATCAATACAAAGACCTACAAGCGACTCTCGCTTTACACCCAGCGATCTCAGGTGATGCGCTAGTTGATTCGCTCGTGTATTGAGTTCTTCATAAGTCAGTGAGCGGTCGCCATACTTCACAGCAATGGCCGCTGGTGAGTTTGCAACTTGAGCTTCAAACAACCGAGGGATCGACTGCTGAGGATATTCATTCTCAGTCTGGTTCCACTCGACGACTGCCTGATGAACTTCGGCCTCTGTTAATAGCGAGAGGTCAGATAGTTTCCGTTCAGGATCGGCAACGACTTCTTGCAACAGTTTTTCAAAGTGCGTTGCGAGCCGGTCGACTGTAGCAGCATCGATTCTGCGTTCGTCGTGATAAATCCTCGCGCCCATCACTTCGCGCATCGCAACCAGGAAGCACAGCGGAAAACTGACCATCTCTAATTCACCAAGGTCAGTTACTTCAACATTGCCGTCCAGATTCCAAAGAGACTGATCGAGCTTAACTGGGTAGTTTTGATAGCCAAGTAAGTAATCAAATAGCTGAGCGCCACGATTGATATCGCTCCATCCCTGCACTTCTACAAGTGGGCTGTACTCGTATTGCCTAACTTCAGCCTGGTGCTCCTGTAAATTCGATAACCAGGTCCGAACAGTTAACTCGTTGTCGAGCTTCACTCGCACGGGAAGTGTGTTGACGAAAAGACCAACCATCCGTTCGACGCCCTTCAATTCAGGGGGACGCCCTGACGAAGTTGCACCGAAGACCACGTCCGTCTGACCGCTATATCGACTGAGAAGTAACGCGAAAGCTCCCTGGACCAGAGTATTGATGGTTAGTTGATGCTGTCGTGCGAACGCAGAAACCGCGTCGGTGGTCTCTTTAGAAAAAAAGTAGAGACGCCGGCCGTACTCGTCCGCGCCATCTTTATTGGCAGCTTCGGTTGGTTTGGCCGAATCGGTGTTGATTGTGGGATTGCGATCAACGTTCAGCCTCGTGGGAACAGAAAACCCGGCTAATGACTCACGCCAGAATTTTTCCGCGGCGGCAAGGTCCTGAGCTTGGATCCAACCGATGTAGTCGCCGTAAGGACGACTTGTCTCGAGCTGTAACTCCGTGCCTTTTGTGCGGTTCTTATAGAATGCAGTAACTTCGGGAAGCACAACGCCGGTCGACCATCCATCCAGAATCAGGTGATGGAAGCACCAGACAAGTCGATATTTTTGTTCGGCGGTTTGAACGCAGGTGAAGCGCATTACGGGCGCTTGAGCGAAATCAAAGCCTCGTTCGCGATCCGCCGCCAGGAGTTCACTGAGCATAACCTTCTGCTCAGACTCTGACAGCCCACGCCAATCGAGTTGTTCCCAGGGAAGTTCCACCTCGCGATAGACCACTTGATGTGGCTTCTCGATCGCTTCCCAATAGAACCCCGTCCGCAACGCGGGATGTCGCTGCATCACCTGTTGCCACGCCCACTTGAAAGCGGTGAAGTCGATTTCGCCTGAAAGAGTGAGGCTCAATTGCTCAATGTAAACGCCCGACTTCGGCGCATACAAACTATGAAAGAGTAATCCCTGCTGTAACGGGGACAGCTCGTAAATGTCTTCGAGGTTTTCTACTTGCATCAGTTGCTATTTCCGGAGGCCGTCCGGTTAATCCTTGACATGAGTTTGTTGAGGTCTTTCTGACTAAGCTTGGCGGCAATAAAATCAGAGGCTGTTACGCTCCCGACTTCCGGTTCCTGACATTGATTAATAATCGAGCGGAGATTGGTCAGATAGTTCTGTAAGAGACGATCGATTGTCTCTGGTCTATGAATGTTTTCGCTATATCGAAACGTGATATGCAATTGGTTATTCATCACCATTGTGACGACGTCAATAAGATGAGGTCTTAGATTTCCTGGACCAAAACTACCTTTCATGTCGGCCACATCGTTCATTGCCGAACTGAAAAGCGATGAGCTTGAAACCATCTGATCAAATTGACCGAGATAGTTGAAACTAATCTGGGGACGATTACCGGCTTGGAGCTTGACGGCGATTTCCTGATCGGGAATTAGGTAACGCAACAACCCATAGCCCAATCCCTGGTGAAGACTCCGTCGCAATTGTTCCTTGATCGACTTTAAGGCGTCTCGGATACTGACCGTTTCATTCAAACGAAGATGGACCGGAAACATCGTCGTAAACCAACCAACCGTGCGTGATATGTCAGATTCTTTTGAGAACTCTTCTCGGCCATGACCTTCGAGGTTAAGTAACAACGCATTGTCTCCAGTCCAGGACGAGAACGCCTGAACGAGAGCGGTAAGCAAGGCGTCGTTGATCTGCGTGCGATAAGCTTTCGGCACGGCTTGGAGCAAATCGCGAGTTTCTTCCGGAGTTAGTTTTGCCCAGATGTTGGTCGACGATCCTTCTGTGTTAAGTCCATCGAAGTTGTCTACAGGAATTTCCGCAGTTGAACGTTCGGACAATTCGATCCAGTAGTTGGCCTCTTCGCGAATTTTCGAAGATTCCGAAAACTCGACCAGCCGCTCAGACCATCTCTTGAATGATGTAGTCTTGGCTGGGAGAGACGATGTCGCGGAACCTGCCACCAACTCATAAATTCTTTCGAAGTCTTCGAGAATGATGCGCCAGGAAACTCCATCGATAACCAGGTGATGAATAACAAAGAACAACTGATCTGGTTGGCAATCTCCGAGTTGAAAGAGAGCGACGCGCAACAGCGGCGGCTCAGACAAGTTAAAGCTCGCATGCAGTTCGCTTACTGTTTCTTCAATCGCACCTGCTTGTTCGTGTAACGAAAGGTTTGAGAAGTCGAATTTCTTAAAGGCCGATGTTGCCCGTTCGTTTAGATAGCTCATGCTGGAATTAATTTGACGCCATTCGTTTCCAGTAAGCTCAAAACGCATCCGCAAGGCGTCGTGATGTGCCAGCAGTCTTTCAACGCTCCGTTCCAAAAGAATTGGGTCAACGGGTTTCTGAAGTTGGAGTTTCACTGCCTGGTTGAATTGATGAGCATCGGCGAGGTTCAAATCAAAAAACCAACGCTGAATAGGTGTGAGCGGGACTTCGCCAATAATTTCACCTTGTTCAGATTCAAACTCGGCACCATCCTTACCAGCAACAGCGAGTTCAGCAATAGTTTGATTTTGAAATAGCTGTTTGGCGGATACGCGAAACCCAGCCTGCGTCGCGCGCGCGGTGATTTGAATGCTCAAAATTGAGTCGCCGCCAAGATCGAAAAAGTTGTCGTGAACTCCAACTTTGTCAAGCTTTAGTACTTCCTGCCAGATTCCAGCCAACAATATTTCAGCCTGGGTTCGCGGCGCGACTCGAGTGTCATTGTGATTGTCCCGTGCGGTCGAAACAGGTGCAGGCAGTTTTTGTCGATCGACCTTGCCATGCGGAGATAGTGGTAATGCCTCAATCACGACGATTGACTGCGGAACCATATACTGCGGCAACCGCTCAGTCAGATATCGACGAACATCACTGGTCCATGTCGTCTCATCCTTGACATGTACGTCTGGAACCACGTAACCGACGAGTCGTTTTTCACCGGGAACGTCTTCGCGAGCCATCACTGCTGCCTCACGAATGCCGGCGTACGCCGACAACGTTGCTTCAATCTCACCTGTTTCGATTCGATGGCCGCGAATTTTTACCTGCTCGTCTGTTCGGCCCAGGAAGTCGAGTTGGCCGTTCGCAAGATATCTAACCAGGTCGCCCGTTCGATAAAGCCTTCCACCTTCAACCCGTCCAAATGGATCGGGAATGAAACGTTCGGCAGTTAACTCAGGTCGTTTGTGATAGCCACGCGCCAGACTATCGCCACCAATGAAAAGTTCGCCGGAAACACCAATCGGAACCAGTTGGAGATTTTCGTCCAACACGTAGGCTTGAGTGTTGGAGATCGGACGACCGATGGGCGGCGCACTTTGATCGCCGCTCGAGGGTTCGACGTCACATGCCGTTGCGACGACTGTGTTTTCCGTTGGCCCATAATGATTAATTAAACGAAACGGCAAGGTTCGCGACACTCGGTGTAGTCGATCACCTCCGGTCAAAAGCGCGCGCAATTTCAAATTAGCTGGGATCGGCTGGCTTAGCACAACTTCGGCAAGAGGTGTCGGCAGAAACGTGAGTGTGATCTCGTTATCGACAAGCCAACCAAGCAAACGATTGGCGTCGTTACGTGTATCTTCATCGATAAGATAAAGACTAGCGCCCGCAGTCAGGTACGGCCAGATTTCCCAAACTGATGCGTCAAATGCGAGTGATGCGACCTGGGTCGCACGATCAGAGGGCACGACTGAATACGTTGTTTGATGCCAGCAACAAAGATTCATCAAACTGCGATGTTCGACCTCAACACCTTTTGGTTGACCAGTGGAGCCGGAGGTATAGATCACATAAGCAAGGTTCTGTGGCCGCGTCTCATTAACGAAATTGGCGGGATCGAAACCAGCAACTTGAGACCAATCTGAATCAACGCACAGCGTTGGCGCCGATCGTGCCGGAACCTTCTCCAACAATGATTGTTGAGTAAGCACTACCTTGAGTGCAGCGTCTTGAATTACAAATGACAATCGCTCTTGCGGATACTGCGGATCTATCGGAACGTAAGCGCCTCCCGCTTTCAGCACAGCAACAAGCGCAGTAATCATTTCAACTGAACGGTCCATCAAGATTCCAACCAACGTGTCTGGCCCAACACCTTGTTGCCGCAGATAACGGGCTAGTTGGTTCGCACGGGAGTTAAGCTCAAGATAGGTTAACGACTTACCACTAGAAACTACTGCAACGTTTTCTGGAGATTGGTGAACCTGAGCTTCAAAGACACTGTGGACCGTTTGGTTTAGTGGGAAGTCAATTGCTGTGTCGTTCCAATCGACGACAAGCTGCTGGCGCTCATCTGCACTCAGCACAGTCAACTCCGAAAGCTTCTGGTCAGGACTTTCGACAACTCGCTCGAGCACACTTTGGTAGTGCTCAAGCATTCGGTTGATCGTCGACGGGACAAATAAATCAGAGTTGTATTCAAGTACTCCCGAGAGGCTATCCGGTTCGTCTTGCAGAGCCATCACTAAATCGAACTTCGCTGCTCCAGTCTCAGCTAATCGCGGAACAGCTTTCACACCCGCAAGATCCATTTCAGGCAGCGCCGCATTCTGAAGCATGAACACTACCTGGTAGAGAGGTGTGCGACTCAAGTCGCGTTCCGGTTGAAGCTCTTCAACGAGTTTTTCGAAGGGAACATCCTGATGGCTGTCGGTTTCGAGAACCACTTCCCTCACCTGCCGCAGAATTTCACGAAAAGTCGGTTTGCCTGACAGGTCAAAGCGCATCGGCAACGTGTTTACAAAAAAGCCAATCAGCGACTCAGTCTCAATTCGATTTCGTCCGGCGACGGGAGTTCCTACGATCACATCCTTCTGAAGACTGTAGCGATTCAACAAAACCAGAAACGTTGCAAACATCGTCATGAAAAGCGTAGTGCCTTCTTCACGACTTAGCCTGCGCAATTGCCGTTGCAGATCTGTCGATATGGCAAAAGTTTCCAGCGCACCGTGGAATGTTTGAACCGGCGGACGCGGTCGATCGAGTGGTAATTCAATGACCGGCAAATTTCCCGAGAAGCGCTGCCGCCAAAAAGACATCTGTTTTTCAAGAACGTCTCCCTGCATCCAACTGCGCTGCCAGTGCGCAAAGTCGGCGTACTGAACCGGCAAAGGTTGAAGCGACGATTCTCTGCCAGCGGCAAAGTCGTTGTAGAGCACATTCAACTCGTGTAAGAGAACCTCGACAGACCAGGCATCACCGACGACGTGGTGCATCGTGATAACCAATTCATGTTCATGTTCGTTGGCACTGAAAAGCGTGGCGCGAATGAGTGGACCAAGACTCAGATTAAACGGCTGACGAACATCGTCTTGGACCAGCTGGCGGATCTTCTCATCGCGCTCAGCGGGTGTAAGTTGATCGTCGAGTTCAAATATCTGCGGAAGGACGGGTCCGTGCGCAGAAATTATTTGAACCGGATCACCTTCGTTAGCAGAAAACGTTGTGCGTAAAGACTCGTGACGTTCGATTATGTGACTCAAGGTCCGTTGCAGAGCTTTTAGATCCAAAGCACCGTGCAAACGCAAAGCCACCGCCAGGTTGTAGACTGCACTGTTTGCATCAAGTTGATTTAGGAACCAGAGACGTTGCTGGGCAAAGGAAAGCGGTAAGGCTTTGTCGCGAGGTGCAGGCAATAACGGCTCGACCATCGTCGATTCTTCCTGGCGACGAGCCTCTTCAACTTTCTTGGCGAAGCGTTCGATAGTTGGTTCTTCAAAAATAACGCGTAATGCGAGGTTGACGTGAAACGCTGATCGCACGCGAGACATCACCTGCGTTGCCAGCAACGAATGGCCACCGCGTTCGAAGAAGTTGTCGGTTACGCCAACGCGCTCATGCCGAAGCACCTCCTGCCAGATACCAGTTAGAATGCCTTCTACCGGAGTGCGAGGTTCGACGAATTCGTGCAGTTGATCAACTTCAACGTGGTCAATGGCCGCTAACGCACTGCGATCGATCTTGCCATTCGCATTTAGGGGCAGATGATCAAGGTTTACGTAGCGCGTCGGAACCATGTATTCCGGCAGCTTTTGTTTTAAGCGTTGGCGAATCTCAGATCCGTTGATGTCGAACTCACCGCTAGCCACCACGTACGCGACCAAACTTGAGTCGCCACGCTTGTCAGGCCGAACAACTACTACGGCTTCACTTATTTCGGATTGCTCGTGAAGTGCTGCTTCAATTTCACCGAGCTCAACTCGTAGACCTCGAAGTTTCACCTGGTAATCGATGCGGCCGAGGTATTCAATCTCGCCATTCAAAAGATATCGAGCGAGATCTCCCGTCTTGTATAGTCGAGCGGACGAGTCGTCACTAAATGGGTTCTTAATAAACTTCTCTGCGGTTAACTCAGGACTGTTCCAATAGCCGCGCGCCAGGCCCACGCCACCGATATAAAGTTGCCCGGTCACACCAATGGGTACCGGCTGTAGATCTTCGTCGAGAATATAGATTTGAATGTTTGAGATTGGCCGGCCAATCGGAACCGATCGCCGATCACTCTTTCGATCGCAGGCCCACCAGGTCACATCGATTGCTGCCTCAGTTGGCCCATAGAGATTGTGCAACTCTGCAGTTTCGAGTCGACTGAAGAATCGCTCTTGAGCCTCGTAAGGAAGCGCTTCACCACTACAAATGACGCGGTGGAGACTCGAGCATCGTTCGACGTCATCTTCAAGCAAAAACTGCTGCAACATCGAGGGAACGAAATGCAGAGCCGTTATTCTCTCTTGCTCGATCAAATTGACTAGATAATGGCTATCACGGTGACCACCTGGTTCGGCGATCACCAGGCGAGCTCCAACCTGGAGTGGCCAGAAAAATTCCCACACCGATACGTCAAAACTGAACGGTGTTTTTTGCAACACTCGATCAGATTCGGTGAGCGAAAAAGCGTCCTGCATCCACTGGAGTCGATTATTAACAGCGCGGTGCGTATTCATCGCACCTTTTGGTTTGCCGGTTGAACCCGAGGTGTAGATAACGTAAGCGAGATTGTTTGGGTCTACTGAGCTTTCGATTCGATCCTTAGCTTCATTAGAGATGTCATTCCACTGGGAATCCAAACAAATAACTTTTGCTTCGACGCCGTCTAGTTGATTCGTCAGATGTTCTTGAGTAAGCAACACACTCACACGCGCATCCGACAACATGAACTGAATTCGTTCAGCTGGATACTCGGGATCGATTGGAACGTAAGCACCACCTGCTTTTAAAATCCCGTAAAGCGCAATAACCATCTCGAGCGATCGTTCAGCTACCACACCGACCAATACCTCTGGTCCAACTCCGAGCCGACGAAGGAAATTGCCCAGTTGATTTGAGCGCTCATCGAGCTGTTTGTAAGTCAAATGCGACTCGCCAAACACCACCGCTATGGAATCTGGAGTGCGATCAACCTGCGCCTCGAACCGTTCGTGTAGACATTCACTGAGATCGTAGGGCACTGCCGTATTGTTCCAGCCATTCAGGATTTGGTCCTGCTCAGTTGGAGTTAAGAGCGGCAGCTTGGCGATTAACTGATTGGGGTCGGAACAAATACCTGTCAATAGACTCTCGAAATGACGGGCGAGTCGTTGGATAGTAGTTTCATCAAAAAGGTCTGTGCAGTACTCGAAGACGCAGTGTAGTTCGCCGTTCTTTTCGGTAATTTCGAGGGACAGGTCGAATTTTGAAGCCTCGGCCTCGATGAGAAGTTGAGTAGCGGCCAATCCATTCAACTCGAGAGTCTCCGATACTGCGTTGTGCATCGTGATCGAAACTTGGAAGATCGGCGTGCGACTCAAGTCGCGCTCAGGCCGCAACTCCTCAACGAGTCGATCAAACGGAAAATCCTGATGTGCATATGCATCGAGCGTCGTCTTCTTTACGTTTTCGAGTAACTCAACAAACGTTAGTTCCCTCTTAACTTCACTCCGAATTGCGAGTGTGTTTGTGAAGAAGCCAATGAGGTTCTCAACCTCAGTTCGATTCCGGCCAGCAGTCACTAACCCGACCGTGATATCCGATAGTCCCGAATAACGAGCCAGCACTGACTGAAACGCAGCCATCAACGTCATGAATAACGTGACGCCCGTTTGCTCGCTGAGTTTCCGCAATTGAACTACAAGCGACTTCTCGATCGTTGTGAAGAGATGTTTCCCGCGATAACTCTGGATTGCACCGCGCGTACGATCTGTCGGTAGTTCCAGATTCTTTGAATCAACAAGTTGGCTTTTCCAAAACTTGAGCTGTTCGTCGAATGACTCACTGTTCAGGCCATCACGCTGCCACTCCGCATAGTCTGAATACTGAGTAGTAATTTCTGGCAGAGACGAAGGCTCGCCTTTGATGAAGGCGTTGTAGAGAACTGACAGCTCTTGAACCAGCACACCAAGCGACCAACCATCAGCAATGATGTGGTGCAATCTCAAAAGCAAGAGATTTTCGTCGCTGCTGACTCGATAGAGAAGGGTTTTGAAAAGTGGACCACGCTCGAGATCAAATGTTGCCTGCGCTTCTTCACTGGCGAGTTGAACTGCTATTTCTCTGCGTTTGTCTGTTTCGCCCTCGACGTCGATGACATTTAGAGTTACAGGCTTGCCCGCCTCGATGATCTGCACCGGTTCACCTTTGACGTCCGAGAAAACAGTGCGCAGAGATTCATGCCGTCGAACAATCTCAGTTAAAGCTTGTTCTAATGCGGGCACTACCAAGCTGCCATTCAAGCGATAAGCTACGCATAAGTTGTAAGCGGACGTCTTCGGCTGCCACTGTTCGAGAAACCATAAGCGCTGCTGTGCAAACGACAATCGGGCCTTGTCAACATCGGTGCGAGGCGAGATTCCCTGGGACGCAGTTTGCTGCTTCTTCTCCTTTAGCAGGAGGTCAAGAAGCGCGCGTTTTTTAGGGGACAGCCCCTTTATTGCTTCGTCGAAATTGTTCATCGGAAAGTGGTCTTTAAACGACAGGCAGGCGCTTAGCTAATTCTGCGTCGATATCTTCATCAGCTAGTTGTTCGAGGAGCTGGAGCAATTGCAAAGTCTCTTTTTCATCATTGTGGTTACGAGTTTCTTCGACGGCCGTTGCGAGCCCTGCAATAGTGGGCACTTCAAAAACCTTGCGAAGAGTAATCGAGATTTCAAAAGCATCGTGAAGGCGTGAGATCAAACGAGTGCCGAGCAACGAATGTCCGCCGAGCTGAAAGAAATTGTCGTGCAATCCGATTTCTCTGATGCCTAACAACTCCTCCCAAATTCCAGCGATACGTGTCTCAACGTCGGTTGCTGGCGCCACATAAGGTGTAGATAGATCGGGACGAGAATGAGCCGGGCTAGTCTGAGATTTAGCGCTCACTTGTTTCCAATCAGACATGAGCGCATCTTTTTGGCTCATCAGCGCCGTAAAATCCTGGGTGGAGATAGCAACCTGAGGCAGATGCGAAGCTAAAACGCGACGAAATACTTCAACGCCTTCTTCAGCAGAAATTCCGTATTCCTGCATTCGCCTTCTGAGTTCCACAAAGTCTTCTGGCCAGGAGTTGTTGCCTGCCATTCCGGTGTCACGCCACATATTCCAGTTAATAGATACAACGCAACGTTTCGGATGATTTCGTCTACTTTGTGCAAACGAATCCAGGAAAGAATTCGCCGCACAGTAATCAACATGGCTTGAGCCACCGAGCAGTGACACAAGCGATGAACAAACAACAAAGAAATCTAAGTCGTCGTTTGCAAAAAGCGATTCCAGTATCAGGGTTCCATCAACCTTTGGCGCCAAAGTTTCGAGTGCGGATTGTTGAGACTTGAGTTGGATTAGACCTCCACCCGGCAATCCAGCAGCATGAATCACACCATTGATGGTCCCAAACTCAGTTTCGGCAACACGCCGGGCGTGCTCCATGCTTTCGCGATCAGAAACATCAGCACGCAGAACCAAGAACTGCCCGCCGAATCCTTCAAGCTGTTGGAGGTGACGAATTCGTTGCGAAGTCGGATCCGTTTGCTCATGTTGGTCCAACCATTGCTGCCATTCCTCTCGCGCCGGAAACTTCGAACGACCAATCAAAATCAGTTTCGCTCGATACTCCTTCGAGAGAAATGCAGCCAACTCCAAACCAATGCCACCCATACCACCTGTGATCAGATAGACGCCACCTTCTCGAATAACGTCAGCTCCGTTTGGTAAATCATTAAGAGGAACGGGCTGAAAGGTTCGTACCCAACGGTCCCCACTTCTGTAAGCAATGGGAGTGTTATCGGCATCAAGATCAAACTCCGCCAAAAGAGCATCGACGAGCGAACTGCAGGCTGAATTCACGTCAACAAGACTGACGTCAATGCTGCGACACGTAATGTTTTCAAATTCCTGCGGGATTGTTTTGCAGGCGCCAAGCAGTGACGACTTTTCAGGCTGTGCTTCTTCTTGGCCCGCGATTCGATGCATCGAACTGGAAACAATCTCGAGTTGGAATTCGTGTGAGTTGTCGATCTCGCCAATTGCCTGCGCCAAACTAATCAACGAAAGAAATCCTCGTTCCTGAATTAGCCCTTCGTGGTCTAACTCCTTAAGACCTGAGACGCTCCACATGTGCACGATCCGATCAGGCAAACGGTTGCTATCTCTGAGTTCGCTGAACAGTTTGAGGTAATCGTCTTTGTGACCTGGATTCAGCGAGTATCGATCATCGCTCAAGCGCTTGAAGTGGCTTCCAATTTCAATCGCGGTGACGGCCAAATCCATTTGCCGCAATCTGAGAATCAATTTCTCTCCGAGACCGCATCCATCGACGAATATCAAATATCTCGACTGCTGCCTTTCTGCCTTCTTACGCGGAACTGGTGATTGTTTCCAAGAGGGAACATAGAACCAGTCGCCCATTTTCGGCTTTCGATGAAGAGATGTCGCAGCTCGCTGTTCACTGTTCGTCTTAACTCGAGGATCGATCCAGAACCGTTTTCGTTCAAAAGGATAAGTTGGAAGCTGCACACGCCTTCGCCGTTCATCCGCATAGTAGCGTTCCCAATCCACACTCGTTCCATTGAGCCACAGTTGAGCAAGAGTGCTGAGTAAAACAAGGTCGTCGGGCCGATCGTCCTTCGGGTGTCTCATTGATGACAACACGACGCGTGATTCAGCTTTAGTTGGATGTTGGCGGACTAGAGTAGACAAGGTTTGGCCTGGGCCAACCTCAAGGAAGACACGATCCGATTCAGTCAACAATTCAGCTACGTTATCCGAGAAGCGCACCGCGTTTCGTAGATGTGCGGCCCAGTAATTTGAATCAGTTGCCTCCTGGGGAGTGATCCACTTGCCGGTTAGGTTCGACAGGTATGGAATTCGGGGAGCCGATAAATCAAAACTGCGTACTTCCCTGGCGAATTGCTCAAGGATCGGTTCCATCATTGCAGAATGAAATGCGTGCGACGTATGTAACCGGTTACACGAAATTCCGCCTGAAACTAATTGCTTTTCCAGTTTATCGATTGCTTCAGATGAACCCGAGAGAACGCATAGCGACGGGCTATTAATAGCAGCCACCGAAACGTCCTCGTCCAAATAAGAAACAACATCTCGTTCGGGTAGTGAGACGGCAAGCATCGATCCTTCTGGCAGCGATTGCATAAGTCGACCGCGAGTCGCTACGAGCTTTAGCGCATCTTCAAGATTGATGACACCGGATAAAGTGGCAGCTACGTATTCACCAATGCTATGGCCGACCATCGCTTGCGGCTCTATTCCCCACGACATCAAAAGGCGAGCTAACGCGTATTCGATAACAAACAACGCTGGCTGCGCGAAAGCAGTTTGCTTGAGCTGACTTTCTGAATTTGAATCGTTTGAAGCAGTGAAAATTAACTCGCGCGAGTCACACTTCAGGGTTTCGATTAGCAACTCCGAGCACTTATCCACTTCGGTGCGGAAAAAAGCTTCTCTCTCGTATAGACCACGTCCCATCTGGAAATGCTGCGAGCCCTGACCTGGAAACATGAAGACGATATTTCGAGATTGTGGTTCTGCGGTGGAGGTCGATACTCGTGATGAGTTTTTCGTCTGCAGCTGATCAAGCGCGTCTTTTGCATCACGACACAGAATGGTGCGGCGTTGATTAAATGAAGTGCGACCCACGTTCAACGTGTAAGCAACGTCCGCCAGGTTAAATTTCGGATCGCTATTCGTTTTCAAAAATTCCACGAGGTTTAGCGTTGCCTGTTCGAGAGCTGACTTGGTCTTCGCAGATAAAGTTAACAGTTGCCAGGATCTGGATTCGCTACTTCGCTGCTGGGCAGGAGCCTCTTCGAGAATCACGTGAGCATTTGTCCCACCGATACCAAAAGAACTCACTCCGGCACGCAACGGAGTTGCATCCGAATTCCAATCAGTCAGTTTCGTATTGACGTAAAAAGGGCTGTGCTCAAAGTCGATCCTGGGATTTGGTTCGTTGAAGTTTAGACTCGGCACAAGCTTTCGGTTACGAATGGACATGGCGGCTTTTAGTAAGCCGGCAATTCCCGCGGCCGCATCGCAATGACCAAGATTTGTTTTTATGGAGCCAATGGCGCAAAACGATTTGTCCTGCGTGCTTACACGAAATGCCTGAGTGAGCGCCGCGATTTCAATTGGATCACCAAGCAAAGTCCCCGTACCGTGCGCTTCAATATACGAGATCGTTCTCGCGTCAACTCCAGCCAGAACGTGAGCGGAACTGATCACACTTGCCTGGCCATCGACGCTGGGCGCCGTGTATCCAACTTTCAACGAACCGTCGTTATTGATTGCTGATCCTTTAATGACAGCATGAATAACATCACCGTCTTCAACAGCTTCATAGAGTCGCTTAAGGACAACTATGCCAACACCATTGCCGCCCACCGTTCCTGCCGCATTTGCGTCGAAGGTTCGGCAATGTCCGTCGGGCGAAAGAATTCCTTCGTCCTGGTAGTGATATCCCGCATGCAATGGAAATCTCACCGAGACACCGCCAGCCAGCGCGATGTCGCATTCGCCGTTTAGTAGGCTCTGACAAGCGAGGTGAACCGCCACCAGCGACGTCGAACATGCTGTCTGCACATTGATGCTCGGCCCTTTTAAGTTCAGCTTGTAGGAAACTCTGGTGGGAACAAAATCTTTATCATTGCCTAATAGCAACTGATACTTGCCAACTGCTGCTGATACTTCTGAATCGAGCGACAGATGATGTGTCAGGTAACTGCCGATCGTGGAGCCCGCATAGACACCAATCAGTCCTTTGTAAGTTTCGGGATCGTACCCTGCATTTTCCAGAGCCTCGTGACTGCACTCGAGATAGATCCGGTGCTGGGGATCCATAATCTCCGCTTCACGTGGACTGTAATTAAAGAAAGCAGCATCAAAAAGATCGGCGCCTTCAAAACGTGTTCCGGCTTTGACGTAGTTTTCGTCATTAAATACTTTCGGATCGACTCCGGCTTCGATCAATTCGTCGACGGTGAATGTGGTTACCGATTCAACCCCGTCACACAAGTTGGACCATAGTTCAGCTAGGTTCCGCGCACCCGGGAATCGTCCAGCCATTCCAATGATGGCAACGCCTTCCAGCTGACTATCTTCCAACACGTTCTTCTTTCTTGCGGCGATCTTTAAGCGATTGCGAGCGACGCTGCAAAACGTCTTTTTGTTTCATTGCCCTATCGCGCACGAGTTCAGCTGCACCATTCCCCTGGTGCTTCGCGCTCAGATGCTTCGCCAGTTTCTCAACCGTAGGAAATTGAAAAAGATCGACTATTTTTAGTTCTCGGCCCAACGTTGCGGCGAGCTTGGTATGCACTCTGGTGACATGAAGCGAGTGACCGCCGAGCTCAAAGAAGTTGTCAAAGCGTCCAACAGCTTCGAGTTGAAGTACTTCGGCCCAGACTGCTGCGATTTGTCTTTCAACCTCGCTTTGTGGTGCGGCATAACCTTCTTCCAAATCTGGTCTCGACTCTGCAGGCGCTGGTAATTTTTCGCGCGCTACTTTCCCATTAGGCGTCAACGGCAACGACTCGAGAAACACGAACGCCGCCGGCACCATGTATTCCGGTAATTGATCCTTGAGGAAACGTCGCAAATCACCAGCATTAATTTTTGTTCCAGCCGATGTCGCTATGTAGGCCACCAGTCGCTTGTCGCCAGGCGAATCTTCTCGCATCATCACGAGGCTCTCGCTGACTGCGTCATGTTCGCGCAAAGCTGATTCGATTTCACCCAATTCAATCCGAAACCCGCGCAGCTTTACTTGATGATCCCGCCGGCCGAGAAACTCGATAGCGCCATCCGCGCGTTGCCGCACAAGATCGCCTGTCCGATACAGTTTCTCACCGTCGCCGAACACATCCGGAACAAAACGTTCTGCCGTGAGTTCAGGTCTTTCAAGATAGCCGCGCGCGACTCCGTCCCCGCCGATGTAGAGCTCACCGGCAACACCGATCGGAACGAGGTGTTGTCGTTCATCAAGGACGTACGCTTGCGTATTAGCTAACGGCTTACCAATCGGCACTGTCGATGATCCATTCGAAACACTTTCAACTAAGAACCAGGTTGCGAACGTAGTTGTCTCCGTTGGACCATACACGTGCAGCAGGCGTTCTGGCTTTCCGTTTTCCAATACCCGTCGCACGAGTCGTGGATCGACCGCTTCACCACCAAACAAGAGATTCCGTAGAGGCCGGAATGCAGTCGGAACTTCGCGCGCGATCTGGTTGAAGAGCGCTGTTGTTAAGAACAGAGTATTGATGTTCTTTTGAAGAATTTCGTCGCCAAGATCGTGCGGTGAAAGCAACGCTTCCCTGCTCACGATTACAAGACTTGCTCCAGTCAACAATGCTCCCCATATCTCAAACGTCGCTGCGTCAAAGGAAACATTGGAAGCCTGGGCCACACGATCCTTAGGAGTTAACTCGACGTAGTCAGTGTTTAGGACGAGCCTGCTGATCGAGCGATGTTCAATACATATTCCCTTTGGCTGTCCGGTCGAGCCGGACGTATACATCACGTAGGCAAGACTTCTTCCACTGGCATTTGAGTCTAGGTTGTCTTGGCTCTCCTCTTTGATTTGTTTGGAGTCGCGGTCGAGACACACGGTTTTGGCCGGGACTTCTGGAAGGACGTCGAGCAATCTCTCCTCAGTAATTATGACGTTTGCCGCAGAGTCCTCAATCATGAAACGCAAGCGTTCCGCCGGATACTCAGGATCAATCGGAACATAGGCAGCGCCTGCTTTGAGAATGCCAAGCATACAGACGATCAGATCTGTCGACCGGCCAAGCATGACGCCAACCAGCGAGTCCGGCTTTGATCCAACGCCGAGCTTTTGCAAATAGTGAGCGAGCTGATTCGCAGACCGGTTCAATTCTTCGAAACTTGTTTTCTGTTCGCCACTCTCGATTGCAAATGCGTCGGGTGTAAGACTCGCCTGGTTCTCGAATAATTGGTTGATCGGAGTATTGCTCGGATAAGCAGATGAAGTTGCATTCCAAACGTTGAGCTGTAGCTCTCGCTCAGCGTCGGTGAGCAAAGGAAGATTTTCCAGGTGCGTTTCCGGATTTGCACAAACCGCTTCAAGCAAAAGCGTGAAGTGGTCGCGCATTCTCTGGATCGTGCCAGCATTAAAAAGGTCCGTGTTGTAGAGGAACCCGCCAGCAATTTCCCGATCCCGTTCCCACAAATGGAGCTCGATATCGAATCGAGTCGATTGCGTCAGTGCCAGGGATTCGAAAATGTTTACGAAACTTTTCTCGTGTGACGGACGGAGCTTCGAGGAAGTCAGGTCCAACTCTTCCATCGGCGCATTCTGCAGAGCGATGGTGTATTGAAATAGCGGATTACTATTTGACGCTCTATCCGGTTGTAACTCATCTACCAAGCGGTCGAAAGGTATGTCTTGGTGGGCGTAAGCTCCGAGCGTTACGTCCTTAACTCGCTGAAGCAAGTGACGAAAAGAAAGATCACCCGACACCTCTGTGCGTAAGGTGAGGCTATTAGCAAAGAATCCAATAAGACCCTCAATCTCTTCGTGATTTCGGTTGGCGATTGGCGATCCGACCACGATGTCGTGGTGATTCGTGTAACGGAACAACAGTGTCTGGAATCCAGCCAGGAGAGTCATGAAGAGTGTCATACCTTCACGCTCACTCAACGCTTTCAATTTTTCTGTGAGTGTTGCTGACAACACCCAAGGTTCATGACTTCCGGAAAAACTTTGCGTTGAAGGTCTGGGCCGATCAGTTATCAGTGGTAAGGTCGAAAAGCCATCGAGCCTTTGCTTCCAGTAGGTCAGCTGATTCTCATATTCCTCACTACCGATCCAGTTTCGCTGCCAGACTGCGAAGTCGGCATACTGAACAGGTAGATCTGGCAACAAAGCCCCCAGTCCTTTCCTATTGGCTTCGTAGAGAGCGACTAGCTCTCGAATCAAAACGCCCACCGACCAACCGTCAGAAATGATGTGATGTATCGTAAAGAGTAATAAGTGCTCCTCTTCAGCGACACTAAGTAGTTGCCACTTAACTAGTGGTCCATTACTCAAATCAAAAGGCTGCCGCGCTTCTATCGCTGCACGGCGAGATATTTCATCTTGTTTCTTTTGTTCGGGCAGCGAGGTCAGATCTACAACCGCTAAGGGTAACGAGAACGTTTGTGCGACTACCTGCCGGGGTTCGCCCTCTACAGTTGTAAACGTGGTTCGTAGACTCTCGTGTCGCCCAACAATCTGATTCAAACTTTGTTCGAGAACCGGCACCTCAAGTGGCCCATTCAATCGAAAACTTAAAGGAATATTGTAAAAGGGGCTATGAGGCGCGAGTTGATTGAGGAACCACAGACGTTGCTGCGCGAAAGACGTCGGCAAGACAAAAACGTCGTGCTCGACGCTATTCAGTTCGGCCTCGCCTGGCGGAACTACAGTCCCTTGATTGATTGGTGCTCCGATAGTGCTCATCGTCAATTGACTCGTCGCTTGAGTTGCGATTCCTGGGGTCCGCCACGTCTTTCGCGGTATGCATCACGGGAAACTGGCGTGATCTGGGAGACCTTGCGACCAGCTGTGGAATTACGTGATTCGTCGACCGTTTTAGAAAGCTGGGCGACGGTCGACATTTCGAAAAAAGATCTCATTGGTACGTCGATTTGAAAGGCTTTTCGCAGTCGAGAAATGACTTTCGTTGCGAGTAGCGACTGCCCACCGATTTGAAAAAAGTTGTCGTGAATGCTGACCTGCGGAAGGCGCAAGACCTCTTGCCAGATATTTGCAATCTCGCGCTCAACCTCAGTGCGTGGCAAGACGACTTCTCGAATACTCTTCTGGTTTGCGCGTTGAAGTTCTCCCAGTCGGTCGCGATCGACTTCGCCACTTTCCATCAACGCAAGCTCGCTAACTTGATTCAGTCTGCACTCAACGTCATGCCCAAACACGTCACGCATCAAAAGCTCATTCAAGGCTGACGCTCCAGCATCTTTACGAACTTGGAAATACGCGCTGAGACTCTGACGAGCGCGCGCTTTCTGATTGATATGACGCTGGCCATGTCTGCTGCTCGCATCGACGCCGATCACAATTTGAGGTTCGGTGCGACGCAAACCCGCAATCAAAGAATTCAAAGCGTGTTCTTTACTCATGATGAAGAATCCCGTATTGCGCGCGCTCTCTCGAGCAAACTGAGGATTCCCCTCGCTCATACCGGTTTCATCCCACATGGTCCAATTGAAACAATAAGATCGAGCGTGAGTTGTGTTGCGTAAATGAAAAACGTAGTTGTCGAGAAAACTATTGGCTGCTGAATAAGCGCTAAATGTCGCACCGCCAAAGATACTGTTCACTGAAGAAAAAAGAACAAAGAGGGCGTCAGGTCGATCTTTAATGAGCTGATGAAGACTCCAGCTGCCATAAACTTTCGGTCGAAACATCCATTCAAAGGTTTGTCGAGTCTCACTCACCACCCAGTGTTCGTCCATTACATTCCAGTGATGCTCAAGATTTCCCTCGCCGGCGAGATGGAAAACACCAGCGAGTTGTTGATCCCAAATCTTCTCAGCGTCATGAATCGCCTGTCTCAAAGCTTCAAGATCGCAAACGTCGACTGCCCTATAGACAACTGAACCATCCGTCGCTTCAGCTACCGCTTCAATCGCTCTCAAATTTTTAATTCGGCGAGACAGAATGCCTGGCGTAGCATTTTGTTTGTTCCAATCGGCACGAGGTGGTAATTCAGTTTTGCCGATCACAATCAATTTCGCGGAGTACTTTTTGAGAAGAAACTGAGCGAGCTCGGTGCCAACGCCACCTAATCCGCCACTGATCAAATAAACGCCACCATCTTTGATCGGGACGTCCTGTGTTTTTTGATCAGCGATATCCATCTTCGTAAGCGCGGCTGTAAATCGCTTACTGTTTCGATAAGCGACTTCCGTGCGAGTTTTTACTACTGCCAATTCACGCCACACGCATGCGGCATTCACCTCGTTGTTCTCGTTTTGTAAATCGATGTGTCGAGGTTCGAGCCAGGAAAGCTCGAGTGGCAAAGTTTTGAGTAAGCCGAATACGGTAGATTTCTCAGGGACGATCGCGTCGCCGGCGGTAACCGGCTGGGAATAATTGGCGACGACAGTGAGCCGTACTTTCTTTTCCGAATCATGGTCAACGGCGAGCGCCTGAACCAGGTTAATCAATGAGTAGACGCCCAGCGTTTGCGCTTCGTCGATCTCACTTAAGCCAACTGGTTGATTGCTAAATTCTGTGTATTGCCACAAGTGCAAAACCTGATCGACTGTGAACTTGTCTGTTTCGAGAGCCTTGATTAAGCGACGGTAATGTTCAGCATCTACCGGATTGATTTCGTAATGACTGGAGTCATTTTTGTTGAATTCGGCGCCTTGTTCGACCAGGACAAATGCAGCACCTGATTTATGCAGCTCGTGAACAAGCAGTTTTCCAAGGCCTTTGTTATCACTGAAAACCAAATAACGACCGCGCCCCGATTCCGCAGAGGTGATTGGTGCATCACGACGTGTCCAGGTCTTGCGATAAAACCAATCGGGAAGCGTGCGAGCATTCTGAGTTTCGACATCGACCTGCTTGAGGTGTTGTTTGAAATCGCCAGCCTCAAAACGATCTCGCAAATGTTGCCGTTGAATTTTTCCTATCGCAGTCTTCGGAATTAACTCCTTTTCAACTGGGATGACGTAATCGGGGTTTACGCCGATTTGATTAAATACGTGGGTCTTAATGTCGGCAATCACATGGTATTGATGCGTCGTTTCAATCGGACTAAAGAAAATCGCAAGCCTGTCAGTGTCGACGCCATGGTCTCGTACCGCAGTTGCCGCGGTGAAAGAAACATTGACACCCTTCACCTCTTCAACGACGGCTTCAATTTCGTGACTATAGAAGTTTGCGCCATTAATAATGATCACGTCCTTCGTGCGTCCAGTGATCGTCAAACAACCGTCACGCAGAAATCCTAAATCTCCAGTATTGAACCAACCATCCGAAGAAAACGCCTCGCGATTGAGCTGTTCATTGTTGTAATAGCCTCGTGTGATCGTGCTTCCCTGGACTTGCAGGCGCCCAATTTTTTCTACATTTAGGAGTTGGTCCTGGTTGTCGACTATGCGCAAAGAGACACCTGGAATTGGCTCGCCAACTTCGACAAACGACATATCGTTCGAGGTTGTGTCGGGTTCAAACTTGTGCGAGGACGTGATGCCTGACGAGGTTTCTGACATACCCCAGGCAGGATGTATCGCAGTCGCCGGAAGTCCATGAGGAGCCAGTAACTCCAAAAACCTGCGACTGGTTTTGGCAACAATCGCCTCACCACCATTGAGAATGAAATTTAAGCAGGAGAGATCCCACTTTCTGTTATTGATCTCTTCTTCCTGTTCATTCACCAAGCCAAAAGCGAAGTTAGGTGCCCACGTAACCGTCACGCGATGCTTGTCGATCACATCAAGCCACTGCAACGGTTCTTGAAGAATCATTTCCGTTGGCGCCAGCAATTGTTTGGCTTTGAGATACACGGCGAGCGTGTGAAACATGACGATGCCGCCGACGTGGTCGAGTGGAAACCAATTGAAGGAAACGTCGTTCGCGGTCAGTTGATCTAATTGGGCCACACCAGCCGATCGGCTAAGAATATTCCTATTCGACAGCATGACACCTTTAGGTAATCCAGTGCTCCCGGAGGTGAGAAGGATCAAAGCGACATCGTCCGGGTCACCTTGATGCCACTCGTGATCGCGCTCTGCCGACATTAACTCTTCAATCGCGGCTGCGTTCAATTTTTCTGACTGCCAAAGATCAGGCAAAGCGGCGATGGCATTTTTGAGAGACTCGGTTGTCAGGATGATCGGATGATCGAGCATCTCCCACGTGTGAAAAAGCTTCGTGACGGTTGCGTTCAACTCTTTGTATGACGGAGCAATCGAAATTGGAACTGAAACGAAACCGCCTAACGCGCACGCCCAGAAGGCCGGCACGAAGTCTCTGTTGCGTTGAAGCTGAAAAATTACTTTGTCGCCAGGTTTAAGACCGAGTTTACGCAAAGACCCGAGAATTCGTTCCGCATCCTCAAGCAATCCTTCATAACTCTGAGTTGTTTCAACGCCCTCGGAGTCGATATACACGATTCCGTGCGAGGGAATGTAATCTGCAGCAGCCTTCAAAGCAGCGGCGAGTGTTGCTGGTGGTTCCGCTATGAGTGATGGTCCAACACTTATCGCGGGCTTTTCGTTTACCGTTCGAGTTTCTGCAACTGCAACCGTCGCTTGAATGTTGGAAGGATTTTCATCCGGCAAGTTTGCGTCTTCGTCACCAAGCAAATCAGAAAGGTGGACGGCGCGATTTGTTGGCTTCCAATCCTCGATTACCAGGGTGGCACGTTCGATCTGAGGAAGGGCGTTAAGATTGCTCTCCCAGGTTCGCACGAACTCCTCATCTATGACGGCATAAGACGCGAGGGTCTGTTCATCAATCTGTCCTTCGTCATTGAATGGCAGTGCAGTTAGCGGGACATAGGCATGTGGTAAAAGCTGCGCAGGAAGTTTTGTCTCTAAATATGATTGCCAACGATCAGCGACGAACCCATTCCTGGTAACAACATAAGCCACTATCTTGCTACTGCTGCCGGGTACTTCACGTAAACGGACTGCGCACTCGTCGACAGAGTCTTCGCCCAACAACACATTCTCAATAGCGCTTACTTTAATTTGCATTTGTGCCATCCGTGCCCTCCTGGAACCCAACAACCCTTGCCCTATTAATACCCAATTACAAATAAAGGATTCAGTGATCTAAATGTGGGCCAACTTACCCCAACGCATTTTGAACCCGAGCTCGTTCAACGATGACGTGTAGATTCCCGTACGCTGAACTTCAAACTTCGAATCATAGTTAAGGCTGCGATTTACGGCGTATCCACGCGTAAAACCGAGTCGGCGGCAAATTTCGATGATCTCTTTCCGGTACTCCGCATTTGGATATGCAATCGTTTGACAATCCGCACCGGTCAAACCCTCAATCCAATCCTTATTGCACTTGATCTGGCGTTCAACTTCTAAATCGTCACATCTCATCAAACTGGGGTGGTCGACCGTGTGCGCTCCGATTGTGAATAGTGGATCCGCTGCCAGCTCTTGAATTTGTTCCTCGGTCATTCCCGCACAGCTGTCATTCAAATCGTCAGTGCTGGCAAAATCCTCGAGACGAGGCAGATGTTGATCGATGATGTCGTACATACCAGTAGGATGTGGCGCCACTTCCATCAAATGTGTCTCGAGACTTTTTATTGTGTGAGTGATTCGTTCTGGTGACATATCCATGTGCTCGCCTTCGTAGACAAATCCATTTCCGCGAAACGACTTCCGCAACATGTTCAGATAACTAAACCAGAGATACTTGCCTGGAGTAGCGTGGCGAGTACAAACAAAGAAAACTGCGGGCACGTTATGACGTTTGAGAATCGGAGCAACAACTTCAGCATTATTTCGGAAGCCGTCGTCAAAAGTCAGCAGCACACGAATGCGCTCGCTCCCTCCGCGTCGCTCATCTAGCGCAGTTGGTCCAACAATCTCAAAATGTTTTTTTAGAAACAAAACATGTCGTTCAAATACATCCGCGGTGACGGGCGAACCGGATCGCGGTACCCCGTGATACATCAGCACCACTGGCAGTCTTGAACCAAGGCCTCTTTTGAAAGGCAGGTGCCAGCCGACAGTGGCCGTGATTGTTCGAATTTGTTGTTTCAAGCTTTACGCGCCTGTCGAAACAGTCATTAGAGGAGAAACCATTTCTGGGATCGGATTCGGATATTCGGCAACGAGTTGGGCGAGAAGCCGGCGAATATCGTCTTCTCGATCTTCACCTCGCGAATAGATTTCCAACCATTCCATCGCTTCCTCAACCTTATCCGCTGCGAATGAATCGATGTTTCCGATGAAGATTTTTGGATGTCTCGTCTTCATCATGTTTTCGCCAGTGACTTCCAATTCTTCAAAAAGCTTTTCACCCGGCCGAATTCCGGTGAACGCGATCTTGATGTCTTCGTCTGGTTTGAGACCGGAAAGAATGATGGTCTGTCGTGCGATATCTAAGATACGAACCGGTTCGCCCATATCCAGTACGAAAATTTCACCACCACGTGCCATCGCACCTGCCTGCAAAACCAGTTGCGACGCCTCAGGAATGGTCATGAAATACCGGGTCATGTCAGGGTGCGTCACGGTGATTGGACCACCCCGACGAATCTGTTCGCGAAAGATTGGTATCACTGAACCCGAAGAACCAATCACATTTCCGAAGCGGACGGCTACGTAACGTGTGCGATGCTTTTGATTGAGATTTTGAATTACGAGCTCAGCTACTCGCTTGCACGAACCCATCACAGAATTCGGTCGAACTGCTTTATCGGTAGAAATCAGAACAAAAGCTTCCGCTCCAAACCGTCCGGCCAAATCAGCAACCATTCGGGTTCCAAGAATGTTGTTCTTGACTGCCTCCACACAATTCATTTCCATCATGGGAACGTGCTTGTGCGCGGCAGCATGAATTACAACCTGCGGACGATACTTATTAAATATGTTCGTCATCCTGGTCTCGTCACCGATGTCAGCAACAAGCGGAATGAGGTGTATGTCAGGAACGATTGCTTGGAGTTCGTGATGAATGTTGAAGAGGGCAAATTCGGCGCGCTCAACCAATAGCAAACTGGCTGGGCGGAACCGAACGACTTGCCGGCATAATTCAGAACCTATCGAGCCTCCGGCCCCAGTCACAATCACTGACCTGCCTTCAAGGAACCGGCCCATGTCGTCTTCGTTTAGATCCACCGGTTCGCGTCCCAGCAAGTCTTCAACTTGCACGTCGCGAATACGACTGATCTGCACTCTTTCTTGAAGAATTTCGTAGAGACCAGGAATGATTCGGGCTTTGATCGGAATCTTTTCGCAGGTACTCAGTATTTGTTGAAACTGTTCGCGCGTTGCTTGGGCGATCGAAATGATTACGTGGTCAATTTTCAGATCTTTTACCAGCCGAGGAAGGTCCGCTACTGTCCCGACCACTTTGATTCGATGAATCGTTGAACCCTGCTTCTCAGGATCGTCATCAACAAAACCACGCACGATTAAATTCATGTTGCCGCGGTTGATGATCTCCTTGGCTGTCATGACACCAGCTCGACCCGCGCCGATCAGAAGCACTGGCTTTTTATGAGAAGAGGCGAGTCGCTTTCCATTGTTTCGTTTGAAACGCCGTTCATATGAAGCTCGTCTCAAAACTCGAATACTCAGGACGAAGCCAAAACCCAGTAGCGTAGTCATCACCATTACCGAGTAAGGGACACGCCATTTGATCTGCTCGTCAGGCAGAAGCCCGCGGAGGAGCACTAACGGCACAACGGATCCAACGGCCGCGATCGCGAAAGCCTTGAGTTCAATGATGCCGATGTAGCGCCAAATGATCGCATAGACGCCTGTCAGAATCAGGGCCGCGATCTGAATGGCCAATACGTAGACCAGCTGCACGCGCATGCCCGCCATTTTGTTAGCGGGAATAATGAAGTCGAACCGCAAGAGATATGAAAGGACAAAAGCCGTCGCGAGAACGACAGCGTCGCACAACAGAAAAAGACATTTGGCGCGTATCCAAAAAAAGACTCGAGGAGTACGACTGCCCAGTTTGGTGAGTGTGTTCATTTTTCTTGCCTCGAACGGAATATGATCACGAGCGGAGCTTTAAGATTTTGGCTCGCTAATGTTTTCCGCAATCGGTCCCTAAAAATGAAAAGCGGCCCGCACGGCCGCCGATTTAGTTCACAGGAAGTGAACTGGTTTGTAAGTATTGCGTTAATCAAATTGCTGGTTCCACGTCGTAATGCAGAGCGTCGTAGGAGCCATCTGCGAAGTGCAAACGTCTACTTCCGGGTTCGACTGGCTGTTGTGAAGTACTAACTTTGCCTTGCCAAATCCGAATCACAGTGTCGCCGTTCACACAGAAAGCACCTGGGTAAGGCTTTGTGGTCGCGCGCACAAGTCGCTCGACTTCCGACACAGACATCGTGGATCGAATTTCTCCATCAGCCGGTTTTCGGCCTTCCCAAACTGATGCATGCTGCTCTTCTTGTGGAATGGCTTGAACTCGACCTGCTTCCAGTTCTGGCCACACCCGACGGATCAATGTTCGATGTGCGTCTGCGACACGTTGATATAGCGTGGTCGCAGTTTCGTTGGCCGCCAATGGTAAACGTTCCTGCGCGATGATTGGACCAGTATCGACTCCCTCGTCTAACTGAAACAAAGTCACACCAGTCTCTTTCAAGCTTCTAAGGATGGCCCAAGGGATCGCAGCCTGACCTCGACCAACGGGAAGCAGCGTCGGATGCATTCCCAACACGCCTTGTTTAGGCGCCGATAGAACTTCTGATTTAGCAATCTGCGACCATCCAATAATAAAAAGCCAATCTAATTGATGTTGTTTGATCGCATCGATCGCGTCGGCGTCATTGACGTTCTTTACTTTCACAACGTTGATCTTTTGTTGACGGCAAAAGTCGTCCACGTAGATTCGGCCAGACTTTGTTCTTGCAAGCTCGTCTTTCAGCGTAATTGCCACGTCGAGTTTGCCACCGACGTCATAGATCTCCTCCATGCAGGAGAGACCGAGTTGCACACAAGTAACGAATCCGAACTTCACGGTTTTAATAAACAGGCGGACGTTTCGAGAGGTAACGGAATGTGCGAAAGATAATTGTCATATCCGAAAAGAATGAAAGTGAGGCCGCGTAAATTCCGTCCCACTTGGCTTTTTCTTTTTCGGGCATGCCATCGTATGCATTGACTTGGGCTAGTCCAGTCAAGCCGGGTTTACAAGCAAGCGCACCATTAGATTGTCGGATCTGACAAAGTTCTTCTTGTGAAGGTAATGGTGGACGCGGACCTACCACACTCATTTGACCGCGCAAAATATTTATTAACTGCGGCAGCTCGTCCAGATTGGTGCGACGGATGACTTTACCGACGCGCGTTATCTTCATTTGACCAGCGAGAGCTGAAGGCATATCGCGCGTTGACACCGGCATGCTTCGAAACTTCAGCACCTCAAAAAGTTCGGCGTCGCGTCCCACCCGTCTTTGTCGAAAAAGAACCGGCCAACCGTCCTCGAGAGCGATAGCGATCGCAACAAGCAACATCACCGGCGAAAGGACGATCAGCGCGCTGCCACTCAAGACAATGTCGACTATTCGTTTTAAAAATCGGCGATACACGATCATCTAGAGAGTTCTTCTGTTTGGAGACGTCGAAAGCCGGTTTGAAACGCTTCGGCATAACGCATTCCCGCCTGCCCGCCGCGATAGGCTGCGAGTCCTCGAACCACTTCGGGACTGCGCGGGTGTGGAAACGGTCGCGCAACACCGCGATAACAATTGAGCGCATCCAACTTCTGTTCGACGCCTTCATCGTTTATCTCGAAAAAGGTATCGGCTTGAAAAGCTGCGCCACCTGATGGAAAAGCCCAATCAGTTGATGACAACACTTCCATAAAATACAGCGCGCGCAACGCGACAAAATTAGGTTGACGCTGAAACAATCGCACGGCTGCCTGACAAGCTAATGAAGTCTGCACATGATCGTTATTCAGGTCAGCAGGGTGATGAGTGAAGACCACGTCAGCTGAAGTCTCTCGCATCGCGTTCTCAATGAACTGCACAAGCTCCAAGTGAGCTACTGTGTTGAAAAGAATATTCGGGAAGTCGCCGGTTATTGGCTCGGCGAATCCGAGTCGTTGTTGAGCACGCAAACTATCTTGCAGTAACTCGTCATCAGCAGGTCGATTCTGTCGCGCCATTGCACGCCCCGATAAAAAGCAGGCACGGACTGGGATCTTTTGTTTTGCGAGCGCAGCACACGTTGCCCCACAACCAAGCACCTCATCATCCGGGTGAGCAACTACGATTAAAACGGAAGTCATGTT
>Ga0070671_100000487_pt1 | contig 27666 bp, 18 predicted proteins | sample KBSS73metaG_FD_65341 | JGI IMG/M metagenome (GOLD analysis project Ga0070671, IMG submission 65341) | Switchgrass rhizosphere microbial communities from Kellogg Biological Station, Michigan, USA - KBS S7-3 metaG | ecosystem: Host-associated > Plants > Roots > Rhizosphere > Soil ...
CGTGTCCTTCTTCGGAAACGCGTCGAGCTTCGCGGGGCGAAAAACGGCGAGCCGCGGCGAGCCCGCAACGGGCTCCATCACGGTGTCATACTGGCCGGCGATCGCGAGCGGCGCGCCCTCGAGCGGCAGCTGCCGCCCGATCATCTCGCGTGTGACGCCAGGTGGTTGAGCACAGACGGCGCTAGCGAAAAGAATGCCCGCGCCCAATGCGGCGAGTGTACGAGTCATGGCGAATTCCCCCTGTGTGCCACGGTCGGTTCCGCGACACTAAGCGCTCGAACCCGCAAAGACTAGCGGGCGCGCGTGAAGAATTCTTCCGTTTCGACCGACTCGAGGTCAGCGCGCCCAGTGGCCTTCCTCGAAGTGCCAGCGGCTGCTCCGCTCCTCCCAGCGGTCTGGTACCCAATGCCAACCACGACGCTCGGGCAGCCAGCGGCCTTCAATCCAGACGTGTTCGCGGCCGTTCCAGCGCCAGTAGCCTGGAGCCCAGACGTAGCCAACGCGCGCCGCGGGCACGACGACGACTCGCGGCGCCGGCGGTGCAACGAGAATGTCGACGCGGGCGTCGTGTCGGCGTGGCGGCTCGCTAACGGCGCAGGCGCTCAAGCTGCACGCGATCAATGCGAACAGAGCGATCGTCCTTGATTTCACGGTGCACCTCCGTTGCAGCCAGTAACGCACGAGGTGACTTACGGGTTGATCACCGGATCATTGCGATGCGGTAATCCATCGTTCCGCGCACTCGACATAATCGAGCTGCCAGACGCTGCGTCAATCGACGCGTCGATCAGCAACGCATGTGTTGCGTCACGCGGGTTACATGGACGCCCGGAGAAGACGGGGGCGCAACCGTTATGGCTTCGGTTGCGGTTGCGGCGAACGGTAGATCGGATCCTGCTGGAGCAGCTTCTCGAACCGCACGATGTCTTCGTTGTTCTCGATGCACTCGTACTCGCGAATCCGCTCGCTCGGCCGCAGTCGAAAAATCTCGTACATGTGCCACGGCTTCGTGAACACGACCGGGTCCTCCATCGTGACCTCGTAGCGAATCGTGTCGAACGAGTCGCGCGTGTAACGCTCGGTCACGCGCAATTGTTCGCTGTGAACAGTGCCGACGGTCGACAGCCAAGTGTTCGTGTTGAAGCCGGTCACGTCGACGACGAAGGTGTCGCCGTCCCAACGGCCGACGGAGTCACCGAGATACGACGGCTCGAGATCGGACGGATGCGGCGTGCCGTCGCTCGGAATGATTCGAAACGCGTGGTGGATCTCGTAAAGGATGATCGTGCGATTCGGCAACTGCACGATCTCGAACGGCAACGGTCGATATTGGATGCGCGGCACACCGGTCAACAGGCAGCGCCCCATCGGATCGTCGATGCCGCGGCGCGCGAGATAGTATTGCCGCTTCGCATCCGCGTCGGGCTTATAGGGCGGCGGCTCGGGCGGCGGCATCACGCGGCCGGCTGCCTTATCCGCCGCCTGCGCGGCCGCGAACGCGTCTTCGCCTTCGAAAAGCAGTATCGCGCCCGTCGCAACCCACATGCCTGAGAGATCGGGCTTGCCGTTCGCGGCCTTCGGAACGGCCTTTGCCGCGGCCTTCGCAGGAGACGCCGCGGGCGACTGAGCCGCAGCCGGCCCAACGATCAGTCCCAAGACGATGGTTGCGACGACGAACGAGTCGACAATTCGGTGAGTCACGGGTCGTGCTCCTCGAAAACGATCAGGGCACCTTGCGTATCGGGCCCCTAACGTCCGCCGGTGCCCGCGGGGGGTCCGGCCGCGAGCTTGCGGCCGTCGGGAAGTGTGACGTCGCGCAGCGCGCCCAAGTTCGCATCGTTGCGCGCGAGCCATCCGGTCATCGTGACCATGTCGCCGACCTTCACCGTGACGTCACGCTGCCAACCCTGGCGCACCAACATGTTCGGCGGAAAGCCTTCGAAGCGCCAACGCGTGACTGCGCCCTTGTCGCCCTTCACGTCGACTGAGAAGTAGACGTGCGGATTTGTCCACTCGATTGCCGCGACAGTTCCGCTCATCGTGAACGGTTTGTCGGCGTCGTACTCCGCCGCGAACGAGTGGTGCGCGTTGGCCGCCCCCGCTGCACAGATCATCGCCACTCCGATCAAGACGTTGATCCGGATGCTCATGCGATCCCCCTTCGCCTCGCGTGAGCGGCTGCGAGCGCGCGACCGATTATGGTCAGGCGCGAAACGCCGTTGCAAGTCTGGGACGGTCGCAGGTGCTATTTCTTCGCGAGCACACCCGTGATGTAGCCCGCGACGTCCTTGAGATCGGCGTCCGAATACACCCTTCCGAACGGCGGCATGTTGTTCTTCCCCGCCTTCGCGATGCCGACGATCGTGTCCGCCGGCTGGCCCGCGATGAGTGACGGTCCGCCGCCGTGACCGCCGTCGCCCTGCTCGCCGTGGCACGCGACGCAGGCCTCGGCGTACACCTGGCGGCCGTGGTCGACGCTCACGGGCCGGTTTTCAGGGGGCGCTTGAGGCCGGGCGCCGAAGGCGCCGCCTGGACCGCCTCCTCCGCCCGCGTTGGTCTGCGCGCCGCCGACGGGCAGCGACTTCATCGTGCCCTTCACGGAGAACATCCAGATGCCGTCGCCGCGCTGGGCGCCCGCGAACACGCCGCCACCTGCATGCACGACGACGCGCTGATCGCCGTTCCAATCGAACGTCGTCACGGTCGTGTTCATGCCCGCGTCGGTGCGGAACTCCCAGAGCGACTTGCCGTTGCTCTTGTCGAGAGCCGTGAGCCGGCCGTCATTGCGACCGACGAACAAGAGGCCGCCCGCTGTCACGACCGAGCCGCTGTAACAGATCTCGCGCCACTGCTGGCGCCATGCGAGCTTGTTCGTCCGCACGTCGAGCGCCGCGAGAATGCCCCGATCGTCCGCATTCGCTTGCACGAAACGGCCGCCCATGTAGACGTCGTTCGCCTTCGGCGTCGGCAGCTCGGCCTGCACGCTGAACGAGTTGATCCGGTCCGTCGCGCAAACATATAGAAGGTGCGACTCGGGATCGTACGAGCTCGGCGGCCAGTTCGCGCCGCCCATCGTGCCAGGCTTCATGGCGATCGGATCGGTCCAGAACGGCGTGAAAATCTTGCCCTCGTTGATCACGCTCACGCCGCTCGGCACGATGCTCGAGCCCTCGGGCGGGATGTCGATCGACTGCGGCACGATCGCGTCGCCGACGGGAAACGGCTGCGTCGCCGAGGTCGCCTGCCGCGGCTCCTGCATCACGGGCTTCTCTTCGATGCCGACGAGCGGCTGGCCCGTCTCGCGGTCGAGGATGTACGCCCAGCCCGTCTTCGATACCTCGACGAGACCTTTGCGCATCTTGCCGCCGATCTCCGCGTCGAATAGCACGACCGGATTCGGCGAGTCGTAGTCCCAGATGTCGTGATGCACCTGCTGGAAATGCCAGCGGTATTTGCCGGTCTTCGCGTCGATCGCGACGATCGACACGCTGAACAAATTGTTACCCGGCCGCACGCCGCCATGCAGATCGGGCCCCGGGTTGCCCGTGGAGAAGTAGACGAGCCCGAGATCGGGATCGACCGCCGGCGTTTGCCAGACCGGCGCGCCCCCGAACTCCCACGCATTGTTGTCCTGCGGCCAGCTCTCGTGCCCGGTCTCGCCGGGACCCGGGACGGTATTGAACGTCCACGCGTCCTTGCCATCCTTCGCGCGGAACGCCTTCACCTTGCCGCGGCTCGCCATCTCGCCGCCCGAGAAGCCGACGATCACGAGCCCGTTGTAATAGAGCGGCGCGCTCGTGAGGCTGAAGCCCTTCTGCCAAGGCTCCGCGACGATCGACCAGACGACTTGGCCGGTTTTCTGGTCGAGCGCGACGAGCCGTGCGTCGAGCTGCGCGACGAACACCTTGCCCTCGCCGATCGCGACGCCGCGGCTCGAGCGGCCCATCGGCACGCCGGCCTTCGGATCGGGATTGCCATGATAGGTCCAGAGGATCGCGCCGCTGTCGACGTCGAGAGCGAACACGTCGTTCGCGCCGTTGATCACGTAGAGCGTGCCTTCGAAGTGGAGGATTTGCGCTTGGCCGGAGTTGTTCGGCAACGCGCCCGAGCCCATGCTCGTGCGCCAGAGCGCCTTCAAGTCCTTCACGTTGTCGCGGTTCAGCAGCGTCAGCGGAGAGTAGCGCTGGTTGAGCACGTTGCCGCCATTCGTGATCCAGTCGCGCCGCGGCGGCTGCGTCAGGTCCTTGGCGGAGAACGCGGGAGCCGCCGCGATCTTTCGATCCGCCGCGTCGAGCTTGACGGCCAAGAGAACGGCCAGCGGCACGATCGCGACGATCGGACCGCGAAGAATTCCACGCATCGAATCACCTCGCCAGGCGGCGGACCCGCTCCGGCGCCGTCGCGAGCCTAGCTCAGCGCGTGTAACCCGGCAATTCCTGCGAATGATCCGTCCGGGTTGTCTCCAAATGACGACTTCCTCGGTACGCTGGTAATCCGTCGTACCATTCGGATAGTTACAGAAGGAATTGCCGTCTGTGATCGGCGCTCTTAGTCGTCACCGGCGGCTCGGCGACGCGACGGTCCGGCAAGGAGGACGACCAGCTCATGAGAACATCCCGATGGATCTGTTGCGTCTCGCTCGCATGGTGCGGAGCCGCTCTGGCGCAGAGCGGCGACGGTGCGCTCGAGCGCTCGGCATCGAAGCACCTGCAAGGCGCCGAGATGAGCGCAGCGCTGTCCCAAACCGTCGACGCGCGCAAGGCGAAGCCCGGCGATGCGGTGACAGCCACGCTCACGGACGACGTTCGGGCCAACGGCCGCCTCCTGCTGTTCAGAGGCACGATGCTGATTGGCCGCGTGACTGAAGCACAAGCCAGAACGGGTCGCGCCGACGGGAGCGACGGGTCCACGGAGTCGCGCCTCGGCATAGCGTTCGAGACGGCCGTGCTCCGCGACGGCCAAGAGGTGCCGATCAACGCGACGATCGAAGCCGTAGCGGTCGCCGACCCTGCCGCATCGAGCAGCGCTCGTGGGTCCGGATCGGAAGTCGGCGCCGGGCGCGGGCCGCTGACGTCGGGAACGCGCGGCGTATTCGGCATCGCCGGCGTTCAGATCGTCGCGGAGGCCGCAGCCGACGGGCGTGCGCCGCTCCTGGTATCGAGCACGGGGAACGTTGCGCTGAAGAGCGGCACGCAGCTGCTGCTCGTCGCACGCGGCGAGAGAACGGGGAGCGCCGACGGCGCAGGCAACGCGGTCGGGCACGAGGGCGGCCATGCGCCGGGCGCGACGGGCTCCTAGGCCGTCCGGAACTAGCCCTTCACGCGCACCAAGCGATAGTCTTTCCGGCCGCCGCGGACGACCAGCATCGTCGGCGTCACGAGGTCGTCGATCGAGACTTTGTGCTCGACGTCGGATATGCGGACGTTGTTCACGTATGCGCCGCCTTGCTGGACGAGCCGCCGAGCAGCGCTCTTCGACTCGGCGACGGTGCGGCTCAGCAAATCGACGATGCCGATGCCCGCGGCTAGATCGGCGCGCTGAATCTCGACGACCGGCACCACCTGCGCGAGCAGAGTCAGCGTGTCGTCGCGCACGCCGTCGAGGCTGCCGCCGAACATCACACGGCTCGCTTCCTCGATCCGCGCGACTTCTCGTTCGCCATGAACCCAAGTCGTGAGCGTTCGCGCGAGCTCGCGCTGAGCCAGGCGCTGACTTCGATCGGCGTCGTGGCCGCGCACGAGCTCGTCGACCTGAACGAGACTGCGTGAGGAGAACAACTTGAGAAACCGAGCCGCGTCTTCATCCGCGACGTTGAGCCAGTACTGATAGAACGCGTACGGCGAGGTGAGCTCGGGATCGAGCCAGATTCGCTCCCCGGTCGAGGTCTTGCCCATTTTCTGGCCCGACGAATCGAGCAGCAGCGGCTGCGTGAGCCCGAAGAGCTGCGCGCCTCCCATTTTCCGCGATAGCTCGCAGCCCGCCGTGATGTTGCCGTATTGGTCCGATCCGCCGACCTGTAGCCGGCAGCCATGCGCTTTCGCCAAGTGCACGAAGTCGAACGCCTGGAGCAGCATGTACGAGAACTCGGTGTAGCTGATGCCCGCCTCGCCCTCGAGCCGCGCACGCACCGAGTCCTTCGCCATCATGTAGTTCACGGTGAGGTACTTGCCGACGTCGCGCAGGAACTCGAGGTAGCCGACGCCTCGCGTCCAGTCCGCGTTGTTTACGATCTTCGCCGCGTTCGGACCGGGCGCGAAGTCGAGGAAGCGCTCGAGCTGCTTGCGGATACCGGCGACGTTCGCGTCGAGCTCGTCGTCGCCGAGCAGATTGCGCTCGATGCTCTTGCCGGACGGGTCGCCGACCATGCCGGTCGCGCCGCCAACGAGCACGATCGGCTTGTGCCCATCGCGCTGCAGCCGCGCCTGCACAACCAGCGGCACGAGGTTGCCGACGTGCAAGCTCGAGGCGGTCGGGTCGTAGCCGCAATAGAAGGTCACGCGCTCCTTCGACAGAAGCGCCGCGAGGCCCGCGCGGTCGGTGACGTCGGCCACGAGGCCGCGCGCGTCGAGCTCGTCGAGAATATGCATTGCGCGCGCAGCCTAACGCGTTCCGCAGTCGTAATCGAGTTAGACTCTGCCGCGGTTTAGAACAACAACGAACGACGAAGGTCGCCCATGAGTCGCATGTCCGCGCACGCGGCAGCCGCCGCCCAGCCCTGGTACCGCACGATCACCGCCGAGCAGTGGCGCGTGCTCGCGGCCGCGAAGCTCGGCTGGATGCTCGATGCGCTCGACTTCATGTTGTACACGATGGCGCTCAATCAGCTGCGCGTGTATTTCTCGTTCGGCGACGCAACCGCTGGCTTCCTCGGCACCGCGACGCTCGTGATGTCGGGCTTCGGCGGTCTGATCTTCGGCTGGATCGCGGACCGCTTCGGCAGGACGCGTGCTCTGATGGGCACGATCATCGTGTTCTCGCTCGCTTCGCTCGGCGCGGCGACTTCGCAAAGCGTGCTCCAGCTCCTGTTCTGGCGCACGGTGCTCGGCATCGGGATGGGCGGAGAGTGGGCATCGGGCGCGGTGCTCGTGAGCGAGACGTGGCCCGCACACCTGCGGAACAAGGCGATCAGCATCGTCCAATCGGGCTGGGCGATCGGCTACATCATGGCGGCGGTGTTCGCCGCGCTGATACTCGGCAGCGCGCGGTTCGGAAACGAGGGCTGGCGGTGGCTGTTCCTCGTGGGCCTCGCACCGGCGCTCGCGACACTCTGGATCCGACGTAACGTTCGCGAGCCGAAAAGTTGGGCGGCGCGAGCCGCTTCTCTCAAACCGCGCGTGAACCCGTTCCCGGTGATCTTCGGACGCGATCTGTTGGCGCGTACGCTGCTGATCATCGCGCTCGGCGGCGCGACCCAGTTCGCCTACTTCGGCCTCTTCTTCTGGCTGCCCCCCTACCTCGCGCGACCGATCGCTCAGGGCGGCGCCGGCATGGGCGTCGTCGGCTCGCTGCAATGGATCGTGCTGATGCAGATCGGCGCGTACTTCGGTTATCTCACCTTCGGCTTCATCGCCGACGTGCTCGGCCGCCGACGCACGTTCGTGTTGTTCATGATCGCGGCGGCGATCATCGCGCCGATCTACGGCAAGCTCGCGGCGACGAGCCCGATCGCGCTGCTCGTGCTGAGCCCGCTGCTCGGCTACTTCGGCCACGGCTATTTCAGCATGTTCGGCGGCTTCCTCGCGGAGCTTTACCCGCCCGAAGTCCGCGCAACCGGTCAAGGCACGAGCTACAACTTGGGCCGGACGCTCGGCGCGTTCGGACCTTCGACGATCGGTGTGCTCGGCAGCTTGCCCGGCGTCGGCCTAGGGCTCGCGATCAGCGCCACTTCGGCGTTTTTCCTGCTCGCTTCAGTGCTGGTCTTCACGCTGCCGGATCGAAGCGGGCAGGCGCTCGAGTAGCCGTTCGCGCAATCCCCTTCGCACTGGAAATCGTCTCGCAACGAGGCGCGCATTGCGCAGGTGTCGGGTAGGAGTTACAGTCCCCGCGGGCCGCTGGAAAAACTTCCGAAATCAGGTGGTTTCAAAATGAGAAGTAGATGGCGCGCTTCCCACGATCTTTCCAATGCTGTGGACGGCTACGCGCGCGCGATCACCGCGCTGATGTCGATGCCCGCCCGCTTGGCGTGCGATTTCTCTTCCGCGTTCGAAAACGCGGCTTGCCGGTCGAAGTCGAGCGGGTGCTGCGACCCGTGCCCACCGAAATGCGAAACCTCATGCGATCCATGTGGCGATCCATGTGATCGCTGTGGGTGCGCTAAGGACGATTGCTGTTGTGAGTCGAAGTGTGATCCCTGTCAGACCAGCAGCTGTGGATGCGGCGACCCCTGCTGTTCGAAATGCCGGCCTAAGGCCCCGCATTTCCCCATCGGCGTCTGGGTCGAGGTCACCGGTGGGCTCATCGGGCAGGTACGAGAAGTCAAGGACTACTACGTAACCATCCGGTTGGGCGATAAGGACGTGAGGTACGCCAAGACCGGCATCCGCAGAGTTCTGCCGATTCCGTTCCCGCTCAAAGCGAAGGATCGCGTGCAGATGATCTTCGGCGTCATTGGAAGGATCGATGCGGACGTCGCTGATGATGCGAAGACCGTGAAGGTCGCCTTCGACGAGGCGGTAGGCGGTAAGGCCCTCGTCTTGGAGTTTCCCCGGGCGGCGATCAGCGAGATCGTCGCCCGTGCGGACGCGTAGTCTCTCAGCTCGGACACCGACCGCCCAGCCTCACACGTAGCCGATTCGTCGGTACCACGCGAGCGCGTCCTTGACCGTATCGGCTAAGGGACGCGGAGCACCTCCAAGTTCCCGCTGAGCCGCGTCCGGCTCGAGCCACTCTTGCTCGCAAATCAAGATGGGCAAGATCGACGGCAACGGTGATTCTCGCCCCGCCGCTGACCATGCGGCTTCGAGCCAGATCGAAGGCAGAATGCCGAGTGCCGCCGGTGCCTTGAACATGGGACGCGCGGCGCCGGCCGACTCACACACGAGCGCGAACAAGCCGTCCACCGTCGTGTTGTGACCCGAGACCGTGAGCTCGGATCCCGAGTAGCCGGTCTCGACTGCGCTCACGAGAACTCTCGCCACATCGCGCGTGTCGACCACGTTCAGCCGGTGCTCGGGCGTGACGAGGACTTGGCCGCCGATCAGCGCCGGGATCCAGCACTTGTCGCGCGGCTTCATGTCCCACGGACCGACACAGAACGTCGGTCGAATCGTGATGGCGCGCAAACCGTCCGCGCTCGCCTGCGCGACGCGCGCGTCAACGAGCGCCTTGATTGCGAAATACGGATGGACACGCCGGGCCAAGTCATTCTGAATGCCGAACAGGGCAGCCGGCCGTCGTGGCTTGATCGACGTTCCGATGTACGCGAGCTGGACATCGCGGCCTCGCAGGCCGCCAAGTAGGCGCTCCGTCCTGCGCTCGGCTCGCGCAACCGAATCGCGATCGCCGCCGAACATCTGCAGCGCGTAGGGCGCTGCCGCGTCGACGATCAATTCGACGCCTTCCAGCTGATCCTCGGACAAGGCGGTCGAGCTCAAATCGGCCGACAAGTACCCGACATCGAGGCCCGTGAGGTTCGCCGGCAGTTTGCTTGCGCGGCCGACGGCGACGACGCGATTACGGCGCGCGACGAGCTCGCGGACGATCGCGTTTCCGATCAGTCCGGAACCGCCGAGGACCAGCGCCTTCACCGAGAATCGGCCGCGCCCGGCGCGACGCGCGCCGCGAGCATGCTGCCCTGATACTGGCGCATGAGCCGTTCGCAGCTCGCCGAATCGAAGAGCCTGGAGACCAACGACTCCACGTCGTGCTTACTCATCGGAACACTGAGCGGTAAGCCGCCAACGTCGTAAGTCGCCCTGCCCGTGCCGTTCGAATGGACGTCGAAGCGCACTTCTCGTACTAGCCGCGATGCAGTCGCCGCATAGAGGTCCACGAAGGGATCCGCGAAGCCGCCGAGTAGCGTTTGCCATAGTCGCAGCGGGCGCGTCGCACCGATCGGCGTCGAGCGCACGAAGCTGGAGAAGCTCTCGGCGAGCGCTTGTCCACGCAGCAGCTTGAACGCGAGCCGCGCACCACGCTGCTCGCGGCCGATCGTCACGCGCACGAGCGGCGCCCCGAGCAGCTGCAGCTTGAACGTACCGATCTCGAAGATGCCGGGCCGCAGCTCGAGCTCGTAGGACAGCGTGTGCTTCTGCATGGCGCCCAGCGCCCAGAGCTGCGGGCCGACGCGCTGCAAGAGACTCGTCACGAACTCGTCGGGCAGGCGTAGCTCTGCGCCGTCGATCGAAGCGACCGCGGTTTCACGCGAACCTTCGATCGTCCGTTGCACGTCCGCGCCCTCGAGCGTGATCGCCCAGCCTTCGGTATCACGTCGAACGGACACGGTGCCGCGCTCGACACGAGCGGCTCCGACGCGCGTTCGATAGTCGAGGGGCGTAGCTCGGGTCTGCGTGCTCTTTCCGCCACCGCGATCGAACTCGAGATCCAGTACGCCGTCGACGTCCACGCGACCGACCGCACGCCCGAACGTTGAGACGTCCGGGCTGCCGCTGTCTCCGAACAACTGCCGCAAATCGACGCCGAACCGTATTCCGAGCCTGCCACCACGTGAATCCACGGCCTTGAAGTCGAGCTCGGCACGATCGAGCGCCGCCAGCAGGTTCTGGGCCAACGCATTGTCGGATTCGTCGCGGGTCGCCGCGTTCGTGAAATCGACGAGCCGCAATGCGTTGCGTTCGAACTCGAGCCGCATCGTTGAGACACGCTCGGCTTCCGCGGAAAATGCTGCGACCGCGGCGTTTCGGTCACGGAGCTCGACTCCGGCGGCGGCACCGAGATCGCCGACCATCTGCGCCCACAGCAACGCGAACTGCGCGCCGAACGCCCAAGCCGGGGAGGCGCGACAGGCCGCATCGCCGACGATCACCGTACGCGAACCGTTGGTGAAGCGTGCGGCGCGATCGAGCCGATAAGAGAGGTCGACGGGCAGCTCCGCGAGATCGCCCACCACACCGGCTTCGGATGCGACCCGCAAAGCGCTCGGAGCGTCGGCGCCGACAACGTGGCGCGTGTTCACCGTGAGCAAGCCCCGACCGCTGTTGAGAAACACGACCCAACCGCCTCGAGTGGCCTGCGCGTCGATCCAGGCCTCGCCGAGCGGGTGACCGAGAAGCTCACGGTCTGTTCCGCAAATGAATGAAACCGTCTCGACGCGCTCTGCACCAGCCTCGACTCTATCGATGCCGAGCGTCCGGCTCAGCGATCGTCGGCCGCCGCCGTCTGCAATCACGAGCAGATCCGTCGTGGCAGTTCGTGCGCCCGGCGCGCCAAAGGAAACGCTGACAGCATCGTCGGTCTCGAGACATCGGAGCACCGGCGCGTCGTAGTCGATCGCGATGCTCGCGGTGGACTCGGTGGCGTCCCGGAGCAAGGACTCGAGCTCCGCAATCGTCGCGACTGCGATGGGATCGCGCTGTGCAAGCATCGCCGCGACATCCAACCGGCCCGATGTAGACCTGGGGCGCCGGTCGCCGTAGCGAATGCGAATGCTCGGTTGGCCCGGCCCTAGATCCGTGTCGAATGCCGTTAGAGGCGCGAGGCCGCCTACGCGGACGCCGAGATCGCGCAAGAAATCGAGCGAGTGCCCGTCGAACAGTAGATTGCGATTGCGGCTGCCCCAAACCGACGAGCGCGCGCGCTCGGCCGAGCGAAAGCGCTCCTCGGCGGCATCTCGGTCGCCGTGCGCGAGCGCCTCGTTCGCGTGCGCGATTTCGCGCGTCCGCGTCGCAAGCGCCCGTGCGCCGGCTTCGCTTCGCGGATCGGAGCGTGCTTCCAGCACGCGCACGTGGAACCCTTGTTGCGCGAGCACGAGCGCGCAGGCCAGCCCGCATGTGCTAGCGCCGACGACGATGGCTTTATCGTCGCGGCCCAAGGCAATCTGCGGCTACGGTTTTAGCCAGCTCCAGCACTTTCCGCCCTTCCCATACCAAAACACGTACTTGCGGATCATCTGCTGCGGGCCGTCTTTCTTCGCGAAATAGACCAGATCAGCAAGCTCCGACCCGCTCAAGGGAGCGGTGTCCCACTTAGCTTCGAGATCCGGATCGACGAGTTGGTCGCGGTCCCAAGGCTGGGCCTGGATCTTTGTTTGGACGTTGGCACCAAGACTCTCCGCCAACTGCAGTCGAATCGCGAAGGGCCGGCGCGGCCGGAACTCCCGCACCGGGGCCGAGCCCGGTCGAGAGATGTCCCTTCCATGCTTCAGTCCGAGCTTGTTCGCGATATCGAGCTGCTCGTGATAGTGAATGTCGATCCGGATGTCTTGGTCCAAGCGATCGACGAACTGCTGCAGGCCCCACTTATCCTTGTCGACCCAACCGTAGCAGAACAGGCGTTCGACCGTTTTCCTGACGAGGACGAGCGCCTGGTAGGCGAATGGGTGGGCGACCTTCTTGCCGGCGTCGCGGCTCGTCGACATGACTCGCTTGAGCGAGACATAGTTGAGCCGCTCCGTCCCGATGTAATAGAGGAATCTTGGTGGCTTGAAGGCCTTGCGAAAGAACCACGCAATCAAGCGTCCAAGCCAGTAGATCCCATGTGCCAACCAGCAGCCGATCCATCTCCACACGGTATTGAGGAAATCGTTGAAGCTCTTCGCACCGCTTTCGAGCTCGAGTATCACGATTTCCGGCACCGAGACCACCTCGAGAACCGTCTCCTCCCTCGCGGGCTGGCCCACGTCGAGAGCGGTGATCAGCATTGAGGTGAGCTGCGCGAGAATGCTGCGGTCTTTCCCCCTGAATGTGTTGAGCCATACATCGGGTCCACCTGCAAGCTCCGCGTAGGTCGAAGACAGCCCGTTCACCTCTCGTTCCGATATGACCTGGCGTCCCTCGCCAAACGCGAAAGGCGTGAGCACCGCAAGCCTGTACAGTTTCAAGGTAGGGTCTTTTGGATGTGCCGGGCCCGTCCCGCCGGTAGCGCCGCGCCGATACCACTTGACCGGTAGATAGAAGATGACTTGATTCTTCGCGGTCGGCCCTATGTTGTTTCCGCCGGAGAACGGAATGCCGTCGACGTTGCTGTGCACGACGACGCACACGTACACGTAGGAACCCCAGGGCTCGAAATAGCTGTCGCCGATCGTGGGCAACTCATTGCCGAACGGTGGATCACCCTGCCCGTTGACGTTGTCGTCGCAATAGGTCCTCAACGTTTCCCAATCTGCTTCCAACGGAAAGACGCGCACGGTGACATCGGGATAGAGGAAGGGACCGTACTGCTCCTGGATCGCCAGTCCCTCTGCCGCGTTGAATCCGTTCGCGCGACCATCGCCGCAGACGTTCTTCTTGCACGGATCGCCATACCAATCGGACGTCTTCGTGCGCCAGCACAGCGTGTCGCCGTTGTCGTAACGGAGGTCGTAGGACGCCCAGAACGGGAACTGGGGCAAGAGCACCGCGAGGCGATGGTTGTCGGGAGCTTGCTGCCATTCCTCAACTTCGAGGCCAAGAACGCTCTGTATTTGCTGCTCGGGATAATCGTGCAGCAGTATCCGGAACCCGCCTGTGATATCCCCGAATGCGAGGTTGGCGGGCCCGAGCGCGCCTCCGCTGTAGTAATGATCGATCGCGAGCTGCGAGTTGACGATGGCTTGATAGCACGCGTATGTCGGCTCCGATGAGTCGCGGAACTGTTTCAAATTGATCTGATTCAGGTAGTAGTTTCGCCCGTGTCCATGGGCTCGCTCGCTCGACTCTCGCACCGTATCGCGGTCCGGTTGCCACCACGGTAGGAAGCGCGTGAAGTTGAACGCGTTCCTCGCGAGCATCTCAACGGTCGTCGGTACGCTACGTGGGTCGTAGCCCATGAGTGGTGGGGCCACGACGGCCTCGAGCAAATCGCGCCCATATGAAACCGCCGCTCGGACAGCCTCGGCCATCGTCCATCCGGGGCCGAACAGCGCGTCCTTCGAAAATGGATCTCTGAACACGCTCGGCGGGGGAGCCTGGGTGATCTGCAACAACGTGTGCTGCTCGAGAGGCTCGCCCGCATACGCGCGCGGGAACAACTCGGTGCGCAGGTCGAGTAGCTGGCGCGGTTTACGCGGGTCGTCGGCCCAATTCGGGTCCAGGCGATCCAACGTAGCTTTCACTTTGATCCAGCCGTAGATTTCGCGGCCCGTCGTGATGGAAATGTCGTTATCGACGAAGACGAACGGGCAGACCGTTGCCCAGTCCTTGAAACGTAGCTCGCCGTTCTCCACGACATACCAGGCGAGCGGAACGAGGAAGAGGACCTCGTGCTGAGCAATCCAGCCGAGACTCTTCGTGGCGGTATTCATTTCGCCGTAGTTGAGGACTTGGAAATACACCCACGGCAACGCCGGCTTGAAATAGTGCGGCGAGCGATTGCCCTTGTCGTCGTCCACGAAGTTCAGATAGTTGTCGCAGAAGTCCTGGAGACGATTCATGCTCGCCTTCAGCGGAAAGACGCGGGTCGTGACGTCGCTGAAGGCGAGCCGCGCGTTCAGCCGCGTGCGAATCTCGTCGCGCTCGGTCGATGACCTACAGTGAATCGTCTTCACTATCTCGACTCGGTTCTCTCGAACACCCAAGTGACGAGGCCGCGAATGAATTGCTTGTCTCGCGAGTCGGGCACTCGGGCATAGATCCCATCGAACTCGTGCAACGCGGCACCTGCGAGCGCGTGTGCGAACCGTCGCGCGTAGTCGATGCATTCGTAACGGTCCATCAGATCCCGAACCCACAGGACGTCCGCGTCTGTTCGGTCGTCTCGCGACAGACCGAAGATATCGACGAGGCGCCGTCGATCCGCCCCCTTCGACTCTTGGAACAGGCGAATCAGCATCAATGTACGTTTGCCTTCCCAGATATCGCCGTTGCATTCCTTCCCGTAGCTCTTGTCGGCGACCAGATTGAGCAAGTCGTCTTGGATCTGGAAAGCGGCGCCGAGAAAGAAACCGAAGCGAATGAATGGATCGAGATCGACGTTGTCGCACGTTCCGATGAGGGCTCCGACCCGGCTCGGGTAGATCGCCGCGAGCCAGCACGTCTTCTTGAGCGACATCTCGAGATAGTCGCCGTCGTCGAGATCGATCACGTTGTCTTGCCGCCAGCCGAGCTCCATCGCTTGACCTTCCGCCGACTCGCGAGCCATGCGTTGCGTCTCTTCGAGTATTCGAATCGAAAGTCGCGGACCGATCAGCTCGCTATTCGCGAGAAGCGGTTGGAGGCTCAGCAGCGTCAGCGTGTCGCCCGCATTGATCGCGAGCGGGACACCGTGCAGCAAATGAAGAGTCGGCTGGCCGCGGCGCTCCTCGCTCGCATCCTCGATGTCGTCGTGGATCAGCATGGCGTTGTGGAGCAGCTCGATCGCGGCTGCGCTGTTCCGAGCGGCGTCGATCTTGCCGCCGAACGCCCGGGCCGTGGCAATGCAGAGGCTCGGGCGCATCATCTTCCCGCCGCGCATCGGATAGTCGGCGAGCAGGTCGTAGAGATGTCGGCGCGGTGCGCCGGATGGAAGGTAGGTCTTTAACGTTTCTCGCGTAATCTGCCCGTATTCGCGCAACATTTGCGGAATGACGGCCGGTGTGACCGCGGCATTCATGATTCAGGACTACGTCGCAGCGGCCGCGTCGCGTACGCTAACGCACAACGTCCCCCTGGGTTGATGCGTCCGCGCATCGACGACGACGCCGGAATACGTGTCGGCCGGCTGCCCCTCGGGAATCTTGATTCGCAGCACCGGACGAGCCGCCCCGGCGTGAAACGCGATATCTGCCAGCGGCGGCTTGCTGTCATCGGCTGCGCGCAACGCCGGCACGGTGAGCGTCGCATCCGGCGTCGATCGAAGGTCGAGCGAGACGGTGGTCGGATAAGGCGAAATCAACTCTATCTCGACGTCGTTGTGCTGGCCGCCAGAGGCGCCATTGCCGCTACCGTTCTTCGCGTGAGCGTCTCCACCGTTCGTGCCGTTGGTCGGTCGCAGCCCGTCGCGCAAGGCTTGATTGCGCAGTAGCGATTCCATGAGCTCGAACCACAAATATCCGACGTCTGTATAGAACCGCATCGACCGCTCGATGAGACGCGTCGAGTCGTCGTTTGCTTTGCGGACGTCGTCGGAGTAACCGCGGACTCTCTCCGCGATTTTGCGCCCTTCGTTGATTTGCTCTTCGATAACTTCGTAACCGCGCCGCACCGCGCGCGACGCGATTTCATCCCAGGAGCCGGTTTCGCTCTTGTTCTTGGCCGAGGAATCCGAAGTGGCGACGTCGGGTTTGGGCTGCGCTTCTTCAGCCCTAAAGAGAGTCTCCCAAGCACGAATGGGCTCTACTCTCTCCGGATCCTCTCGCTTGACGCGCGGTTCCATTGTTGTTGCCTGTTGTTTTCATTGCGTGCGATCGATATCGCTGATCAGCAAAGCCGCATGCTCGGCATTTATTTTACGGGTGATCATACCCGATTATGGCTGCCAGCGAAGGGGATTTGGCGAGCGCGTGCGCGGCAAGACGGCCCGACATTACGGCTGCCTCGACACAGCCCTCCGTGAAGCCGCAAGCGGTCCAATCGCCGGCGATCGTCAAATTGTCATACGTGTTGTCGAGCGGCGAGATTCTGTATTTGATCGACCCGGGCAATGCAAGCACGTAGCGATCCGATGGGTTCACATTGGCGGTCCAATACTGGGAGTCGAAAACAGCCTCGCTCGAAGGTGTATCGGCCTTGCCTCGATCGTCCGGTGCCAAAAGCAATTGCCAGCGGAAGCTACCGGGCGCATCGCTTGCCCTGGGCCACAAGTGGACCACATCGTTCTTCAGGAAGCGGATCGCGTTTTCGCGTACTTCCGCTTTGCGGCGCCGCGGATAGTCTTTGTCATCGCGACCCGGCGTCAGCGGAGGATCGGCGAGCACGCTGCAGAAATACGCGATCGACCGCGGCTGTGTCGGCCAGCGTTCTTGCTCGCCGAGGTGTGTCATATCGGCCCATGTATCGAACGGCTTGACGAAGGCCGACAGACTAACCGGAGGTCCGGCCCAGCCGAGCTCTTGCATGCTCTCCGACATCCAGATTTGAAAGGCCTGAGTGGGAACGGATTGAACGTGGTCGACCATGTCACGCCAACGCGTGTCGCTTTCGACGAGCTCGCGGCAGACGTGCCGAATCGCGCCGATCCCGATTCCGAGCACGACGAGATCGAAATCTTTACCTACCTGCAACGACTTCGACTCGACTTTGCGCCGATCCCAAAACGACTCGAAATCCCATCCCTCGCGCCGCACCTGCTCACCGTCGACGAGCTGCTCGTAGCTCGGCGCCGACGGCCAGCAAGGTAGGCCACGGACATCGATCAACGGCTCGTACTCGACGGCCGACGTGAATCCAACTTCGTCGCCTCGTCGCTGCGACTTCACGTGCGCTTGCACGTCGAAATCGAGCGCCTCGACGTAGCGGCGTTCGCCCGGACGGAGACGGCTTGGGTCCACCAATCGTACGTTCTCGAGCCGATGGAAGAAGCGAAAGGAGACCCCGCGTTTCTTGAGCACTTCGTACAGCGGCGCGAAGACGACGTCGCCCATACCGGCTCGCATCTTCCAAAACAGTGCGCCTCGATACGTGAAGAACATCCGCAGCGCACCGCGAACTGCTTGACCCGCCGCAAGCGCGGGCCTCTCCGTGTCTCCGCCCGGGTAGGCCATCGCGAGGTCGAACAAGCCGCGTACGAATCCCGAGTTGACCGACGATTCCGATGCGCCGTTGAGTTTCAGCCACTCTCGACATTCGTAGTCGTTGATCGCATCCAGGCCGTGCGGATGAGTGACGATTCCGTGCCGCACGATGCCGGTGAGAATTGCGACGACGAGATCGATGATCTCCCAAACGTAGCGAGTTTCGTCGTCCTTGCCCGAAAGCCGTTCCAAGGTCTCGCGCGCCGCGCGCGTGATCTCACGAAGTGACTGCAGCAATGCGCTTCGCGCTGAGCCCGACAGGCTCGAATCGAGGATCATGTCGAGACGCGTCGCCGCCTGTGCGAGGCCGGCCGTCGTGCCGAGCAATCCGTACTTCAGTGCGCGCTTGACGAGATCGACGATCTTCTCCGGTTCGGACGCTGCATCGCGCACCCCCGCATCGGAATTCACCGACGATCCACCGCGCGTCTGAACGCCGAGCAGAAGCGCTTGCACGAGCTTGATCGCCTGCTTGGTGTACGCCGCGATGGTGAACGGGTTGTCCTTGCCGAGCGGATCGCCCGGACGACCGTCGACCGGAGGAAAGAACGTCGTCCATTGAAGCCATCCGGAACCGCTCTTGTCCGCCACGCCGACGTGCGAGTCCTGAAAGAACGCGTCGTCCCACCGAGCGATCGGACACTTCTCGGGGTCGCGTCCGAGTTCTTTGTAGCAGTCGCGGATCAATCGAAACGCGTTCTCGTAAAAACCGAGCCAGATGTGGAGGCCGTGCTCCTCGATACGATCCGCCGGTCCTCTGCCGGATGCGCCTTTCCCGCCAAGTCGCCAGCCGACTTGATAGACGGTGACGTGATAGGCCCCTTTGAGCTCCGGTCGCGTGAGCTCGAAAGCGGCGGCGAGCGAAGCGCACCCGCCGCCGATCACCGCGACCTCTACGGTTCTGTCGGGCGGTGTGCGGCGAAATCGTTCTTCTTCGTGCTCGCCCACGCGGGCTCTTCTATCACAAGGCGCGCAATCGTTGAAAGCGGCCGTGCTACGCTAGCTCGAAAGCTCTTCTCGCGCGTCGCGCAATGCGTGAAGACATCAAGCAGTGGTTGAACGAGCTCGGGCTCGGCCAGTACGCCGACACATTCGCCCGCGAATCCCTCAATTTCGAACATATCCGCGGGCTCACCGAGTCCGAAATGCGCGAGCTCGGCTTGTCGATGGGTCATCGCAAGGTGCTATTGAAGGCGATTGCGGATCTTGCGCCGAGCGAACCCCCCGTGCCGGCCGCCAGCGTGGCGGAGCGCCGCCAACTCACCGTGATGTTTTGCGATCTCGTCGATTCGACCGGGTTGGCGCATCGGTACGACCCGGAGGTGCTGCGGGAGATCACCAAGAAGTTCCGGCTGTGCTGCGAAACGGCGGTCAAACGTTTCGGCGGCAAGCGCGGCGGGGTCAGAGGCGATGGTCTGCTCATCTATTTCGGATATCCCGAGGCGAACGAGCACGATCCGGAGCGCGCGATACGCGCCGGACTCGAACTCGTGAAGAGCGTTCGCGAACTGGAGACCCGCCCCGACGTGAAACTCGACAGTCGCGTTGGGATTGCGACCGGCGAAGTCGTCGTCGGAGACGTGGTCGGCAGCGAACTCACGCAAGAACGCGACGTCGTCGGTGTCGTTCCGAACCTCGCGTCACGACTCCAGCAGACCGCAGAACAGGGAACTGTCGTCGTCTCCGACATCACACGCCGCCTGGTCGGTGATCTGTTCGAGTACTCGGAAATCGATTTACGCGCGTCTCCGTTGAAGGGCTTCCCAGAGAACGAGCGAGCATGGCGGGTTGAGGCCGAACTACCGTTCGACAACCGCTTCGCCGCCACGCATCCCGTCGCCGACCTCACGCCTCTCGTCGGCCGCGAGCTCGAGCTCACGAAGCTGCTACGCCATTGGAACCTCGCGCAGACCGGACGCGGACAAGCAGTGCTGCTGACGGGCGAGCCCGGCATCGGCAAGTCGCGCATGGTCCACTCTCTACTCGAGAAAGTGCAGACCTCCAATCCTGCGCTGATCCGTTGTTTCTGCGTCGAGCATCAAAAGAACAGCGCGCTGTTTCCGATCATCTCGCTCGTCGAGCGCCTCGCACACTTCGAGCGCGGCGACTCGACGGCGAACAAGCTCGACAAGCTCGACAAGCTCCTGCAGTCGAGCGGCGCGGCCGATGTCGCTCCTTTCTATGCAGCGTTGCTTTCGTTGCCGACCGCGGATCGCTATCCGCCGCTCAGCATGACGGCTGACGTTCAAAAGGAGCGAACGTTGGCCGCACTCGAGGCGCAGGTGAAAACCGCCGCGGCATCTAACACGGTGCTGCTGATCATGGAAGACATGCATTGGGCCGATCCGACGACGGAGGAGCTCATCGCGCGAATTCTTCGCTGGTTGCCGCAGGCGGCCGTCTTGTTGCTGATGACGGCTCGGCCGGAATTCGCGCCGGCCTGGGCGCGGAGCGAGAGAGTCTCGACACTATCGCTGAGGCGCCTGAATCACGACAACAGCCGCGACGTCGTATCGCACGTGAGCGCCAGTCGTTCGATTCCGCGGGAAATCGAATGGGAAATCGTCGCGAAGAGCGACGGCATTCCTCTGTATCTGGAAGAGATCACCAAAGCGGTCGTCGAGCGCGGTTTCCAAGATGTCGCCGGCACGAGGAACGGTCGCGTTGAGACTAGCGTTCCGAATACACTTCAAGACTCGCTTGCAGCGCGGCTAGATCGGCTGCCGGGTGCGAAGCGCGTCGCCCAGATCGGCGCGACGATCGGCAGACAGTTCAGCTACGAATTGCTCGCTGCCGTGTGCACGCTGCCGAAGGCGGAAGTCGCGCAAGCGCTCAACCACCTGACGGCGGCGGAGGTGCTCACGTGCAGCGGCACCCTCCCGAACTCCATCTACACGTTCAAGCATGCTTTGCTCCAAGACTGGGCCTACGAGAATCAGCTCAAGACGGAACGGTCGAGACTGCACAAGTCGATTGCGCGGATTCTCGAGGAGCGCTTCCCGGACGAGGTCGCGGCGCAACCCCAGGTGCTGGCGGACCACTACTCCAAGGCCGGCGAGTACCATCAAGCAATAGCGTACTGGCAACGGGCGGCCAAGCGTTCCGCCGATCGGGCCGCGTACGCCGAGGCGCTCAAGCATCTCGGACACGCGCTCGACCACCTCGACAAGCTCGCGGACGGTCGGGAGCGAGACAGGCTCGAGCTCGAGCTGCGCGTCGCGCTTGGCTTGAGCCTCGAGCGCACTCGGGGCTACAGCGCGCCCGAGGTCGAGCAGACGTACGAGCGCGCGCGAGAGCTTTGTCACAAGCTCGGCGAAACCGTCGAGCTGGTGCCGGTATTGGTAGGGCTCTATGTGTTTCGTCTCGTTCGCGCCAACCAGAAGAACGACTTGACGACCGCGCTCGAGCTCGCGGAACAGTGTGTGCAGCTTTCGAAGGACTCGGGACGCGACGACTACTTGATCGACTCCTACGCGGCCATGGGCTATGTGCTCTGCTATCTAGGACGCCTCGATGAAGCCCGTGAAGTCCTGGAGAAAGGCGTCGAGCTCTACGAATTGAGGTGGGGCGAGCTCAAATTCACGATCACCGCGCAAGATCCGGGCGTAGCGTCGCTGGCGCTGCTCGGGATCGTGCTCTGGATGCTGGGAAACTCGAACGAGTCGCTGAAGAGAGCCAAACAGGCGTTCGCGTGGGCCGACGAGCTCGGCGAGCCGATCAATCACGCGATCGCGTGCGCTCACGCCGCCCAGCTTCACAGTCTGCGACGCGAGCCGGAACGAGCCGTCGAATGCGCCGAGAAGGGCTTCGCGATCTCGAAGCAGAACGGCTATCCGACTTGGGAAAGCGCTTGTGCAATGTTCCTCGGTATCGCGAAAGCGATGCTCGGCGATGCGACGTATGGAATCGGCTCGGCGAAGAAATACTTGGAGGCCTGGCAGGCCGCCGGCGCCGGGCTCAATCGACCGTATTTCCTGGCCGGCATCGCACAAGCCGAGATCGTCGGCGGTCGGCGGGATGAAGCCCTCGCTCATCTGACCGAGGCGCTAGAGCACGCAGAGCAAACCGGGGAGGCGTATTTCGTGCCGCTGATCTACGAGATACGCGGCGAGTGTCTCGCCAATCTTGCCGATCGAGCCGCCGACGCAGAAGCCGACTTCCGGAGATCTAACGAAACGGCCAAGGCGGAAAACGCCAAGATGTTCGAGCTTCGATCGCTGCGAAGCCTTCTGCGGCTCAAAGGCGCCGGCAACGACGCGTCGTTGCGGTCGGAGCTCGCCCGTCTGGTCGAGGAAGTCGGAGCCGACGGCGACACACTCGACGTTCGCGAAGCCAAAGAGCTCTGCTCTTAGAACGTCTTGCGAAACGTCACGCCGTACATGCGAGGCGGGTTCAAATACGCATTGTACGATCCGGGCTGGAATGTCGAATTGAAATAGATCGTGCGATAAGTCTGGTCGCCGCAGTTCGAGCACGACAGCAGGATCTCCCACCCGCGGGCGTCGTTGCGCACTCCAATGCTCGCGTCGGTGATTACGTACGAACCGACCTTCTGCTCGGTGTCGACGTCCGCGCCGACGTAGTGGTCGCCCGTGTACGACACCATTCCACGAGCAAACAGCGCGAAACCGCTCTTCAGCGGTCGGTCGTAGACCGCCTGCGCCACCCCGCCCCATCGCGGCGCGCGTGGCGTATCGCGGCCGACCAAGTATGAGAGATAGGGCTCGTTGATCGTCGTGAACTTCGAGTCGAGATATGTGACCCAAAAGCTCGTCGTGAAACGCTCGCCGATCAGCAAATGCTGCTCGACCTCGACGCCGCGGCTCCGCGCCTCGCCGGTGTTCTCGGTCCTGAAGTTGAGCCCGTCGAAGAAGTTCACCTGGAGGTTCGAGAACGCCTCATTGAATATCGCGACATCGGTCCGGGCGCGGCCATTCAGGTAACTCGACTTCACGCCGACCTCGACGCTGTCACCGACCTCCGGCGCATAAACGGTCGTATCCGTGAGCACGGCCTCGCGGTACAAGTTGACGCCGCCGGCCTTGTAACCGCGTTGATAGCTCGCGTACGCCATCAAGTTGCGACTCGCGTTGAACTCGAGCGCGACGACTCCGGTCCACTTGTCGCCGCGCGTCGACGTGCTGAAGGACGGACTGTACTTGGTGCCGACGAGATCGAACCCGTTTCTCGGCGTTCCGTCGTCTGGAATCCCAAGAGCTGCACGAAAGCCCCGAACGATGGCGGAGTCGTACCAATAGGTGTTGTCGACGCCGCCTGTCTTGTGCTCGACGTTGTACCGAACTCCGGTGTCGAGATCGAAACGGTCCGATAGCGTCGTCGTCGCATCCGCGTATAACGCGTACCCGTCGCTGTCTTGCCGGTAGTTCTCGTGCGTGAACTCCCCATCCGGCAGCAACGCGCCGATGCCGACAGGGAACAAGCAGCCCGTGCTCACGAACGGCGGTAGGCACTTCTGCGGACCGCTGATTAGCGCGTTCAAATAGTTATCCGCGTCGGAGCCAGTCTCCGCCGAGCGCCAGCCCCTGTAGTTCTCTGAGCCATAGTAGAACCCCGCGAGTAAGTTCACCCTCGCCGTTGCCAACGTGAGGTTCAACTCCTGCGAGAGATTCTTGATGTCGGCTGGCTCGTTCAGCACGAATAGATCGGCGGGACCGAAGTCGGGATCTGCGTTTACGTGCTCGTGGTTCCACTGCCTGAACGCCGTGATCGACTTTAGCGTCAGGTTGCGTCTGAGATCGAAGTCGATCTTGAGCGCGATGCCTCGGTCCTCGATCACCTCGCGCGGCGTGGTGTTGAGCGACTCGAGCCGATCTTGCTCGGCTTTGGGAGCCGGCACGAAGGTCAAACCGTGGAGACTCCCGTATGCAGCGATGATCGGTGCGAGCGGACCGTTGCCGACCTGCGCCGACGCCCAGCAACATTCGGCATCGGATTTGGAATAGTCCGCAATGATCCGCAGTTGCAAGTCATTGTTCGGCCGCAGCAGGAACTGCGTCTTGACCGCGTAGCGGTCGATCGAGTCGTATTGCGCGCCGCTGTCCGGGCTCCTGAAAGCTCCGTCCTGCTCGTGCACCACGCCCGCGACTCTCACTGCGGCGTCTTGGCCGAGAGCCGCGTTGTAAGCCCCCTCGAGATAGCGCGACGCCAAGTTCCCGACCCGCAGCTCGAGTTGGCCTTCGGTCTCTTCGAGCTTCGGCCGAGTGCTCTGCAGCGTGATTGCGCCGGCGACGGTGTTCTTTCCATAGAGCGCGCCCTGCGGACCGCGCATCACCTCGATTTGATCGATGTCGAGCAAGTCGAACAACGCCATGCCCGAGCGGGATCTGTAGACGTCATCGACGTACACACCGACGGCTCCTTCGAACGTCCGGCTCACGCCAAGCGTCCCGATCCCGCGTATCTTCAGGCTCGAGTTCTGAAAGCTATGCGCTTGATCGAACTTGACGCTCGGATGCAGATCCGTGAGGCGCTGAATCGTCTGCATCCCCGACTCTTCGATATCGCGCGCCGTATAAGCCGTGACGGCCAACGGCACTTCTTCGATCGGGCGCGGCCGCTTCGTGGCGGTGACGATGATTTCTTCGAGCGGCTCGTTCCCCTGCGCTTTAGCGTCGACGACAAAGAGCGCCGACGCCGACGCGAGTGCGTAGACGAGCCACTTCACGGTGTCGTACAAGGCCGGCGACGTGCGAGCGATGTCGATCAAGGCGCATGCCCACGAATCGCTGATGACGTTGCGCAGAAGCTCGCTAGGCGGCTCCGCTCTATGTTGCGATGCCGACAACTGCATATACGACAAGACCTGAGAGCAACACGAGGTGGGGGTCAGCGCGGATGATGCGGAGCATCGTTGTTCTTCGATGACCTTTGGACAATTCGACCCGTATCGGCTCGCCCGCGAACCGTCGTGAGAATAGCGCACTCGCTCTGTGCGGTGCACGGAAATCAGAGCCAGACGACCCAGTCTTCCCGCAATGCCGCACAAGTTGCCAGGGCTCGACGCCGGCTCCGACGCACCCCCTCGCTCGAGTCGCGCGCTCCGTTACACTGGCAAGGGCAGCTGGCGGAGACGACCATGCCGACGGAGATCTCGGTCAACGACGAACGGCGCACCGTCGACGCAGCCCCGGACACCCCGCTGCTCTATGTGCTCGCAGGTGAGCTCGAGCTCAAGGGTCCGCGATTCGGCTGCGGGCTTGCGCAATGCGGCTCGTGCTCCGTGCTCATCGACGGCCTCGAGACACGAGCGTGCGTGACGCCGCTTTCGGCCGTCGGCACACGCTCCGTCACGACGCTCGAAGGGCTCGCGCGCTGGTTCGCGAGACAACGCGGACTCCGAGAGCCCCCGGAGCTGCATCCAGTGCAGCGAGCCTTCATCGACGAGCAGGCGCTTCAGTGCGGCTACTGCTTCAACGGCATCACGATCAAGGCCGCGGAGCTGCTTGCGCGGAATCCACGGCCGAGCGAGGCCGAGATCCGCACCGCGATGAACGGCCATCTCTGCCGCTGCGGCGCGTACCCCCGGATCCTGAAGGCTATCGAGCGCGCTTCGCGAGAGCTCGACCGGTGAGCGACGACACAGCGCTCGCGAGTTTCCCGCGCCGCGATCTATTGAAGGCGGGCGGCGCGTTGCTGATCGGCTTCGCGGTGCCCGCCGCGCGCGCGCAGGAGCCGCTGGGTATCGCGCTCATGCTCGGACCGGATCAACCGGATCAAAAGCGGCTCGACACGTGGCTCGCAATCCACGCCGACAACACCGCCACCGTGTTCCACGGCTACGCCGAGCTCGGGCAAGGCGCGGCGACAGCGCTCCTGCAAATCGCCGCGGAGGAGCTCGACCTCGGGATCGAGCAGATGAACGTCGCAGCGCTCGGGAGCCATCGTTCGCCGAATCAGGGCGCGACGGCCGCGAGCGCGTCGGTCGCGCTCGGCGGGCAACGCGTCCGCACGGCGGCAGCCGAAGCGCGCCAGACGTTGTTGCGGCTCGCATCGAGCAGGCTCGGCGCGCCCGTCGAATCGCTCACGGTCGAGCGCGGCGTCGTGAGCGACACGCGCGCGGGCGGCGCGCGCGTGTCGTACGGCGAGCTGCTCGGCGACAAGCCATTCGACGTGCCGTTCACGGGCCAAGCGCCCGTGAAGCCCGTGTCTCGCTACACGCTCGTCGGCACGAGCGTGCCGCGCAAGGACATTCCGGCGAAGGTGCGCGGCACCTACACGTACATGCAGCACGTGCGTTTGCCCGGGATGCTGCATGGCCGCGTCGTGCGACCGCGCGGCCAGGGCGCGTATCGAGACGCGGCGCGAGTGTTACGCATCGATACGAGCTCGATCGCGGACATTCCGGGCGCTCGCGTCGTGCGGCGCGCCAACTTCGTCGGCGTCGTCGCCCCGCGCGAGTGGGACGCCGTGCGCGCGGCGCGGCAGCTGCGCGTCGAGTGGGACGAGCGAACAGCGCTGCCCGGGACGCAAGGCATGTATGCGCGGATGCGCGCGTCGCAGACCATCGATCGCGTCGTGCTCGCGACGGGCGACGTCGACGCGGCGCTCGCGAGCGCCGCTCGCGTCGTCGCGCGGTCCTATCACGGGCCTTATCAAGCGCACGTGCCATTTGCGCCGAACTGCGCGCTGGCCGATGTGCGCGGGGACGAGGCGCGCGTGATCTGTTCGACGCAGAACATCTACGAGGCGCGGGCGAAAGTCGCGACGGTACTACGTCTCCCCGTCGAGCGCGTCGCGCTGGAGTATTGCGAGGGCTCGGGGACCTTCGGCCGCAGCTGTCACGACGACGCCGCGGAGGCGGCGGCGCTGATGTCGCAGCTCGCCGGCGCTCCCGTGCGCGTGCAGCTCATGCGCCAAGACGAGCACGGCTGGGACAACTTCGGCCCGGCGCACGTCGCCGAAGTCAGGATCGGCGTCGACGCGGCCGGCAAGCTCACCGCTTACGAGTACCACGGCTGGCAGCACGGCTGGAGCACAGTCGAGACGTCCGAGCAGCTAGCGCTCGGCACGCCCGCGGCCGATACGACCGGGCCGATCGCGATGGAGCTCAGCCCGCTCAACTTGGGCTCGATGTACGAGATCGCGAACCGGAAGCTCGTCAATCACCGCGTGCCCGGCATCGACGGATACCTCAAGGCCGCGAACCTGCGCTCGCCGCTCGACGTCTCGATCGCGTTCGCTTCCGAGCAAACTGTCGACGAGCTCGCCGCCCTCGTCGGGGCAGACCCGTACGAGTTCCGCCATCGCAACATGACGGACGAGCGTTGGCTCGGAGTGCTCGACGCCGCCGCGAACGCGGCGGGTTGGCAGCCGCGTGAGCCGGGAGCCGCGCGCGGGCGTGCGCGGATCGCGACGGGACGCGGCATCGCGGTCGGCACGCACACGTCGTCGTACGCTGCGGCCGTCGCCGACATCGAGGTCGATCGCGACACCGGCGCGATCGTGGCGAAGCATCTCTACGGCGCGCTCGACGCAGGCCTCGCCGTGAACCCCGGATTTCTCGAGAATCAGATCATTGGCATGCTCGTGCAAGCGGCGAGCCGGATGCTCAAAGAAGAAGTGACCTTCGACGACCGACGCGTCACGAGCACCGATTGGGCCAGCTATCCGATCCTGCGGTTCGCCGAATGTCCAGCGGTGACGCCGATCGTCATCCAGCGCACAAATCAACCGTCGAGCGGCGGCGGCGAAGAGGTGCTCGGCCCTGCCGCGGCGGCGATCGCGAACGCGCTGTTCGACGCGACCGGTGTGCGGTTACGCGAGTACCCGTTGACGCCTGCGCGCGTGCTCGCCGCACTCCGCGCGGCATGACGGCGCTCGGCTGATCGATCGAGCGAGAA
>Ga0070671_100000489_pt1 | contig 27650 bp, 30 predicted proteins | sample KBSS73metaG_FD_65341 | JGI IMG/M metagenome (GOLD analysis project Ga0070671, IMG submission 65341) | Switchgrass rhizosphere microbial communities from Kellogg Biological Station, Michigan, USA - KBS S7-3 metaG | ecosystem: Host-associated > Plants > Roots > Rhizosphere > Soil ...
TTGCCTTTATTGCTGAGTGTATAAACCAGTTTTGGAGTTGTGAACTCCTGACCGGCTTTTAAAATATAATCGCCAGCATAATTATTAATGCCAGCAATTAATCTTAAATTATTTGCCGGATCAACTTCCAGGTCGATGCGATAATTACCACTCCATTCCACATTCCCATATAGAACGTCACCTTCATCTTCAGAAGCAGGTCTGTTAAGTGACACCATAAATACGGGCGGTTGGAACAGATCGGCACGTGAACCTAACTTGGAATCTAAAGTTTTAATGCCATGCATTAATTGCTCTTCTTCCGGGCGCATTTCCTGGGCCCACTCGCCATGGTAATTTCTCAGCCAGTAGCTGCCGGCCTGCAGGTACAGATTGGCTGATGCATATTTATTCAGCACCACATCCTTTTTTTCGTGGTGTTTGATCAGGCTCCATTGCTCTGTTACGTTCTCGTTAAAATAGGTCTGATAATTTAAGGTGACTTCAAAATCATAAACCGGATCTTTAAGGCTGATAGTCAGCAGACTGACATCATCATTAATCTGCGTTACTTTATGATCAATATATTGCAGGTCGAGGGATTTATTGCCATCAGCATGGGTTACTGCTATAGCAGGTTCTAACAGGTTGCGTGAACCTGCCGGGGTGTATGCGGAGTTGTATTCATCTGTTTTCCTATCCAGGCGGTAAATTTTGGCGATGGTATTATATTCATTTTTATCAGCCAGTCTGCCGCCAAAGTAAACTATATCGAGGTGCTTGTCGTTGCTAACCTGTAGCACAAGCGCGTGGTCTTTTGTTTCGACTGGGATAGTTTGTCCTTTAACATTCAGGGAGAAAGCAGCAACTGTCAAACATACAATTGCAAATTTTGGTACAAAAAGTCTCATTATGATGGTTTATAATTAATGGTGGCCAAATCTAAATAAATTAATACTTATTCCTGACGATAAATCACGCCGTTCTTCATTAGCAGCTTTATATGTTTTATCGCTTTTATATCTTCTGCAGGATCGCCTTGAACAGCTACCACGTCGGCGAAATATCCGGCTTTGATATTGCCTGCGTCTTTCAGGTGGAAAACTGATGCATTAACAGAGGTGGCCGACTTTAATACATCTATAGGCTTCATGCCATATTCGGCCATTAAAATCATTTCACGTGAGTTATCGCCATGTGTAAACACGCCTACATCGCCGCCCATACAAATGGTCACGCCAGCCTTCATGGCCTCATTAAAAATATATTTTTTGTGCCTGATCTTTTCATTGTCGGGCTGGCCCTTTTTCCATCCGTAAAAATAAATGGAGTATGCCTCAGTAGCGGCGAGGGTAGGGCATAGGGCTATGCCTTTGTCTTTCATTAATTTAAAAAGCTCGGGGGTGCCCCCGTCGCCATGCTCAATGGTAGTTACACCTGCGGCTATTGCCCGTCGCATTCCCTCAGATGTTTCGGAATGTACCGCTACAGTCCTCCCGCTGCTTTTTGCTACTTGTACAGCTTGTTTTAATTCGCCTTCAGTAAACGTTGGCTGCTGGGCGTCGTCTATTCCCCATCCATAATCTGCATAAATTTTTATTACATCTGCGCCATGTCCTATTTGAGAACGCACCACATGGGTTATTCCTTCAATGCCATCCGCTTCTTCGCCGCCTTCAACAATTTTATTTTGATCCACCACATTTTTTGGTCCGTAGCTACCAGTAGCTACAATGGCGCGCGTAGCCACCATCATCCGCGGACCGGGTATTATGCCTTTGTCAATTGCTGTTTTCAAACCTACATCATCATAGCCTGCGCCTTCCGTTCCCAGGTCGCGTTCGGAGGTAAAGCCTGCCAACAAGGTTTCACGGGCATGCATTACCGCACGGGCTGTACGTTCTGCGCGGCTTTCTTTCAGCACTTGGTCGTCCCAAAGAGTTTCATCATAAGGGTGAAGGAATAAGTGGGAATGTCCTTCTATCATGCCTGGCATAAGGGTTGTCCCCTTTAGTGCAATTATTTTAGTTGATGCAGGAGCATTTACATTGGCCGGTTCGCCAGCGGCTTCGATGCGGTTGCCCTTTACCAGTACTACCCATCCACTATGCATTTGTTCGCCATCAAAAACGCGGTCGGGTTTAAAAAGGGTATAAGTTTCCGTTGTTTGCGCAGAAACAAGGCATACTGACGCAAAGATCAGCAATAATATGAGCTTCAGTTTTTTCATTGTATAAGCAAATTATTAAAAATAATTTATCCGTCATGCAACCAATTGCCTTTAGTTTTCATCTTACTTCTAAATGATGTTTTTGGAGCACAAGTACACTATTGAAGATCTGGTAAAACGCTGTAAGGCAAACGAACGCAAAGCGCAGGAGTTGCTTTACAAGCAGTTTGCTTCGAAAATGCTGGGGGTATGCCTGCGTTACGCGAACGACAGGATGGAAGCCGAGGATATGCTGCAAAACGGTTTTATCCGGGTGTTTCAGAAGATGGCAGATTACCGTGGCGATGGCTCTTTTGAAGGCTGGGTAAGACGGATAATGGTACACAGTTCTATTGAATATTATCGCAAACACCATAAAATGCTTTCGGTGGCTGATCTGGAGGAAACAGGTAAGGAACCATCAGTTGATGCAGTTGCAGTGGCGCGACTGGATGCCAAAGATCTGATGGCGCTGATACAACAGCTTTCGCCAGGATACCGGATGGTGTTTAACCTGTATGCGATAGAAGGTTATTCGCACAAGGAAATTGGCGAGATCATGGGGATATCTGAGGGGGCATCCAAATCGCAGTTATCCAGAGCGAGGGCTATATTAAAAGAACAAATTACACAATCAGAGGGAAAAAGATATGAACATGCAGGATAAGGAATTTGATGATCTGTTCCGGTCAAAACTGGAAAATTTTGAGACGGAACCATCTGCGCAGGTATGGCAAAATGTTGATGCTGAACTCGATGGGAAGAAGAAAAAAAGCATGTTCCCTATGCTGGGCATTGCAGCCAGTGTGCTCATACTTTTAACAGCCGGAATATTATTTATCCCTAAAAAGGGTGCTGTAAAACATAACCGTTCTGATAGCAATAGCGTAGCGGTTAAAAAAATAAAACCGGAAACTGTAAAGCCTGGTAATATTACACCGGAAACTGAAAAGAAACAGGAACAGGTTGCTGAGGTGCAAATCCCGGTAAAACATATCCTTAAAACAAATCAACCTAAAATTCAAACAAACCGTGTTGAGCCAAAGGAACAAACCAATCGGGTTGTTGCTAAAGCAGGGATTGTTAAACCAGATGAGCAACCGGTATTGGCTGTAGCAGGAACTAAGAAGACGGATGACGCTATAAAACCAATAGCCATCGAATTAGAGCCTGTATCTACGACAGTAAAACTGACCAATGATAACAGTGCGATCAACATGCAATCACAGCCTGTGCTGGCTTTAACACCAACACCAGTGACTAAGGCAGTAAAAAAGCGCGGTATACGCAACTTTGGGGATATTGTGAACCTGGTAGTTGCCAAGGTAGACAAACGCAAGGATAAACTGATACAGTTTTCGGATACGGACGACGATGAGTCGGTGATATCAGCAGTGCACCTGGGTGTGCTTAAAATAAAAAAGGATAATTAATCAATTCAAATCTAAACAGGTAACAATATTATGAAACGTTTACTATTTATTGCTGCCCTGATCTGTGCAGTTACAGGCAGCGCTTTTGCTCAGGATACCAAAACCGATACGGTTAAAAAAGACACCTCTGGTAATCATAACTGGAGCTGGAACAATCATGAAGATGGCGATACCACTTTTCATCATAAACATCACTATAACCGGTATCCACAGCCATCTATCGGCCTCACTTTCTCCAGATTCGATCTGGGGCTGGCTACACTGGTAGATAACGGAAGCTTTACCTTATCCAGGCAAAACCAATTTCTAAATTACCGTTCGTGGAAAACAAGCAATGTAGGTTTTGACGTGTTCCAGATGGGCATACGTTTTAGCGATGGGTTTAAAATCTATCTATCCGGCGGCTTCGACTGGACACTGATACGGTTAAGACAGGATATCACTATTTTGCCCAATCGGCCAGTACTAACTTATCGCCAGGACAGTATCCATTACAGCAAAAACCGTTTTGGCTCGAGTTACCTGCGTATACCACTCTCGTTTGATTTTAGAACAAAGGAAGATGCCAGGGGAAACAGGGCACACTTTGTCATCGGGCCAATCGCAGGCATACTGCTTAATGGCCGTGTAAAACAGATCAGTGAGGAGCATGGTAAGCAGAAAATAGATGACGATTACCATTTTGCAAAAGTACGCTATGGAGGTTTCGTCAGGATGGGCTATGCCGGATGGGGCTTGTTTGCCAAATATTACACCAATGATATGTTTGAGAATAGTCCCGAGCAGAAAGGCTTAAAGAACTTCTCGTTTGGGTTTACCTTCGGATTTTAAGTTTATCTGAACCTGAATTTAAGAATTAGGGAATTTTCAGAATTGGATAAACCAACATTCAGGTAATTCTTAATTTCAATAAATTCGGGTTCAGACAATAAAGACAATCGTATCTTTGTAGTCTAATGGCTACTCCTTTTTTAAAAGCGATCTCTATCAGTAAAATATATCCCGGCACTGCGGATAGCGGACTCAAATTAACCAGTTTAGAAATACAGCCCGGTGAAATAACGGCAATTATAGGTGCAAGCGGCAGCGGTAAAAGTACATTGCTCAGTCTGTTGTATGGTTTGCAATCTCCGGACACCGGGGAGGTGCATTTTAAGGGTGATCGTGTGTGGGGACCGGAAGAAAAGCTGATACCCGGTCACGACGCCATGAAAATGGTAACCCAGGCTGAAGACGACCTGAACCTGTTTGCCAAAGTACGCGACAATGTATCCGTGTTATTGCCTAATACCGATGTTCAGGCTAAAATGGATAAAACCGAACGGGTGTTGAAACAGCTCAACATGCTACACTTGGGCGATAAGCGCGTTGCTGACCTGAGCGGAGGCGAAAAACAGCGTGTGGCCATAGCCAGGGCATTGGTCACACAACCTGAAGTTTTGTTGTTAGACGAACCCTTTAACCAGGTAGATACTTCCTTCCGGGATGGTTTGCAGGATGATATCCGGCAGATAGTAAAAGATACCGGTCTTACTGTTGTTATGGTTTCGCACGATCCGGCAGAGGTATTATCAATGGCCGACACCCTGATCGTTTTAAAGGATGGAGAGGTCATCGAATCAGGCCACCCTAAAAAAATATATAATGACCCCGAGTATCTATACACAGCACGGCTGCTCAATAATTGTAATGTGCTGAATGCCGCCGATGCTATGGTTTGTGGTATCAGGGCAAAAAAGGAATGGGTAATGCTTTACCCGGAATGGGTAGAGGCGCGCGAAGGTTGGGGCGGAAAGCGCTGGACGGTAAAGCAGGTATTATTCAAAGGCTTCTACGAAGAATTGCTGTTAGAAAATGATGGCGTTACTCTGCGTATCCTCAATGGGCAGGCAGGTAAATATATCGAAGGAAGCAAGGTGAAAATAAAAATAGGCCGGTATATTGAGTATTGAGGGAATTTCTGAAGTCATTGGCCCCGCTACCAGGCTGATTTGCGAATGCGATTGAGCGACGGTATTTTAAACAACTCCTGATATTTTTCAACAAACATTCCTTACCTTTTATACTCAAGGGTTTGTATGGCCTGATTTTTGTTTTTTAAATGGCTTATTTTGATTATAATTGATTTATAATCAGTAACCTGATAGACGGTTTAAATTGTAGACGTAAACTCAAAGCGTATGAAAATCACTGACAAATCCTCCATCCTTTTGACATCGGCAATCGCAGTTTTAATGCTTTACAGCTGCTCTAAGTCAAATAATTCTGATGTGGTACCGGCTGCCAGCAACGATAATGTTGCTTTGCACAATTATGGATTATTGCCGATGCAGCCAGAACAATGGGCCAATGTACCTACTTTTTCAAAAAATGTCATTTCGGGTAAAATAGGCTTGTTTGGATTGTCCGTCTCTTCACTGCCGTCAAGCTATTTATTAGCTTCGCCTGCTATTAGAGACCAAGGGCAAATCGGTTCATGTACCGGATTTTGCGGTGCCGAGACTGATGAGATATTGTATTACTATAAAAACAGCGGAAGCCCGGTTGCGTCTTCTAATTTTACTTCAAGCGCAACGGCTAGCCCAGGCATATCACAAGCCATTACCAACCAGGTAGTAAACACACCAACATTAAGCCCTTTGTTTGTATATTATGTAGAGCGTTGCGTGATTTTGAAACAATCCATTACAGCAGATAAGGGTGCTTATATGGTGAATATACCAGAAACTTTCCAGGGATTGACCAACAACTCCGGTACCGGCACTGCGCTTACCCTCAACGGGACAACATTTGCCGGTGTTTGTTATGAAGCCGACTATCCATACCCCGCAAATGGCTCGAATACATCTACGCAATACAAAACGCCGCCAAGCGGCAGTGCGCTGACGAATGACGGGCTATATACAATCGGTGCGCAAAATGGAACAACCGGCAGCAGCGGCACCACAGCCAATGGCTATTATGTAATCAATTCATCTGACCCGGTTACAGACGTTAAAATTGCTCTTGCCAACAACAAGCCGGTAATGATGGGTTTTAATGTTTACGATAATGCACGGTACCAATATTTTGAAGGTTTGGGTACTACAAAATATACTTATAATCCCATTACCTCAGCAGGTAAACTAGCTCAGGGCGTACATCTCTTGGGCGGCCACGCTGTTCCAATAATAGGCTATATAAATGACGCCAGCCAGCCTGGTGGAGGGGTGTTTATTTGCCAAAATTCATGGAGCACATCATGGGGATACCATGGCTATTTTTATTTACCATATTCGGTATTAAAAAGTACTACAGTTGTTCCGACAGGTAGCTTGTATGTAGCTATCATATAAGGCACGATATAAAATTTAATAAGCAAGAAAGCCGGCTCCCAATTGGAGCCGGCTTTCTTGCTTAGGCTTGTAAGTGCATATAATAACCCTGACATGGCCAAACTTGGCAAAGCAATATCAGAATGCTGATTCTATATCAAATAAAGTTATCTCGGCCTCCGCGGACGCATCTTTCTGAAGCCGGGGTCACCGGGTTTGTCCAACCTGCGGTATACCGGAGGTTTGGCAGGAGCCTCGGGTTCGTCTGGCCGGATATTTACGGTAAGCTCGCGATCGCCAATAGGATAGCCGTTCAGCATCGCTACCATATTATCAGCCGAAGCCTGGTCGCCAACCTCAATAAAGCCATAACCCTTACAAACTCGCGTTTTTTTATCCCGTACCAGTTTTATGGTTTTCAGGTCACCATGCAAGGCGAATATTTTAGCCAGTTCTATTTCGTCCATATTCAGCGGAAACCCGCTAACAAATAATTTTACCATCTCTGATTATACAAACGCAAAGCTAATCCAATTGCTTGCTTTTTGTGTTAAATTAAATGAATTGTTATATTCAGTAGACCAACGATGCCAGGGGAGCACCCGTGATAAGCGTTCTTCACAGACGAACATAAGAAATTTATACCAAATACTCAAACAAAGCCTGGGTAGTGTCTCAGTTTGAAATTTAATTTTCACTTGTAACTTCAACCCCATATCGTATTGCCGCTTCAAGTATATGAATGTTTATATCTTTTAGATGATTGAACCTGATGCAATACCCGGTCACGCTCGCCTTGCCTAGTTCTTTTCCATACGTTTGAGCTAAGTATGTCTTATCCTCGATTCCAAGGATATAGACAGAAATACCGGTTTTGTTTGCGCTCAGACCAATTTGAAAAAACTCCCTGGTCTTTCCATCAGCATATTTTATGGTGTAAGATCCGTATCCTATGTTGGGATTGCTAACAATTTTACCATCACTGTTTTTACCATCATCGAACCATAACTTGCATCCCGGCAATGTTTGAAGTATGTGCGTATGCAAAGTTTGCATGTCACTGCGCTTTGGTTCAGGTTGACTGGCAATATACTTTTTGATTTGTTCCTGTACGTTCATATGAAATATCGGTTACGGTTACTTATTTTGCCTTTTCAAATCTCGCTTTATTTTTAGTCATACACTAATTCATTTCTTTTACTTTCCTTCGTAAGCGCTTCCCTCTGTAGAGATTGCTTTCAGCTATTTGTAAAATATCTCCTCAAAACAGCACCTGTCGAAAAAAATTTATAACAGCAAGATCAGGAAAGCATTAGGCATTTTCTTTTAAAGTGAAAAGCCTGTTTATCAGGCAAATTTGCGCAAAAAGGTTGCTTTTAAACGGAACTATTCATCATGGCTTACCGTTTAATTAACAAGAAAAATTTAACATTGACGAAATTATCTGACCCCCATGAACTTCAACTCTATCAGTATCCCAAGCGTTATTGAGCGTTACAATCAACCTCTTATCAACGTATCATCAAGTCCCGAAAAGAAAATACAATTGTATGAAGCGGGCGTAGGTTATTTGATCGGCGAACTTGCCTTTTCACAAGGCCTTTCCCCCTATCGTAATATCAACAGCTCGCCTGCTGATATTGACTACCGGCTTTTAGCTAAAGCCGGTTTGTTGCTGGCTACTGGCGCCAAATCAGGCGAGATAGTGGTTACAACCGGGTTCCCTTATACCACCTATGAGCTCTTCAGGCAGCAAGCCGAAGATTTCTTTTCGCTGAAGGATATTTTTATCGAATACAACGGCGATACATTTTCTACCAACGAGCATAAACGCACACACCTTACAGTAACCCATGTAGAGATAATGCCCGAAATTTTAGGCTGTATCAATGGTATACGCAAGGGCCCTGTTGCCGAAAACGACAATTTTTTCATCGTCAGCCTGGGCTATGGCACCTGCGAAACCGGCCTGAGTACTGAAACAGGATTGATAGGCCGTACTTGTATGAGTATCCCCGGCTTACGACATGCAGTAAATAATATGCAAACCGAACTGAACCGGAGCTTTAACATGGGTATGAAAAATGAGCATGTGGTGAACCAGAATTTCCAGGCAGGCAAGGTGGTGGTCAACCGTAAAAAGCAGGACCTTACCGTGATCAGGCAAGACCAGCTTGCCAATTATTACGATGAGATCATATCGCCCACGCTTAAGAAAACTTTCCTGGACTCGGATTTTGAAAAGACAGAAAAACTATACCTGGTAGGCGGCGGCGCTTTATATCCCGGCCTGGCAGAGTGCTTTAAAAATGAGTTTGACGGCGTGCTCGACGTAATCATCCCGTCGGGTGCTGCAGACATGGCAAGCACGGGATATTGTCTGCGGTCATTGCAGTGGTGTGGACCTGCTAATGCAGACAAAGCCATCGGTCTGGATATTGGCAATGCCTACACGGTAGTTACCAAACCAACCGGACTGGCTGCACCAGCACCGGCAGTAAATAAACAAACAATTGTAGAGAGTACACCGGCAAGCGTCTAATGTCCAATAGTCTGAACCCGAATGGGCAGAATTGCCAAAATTCTGCCCATTCTTTAACTCTATCGATTCCGGTGCAGACAAATTATAGCACGCTGCGCCCACCACCACTCCTCAACCCAGATGCCCCTGCTCCCGTGTCTCGGGGACTATTTACCTGCCTTTAGCCTGAAAAAAGTGAAATAAGTTAGATAACTAAATATCACAATAGATATGCAGTCATAAAAACCTTTCTTTTTAAAATTGTCAGGCTGGTTGATGGTGATAGTTGCAAATCCAATCAAAAACAAGATAAATAATATAATTACAATAATTCTGATAAGGTAAACTAAGGTTTTTCTCATTGAAAGTGAAAATAGCACATTAAATAATAACTTGCAAACGCCGCGCATCCAACGCCGCGCGCGCCGTCCTCACACCAAATATTCAAACAAAGTCTGGTCCCTGTTCAGTTCAATCACATCAAAACGTTCTTGTTCCATGCGTTGCAGCAGGGCGGGGTAATCATCGGCTGATTGTAGTTCGATACCTACCAGTGCCGGGCCATTTTCTTTTTCAGTTTTTTTGATGAACTCGAAGCGGGTAATATCATCATGCGGACCGAGCACGTTGTTCACAAACAGTTTTAAAGCACCGGGTCGCTGGGGAAAACGAACGATAAAGTAATGCTTCAAACCCTCATACAACAATGATTTTTCTTTGATCTCTGCCATACGGTCGATATCGTTATTACCGCCGCTGATGATGCACACTACCTTTTTGCCTTTCAATTTGTGTTTATACAGGTCGAGAACGGCAACAGACAATGCGCCCGCAGGTTCAACCACAATGGCATCCTCGTTGTAGAGTTTTAATATGGCAGTGCATACTTTGCCTTCGGGTACCAAAAGCATATCGTCCAGTACCTCGCGGCAGATAGGATAAGTGAGTTCGCCCACGCGTTTTACGGCAGCACCGTCTACAAAACGGTTGATGGAGGATAACGTTACAGGTCCGCCTGCATCGAGAGCATGGCGCATAGACGGGGCACCTTCTGGTTCTACCCCTGCTATGAGGATGCCGGGTTGATGTTGTTTCAGATAGCTTCCTGCCCCGGCCGCCAGTCCACCACCGCCAATAGGCATAATGACGGCTTCCACATCGGGCAGGTCCTCCAATATCTCTACGCCTACAGTTCCCTGTCCGGCAATGATCTCGTAATTATCAAAGGGTGGGATGAAGGTCATCCCATTAGCTTCGGTATAAGCCAGGGCCTCTTTCAGGCAGTCATCAAAGGTGTCACCTACGAGTACGATCTCGATATTGCCATTGCCATGCATCTCGGTTTGAGATACTTTTTGCTTGGGGGTGATTTGCGGCATGAAGATGACACCATTAGTCCCTAGCTTACGACATGAGAAGGCAACGCCTTGCGCGTGGTTACCTGCACTGGCGCATACTACGCCACGTTTAAGCTCATTGGCACTCAACTGACTGATCATATTATAAGCGCCCCGCAGCTTGTAGGAGCGGACTACCTGCAGATCCTCACGTTTCAGGTAGATTTCACAACCGTAACGGTCAGACAAGCGCTGGTTAAACTCCAAGGGGGTATGCTTTACGATGCCTTTGAGTTGTTCATAGGCGGCTTCGAAATCGAGAGGATATTTAGTGCTTAGGCTATCCATTTTTTTAATAATTGAAAGTCATTTCATTGCCGTTGACTTTAGTCAACGGAACAGGATGAAGGAAATGTTCGGGCTTTAGCCAAACATAGCTAACGAGGTTTTCGGCTGAAGCCTTTTTCCCTTTGCTGATAATCCGTTGGCTGAAACCAGCGGCAAGGAGTTTTTATCGTAGCCCTCTCCATTGGAGAGGGGTTGGGACGTGATTTTTACTGTTTTACTAAACGATTTACAACAAGGCCATGCAGATCATCATCGCTGATGTCCAATTTGTTATCGGCGAGTGTTAAAAAGCGGTGATAAGCTGCTGCTAATTCCTCCTTATCCAGGCTGTAGCCCAATCTTTCCAGGTGAAACTTGAGGGCGTGGCGACCGCTACGGGCAGTCAACACAATACTTGCGCTGGGGAAACCCACATCTTCGGGACGGATGATCTCGTAATTCTCGCGGTTTTTCAAGAAACCATCCTGGTGAATACCAGAGCTATGCGCAAAGGCATTAGCGCCTACTATTGCTTTATTGGGCTGCACAGGCATACGCATTTGTGAGCTTACCATGCGGCTGATCTCGTAAATTTTTTGCGATTGGATATTGGTATGTAAGCCTAGGCTTTGGTGTGTTTTCAGAATCATCACGACTTCTTCTATCGAAGTGTTGCCGGCGCGTTCGCCGATGCCGTTGATGGTGCCTTCTATCTGGCGTGCGCCGTTTTGTAACCCGGCGACAGAGTTGGCGGTGGCAAGGCCTAAGTCATTATGACAATGAACTGAAATGATGGCCTTGTCGATATTCTTTACATTTTCTTTGAGGAAAAGAATTTTGCTTCCGTATTGGTCAGGCAGGCAGTAACCGTTGGTGTCGGGAATATTGACGACGGTAGCACCTGCCGCGATGACCGCCTCGACCATTTTGGCAAGGAAATGTATATCGGCCCTTCCGGCATCTTCAGCATAAAATTCGATATCTTCCACCGCACGTTTGGCATATTTCACTGCTTCAACGGCACGCTCCAGAATTTCTTCGCGGGTGCTGTTGAATTTGTGTTTGATATGCATATCCGATGACCCGATACCTGTATGGATACGTGGATGCTTGGCATATTGCAATGCCGCAATAGCCGAATCGATATCGCCTTTGTTGGCGCGGGTAAGGGCACAAACAGTCGGTTCCTTTACGGCTTTCGATATCTCTACCACGCTCTGAAAATCACCCGGACTTGATATTGGGAAACCCGCTTCTATAATGTCGACACCCAGCGCTTCCAATTCGCGGGCAATCTCTATCTTTTCGGGCGTGGTTAGCTGGCAGCCCGGTACCTGCTCGCCGTCGCGAAGCGTGGTATCAAAAACATAAACGCGGTTAGGATCGTGTAGCATTCTCTTGGATTTGAGATGTGAGATATGAGATGTGAGACAAAATGCCCTATCCTATATCTGCATCTGGTTAATATTCAATTATTAAATTTATCAATTTATGATTGTGATTTGAAAATCTCATATCTCAAATCTCAATTACATCTCTTTCAGAGCCACAAATCGCAGCCTCTTATAATCAGCATACCACTGGCCGTCCACTTCATTGGTCGGTTGCAGCAAGTCGGTAATTTCATTTAGTATTTGTGTCAGTTCATCAGCCGGTACTCCTTCAAAAAATGATGAGCCAAACATTCTGAACCATGTTGCTACGCCGTTACGACCGTCTTGCAACAGGGTTGGGCGGTCAAAGTGCGTAACAAAAGTTACCCGGAAACCATGAGCTTCCAGCTTGTTGGCATATTCAGCTGTCGACGGGTAATACCAGGGTAGGACGAAGTTGCCTTTGACATATCCATACTTTTTGAGCACGGTTGCTGTAGCTGCCATCATTAACCGGGTATTGCCCTTTCCGCCAAACTCACCAACAAAACGACCGCCGGATTTAAGACTGCTGTAAACACAATCGATCAGTTTATCCTGTTCGTGTATCCAGTGTAAAGTGGCGTTGGTAAATATGGCATCAAAGCGCTCATCAAAATGAAAATTGGTGCCATCAGCTACGCTAAAATTTATATCCGGGTATTTGGCATTTGCTTTTGCGACCATATCCGACGAGGCATCAATACCAAAAACATCGGCGCCTTTCTCCCAAATCAGCTTAGTCAAATCACCTGTACCGCAACCCAGATCAAGGATACGCTCGCCGGATTTTACATCCAGCAACTCAATCACGCTCTCCCCGTATTGTGATACGAAGGCGTGTTTATTGTCGTATAATTCAGCGTTCCATTTCATAAGACACGATTACACAGATTATTTTTGATTACACTGATTTTTGACCATGGTCTATAGTCCATGGTCTTTTTCATTTGCACATCAGCACATTTACGCATCTGCACATCTACAAGTATTCCAACACTTTCTGCCCCATAGCAGCAGTGCCTAATATTTTTGCTTTATCGGTATTAGTGTCGGCAATGTCCCCTGTACGATAACCTGCTTTTAATGTTTTATCAATAGCTGAAGTGATGCGTTTGGCTTCTTCCTTCAATCCAAATGCAATTTCGTACATCAAAGCAACTGACAGGATAGAGGCCAGCGGATTTGCTTTGTCCTGTCCTGCAATATCATGCGCCGAACCGTGGATCGGCTCGAAGAAGCCTGTTCCGTCACCAACAGAAGCTGATGCCAGCATACCCATCGAGCCTGCAATTTGAGAAGCTTCGTCGGTCAGGATATCACCAAATAGGTTGGCAGTTACTACAACGTCGAACTTTTTAGGGTTCTTTACCAGTTGCATAGCGGCATTGTCAATAAACATGTGTTCGGTTTCTACATCAGGATATTCCTGGGCGATTCCCTGAACTACTTCGCGCCACAGGCGTGAGGTCTCCAATACGTTTGCTTTATCTACTGAGCATAATCTCTTTGTACGTGCCCTTGCTGCGTCATAAGCTTTGCGTGCGATGCGCTCCACCTCATAGCGGTTGTAGTTCATCAAATCTGACGCAAAGTCAGCAGAACGATTCTTTTCGCCGAAGTACACGTCGCCGGTTAGTTCGCGGAAGAATAGGATGTCTGTTCCTTTCAATATTTCCGGTTTCAGGCTGGATGCATTCAGCAATTCATCAAACAGCATGATCGGGCGCAGGTTGGCATATAAGCCCAACTCTTTGCGGATCTTCAATAGCCCTTGCTCCGGTCTTACTTTGGCCGATGGATCATTATCATATTTGATATGACCAACAGCACCGAACAGGATCGCGTCGCTGGCTTTAGCTTTGGCGAGCGTTTCATCGGGCAGAGACGTACCCGTAGCCTCGATAGCTACGTGACCCATGATAGCCTCGTCAAACGTAAACTCATGACCATATTCCTGGCCTATTTTTTCCAGTACAGCTTTACCCCAGGTAGTCACCTCAGGACCGATGCCATCACCGGGTATTACTAATATGTGTTTCTTTATTCCCATTTTATTTAGTCATAGGTCATTTAGTCAATGGTGAGTAGTGAATAGTCAGTAATTAATTTCTCTACTCACCATTCACCACTCACTATTCACCATCTCACCTCAATAATAGTGTTCAACAGTTGGAAAAGGGTCATAAAAATGATGTAATAAACTTTTCCATTCCTGGTATTCTTTTGATTCTCTGAAGCCCTCGGTATGATCGGTTAGCTTTTCCCATTCAACCAGTAAAATGAATTGACTGGTGTTTTCAATACATCTTTTTAATTGGTGGGATATGTAACCTGGCATACTCGATATGATCTTCTGTGCTTTGGAAAATGCTTCTAAAAATTCATCTTCCTGGCCAGGGATCACACTCAATATGGCGACTTCGAGGATCATTGTTTAGCTGTGAGATTTGAGATATGAGATAGGATGCTTTTCATCTCAAATCTCATATCTCACGTCTCATATCTCACGTCTCATATCTATGTCTTACGCTTCTACCACCTGATTCTCAGGGCGCAGACTGCGTACAGTTTTACCTGCCTGCCACATTTCGCTGTCGCGCAGTTCTTTCAGTTCTGCATCCAGTTTCACACGGTAATCTGGCTGGCTGTTTGAATCGATAGAACGTTGTGATTCTTTACCTGTAGCAACGCTGTTATACAGTTCTTCAAATACCGGTTTGGTAGCGTCGCGGAATTTCTTCCACCAATCCAAAGCACCGCGTTGTGCAGTGGTTGAACAATTGGCATACATCCAGTCCATACCATTTTCAGCTACCAATGGCATTAACGATTGGGTCAACTCTTCAACAGTTTCGTTAAATGCTTCTGAAGGCGAGTGGCCATTGCTGCGCAATACATCATACTGAGCTGCGAATACACCCTGGATACAGCCCATCAGCGTACCACGCTCGCCGGTTAAATCGCTATAAACTTCTTTTCTGAAATCGGTTTCAAACAAATAACCGCTGCCTACAGCAATACCTAAAGCGATAACCCTGTCTTTAGCTTTTCCGGTTGCATCCTGGAAGATAGCATAGCTTGAATTTAAGCCACGGCCTTGCAGGAACATACGGCGCAAAGAAGTACCTGAACCTTTTGGCGCTACCAGGAACACATCCACATCAGCTGGAGGGATGATGCCGGTTTGCTCTTTGAAAGTGATACCGAAACCATGAGAGAAATACAATGCTTTACCAGGAGTCAGGTGTTTTTTAACAGTTGGCCACAGTTCAATCTGTGCTGCGTCGCTCAGCAGGTAGCAAATGATGGTGCCACGCTCTAAAGCTTCTTCAATCTCAAAAAGAGTTTCGCCGGGTACAAAGCCGTCAGCCACTGCTTTATCCCATGTTTTTGAATTTTTACGCTGGCCAACAATTACGTTGATACCATTGTCTTTTTGATTGAGCGCCTGACCGGGACCCTGAACGCCATAACCGATAACAGCTACGGTTTCGTTCTTCAATACTTCCTGTGCTTTTGCTAAAGGAAACTCTTCGCGGGTTACTACATTCTCTTCACTGCCGCCGAAATTTAGTTTTGCCATTGTTTTGTTTTTGATTGATTACACCGATGCTTGATTGATTGCACCGACTTCTATTTTTAATTGCTTACTTCTTTTTGTCATTAGTCATTGGTCATCAGGTATTATTACCTTTCACCTTTCACCTTTGACCTTTATCCTTTTACATAATTATTATTCATCTGCATATTTGCACATCATTTCTTCACTACTATCACAATCCCCGATGCCCAACCCATTTTAGTTAATACCAGATCTTCGCGTTCATCAAGGGTGGTTATTAAATTTGCTACTTTATCGGCATGTCCATCCGGCCAGTTGGCTTGTGGCAGCATATCGTCTATGATATAAAATCCACCTTCTTCCAGCATCTCTAAAGTTTCTTCCAGGTGCGTGTACTTGCCCGGCCATGTATCAGCAAATATAAAGCTGAATTTTTGCCTGCTGTTCTTTTTTATCCATTCGCCACCGTCGGTACAGATTAAAGTTAGACGTCTGTCAATTCCCAGGTTTTCTTTAGCGATACTTAATAATGTTTCATCATTATCCAATGATATTAAAGAGGAATCTTCGTCCATTCCATCCAGTATCCAGGCAGTAGCCAGACCTGTACCAGTGCCGAGTTCAAGAAGTTTGGATGCAGGTTTTGAAGCCGCCAGTGTCTTCAGCAAAGTGCAGGTTGATATTTCCGACATCTGCAAAAAGCCACAAGCCTCGGTAGCTTTTTTAATGCTATCGTAAGCGGTGGGACGGGTCTCTATTTCGTTATCTAAGATCATCTTCTTATTTCGGATTTTCGATTTCGGATTTTTTACCTTTCGCCTTTAACCTTTCGGCTTTTGCCTCACATTGTAAAGACCTTATCCGCATCATTCAGGAACTCATTCTCTATCACATCTTCTCCCGGTTCCAGTCTTTCAAACTCACGCAGTTTGGAGTTGAAGCCTTCGCTGTCTTTGATGATAGCTACCCTTGCGCTACGTACAAATTCTATCAACCCATAAGGCTGCAAAATGTTGATCAGGTTATCAGTTTCCTCACGGTGACCTGTTGTTTCAAACACGGTATAGTCCTTACGGATAGCTACGGCCCTTGCACCATTTTCGCGAAGCAAACGTTCAACGCTTATCTTCTCGGCAATCACGTCGGTCGACAGCTTATATAATGCCAGTTCCTGCCATATCACATCTTCATTGGTGTGGTAATAAACTTTTAAAACCTCCACCTGTTTTTCTATCTGGCGGCAAAGTTTACGTACCACGTCTTCATATTCGGTGATCACAATATTAAAGCGATGAACACTGCTCACTTCTGACGGCGACGTATTCAGGCTATCAATATTGATCTTACGGCGGGTGAAGATGATAGCGATGCGATTAAGCAGGCCTATCTGATTTTCGGTATAAACCGTTATGTTAAACTCTTGTTTTTCTTCCTGTGTACTCATGATTCCAATTATTTTAGCCTGATTTCCGCTACACTACATCCTTGCGGTACCATCGGGAATACATTGTTTTCCTTGGTTACCATTACTTCTAAAAGGTACGGGCCTTTGTGGTTCAGCATTTCCTGTAAGGTTGATGGCAGGTCTTTTCTGTCAGAAATTGACTTGCCTGCGATGCCGTATGCCCCTGCCAGTTTCACAAAGTCGGGACTTTGCATATCTACGAAGGAGTAACGGCGCTCGTTAAACAGTTCCTGCCATTGCCGAACCATGCCCAGGAATTTATTATTCAGGATGATGATCTTGATATCGATATTGCTTTGCATAATGGTACCCATTTCCTGCAAGGTCATCTGGAAACCGCCATCACCGATGATAGCCACTACAGTACGGTCCTTAGCGCCATATTTGGCACCCATAGCAGCAGGCAGGGCAAAGCCCATGGTGCCTAAGCCGCCGCTGGTTACGTTGCTGCGGGTATGGTTTAATTGAGCATAACGGCAAGCCACCATTTGGTGCTGACCTACGTCGGTTACGATGACTGCTTCGCCTTTGGTAATCTCGTTCAATTGCTTGATGACTTCGCCCATCGTCATTTCGTCTGTCGTTGGGTTCAGCTCTTTTTGAATCACCTGGTCAATTTCCTGTTTGGTATGGTCATGGAATTTTTGCAGCCATTCAGGATAAGTTTTTTGTTGTATCGCTTGGGTAAGCAATGGCAATGTTTCCTTACAATCACCCCAAACCGGAACAGTACTTTTTACATTCTTGTCGATCTCGGCCGGATCGATATCCAGGTGAATTACCTGGGCTTGTTTGGCATATTTATCTAAGCGGCCTGTTACCCGGTCGTCAAAACGCATACCGATAGCGATCAGTACATCGCACTCATTGGTTAATACATTAGGGCCGTAATTGCCGTGCATGCCCAGCATACCTACATTAAGCGGATGATCTGTCGGTATAGCACCTGCACCTAATACGGTCCAGGCAGCTGGAATGCCCGATTTCTCAACAAAAGCCTTAAATTCCTGTTCTGCTGCGCCTAAAATTACACCCTGTCCAAATAAGATGAATGGTTTTTTCGCCTGGTTGATCAGCTCAGCAGCTTGTTGAATATACTGAGGCCTAACAATGGGCTTCGGTCTGTAGCTGCGGATGTGGTTGCAAGGCGTATAACCCTTAAATTGGAATTTCTGTATCTGCGCGTTTTTAGTAATATCGATCAGTACAGGACCCGGGCGACCACTACGTGCAATATAAAATGCTTTGGCAATTACTTCCGGAAGTTCGTTGGCATCAGTTACCTGGTAGTTCCATTTGGTGATAGGAGTGGTGATGTTGATTACATCTGTTTCCTGGAAAGCATCGGTACCTAACAGGTGCGCAAATACCTGCCCGGTGATACATACCACAGGCGTGCTGTCTATCTGCGCATCAGCTAAGCCGGTTACCAGGTTGGTTGCACCCGGACCGCTGGTAGCGAATACCACACCCACTTTACCCGATGTACGTGCAAAGCCCTGTGCGGCATGGATACCACCCTGTTCATGGCGGACCAGGATATGTTCCAGCTTATCGCTATAATCATATAAGGCATCATAAATGGGCATAATAGCACCACCCGGATACCCGAATATTGTCTCCACACCTTCGGTAATCAGCGCCTCTAATAAGGCTACCGATCCTGTTACTTCAACTGCCTGTTTCTCTGCTGCTGGTGCCGGTGTTTCTTGTTGTGCAACTTCCATATCTTTTCATGTTATACGTAGTACGTTTTACGTGATACGTTTTTGTGTTTTTAATCTATTTAATGAGTACGTACAACGTAAGACGTCATACGCATAACCTCTTAAACCATCTCGTCTGTTACGCAACCTTCGGCAGCTGTGCTTACGGTTTTTGCGTATTTGTACAGCAGCCCTTTGGTTGCTTTTAGTGCCGGTTTTGTCCATTCCGAACGGCGGTAGGCCAGTTCTTCGTCTGATATTTTCAGGTTCATGGTACGGCTGATGGCGTCTATTTCTATTATATCATCATCCTTCACCAGGGCTATCGTGCCGCCATCATACGCCTCTGGTGTGATGTGACCGACGACGAAGCCATGCGTTCCGCCCGAGAACCTGCCGTCGGTAATTAAAGCTACCGAAGCACCTAAGCCTGCGCCGAAAATAGCGCCTGTAGGTTTCAGCATTTCAGGCATACCTGGTGCACCTTTGGGACCAATGTTGCGGATAACCACCACATCCCCGGCTTTTACCCGGCCGGTTGTAATGCCTTCTATCAATTCAAACTCGCCGTCGAAAACCCTTGCAGGGCCTTCAAAACGTTCGCCCTCTTTACCGCTTATTTTGGCTACAGAACCGCCTGTTGCCAGGTTGCCGTATAATATTTGTAAGTGGCCCGTTGCCTTTATAGGATTTTCTACCGGGAAGATGATCTTTTGCGAATCGAAATCCAGATCTGGTATAGACTCTAAATTCTCGGCCAAAGTCTTGCCTGTTACTGTAAGGCAACTACCGTCGATCCAGCCTAATTTCAATAAGTATTTCATTACCGCAGGGACACCGCCCACTTTGTGCAGATCCTCCATCATGTATTTACCGCTCGGCTTCATATCGGCCAGTACAGGGATACGGTTGCTGATGGTTTGGAAATCATCCTGTGTCAGTTTTACGTTAACACTTTTTGCCATGGCTATCAGGTGTAACACAGCATTGGTACTTCCACCTAAAACCATAATGGTGACGATAGCATTCTCAAATGCTTTGCGCGTCATGATATCGGACGGTTTGATATCCCTCTCCAGCAATAACTTTATTGCTTTGCCTGCTGCCAGGCATTCCGCTTTTTTATCCTCGCTTAAAGCCGGGTTTGAGGATGAGTAAGGCAAGCTCATGCCCAATGCCTCAATAGCCGAAGCCATAGTATTAGCCGTGTAGATACCACCGCAGGCACCCGCACTCGGGCAAGCATTTTTTACCACACCCATAAAATCTTCGGGGCTGATATTTCCGGCTATCTTTTGGCCCAGGGCTTCAAATGCCGAAACTATATTTAAATCTTCACCTTTATAATGACCCGGTTTGATAGTACCGCCGTACACCATAATAGAAGGGCGGTTCAGCCGTCCCATGGCAATCAGTGTGCCCGGCATGTTTTTATCGCAACCCGGAAGTGCAATCAGTGCATCATAATATTGTGCGCCGCATACCGCCTCAATTGAATCGGCAATAACATCGCGGCTAACCAGTGAGTAACGCATACCATCGGTACCCATGCTCATACCATCGCTTACGCCAATGGTGTTGAAGATAAGGCCTACCAAACTCTCGTCCCACACACCTTCTTTTACCAGTTTGGCCAAATCGTTCAAGTGCATGTTGCAGGTGTTGCCATCGTAGCCCATGCTGGCAATGCCCACCTGCGCCTTTTTCATGTCCTCGTCGGTAAGGCCGATGCCGTATAGCATGGCTTGTGCGGCGGGTTGGGTCGGGTCGCTGGTTAAGTGGCGGCTGTATTTATTCAGCACAGTTTGTTCGGCAGTGGCGGTAGTACTCATTTTTTATTTAGTTGAATTAGTTGGATTAAGTTGATTATGTTAGATTAGGTTTGAATATTTGGGCTGATTTAACTCAATCAACCACTTAACTTAATCAACGCAATCAACTATCCCCTTTGGTTTACACAAATTACTCAGACCGCATCCAAACCGCAATAGGCTAAAAAATAAATTTTCATTTAGTATTTTATTCTGTTTTTTGTTATAATAATTATAAATATTCTGTAAATATACATTATTTCAGAATAAAATTGTTATGTAAATATACCAAAGTTAAAAACGGTATTCGGTACAGATGCTATGTATGCATAATAAAGGGGCGATTTTCGGCGTGAAATGTCAGTTTTGGGGTATTCAGTTTGTAGTTTTGAGTTTGCAGTGGGCAGTAATGATAAAGTAGAGACGCAATGCATGCGTCTCTAAACTGTGCATGTTTTCTCAGGCATTTATTTTAAAAATTGTGTGCAAAATTTACCCCATTTTACTTGACCGTAACATTCTTTTTTACTTAACTTAGAATCCCCTTCCTCATATGCCTAAAACCCTCTCTACAGGGCATGCTGCTACTTTGTATCGTTAATTAATGGTCCAATTATGAACTTTAAATGAATTTATCATGGAAAGAGTAATCGTTCAATTCAACGTCCCTGGCATGACATCAAGGATTTATGACCAGGTATGGGACGAACTGCGCAAAGCAGGCCATTCAAATCCCGCAGGGCTTCACTATCATGTGGGCGCCCAGCAAGGCGACAACTGGCTGGTGGTTGATGTTTGGGAATCACGGGAAGCTTTTAACAAATTCAGCGAAACCCTGATGCCTATCCTGCAAAAGGCGGGTATAAACCTTGACACAGCCAAACCGGTGATTACGCCTGTACATTATGAATATGACGCTGCATTAGTTCATCATTAATCGGTTGTTAGCTAACCTGCTCGTCATTGCGAGAAACGGAGCAATTTCTACATAACGTTCTTTAGGAAATCCCCACTCCCTGATCTGCATAGCATAGAGATTGCTTCGTTCCTACCCATGACAAATTATCCGCCGCGTCATTGCAATGAACGGCTAGAGCGGTGAAGAAGCAATCCCCAACTATGCATGTCCGCCCTGTATAGTCGGGATTATTCATGCTGTGTTTTTGTTTTTCATGGGTATCAATGAGCTTCCGTTAGTCGGTTGCTTCGTTGTCCGGCGCACACCACTGGGCTTGCGCCTCGCAATAACGGTAAAAGAAAAATCGGGGTTAAAGAACGGCAAAACCAAAATTCTCATCAAATTCTAATCTTTATTCTTATAAAGAAATTTTAATTTTGCTTATCAAGTAAAGTCTGCTGTGGTGAGGTTATAATGCTGAGTATAAGTTATTAACAATCAAAAAATCAGATAAGTGTCTTATTGATAGTGTCAAAAAAAAGTTACATCTTTCGGTCCGAATTAATTTAAATGGCCCTGACCGAAAGCACCGCGTACTACCCCGCGTGTTATACTTTGGAGGCAATGATATGACCTTTAACTTAGTGTGCGAATTTAAAATGGGTGAAATTGAGAACAAACAGCCAAAAACTACAGTTGGCCAAAGTATTAAGATGATACGCCAGCGCAATGGCTGGACGTTGGAAGATGTGGCCAACCGATTAGGTATCTCTATCCCGGCTATGTCAAAAATCGAGACGGGAGTGACCGATGTTAACCTGTCGCGCCTTGAGCAGATTGCGGATATTTACGGAGTAAGCCTTTTACAACTGCTCAATGTGTACAATGAGGAGCTTGCCCCGATTGAGTTTACCAGCGATATTCTGAGAAAAAAAATATCCGAGCAGGAAGCCGAAATAACCGCCCTGCAACGAAAAGTAATTGAATTGTACGAAGAATTGCACAGCCGCAGGCATTTTTAGTTTGCCGCGCCAGCAACAAACGTTCAGAAAAAGGCAAGAGGTGAGGTCACCTTTATGGTAGATACCACCTCCGCCTTTTAACCACATCAATCTTCCATTCACATAAAAAAGACCGATTAGTTCATCATCACCTTAGGTGCGCCGGGCTGGTGTACAATGCGCAGGTAAGGTTTTACTGTCGTCCATCCTTCAGGATATTTTTCGGCAGCTTCTTCGTTGGTTACTGCCGGAACTATGATCACATCTTCGCCGTTTTTCCAGTTAACCGGGGTTGCTACCTTATATTCGGCAGTCAGCTGCATCGAATCCAGCACACGCAGTATCTCGTCAAAATTGCGGCCGGTGGTCATGGGGTAAGTCAGCATTAGTTTTACCTTCTTGTCGGGGCCGATGATAAATACCGAACGCACGGTTTGGTTAGAAGCAGCGGTGCGTCCTTCGGATGTGCCGGGCTCGTCGGCTGGCAGCATGTCGTACAGCTTGGCAATAGCCAGAGTTGGGTCGCCAATCATTGGGAAGTTCACCTTTGTGCCCTGTGTTTCTTCAATGTCCTTTGCCCATGTGGCATGGCTTTCAACCGGATCAACACTCAGGCCTATTACTTTGGCATTGCGTTTTTCAAACTCGGGCGCCAGTTTAGCCATGTAGCCCAGTTCGGTGGTGCAAACCGGCGTAAAATCCTTCGGGTGCGAAAACAGTATAGCCCATCCGTTACCAATCCAATCGTGGAATTTGATGGTGCCCTGGGTAGTTTCAGCCTGAAAATCCGGGGCGGTGTCTCCTAATCTGATACTCATAAATTTAAATTTTTAATGGTTAAATAATGGTTTCAATATGGTAAACAAAACACCAGGGGCGGGCAACCGGCAGGCAAAAAGGGGTTACGGATCAGTATGTTATCAGCAGTCGCGGGTTGTCATTGCCTCTTATTTTTAGTTGATAAAATGCAATGCGGTAAAGGCTGTTTGGATAATCAAAGTTAGGTAATTATTCAGGTAAAAAACCAAGTATTTTTGCGGGAAAAATAGTGCATGGTGAATAGTGAATGGAACATGCACCTGAAGCGTCATTGAGAGCGGGCAGCACAAAAAACACCCTACCTTGTTGCATAAATAGCGTTAGCTTCGTAATAGACTGAAAACGAAGGTTATGAAAAAGGTTTATATCGGATTGCTACTATTAACTATGGTATGGGCATCGTGCCACAATGGCTCGGGTAATATGACCAATAAATGCGGCCCATGCCCGTTGACTGCTAATATTGCCACAATATTGATGGTGGCGAAAGTAAAGATAGTGAGCAAAACTACCGGGAATGATCTGTTCCTGGCACCTAACTCGCCCTACAAACCCAGCGATCTGAATGTGAGCAGTTCGATAAGCGGCCCTAATTATCATTTCATGGTAGATAGCATGGATACCAACAACCGCTCTGTGTGGTTGCCCGATGGTGAGTCTGTAACCTACACCATCCAACTCGCCAACCTGAGCGCCGATCATCTCAAGATAGTTGCAGGCCTTAATTCCCAGAAGTGCTGTGCAACCGGCGAAGTAAAAAGTATTATGCTTAATGATAGCCTGGTATGCGCTCCATGCAGCCCGCAGCAGGTGGTGACGATTAAGAAGTAATTTTGAAATAGGAGATTAGGTGATAGTTTGAAAATATATCAGCAAAAATACAAGCTGGCATATAGTACTATCAAGTACGCGAACAATAATAGGGCAGGAGAGATAACCGGGTTGACACAGGAGCACTAACAACAAAAACGCCCGGCAACTGCTTACCGGGCGTTCGTTATTACTGTGAATGTGTTATTAACGGTGGGTAATGCCTTCGGCCAGTACCATTACTTTATTGTTCAGTACTTCAACAACGCCGCCGTGGATGAGGTATACATCTTCCTTGTTGCCTCCATGACGAATGATCAGTTTGCCGTCTTCCAGGGTAGAGATCAGCGGTGCGTGCTGGTTTAATACTTCAAATGCACCCATAGTGCCCGGCAGGTTTACCGAAGTAACTTCACCTTCGAACACTTTTTTATCAGGAGTTAGAATTTCTAATTGCATATTTTTATGTGCAAATGTGCTTATGTGCAAATGTGCAGATGCTGTTATTTTGCATATCTGCACATCTGCTCATCTGCATATCATTAAGCGTTAGCCTCAGCCAACAGTTTTTTGCCTTTTTCTATTGCGTCTTCAATGCTTCCAACCAGGTTGAAGGCAGCTTCCGGATATTCGTCCACTTCGCCGGCCATAATCATGTTGAAGCCTTTGATGGTATCTTTAATATCAACCAGTACACCTTTTAAGCCGGTAAACTGCTCAGCAACGTGGAATGGCTGAGAAAGGAAACGCTGTACACGGCGTGCACGAGACACAACCAGTTTATCTTCTTCAGAAAGCTCGTCCATACCAAGGATGGCGATGATATCTTGCAACTCTTTGTAGCGTTGCAGAATTTCTTTTACACGCTGAGCAGTGTTGTAGTGCTCATCACCCAAAATTTGCGGACTAAGGATACGTGAGGTAGAGTCAAGAGGGTCAACCGCAGGGTAGATACCCAACTCGGCGATCTTACGCGACAATACGGTGGTAGCATCTAAGTGGGCGAAAGTAGTAGCCGGCGCAGGGTCGGTCAAGTCATCCGCAGGTACATACACCGCCTGTACAGAGGTGATTGAACCGCGTTTGGTTGAAGTGATACGTTCCTGCATGGTACCCATCTCGGTAGCCAGTGTTGGCTGGTAACCTACCGCTGATGGCATACGGCCTAACAGCGCCGATACTTCTGAACCTGCCTGTGTGAAACGGAAAATATTATCGATAAAGAATAATATATCGCGGCCTTTGCCTTCTGCATCACCATCGCGGAAATACTCAGCGATAGTAAGACCTGACAGCGCCACACGTGCACGTGCACCCGGCGGCTCGTTCATCTGGCCAAACACGAAGGTTGCCTTTGAGTCTTTAAGGTCTTCTTTATTTACTTTGGTAAGGTCCCACGCGCCTTTTTCCATCGCGTGAACAAAGTCATCACCATATTTAATAATGCCTGATTCGATCATCTCGCGCAGTAAGTCGTTACCTTCACGGGTACGCTCACCCACACCGGCGAATACTGATAAACCTGCATAAGCTTTTGCAATGTTGTTGATTAATTCCTGGATCAATACAGTTTTACCTACACCCGCACCACCAAACAGACCGATCTTACCACCCTTTGCATAAGGCTCTAATAAGTCGATCACCTTGATACCGGTGAACAGTACTTCGCTTTCGGTAGAAAGATCTTCGAAACGCGGAGGTACATTGTGGATTGGTTTACCGTCAGTTTTATCCAGGTTACCCAAACCATCGATAGCATCACCCACTACGTTGAATACGCGGCCTTTGATATCGTCGCCGATAGGCATTTTAATAGCTGATTCAAGATCCACAACTGGCATTCCGCGCAGCAGACCGTCAGTCGAGTCCATCGCAACGGCACGTACACGATCTTCGCCTAAGTGCTGCTGAACTTCTAAGATAACCTTAGCACCGGTTTCCTTAGTGATCTCTAACGCGTCATAAATTTTAGGAAGGCGACCTTCGGAGAAGCTAACGTCAACTACCGGACCGATGATCTGTGATATTTTTCCAATGTTTGGCATATATAACCTGGTAATTTAAAAGATTTTGTAAATGAAATAGTTCTCTATAAAATGCTTTTGTTTTAGAGCCGCAAAGCTAAGGTTTTTTGATAAATATTTAAATAGTGGCCGAGAAATATTTTCAGGAGATTTTTTGAGACCATAGTCCATGGTCAATAGCATAGTTTATTGCCTACAACTTCATCATGGACTTCCTTCAAGCTTGTTAACTAATATGTAATTTTTGTCAACAAAATGTCATTGAATATTGATCAAATTACTATGTTTGCATATCAATTATCGATTTTTTTTCGATTATAAACCCCTAAAACAAATTTATTTTTATGCATAAACTTTTACTATTAGCGCTTGCTATAGCGCCGGTAATGGCTTTTGCCCAAGGTTTCCAGGTTAACCTTGAGGGACAAAAACAAATAGGTATGGGCCATACCGGGACAGGCCTGGCGCAGGACGGCGCAGCTTTATTTTTTAATCCCGGTGCGGTAGCTACCGAATCGCAGAATTATGTGCAGGCGGGGGTAAGTCCGCTTAGCTTCAACTCGGTGTTTAATCCGGCCGGAACATCAGGACAATATCATACCGCCAGCAATTGGGCAACTCCTTTTACCTTTTATGGAACATGGGGGCCGAAAGCTTGCCGCTGGAAAGTAGGTATGGCGGTTTATACGCCTTTCGGCGGACTGACTGACTGGGGGACTACCTGGCCGGGAAGATTTGCTGCTGAAAAACTTGATCTGAAGGCATTCTACTTCCAGCCAACCTTAAGTATTAAGATAACCGACTGGATGAGTATTGGTGGCGGCTTTGTATACAATCATGGTACGGTAAGTCTGACCAGGGCGATCCCTATTGAGAATAGCAACGGGCAATCAAGTCAGGCCGAGTTAAGTGGCAGTGGCAAAGGTTACGGCTGGAATGCGGGCGTTTACTTCACTACGCAATCGGGCGTTACGGTGGGTATCACACACCGCTCAAAAGTAACTACCACCATCAACAAT
>Ga0070671_100000490_pt1 | contig 27629 bp, 26 predicted proteins | sample KBSS73metaG_FD_65341 | JGI IMG/M metagenome (GOLD analysis project Ga0070671, IMG submission 65341) | Switchgrass rhizosphere microbial communities from Kellogg Biological Station, Michigan, USA - KBS S7-3 metaG | ecosystem: Host-associated > Plants > Roots > Rhizosphere > Soil ...
GCAAGCAAACTGATGTAGGCGACTGGCCATTGCACGACCGGGATCATGAACAACTCCACGTTCCGAACATTGTGGAGCCCGCGCACTTGCGTGCAGCAGATGCCGAGGCCGAGTTGCCGCGATTCCGTTGAGGTTTGACGCCTGACCCTGGTTGCGTGATCGTCATGACGCATGCCCCGTCAGTTAGGGATCGGTGCCGTCAGAACTGATCAGACCACTCAAATTGCGATGCGCGCGCCGCGAAGGTCGAACACGCGGGTGGCGCACAAGATGGTGGTCAGCAGTAGGAGCAGGGGAAACAGCGACAGGAACGCATAGTAGGTGATCAGCGCCGCCAGGTAGCTGCCCTGATCGTCGACGTGTTTGTAGATCACGGCGATGACGAATCCCGCCGCACGACTTCGTCGCTGTAGTCGATCAAGCCAGCGCACCATCACGATCACCCCGATGCCCTACACCCGCGTTGGGTGATACCCCGGTACACGGACCCTGAATCGGCGCCGACGGCCGATGGCGGAGCTCGCCCGCGGTCGCCATATCTGGATGGATTCGATATGGAGGATTCGCGGGCCGCCTCGGGCCGCTGGTTCTCGCGCTAGGTGAGGCGACTGGCGGCGAAGGCCGCGCCTTGGTTGGTCAGGTCTCCGTCGTACGCGTCCGGGTTGTGCATGGCGAAGTTGAGCCCGTCCGAGCACACCGGGTCTTCGGGCGCGCAGAGTTTCGCCGTCTTGGGCTGATACAACGAACCGATCGCGACGGGCGGCTGGCCGAGGAAATTCATCGCGCGGTCGTTGGGCAGTCCGAAGAGCACGACCGCTGCGACATGGTCTGCGACTTGAGGCTGCAGCGGTTTGGGAACCGTCGCAGGATCCACGCCGGCAGGCACCGACGCCGACGTCACGAATCCCATCACCGCCGCGCCCTGGGAGAAGCCACCGAGCACCATCTTCGTCTTCGGACAGCTGGTTGCCATCGAAACCACGTGGGCGCCAGCGTCTTTGATGCCGTCGACACCGGTCGCCCACTGGTCTGAGGCCGGGTAGCTCACGGGGTGAACATCGACCGACTTTGATCCGACCAGTCTCCGCAACGAATCGACGAACGTTTGCCCTGTCGGACCAACACCTGGCGGCTCGTTCGTGCCGCGGGCGAACACGACTTCGATGTCCGGACATCGCGGAGCAGCGGACGCCGTTGGCACGACGCATGTCAGTGCCCACACAGGCACGGTGGCAACGCAGAGCATCCAAGCGACAAACCGTCCGCGCGCGCTGCGGCTCTCAGATGGGGCCAACCTCATGTCGCTTTAGCTTAGTACGGCTATCTTCTTCGCGCTGGCTCGCCGATTTGCGTCGATTGCGCAGCCGTGGAGCCGATTTGGAGGACGGGCGGCAGTGTTTGCCACGGTGCCGACCGGGGTATGAACCGCGCGGACTCCTGGACTCCCAGGTCACCGCAAACACCGAGACGACCGAGCAAGGGCAGCAGAGATGACGAGACGCAACGAGTACACGGGCGAGATGTGCGAGTGCGGACGTCCCCTGTATGTCCGGGTGGTCACCGTCGGCTCGCGGCCGGAATCTCGGCGCGGACCCTCCTGTTGGAACAGCGAATGCTCCATTCATCGCCGTAGGCAGCAGATGCGCGAGCAGGAGCGAGCCCGAAGCGGGCCCCGCGAGTAAACGGAGGATCAGGCAGGTATGGCTGCGCTGAGAACGGGTCAGGGCCTACCCGATGTCGTGGTCACGGCGGTGGTCTCGAGCACCGCCCTGGCACCCGACGCGGAGAACACCTGGCAGCGCCTGCTGGCGGGCGAAAGCGGCATCCGACAGCTGGACAAAGAGTTCGTCGACCAGTTCGACTCCCCCGTACGCATCGGCGGCCAACTACGCGAAAGCTTCGACGAGCACCTAAGCCGCATCGAGATTCGTCGACTGTCGTATATGCAGAAGATGGCCGTAGTACTCAGTCGCCGGCTGTGGGAGACGGCGAACTCCCCGGATGTCGACACCGCCCGGCTGATGGTGTCGATCGGGCATGCGCAGGGGTCTACCGAGGCGCTCGTGTTGCTCTACGACGATTTTCTGGTCCGCGGCATGCGCGCGGCCAATCCGCTTTCGGTGCAGATGCACATGCCGAACGCCCCCGCGGCCGCGGTCGGACTCGACCGCGGCGCCAAGGCGGGAATCCTCAGCCCGATGTTGGCCGATGCCTCCGGTTCCGCAGCCCTTGTCCAGGCGTGGCGGACCATCGTGTTCGGCGACGCCGACATCGCGATCTGTGGCGGTGTGGAAACCGGTATCGAGCCCGTTCCGGTTGCGGCGTTCTCGCATCTGGGGATGTTGTCGACCAACAACGACGACCCGTCGGGCGCGTGCCGGCCGTTCGATCAGGACCGCGACGGCATGGTGTTCGGCGAGGCCGGCGCGTTGCTGCTGCTCGAGACAGAGCAACACGCGAAGGCCCGCGGTGCGCCCATCCTGGCCCGCATGCTGGGTGGCGCCATCACCTCCGACGGTCACGACGCCATCACGCCCGATTCCAGCGGGGAGCGCGCCGCCGACGCCATCGTCCGTGCGCTAGACCTGGCCGGGTTGGCGCCATCGGACGTCGACCATGTCAACGCGCACGCCGCCGGAACCGTGATCGGCGACCTTGCCGAAGCCCGCGCCATCGGCGGCGCGCTTGGTGGCCACATGCCTGCGGTGTACGCGCCGAAGGCGGCGTTGGGGCACTCGCTGGGGGCCGCCGGGGCGGTGGAGGCCGTGCTGACCGTGCAGGCACTCCGCGACGGCGTCGTGCCGCCCACGCTGAATCTGAAGAATCTCGATCCCGAAATCGACCTCGACGTCGTCACCGACGGTGCGCGACGCGCCAATCTCCGCTTTGCGCTGAGCAATTCACTGGGGATCGGCGGCAACAATGTCGCAGTGGTGTTCGGTGCGTACTGACAGCATGATGCCCGTGGTGACACCTGCAAGGGCGACGCCAGCGCCGCCTGGCTGCGGCTCGAAGGCCTGGCAGCTTTGATCCCTTTGAATCGGGCCTAACCCATCCGCTGAAGCGTCGGTTCCGAATGGTCTGTATCGGAACACGATCGTGAGGTCAACGTGGATATTGTGCGGGCAGCGACCCGGGTGCTGGTGCAAACTGCGGTCACCGGCGCGGCGGTGATCAAAGCGGTGCGCGACGCGTCCCGCGCCAACAGCATCGGCCGACCTGCCACAACCAGCAGCCGAACCCATCCGCGACTGTGCGGGCAACGAATGCTGGCTATGAGCGCAGAGATGCACGCCGGCGACTCGCCGCCGTCGTTCGACGCAGTACGGTTTCGCCGGGAGGGCGAGCGGCTATGTGTGGAGCACGCGCCGCCGGTCATGTGGTTCGCTCGTCATGTCCTCGAGCACAGCCAAGCCAATCCCGACGTCGGGTTGAGTTTCGATGGCACTCACGTGACGCTCAACGCATCCAACGGGCAATGGATCTGGAAGCTCAGCGGCCGCAGTTGGTTTCGAAGTGCCGGACCCGATGTGGAGCCTCTTGTCATGCTCGAAGGCATCTGGCCGGACTGAACGACGGTATGGATTGACGCGCCCGCAATGGTTCGACGCCGATCGAATCATTCAGCGTTGACCATGGCCTCATGAGTACTTCGTCGACCGATCATCATGTGGACGGCGATCGCTTCCCGGAATGGGCGCCGTTCGCCGAAGCAGTTCAGCGCCGCCGACCCGACGCCGGGACGTGGTGTGAAGCCTGGACCGTTCGCGACGTCGTCATCCATCAAACGGGCAACGCCGAAGAACTGGCGCGGGTCCTAGAAGGCCACCTGTCCGGCACGCCTGTCGAGACCCGTGCATTCGAGCAGCGGGAAGCACCGTATCGGGCGATGAACGACGCCGACTTGTGGTCGGCATTCGTCGCACAGATGGCACGGCTGGGCCGAGCCGCGCAGGCGGCCGAAGACCTACCCGATGACACCGACGTCGCTTGGACTGGCCGCACCATGAAGTCGCCGTGGTTCGCCGAACACATGCGTGAGGAGCTCGTCCTGCATGGCTGGGACATCACGGGCGACGAGCCGGCCGCACAGGCACGGTTGGGTGAGCGGTGGATGACCGAACACAGTGTGCATGCCGTCGGGGTTCCACTGCTCAAAAGAGGAGTCGAACGACTGGCGTTACTGGGCGATGACCGCATCGAATCCAGAATCAGGGTGAACGGTGAGCCCGACGTGGTCATCACCGCCGACGCGCAGGAATCTTCCATCGCACTTGAAGCCGCCGAGGGCGCTGCAACGATCGAAACGGACCGGGCAGCCCGGGTGCTGCTGTTGTGGGGACGCCGGCCGGCAGACCCCAGCCGCATCTGCAGCAGCGTCGGACCAGTCGCGCTGGGTCGCCTGCGCACACTGCTCAGCGGTTATTGACCCGACGCGCCTCGCCCGCCAGCCAGAACCATCTGTTGAGGGGAAGGGATGTCACAAATTTCATCGACACCGCTGAAATCTCTGTTCAGGCCGAGCGAGGTATCGCCGCATGCCGTGCTGGTGGTGATGTGTGTCGGTTATTTCCTGGTACTGCTCGACGTAACCATCGTCAATGTGGCGTTGCCGTCGATCGCGTCCGGGCTCGGGGCATCGGTGAGCGGACTGCAATGGGTGGTCGACGGCTACGCGTTGGCCCTCGCATCGCTGATGCTTGCCGGCGGCACGGTGGGCGACTTGCACGGACACAAGCGCGTCGTGTTGTGCGGACTGGTGGTGTTCGGCGTCGCGTCCTTGGGTTGTGCCCTCGCCCCAAACGTGGCGGTGCTTGTCAGCGCGCGGGTGTTCCAGGGTGTTGGTGCCGCGCTGCTACTACCGGGCACACTCGCGATCATCACGCATGCGTTTGGTGAAGGTCGCGAGCAGGCCAAAGCGATTGGGATTTGGGCAGGAATCGGAAGTTTGGCCCTCCCCGCCGGCCCGCTGCTGGGAGGAGCACTGATCGCCGGCTTCGGTTGGCGCGCAATATTTCTCATCAACGTACCGATCGTGGTGTTGGCGGTCGTCGCGGCGGCGATTCTGGTTAGGGAGAGTATGGATCGGCAAGGTAGAAGCCTCGATGTGGTCGGCGTCGTTTTCGGTGTGCTCGCCCTGGCGGCAATAACCTTCGCCTTCATTGGCGCAGGGCATTCCGACGCACGGTCCGCTGGGGTGATCGGCGCGACGGCCGCCGCGGTGCTGTTGCTGGCCGGGTTCGTCGTCGTTGAGCGTTCGCGGGGTGAGGACGCGATGTTGCCGTTGGCGTTATTCCGGCGTCCGGTGTTCACGGTGGCCAATGTCGCTGCCGCGACGATGAACCTGTGCACGCTCGGAATGCTGTTCGTTCTGACGCTGTATCTGCAAACGGTTCAAGGCCGTTCGGCGCTGGTCGCCGGCCTGTTCATCGTTCCGCTCTTTGCCCCGCTGGCCATCCTCGCTCCGCTCGCGGGACGGCTGACGAGCCGCATCGGTCCGCGACTGCCCGCCAGCGCGGGTCTCATCATCGCCGCGGTCGGTCTCGGCCTTCTGGCGCTGGCGCAGCCGCGATCGACCTATGCGCTGCTGCTTCCAGCGTTCTTGCTTTGGGGTGTGGGCCTGGGAATCTTGACGCCGGCAGTGGTGTCCGCTGCCATCAGCACGGTCCCAGCTGAGCGTGCCGGTTTGGCTTCGGCCATCAACAACACGTCACGCCAGGCGGGTGGAGCGATCGGAATCGCCGTCGCGGGAGCGGTCGCAGGCCAGCCCGACGCGCCCGGCTTCCTTGCAGGGTTTCACGTCACCGCTATCGGTGCGGCCGCTCTGTATCTGGTGGTCGCCGTACTTGCGCTCGTCTTCATCCCCGGCGGACTCCGGAGTTCGTCAGAGTCGACCCGGTGACCGCACTAGCCAGGCCAGCCCGTCTCCAGCGGGAACTGTCCGTCGGTCAGATGACGCTTCAACACTTTTCCCGTCGCGGTGCGCGGCAGCTGACTGACGAACGTGACGTCGCGCGGAATCGAGAAGCGACTCAGGCGGTTTCGGACGTAGTTCTTGACCATCGCTTCATCCAGCGACGCCCCTTCGGCGCGGACGACGAACGCGGCGAGGCGTTGACCGAACCCCGGATCGGGAACGCCCACCACTGCCACCTCGACGACCTGTGGCAGGGCGGCGATAGCTTCCTCGACAGGCCGCGGAAACACGTTCTCTCCGCCGGAGATGATCATCTCGTCGTCGCGTCCGGCGACGAAAAGCCGGCCGCTGGCGTCGAGGTACCCGAGATCCCCGGTGTCCATCAGCTGGTCTTCGATGGCAGGTGACGCCGCATTGGTGTAGCCGTCGAACAGCATGTCGTTGCCGACGAAGATGCGGCCGACGGCACCGACCGGCACGGGATCGCCGTTCTGACCGAGAATGGCGATCCGAGTGCCCAGCGGTGGTCGTCCGGCGGTCGTGGGCGCAAGACGCAGGTCGGTGGGATCGGCGATCGTCGCCCACGACACTTCGGTGGACCCATAGAAGTTGTACAGAATATCGCCGAAGGTATCCATGAACTTGACGACGGCCGCACCGGGAATCGGCGACCCGCTGCTGGCGACCACCCTGAGCGACGACGTGTCGTAGCGATCGATCACCTCAGCGGGCAACTCGAGAATGCGCTGCAACATCACCGGAACCAAGATCAGCACGGTGCAGCGATGCAGCGCAATGGTTTTGAGGCACTCTTCGGCGTCGAACCGTTCCATCAGCACCACGGTTGCGAGTAGTGGGGCGCTCACTTGCAGTGCGGCCAGGCCCCAGGCGTGAAACAGCGGCGCAGACAGCATCATCACCTCATCGCGATGCAGTGGCATGCGCGACAACATCGCGGCGATTGCCCCGAAGCCCGGTGGCGTTGGCCGGCGTGCACCCTTGGGCGTGCCGGTAGTACCCGAAGTGAGAACGATGAGCCTGCCGGGCTGTTTCGGCGGGGCCACCGTTGCGCCTGCGCCGGCGGAAATGACATCGTCGATCGAACGCCACTGCGACACAACCGAATCAGGGTGCGTCGAGATCCGCGGAATCTCTGGCGGGAGATAACGGACCAGGGGTTCGAGGTCGTCGTCGACGAATATCGCGTCGACCGCGTTGTTCGCAATTATCAGTTCGATCGTGTGGGCCGAGAGGCCGGTGTTGAGCAACAACAGGTCAGCACCCAGCTTGCTCGAAGCCACCATGCACTCGACCATTGCGGAATGATTGCGCGCGAGGACCGCGAACTTGCTGTCGCTGGTGAAGCCCCGCGCGGCGAGGCCCGATGCCAGGCATGTGGTGCGTTCGGCCATGTCCGCGTAGGTCGAACTCCCGTACCGATCGACCGACGCTATGTTGCGCGGTGATCGCGCGGCCGCCGCCCCGAGGCCGCCTGCAAGCGTGAAGCCCCACTTCGCTAGCGAATTGAGCTGTCGCAGACCACGATCCGGTCGCGACGCACGTACGACACCGCTGGCGATCATCGTCTTCATGACGCTGAGCTGCAGAGAACGCCCGTCCCCCATATTGACCAGAACTGACGACTGCTTGCCTTCGAGATAATCCGAAACTCGCAGTAGCCCTTCCTTGAGCCAATTCCGGATGGCGCCGTCGCCGACTTTTGCGAGGTCGGGGTGCAGCAGGCCGACGCCGAAGATCTTCAGCGCGATCCGGGTGCCGCCCTCTTCGGGGGTCAGGCGAATCGACACGAAGGCATCACTCACCTGGGTTGAGTGGAGCCATATCAGCAGGTTCGACTGGCGGAGCGTCTGCCGCATCTCGTGAACCATCACGGCGCCGCGAGGGGTGGACAGCCGGACCTCGAAATGCAGACCTTTGCCGGCGACCTCTTCGCACGACCCGAGGCCGCGGAAGAATCGCGGATATCCGTCCGGCGCCTCCAGGACGCCCCAGATATCCGCACATGGGTGATCCAGCCTGATGTCGAAGGCGATCACATCATGTGCCACGTTGGTCCTGCCAGGTGTTCCTAGGCCGAGCGAAAGAACACATTGTGGTTCATCCGCCCTCGGCGCGGAACCATTTCGCTGGACGACCCAGCGGAATTCAGTTGATTCGCTTGACGTTCTCCGTCACGATTTTTGTGCCATCCCAGCGCAGATCTCCCGTCATGTGCACGGTGCCGCAGCATTCCCCGTCACCGGGGCCCTGGGTTAGCCAGGACACGTGCGCGATCCCGTCGGCGATCGACAACCCGGTCACCACCTCGCGTCCGTGAGTCAGGTCGCTCAAGTCCACGCCGCCCAGTCGGGTGGGCCCAGCGGTGTAAAGCTGCACGGTGGCCGGCCACGGAACGCCGCCTGCGCTGCATTCAGTGACCAGTGCGCCGTCATCGACGCCATCTCCGGTCAGATCACCGAACGCGATCCAATAGTCGCCGTCCGGATATCCGTTTCTGGCAACCCGGACCTCTCCGCGATGCGGATCCTGATTGGGCAGTTGTCCGTTCACAAGATTGCCGGGTTCGTGCTTACACAGCTCCGGAACAGGCGCGGAAAGCAAGTCGGCGAGCTTTACCGCGGCGACACTGGGCGCAGCCGACGTCGTCGGGGCCGCCGCTGTCGTCGAACTATGCTGTGCGGCAGTCGAACCTGCCTGTGATGTGCAGCCGGCCGTCAGCATGACGGCTGCGACCGCGGTGAGTGCCAGTCGGCTGGCGTTCCTGGTCATTGGGTTTCCTTTCGTCTAGACCAATGCTGCGGCCTAGCACTTGGTGGATTCTTGGCAGCCCCAGCGGTTTGAGAACGCCCTGCATGGGGCAGGCTCAGGTCATGGGAAAGCTCATTTGTCGTGCGGCGATCCTCACCGCCGCTCTTGCACCGATCGCTGCACTGTCGCTGGTCTTCCCGGCGGCGGGCTCGGCGCAACCGCTCGATTGTCAGAACGGGGAGTGGTGGGATCCGGTCGCCGACGTGTGTCAGCCGCCGGTGGGTCCGGTCCCGCTGGGCTGCCAGAACGGCGACTGGTGGGACCCGGTCGCCAATGTGTGCCGGCCGCCGTTGGCGCCGTTCCCGCCGAACTGCGGTGACGGACAGTACTGGAATCCGGTGTCCAACGCCTGTCGACCGCTTGGCCAGGTCTAGCTCAGAGCCTGCCGAGCTCCCGCAGTCCAGAAACCGTATCGCGCAACGTCTCTCGCGGATCTCGGTAGTTGACGCCGGGCTCCTCGGTGCTCAATGTGTCGTCCGACTGTTGGCCGCCATCGGACTCGAACGGCAAAGTACCCGAAATTGTCAAGAGGGAACAGCGCGGCACGGTTACTGTTGTTCGTCCGTGAGCGAGGAGCGTAGTGCGATGGACATGATCAAGTACGCGACCTTCTGTGCGGCTGCCGTCGCATCTTTGACCGCTTGCGGAGGAGGCGTCTCGCACGACGCCGCGCCTACTGGCCAATCGGTCGCGCCCCTTGCCACGAGTGAATCCACATCCCCGTGCTCGTCAGCGACCGCGGACGTCTTGAAGTCGGCCGCGCAACGCCGGTTCGAGAAAAGCAACATCTCCGATCCGTTCACCGTCAATAAGGTGCTGTGCTCCGGCGATTGGGCGAAGGCCCTTATTGACATGGAGTCCGTTCCCAATGTGAATCCCCCCGGTATCGTGCTGTTCCACTACGACGGCGGCGGTTGGCGCGCAGTGACATACGGCAGTGGGTTCGGTTGCGCCGGCGAGGGCGTACCACCGTCGATCGCCGCCGAACTCGAATGCTAGGCCGGCATTTCGGCGGAGTTCTTCCAAGAGGTGGGCTCAGAGCCTGCCGAACTCCCGCAGTCCAGAAACCGTACCGCGCAACGTATCTCGCGGGTCACGGTAGTTGACGCCGAGCTCGGCGGTGCTGGGTGTGTCGTCCGACTGCGGCATCTGGGTGAAATACTGCATCGCCGCCGCGCTCACCGCCGTATCCAACGGCAGGAAGCGTCCCACCACATCGGTCAACTCACCGATCCGACGCAGCACCGTATCCGGCAGCGGGTACACCCGCAGCGAGCGATTGGCCGCCGAACCGATCATCGACGCGAGGTCGGCGACGCCAATGCGCCGCCCGCCTGCCATGTACCGGCGAGGGCCCTTGCCCGGGGTCAGCAACGCGGCATGCAGCGCGGCGACATCGCGGACGTCGACGACAAGCCAGCCGCCGCCGCGTCCCGGCAACCCCCGCATCTGAACCGCCGCCTGCACACCCTCGGCCGCCTCGCCGAACTGATCGCCCGCCGGCGGCCCGAGCACCATGCCCGGATAGGTGATCGCCACCGGTGCGCCTGCGTCCTGCAGACCGCGTGCGTACGCCTCGAGCGCCGCCTTCGAACGGCCATAACCGTCGCTCCCGCCGACGACGGGAAGGTCGGCATGCAGCACATCGAGGCCGGGCTGGAAGAGTGCGGTGAAGCTCGACACGTGCACAATCGGATCCAGCCCGCGCTCGGCCGCGGCGCCGAGGACGTTGCGCCCGCCGTCGAGGTTGGTCCGCAGCATCGTGTCCGCTTGCCTCGGATCGGTGGATACCATTGCCGCGCAATGGATCACGGCGTCACAGCCATCCAAGGCCGCAGTGGTGGAGCGTGCGTCGGCGATGTCACCGACGGTGTGGTCGGTGGTGTCGACGCCCAGCCGCGCGACGCTCGTCTGTAGCCGCGCCGGTTTCCGGACCAGAAACCGCACCGAATGACCGGCGTCGGCCACGGCCTTGGCGGTCCATGCGCCGACGAATCCGGTCCCGCCTGTTATCAGCACCTTCACAGGATTTTCCCCAATCGCAGCCGGTTCTCTCCGAGTCGAAGTACCCATTCACGTCGATGTCATCCCTGACAGTGACGCCGTGCAAATCGCCTACCTCGAAGGCCGCCCAACCCGGTGTTGTGGAGTCCGAAACCGTGTCGTACCGTCAACCTAGTTGATTAGCCGCCCTACTGGATTCTCGCTATGCCCAGGCTGGTCACCGCGCTTGAAAGGTCACGGATGCAACGGGTTTCGATCGGAAGCCGGCTGTTGCGACGGTGGATGCTTCTGGTGGCGGTGCTGGTCGTCGCGGTCGCGGGTTTTGCTGTGTATCGGCTGAACGGCATCTTCGGCTCCAAGGACGTCACCTCCACCCCTAGCGGGGCCGCGAACGAGATCGTCCCGTTCAACCCCAAACACGTGGTCATGGAGGTCTTCGGCCCGCCCGGTGCGGTCGCGACCATCACCTACCTGGACGTCAACGCACAACCGCAACGCGCGGACGCCGCGACGCTGCCCTGGTCTTATGACACGACCACCACCCAGCCTGCCGTCTTCGTCAATGTCTCCGCCCAGGGCAACAGCAGCTCACTCGGCTGCCGGATCAAGATCGACGACGTGGTCAAGGACGAAAGAACGATCAACACGCGCAACGCCTTCACCTACTGTCTGGACAAGTCCGGATGACGCCGCACCGGGTTCCTGACTTCATCCGCCGGTTCGCGGTGGTCATCGCGCTGTTCTGGCTTGGCCTTGCGGTGGTGACGAATGTGTTTGTGCCGCAGTTGGAGACGGTAGCCGAATCGCACAACGTGTCGTTGAGCCCACAGGACTCGCCGTCGCTGCTGGCCGCCAAGCGTATCGGCAAGGTGTTCGGCGAATTCGATTCCGACAGTTCGGCCATGATTGTGCTGGAGGGCGACCAGCCACTCGGTGCCGAAGCCCACCACTACTACGACGGCCTCATCGAGAAGCTCGAACAGGACACCAAGCACGTCCAGCACATCCAGAATTTCTGGGGCGATCCGCTGACAGCGGCCGGCTCGCAGAGCTCAGACGGCAAGGCTGCGCTGGTGCAGATCTACCTCGCAGGCAACCAGGGCGAATCGCTGGCCAACGAATCGGTCGATTCGGTGCGCAACATCGTCAACCACACCACGCCGCCGCCGGGCGTCAAGGCCTACGTCACCGGCGCCGCGCCGCTGGTCACCGATCAGTTCGAGGTGGGCCGCCACGGCACCCTGAAAACCACGCTGATCACCATCGGCGTGATCGCGGTGATGCTGTTTTCGCTCTACCGCCGTCTCACCACGGTGTTCCTCGTGATCTTCACCGTGATGATCGAGTTGACCGCGTCCCGCGGCGTCGTCGCTGTGCTCGCGAACGCAGGCATCATCCAGCTGTCGACGTACTCGACCAATCTGCTGACGCTGCTGGTCATCGCGGCCGGAACTGACTATGCGATCTTCATTCTCGGCCGCTTCCACGAGGAGCGTTACCTCGGGCAGGATCGCGTCTCGGCGTTCAACACGATGTACCACGGCACCGCGCACATCATCTTGGGCTCAGGTCTGACGATCGCGGGCGCCGTGTTGTGTCTGACCTTCACCCGCCTCCCGTATTTCAACAGCCTCGGGGTTCCCGCGGGCATCGGTGTGCTGGTCGCCGTGATCGCGGCGTTGACCCTGGCGCCTGCCCTGTTGATGATCGGCCGTCACTTCGGTCTGTTCGAGCCCAGTCGGCGATTGCAGACCCGGGGCTGGCGACGCATCGGCACGGTGATTGTCCGGTGGCCCGTGCCCGTCCTGATGGCGACGGTCGCGGTCGCCCTCATCGGTCTGATCGCCCTGCCGAATTACAAGACGAGCTACGACGCCCGCGGGTACATGCCAGCGGGTGCTCCAGCCAATGTCGGTTACGCGGCGGCAGAACGCCACTTCTCGCAGGCCCGGTTGAACCCCGAACTGCTGATGGTCGAGGCCGACCATGATCTACGCAATTCCACCGACATGATCCTGCTGGAACGCGTCGCCAAGGCGGTCTTCCACACCGACGGCATCGCGCAGGTCCAGTCGATCACCCGGCCGCTCGGCACGCCGTTGGATCACACGTCGATACCGTTCCAGATCAGTGCGGGCAGCGCCGCTCAACTCAACAGCCTGCCCTTTCAGCAGGCCCGCGGCGCCGATCTGCTCAAGCAGGTCGACGTGATCAACAACTCGATAGACATTCTGCGACAACAGTTTGCGCTTCAGCAGCAATCGGCCGCCGTCACCGACGAGCAGACCCAGGCGTTCAAAGACACGGTCGCCACCGCCCAGGACCTGCGCGACAAGATCGCCAACTTCGACGACTTCTTCCGGCCGCTGCGCAACTACTTCTATTGGGAGCCACACTGTTTCGACATCCCCGCCTGCTGGGCACTGCGGTCTCTGTTCGACGCCCTCGACGGCATCGACGCGCTGACCGACCAACTGAGCAACGTCTCGGCGAGCATCGCCAAGCTCGACGAGCTGCAGCCCAAGCTGCTCGCGCTCATCCCACCGCAGATCGCGAGTCAGCAGACCAACCGCGACCTGACACTGACCAACTACGCCACCACGTCGGGCATCAACGACCAGACTGAGGCGGCACTGCAGAACTCGACCGCCCTTGGCCAGGCCTACGACGCGTCGAAAACAGACGACTCGTTCTATCTACCACCGGAGGCGTTCACCAACCCGGAATTCCAGCGCGGGCTCAAGTTGTTCCTGTCGCCGGACGGCAAAGCCGCCAGAATGATCATCACCCACGAAGGCGATCCGGCTACGCCCCAAGGCATTTCGCATATCGACGCGATCAGGCATGCCGCGCAGGAAGCGGTCAAGGGGACGCCGCTGGCGGGGTCGAAGATCTTCATCGCAGGCACCGCCGCCACCTACAAGGACATCCAAGACGGCGCCAAATACGACCTGATGATCGCGGGAATCGCGGCGCTCAGTCTCATCTTGCTCGTCATGATGTTCATTACCCGAAGCCTCGTCGCCGCGTTCGTCATCGTGGGCACGGTCGCGCTGTCGCTGGGTGCCTCGTTCGGGCTTTCCGTGCTGATCTGGCAGGACATCTTTGGTATCGAGCTGTTCTGGATTGTGTTGGCGCTGGCCGTGATCCTGTTGCTGGCGGTCGGTTCGGACTACAACCTGCTGTTGATCTCCCGGTTCAAGGAGGAGATCGGCGCCGGGTTGAACACCGGCATCATCCGGGCGATGGCCGGGTCGGGCGCGGTGGTGACGGCCGCTGGTCTGGTGTTCGCGGCCACCATGGCCTCGTTCATCTTCGCCGACTTGCGCATTCTCGGTCAGATCGGCACCACGATCGCGCTCGGTCTGCTGTTCGACACGCTGATCGTGCGCTCGTTCATGACTCCGGCCGTCGCAGCGTTGCTCGGTCGGTGGTTCTGGTGGCCGTTGAACGTGCGCCAGCGTCCCGCGCGCCGAACATCCGGGTCACGCCAACCAGTTCGTCAACTGTCGCTGTGGAACGACGACGACCCCGCAGTCACCGAAACACCGCCCCGCTCTTGAGAAATCGAGACGTTTTGAAGTTTGCCTTTCAGCCCTGCGACCCTGCGCAGCTGAGCGGCGATGTTCATCGAGGTCAACATCGGGATGCCGCCGATGAACGTTCGGAAAGAGGGATGACCACCATCGAGGTGGAGCATGAACAGACAGCCGACCACGTAGAAGAAGCCCATGGTGAACAGAGCCGCGGGTATCGCGTACGCCAGCGGTGATCGAGCGTCGGCCACCAGTTCCGTCGCATAGTCCACTTCGTCTTGGGACATCGGTTCGCCCTTGCGGAGCTTGGCCAGCACCTCTTTATGGGCGCCCACCTTTTCCCCTAACGGATGGGAGGTGCGCTTCTCCAGCCGACCGAAGTACACGAATACACAAGTGCCAAAGACTATTTCCATCACAGCAGCAAGGATCGTGAGATCACCCCAGCCTCCGAGATCCACGTGCTGCTCCTGTAGTCGTCGTGCGCTACGTCAAAAACGTTATATGAACTAATTGTCCAACGCGAGGCTGCGAGGCTACGAGGCGTCCAAAATCTTGATCGCGAAGATGAGGGTGTCGCCTGGCTGGATCCCCGCGCTCGGCTGACCCTCCGGATAGCCGTCGGCGGACGTCATTGCGACGGCGACAGTGGAGCCGACCTTCTGCCCTGCGATCGCCTTCTGGAACCCCGGCACCACCCCCTGCAACGAAAAGTCGATGGGGGCGCCTCGTTCGTAGGTGCTGTCGAACACAGAGCCGTCGCGTCCGTTGACGCCCATGTAGCAGACGAACACCTTCGCGGTGGCCGCGACGACCGGTCCGTCGCCGGCCTTCAGGGTGTGCACCTGGGTCTCGGTGACGCTGAACGGCGCGGTCACCTGGATCCGCGGCGCCGCCGAGTCGGTGGCCCCGGTGACGGCGACGTTTCCGGTCGCGCCGGGCAGCGTCCACTCCGGCGCAGCGTCGGCAGGTGCTGCGGACGGGCAACCTGCGTCTCCGGTCGCGGTTTGCGCGAATGAGGGCGGTGTGAACACGTCGGAGACCGGTGACGACGACGTGCTCGCCGACGGGGTCTCCTTATCGGAGCCACATGCGGACAACGTCATGACGAGCGACGCGGCGCAGGCCAGGACAGCGACGGAAGACATCCGGATGACAGTCACGGCTGTCACGCTACTGACGCCTTGCACTGCCGCCAGCAGTAGCCCTCTCAGCGGAAGCGGACGTCCAACGTCGCCATGCCGAAGATCTTCTTGCCACCGGCCTTCGCGCCGATGACGACGACCCCGCTGCGGGTCGCCGGATCCAGTGACTTGATCCGTCCGCTGAACTCGATGTCGGTGCCCTCGGTGGCCGAGACGACCGCGGGCGCCGACAACCGCACCGTGTACCGGGTGGCCGCACCGGGATCGCCCGACCATGTGGAGGCGTACCCGGCACCTAAGCCCATGGTCAGCATTCCGTGGGCGATCACGTCGGGCAGCCCCGCCAGCTTGGCGATGTGCTCGTCCCAGTGAATCGGGTTGGCGTCGCCGGCCACGCCGGCGTAGTTGACCAGGTCGCCGCGGGACAGCCGCGTGTGGTGCGCGGGAAGTGCGTCGCCGACGTGCACATCCTCGAAGGCCGGCGTACCGGGCGTGCGGGTGGTGCCGCCGTCGGCGATGCGGATCTCGCCCTCGGGCCGCACCTCCTTTTCGTACTCGTCGTCCAGTCCGGCGATGTCGAGGATGTTCATGTCGTGCATCATCGCGTTCTGCACAGCCGTTTTGACTCCCGAGTCGATGTCCTCGGCGGTGACACCGACGACCGTGGTGTGCAGGGTGTGCACCCGCTCGCCCGTGGTGTCGGTGAACGTGTTGGTGACGGTGATGAAGTCTCTGCCTGCGGTCCTGCGAACCGACGTCAGTTCGACGTCGATGGTCAGTTCATCGCCTGCCACGATCGGGCGGTGCTGCTCGAAGACTTCCTCGGTCTGCAGGTAGGTGTCGTAGCCGACGACAATCTGTTCGAACATCCGGCGATTGCACTGCATGCCCGGCGCCGAGGTGAACGTCAGGGGCGCGATGACGTCTGAATAGCCCAGCTCTGCGGCGGCGGCGACGTCCCAATGAGCGGGGTGATAGTCCTGTACCGCACGGGCGTACTCGCGCAACTTCTCGCGCCCGACCAGGTAGGTGCCGTCCATCTGGTAGTAGTGGCCCACCCGCCCTTCGAGCGGCGAAGTTTCTGTTGGTGCCGTCATGAATTGCTCAACTCTTCCGTCGGCTTGTTCGCTGAAGCCGATCGAAAGACACTAACGCGCGGGCATCACCGTCCGGTCAGTGCGTCGCTCGCCCGACGATGAGCGGGTGCACGATCGCAGGCATCCCGCGCCACACCGCTTCGTCGGACTCGACGGTGAAGCCGCAGGCCCGCATCAGCTGAAGGGTCGAGCGGTTACAGACGCACCCACCCGCGAAGCCCCGCCAGGGTTTGAGGAGCAGGTCCTGGCATGCGGCGAGGAACCGCGAACTGGCGCGCACGTGTTCGATGAACAACACCTGTCCGTCCGGGCGCAGCACGCGGGCGATTTCGCGAAGCGCACCTTCGGGGTCGTCCACGGTGCACAGCACGAGCGTGGAGACGACGGTGTCGACGCTGGCATCGCCCAACGGCAGGCGCTCCGCGGGCGCGTCAACGATCTGGGCATCGCGTGCCTGCCGCTCGAGAAGCCGGCCAAGTTTTCGTCGCATCCCTGGCTCGGGCTCGGTGAGGATGAGCTCGTCAACCGCGTCGGGATAGTGCGCGACATTCAACCCGGTCCCCGCGCCGATTTCGACGACGACCCCGTGCGCCGCTGCGACCAGGTTGCGACGGCGGCGCCGCATGCCTATCAGCTCGCCCAGCCAGACGAACGGGTTGTACAGCACGGCCATGATCCGCAGCCACGCCGCGTAGGAAGGACTGGCGTGGGGTTGGATGCTGGTTTGGGCCGGGGCGACGTCTGTCATGCCGAGAATCTACGAGCAGCGCGGTGCCGCGAGCATCGCCCATCGCGGCCATCCTTCGCAGATGGCCGGTTTCGGCCATCTCACAACAGTCCGAGCCGCGCGGCCTCGGCGACGGCGGCCGTGCGTGATGTGCGACCGAGCTTGCGGCGGATATTCGCGACGTGGCGGTGAACTGTATGCGGGCTCAGCACCAACTGCTCTGCGATCTCGCGGTCGCCGAGCCCGCGCGCAACGAAGGCGAGGATCTCGCGCTCGCGACTGGACAGCAGCACCGGGTCGGGCTCGCCAGCACCGCGCGCAGGCGGCTGCTGCGGTGTCAGCGCTTGCCGAAACGCACGCACGACCGAATCCACGTCACCGTGCCAAGGGAAGTGCGAGTTACCTTGCAGCGGAACGAATGTCGCGTTGGGTATAGCGGCGGCTACTTCACGGCCCAGCTTGTAGGGCACGGCGCGATCGTCGCGGCGATGCACGACCGTCGTCGGCTGGCGGACCAATGGGAGGTGAGCGCGCACGTCGAGGCGATACACCAGACCCAGGAGAGCGGCGGCAGTCTCCGCGCTGGCCGACTCGCGCTGCAACCGTGCGAAGCGTTCGTGTTCTACCGCATCGGCACCGCCGAGGAACAAGTCGCTGAGCATGCGCGAGCCGAGTCCCCAATGCGCGCGGACCGCCGCCACGATTGCGTCGCCCACACCAGGAGGCGTGAGCACGTCGCCATGGGGATAGGAGCCGTACAGCACCAGTCGCTCCACGCGCTCGGGGAACGTCGCGGCGAATGCTATTGCGGTGCAGGTTCCGGACGATCCGCCGACGAGCGTTACGCGATCGAGGCCGAGCTCATCGACCAGCGCGCGCAACGTCGCGACTTCTCCGTCGAGCGTCAGGTCGGAAGCTCGCAGGGTGCGGTCCGACATGCCGACACCGAGACGGTCATAGCGGATCAGCGTGTGGTTGTCCGCTACCCCTTGCCAGAACCGCCGAACGCCCGGGCTCTGCCAGTCAAGCTCGAGATGGCTCACCCACCACGCCGGGGCGACGAGTGGTGGACCGTCTCCACGCACCTCATACGCCAGTCGACTGGCGCCAAGGTGGAGGAAGCGGATCTCGGAGTTGTCCGGCATCGTCCCGAGCGTACGACCGGCGAGACCGGGATTCAGGTGTTCTCGGGGGTGGTTCGTCGGCCCCACTTGTCCATCTCGCATTGGCAGTTGGGGCAGGTATGGCCGCCCCACATCGCCTGCTGACCCGACTTCGGCATCCGCAGCTGCCCCATCGCCGTTCCGCAGTTCGGGCATGAGACGCGGCGCAGATTGATGCCCCATTTGTTCTTGACCAGGGTCCCGTAGACGATCAGGACCATAGCCCCGCCGAAAATGACGAGAAAGGCGATGTTCGCGTACTTGTCGATATCCATGTGATGCTCCGTTTCCCACGCCGATCGCCGCCCCGGGTGGGCGGCAGTCGTGGGTAAGGACACGCCGGGACGTCAGCGGGGACACTTTTTCGCGACCGTATTTCCGGTTCAGTTGCCTTCCGTTGTCCGCCCGCAGACCGGGTTGCCCGGCACGGCCACATGTGGACACTGCGGGGTGGCAGGGGCCAGCGGGGTAGGGCAGGACTGGCCGCTGTCAACGGTGCTGCCATCGGCGCAGTGCTTGGCGGGGGGCTGTTGCGGTGCGCGTTGGCGCGTGGAGGCAGGAGACCTCGGCGCCACCGATGCCGGTGCCGCGTGACTGGTTCGGGTCACGGTCGGCGAACTCGAGGGCACCGCAGCGGTGGTTTCACGCGGTGGCGGCGCCTGCTCGATGGGCGGATTTCCCGGATTCTCCGGATTCGGGATGTCCGTGTTCACCGGACCCGAGGAGGGCCGCACCGACGTATTCGGTTGGGGTGCGAGGACTTCGGGCGATGGCGTAGGGGTAATGGTGGACCGCTGCGACGGAGTGAACGTCGGCGCGACAGGCTCGACCACCACGGGCGTGGCTGGCGTGATCTGCGTATCACGAGGTGCGGGCGCGCCGGTCGTCAAACCCCATATCGCTGCGGGGACGGCGACCACCGCCGCGGCCACCAATGTGACGCGCCCCGTCAGCGCGGAGAGCCGGGCCGGGACGTGCTTTACCGCGTGGCCCGCCGCGGCGGCAGTAGCGGCGGTGCCGGACGGAGGATGCGGCGCATTGTTCAGCGTCTGCTCACGCAGCCATGCCGGTGCGGGGATCAGTGCCGGCGCCGCGCCGAGCAGCGCCTTCGGGTTGACCAACCTGCCCCGATGCTCGCCGCAGTGTGCGCACGACGCGATGTGTCGGGAGACGCGCTTGCGCACCAGGATGGTGAACTGCCCATCCCAACCCGCGATGGTCGTCGCAAGGTCCGCGCAGCGGTTCTGGCCGGCGGCGGCTTGGCGCGCCACCAGCAGTGCACCCAAGGACTGTTCGACGGTGTCGCGCAACCGCTGCACCATCTTCTTGGCCGAACCGCTACTGACACCGAGCGTCTCGGCGATTTCCGCGTTGCTCAGGCCGTGCCGGTAGGCCAGATCCAGCACCTCGCGGTCGCGCTGCGACAGCCCGCCCTCGGCCTGGGCCACCAACGACGCGAGTTCGTTGCGTGCCGCCAACGTGTCGGGACCGAGGTCGGCAGCCGGTGCGTCAGGCAATTCGTCGGACACCGTCTCGCGCCGGCGCGCACGCAACGTGCGCAGCGCCTGGTGTCGGGCGATGGTGTAGAGCCAGGGCCGAAGCTTGTCGGGATCACGCAGTTTCGGAAGGTCGACAGCCGCGTTGTAGAACGCTTCTTGCACGCAGTCGGCCGCATCACGGTCACCGACCATGCCGATGCAGAAGTCGTAAAGACGGGTGGCATAACGGTCGTAGATCTCGGCGAACGCCGCCCTCTCGCCAGCGGCGGCGGCACCGACCAACTCGGCGTCGCCCACGACGTTCCAATCGAACTCAGCCGTCACAGACATGGGGTCTCCAACCTGGGGGTCGATCGTCTCTCGAGGCCGCGCCGGGCTTCTCTGTTCATACGCAACTAACGGCCAATCGGTTCACAGGCGACTAGCAGGAACGAGTCGCGCGCTGCGACGTTAAGCGGCGACGGCTTACAAATGCTTGCGTAGTGCACTACTCGAATTTCGACTCCGGGACCTCGACGCCGGCAAAAAGTGTCTCCATAGGGCGGTCTGCGCGCACATACCAGTGCGGCCACCCACGGCCCGCACGAGAGACTTTGAGGAGACCCCATGCAAACCCGGTTCTATCGGCTGCCTGCCGCAGTTCGCGCGCTCATCATCGGCGTACTGTCGTCGGCCGCAATCTTCGGAGTGATGTCCTACTTGACCTTTTCCGGCCCCGCGAGCGACACCCATCTACCGCTCATCGGCCGACTGCTGATCACGACGATCGCCGGCATGCTCGCCGGCGCCGTCGGTGTCGTACTTGGGGACCAACGCATGCGCCGCACGTACGGATCGATAGACCAGGCTCTTACATACTCACGCGCACTGCGGACCGGCGAACTGCCGACACAAATCGAGCCTGCCGAATGGCAAGGCTGGCTGGCGACCAGTCGCCAGTCGAACAAGTGGGCGCTGACGGGCATAGGGGTGTTCGCGTTACTTGCGGTGCTGCAGAGCCTCGAACACGATTGGATGTCGACCGCAATGTTCGCCTTGTTCGCAATCTTCGAAGCGGCGGCCATGTTCTTGATGCGTCGCCGAATTGCGCGGCTGACGGCCGCAGTGCGCCAGCGTGCCGAGGAGCAAAGTCTCGGCCTTCCCTGAGCAGGCTCTCAGTTCCGTCTCAGCAATCGCGGGCACCTTGTGCTTAAGCCACAGGGCTGATTCACGATTCACACAGAACGGAACACAATGACCAACCCTCCGCGCTATCCCACGGATCGGCCCGAAGACCAGCCGTATCCGAGTCGGCCTGTGGGACAGGCCAACCCGGACCCACAGCCCTACATACCCTCACATCTGCGTTACGACTATCGCTACGCCCATCAGCCGTATGACCCGTATCACCCTGCGCACGAAGCGATCACAGCGCCGATGCCGAAGATTGGGTCGAAGGGTTCTCGCCGCGGCGCCATGATCGCCGGCGCTGCGGTCGTTGCGGTGGTCGGCGGTGGGCTCGGTGCGGCCACCATGGGGGCTGTGTCGCTGGCCCACGACAGGCCCGCCGCCAAGCCGCCGATCGCCCAAGCGCCGTTGACGCCGCAGCCTGCCGCAAAGGCGCCCGCCGGCTCGGTTGAACAGGTCGCGGCCAAGGTGATGCCCAGCGTCGTCAAGCTGCAGATCGACATGGGCGGTCAAGGCGACACCGGTTCAGGCATCGTGTTGAGCGCCGACGGCCTGATCCTGACCAACAACCACGTGGTGGCGCCCGCGGCGGGCACCGATCAGGGAGCCGAGCACGCGCTTTCCGACTCCACCGGCGGTGGCGGGATCACCAAGACCGTCACTTTCGCCAACGGCCAGACAGCGCCGTTCACCGTCGTCGGCACCGATCCCAGCGGGGACCTCGCCGTTGTGCGTGCGCAAGGAGTGTCGGGACTGACGCCGATCGCCATCGGGTCGTCCAAGGATGTGAAGGTCGGTGAGCAAGTGGTGGCGATCGGCTCGCCCCTGGGTTTGCAGGGGACCGTGACCAACGGCATCGTCAGCGCGCTCAACCGGCCGGTCGCCGCCGGCGACGGTAGCGGCGGCGACGTCTCGGTGATCGATGCCATCCAGACCGACGCGGCGATCAACCCGGGTAACTCCGGCGGCGCGCTGGTCAACATGAACGGCGAACTGATCGGCGTGAACTCCGCGATCGCGAGCATGGGCGGCGACGGGGGAGCCGGCGGCGGCCAGAGCGGGTCGATCGGGCTGGGCTTCGCGATTCCGGCCGATCAGGCCAAACGCATCGCCGACGAACTCGTCTCGACCGGGACCGCCAGCCACGGCTCGCTGGGCGTTCAGCTCAGCAGCGACGGCGTGAAGGGCGGCGGCGCGGCGATCGGTGAGGTCGTCGATGGTGGTCCCGCGGCGGCCGCGGGCATTCCGAGCGGTGCGGTGATCACGAAGGTCGACGACCAGGTGATCGACGGTCCCGAGGCCCTGGTGGCCGCGGTTCGTTCGAAGGCGCCCGGTGACACGGTTTCGTTGAGTTACGTGGATGAATCCGGGGCGGCCCAGACGACGCAGGTGGTGCTCGGCAAGGCATAACCCCCGGTCGGCATCGGCGATTGGCGCCTGGTCCCGCCAGGCACTAATTTTCCCGGAGTGATGTCAGCTGTTGGCGCGGTCGTGCGGTGGATAGTTCCCTTCCTGAGCGTGGTGGCCGTCGCCGGCCTGGGCCTGCAGGCGGCCCCGGCGCCTGCCCCGACCGTTCGGTTGGCCGCCGACGAGGGAAACCCGTTGGCAGGAGCGACGTTCTACGTCAACCCCACGTCGGCGGCCATGCGCGCCGCGCAGAAGGCCGACCCGCCGAGCCCCGAGCTGACCGCGATCGCCAACACACCGCAGGCGTACTGGCTCGTCCCGGGTGCGTCGGCAGCGACGGTCGGGAAGTATGTCGGTGACGCTCAGGCCGCCGGCGCCATGCCCGTGTTCGCGCTCTATGGAATTCCGCACCGTGACTGCGGCAGCTTCGCCGCCGGTGGTTTCGCGACGGCCGCCGAGTACAAGGGCTGGGTCGACGGCATCGCTGCGGACATCGGCGGGTCGCCGGCGGCGGTCATCGTCGAACCCGATGCGCTCGCGATGGCCGACTGCCTCTCGGGTGATCAGCGGCAGGAGCGCTACGACCTGATCCGCTACGCGGTTGAGACGTTGACGCGCAACCCGGCCGCGGCCGTCTACATCGACGCCGGACACCTGCGTTGGCACAGCGCCGACGACATGGCCGCGAGGCTCAACCAGGCGGGGGTGGCTGCGGCGCGCGGCTTCAGCCTCAACACCGCGAACTTCTTCACCACCGACGACGAAATCGGCTATGGCGAAGCGATTTCGGGGCTCACCAACGGTTCGCACTACGTGATAGACACCTCGCGCAACGGCGCGGGACCGGCGCCCAGCTCCACGCTCGACTGGTGCAACCCCGACGGCCGCGCACTGGGCACTCCACCCACTACCGCGACCGCGGGCGCGCACGCCGACGCCTACCTGTGGATCAAGCGTCCCGGCGAATCCGACGGCTCATGCAACCGCGGTGATCCGCCTGCGGGCAACTTCGTGACCCAGTTCGCCGTCGAACTGGCGCGCAACGCGGGCCACTGAGTCAGGCCGTTATTTCCCCGCAAGCCGGCGCCGCTAGCCGACGTCCACGACGTGAACCCGCACGCCGCTGGACGCGATTCGTTCCAGCTGGTCTGGATCCGCGGAGGAATCGGTGACCAGATGATGAATTTGATTGAGCGACACCATCTTTGCCAGCGTCACCTTGCCGATCTTTGATCCGTCGACGGCGACGACCACCCGTTGCGCGTTCGTCGCCATCGCAATCGCTGTGCGGGCTTCGGCCTCATCGAACGTCGTTGCACCCACTTCGGCCGACATCCCGTCGGCACCCAGCACCGCTGTCCCGACAGTGACCACCTGAAATGCGTGCTCGGACATGGGGCCGACAGCTTCCAGTGTGTTGGCCCTGACCAATCCGCCTGTCGCGATCACCTTCATGTGGGCGTCGACTGCGCAGTCGGCCGCGATGGTCAGCGAATTGGTCACGATGGTCATCTGCGGCCGGCCCTTCAACGATCGGGCAACCTCAGCGGTGGTGACGCCGCCAGTGAGCGCAACCGCCTGTGCGCCTGCGGGTATCAGTGCCGCGGCGTGCTGCGCGATGCGTCGCTTGATCGCGACCATCCGATGATCGCGCAGCCGCACCGGGATCTCGCTGCCGCTCGGGTCCAACGCCTTGGCGCCGCCGTGGGTCCGCACCAGCAGACCCTGTTGCTCGAGTTCGCTGAGGTCCCGGCGCAGTGTCGCCGCCGATACCCCCAACTCGTCGCGCAGCAGTTGCGACGCCACCTCGCCGCGGTCGCGCAGAAGTGAGAGCACCTGACGCATGCGGTCCGTGCGTTTGATCGACATCGCAGACAACTCCCCAAGGTGGTGACAGGAGACGCTCAGTTTTACTGATCGTTTCGCGGTCTCGTATTGCGCGCTTTGAGCGAGCTTCTCATGATCGACGAATGTTCGACACGCTCCGGCACCGGGCGGCCATGTGCCTCTGGTAGCGACCGCCGACCTCGTCACCTCCGCAGCAGCGCAGCGCGCCGCAGTGCTCGCGTTCAACGTGATCACGCTCGAGCACGCTGAAGGCATCGCGCAGGGTGCCGAACGGGCCGACGCCCCCGCCCTGATGCAGATCAGCGAGAACACCGTGAAGTTTCACGGCGGCCAGATCGCGCCCCTGGTGTCTGCCTGTGCCCACATCGCACGGTGCTCCACGGCACCGTTGGCGCTGCACCTTGATCACTTTCAGGACGAAGCGCTGATCACCGAGGCGCTCGAGACCGGCACCGAACTCGGCGTCACGTCGATCATGATCGACGCCGCACACCTGCCTTACCACGCCAACGTCGACCAGACCCGATCGTTCACCCGGCAGGCCCACTCATCCGGGTTGTGGGTCGAGGCGGAGCTAGGGGAGATCGGCGGCAAGGGACACGGGGCGCACACGTCGGGCGCACGCACCGATCCCGGCGAAGCTGTAGCGTTCGCCGAACAGACCGGTGTGGACGGGCTGGCGGTGGCCGTGGGGAGCACGCATGCGATGACCACCCGCGATGCCAGCCTCGATATCGAACTGATCCGGCAACTGGCCGCCAGCGTCGCGATTCCCCTTGTGCTGCACGGATCTTCCGGTGTTGCCGACGACCAACTCCAACGAGCGGTCGACGCTGGGATCCGCAAGATCAACATCGGAACCGCACTGAACGTCGCCTACACAGGCGCGATTCGGGCCGGACTATCCAGCGAGCCCCTGACGGTCGACCCCCGCGCGTACGTCGCTGCGGGACGGCGAGCCATCGCCGACACCGTGGCAGAACTCTGCCGAGCCGCAGCGCCGCGCCAAGCAGCCGGCGCTGGGCAGCGTGATGCCCGATGAGCAGGGTCGAATCGAACACGATACTGGTCAACTGGCTCGCCGAAACCGTCCGGCAACACAAGGCCGGCACGCCGGTGGGTGTCTACTCGGTGTGCTCAGCCCATCCGACCGTGGTCGAGGCCGCCATCGCACAAGCCGCCGCAGACGGCAGCTACGTCCTCATCGAGGCGACCTCGAATCAGGTCGACCAGTTCGGCGGCTACACGGGCCTGCGGCCCGCGCAGTTCCGTGACATGGTTCTCGGCATCGCCGACGAGAGCGGCTTCGCCCGCGACCGAGTAGTGCTGGGTGGCGATCACCTTGGCCCGAATAGGTGGCAGCGCCAAACCGCCAGTGCCGCAATGGATAACGCCGAAGACCTGATACGCGCCTATGTCGAAGCCGGATACCGGAAGATCCACCTCGACTGCAGCATGGCGTGTGCAGACGATCCGAAGACCCTGTCGGACGAGATCGTCGCAACCCGAACGGCGCGGCTGCTCGCGGTCGCAGAAGACACTGCCGACCGCAGCGGTTTGCAGCCCCCCGCCTACGTGATCGGGACCGAGGTCCCGGTGCCAGGCGGCGCGCATGAAACGCTCAGCCGCCTGACCCCGACACCGGCCGACCGGGCGAGGCTGACCATCGCCGCACATCGCAACGCCTTCGCGGAACTTGGCCTGGCACAGGTGTGGTCGCGCGTCATGGCCCTCGTGGTGCAGCCGGGCGTCGAGTTCGACCACCTCAACGTCATCGATTACGAGCGCACCGCCACCGCCGAGTTGCGCCACGTGCTCGACAGCGAGGACACCCTGGTGTTCGAGGCGCATTCCACCGACTATCAGCGACCCGAGCGGTTGCGGGAACTGGTGGAGGACCACTGGGCCGTCCTGAAGGTCGGGCCCGCGCTGACATTTGCGATGCGCGAAGCGCTCTTCGCGCTCAGCCTCATCGAGGCCGAGTTGGTATCGCGGCCGTCGCGGTCCAATCTGCTCGAGGTGATCGAACGACGCATGCTCGACGAACCCGACCACTGGCGCGGATATTACGAAGGTGATCCGGTGACCCAGCGCACCGCCCGCCGATACAGCTACAGCGACCGACTGCGCTACTACTGGGCCGACGAGCGGGTCGACGCCGCCCGCCGGACATTGCTGGCAAACCTCGACCGCACCGGTATTCCGTTGCCGCTCATCAGCCAATTTCTGCCGTGCCAGTATGAGCGCATCCGGGCGGGCGTCCTGGACCCCGTCGCACAGTCGCTGGTACTCGACCGAATACGCGACGCATTGCGACCGTACGCACACGCGACCGCAGGAGGTGCCAATGACTGACGCTTCGATTCACGAGCGGATTGCCGCGACCGCCCAAAAGGACGGCGGCGCAACCATTCTGGAGATCGGCCAGCAACCCGACGCATGGCGTGAGATCGCCGCGCGAACCGACGACGGGGTCAGCTCCTTTCTTCGGGACGTACGCAACCGGCCCAACCTGCGGGTGATCCTGACCGGGGCGGGCAGCTCCGCCTTCGCGGGTGACATCGCAGCCCCTGCACTGCGGCGCCATCTGCACAGACGCGTCGACGCCATCCCCACCACCGATATCGTCGCCAACCCCTCGGACTACCTGGAGCCCGAGACACCCACACTGCTGGTGTCCTTCGGCCGCTCGGGGAACAGTCCAGAGAGCCTGGCAACCACCGTTCTCGCCGACGAACTCGTCACCGACGTCTGGCACCTCGTCTACACCTGTGATCGGGACGGCGAGCTTGGCCGCGCACACCGTGCACGGCCGAACTCCAGGGTGGTGTACATGCCTGAACGCACGAACGACACGGGCTTCGCCATGACATCGAGCCTGACGTCGATGTTGTTGTCCTGCTTGATGATGCTGGGACCAGCCAGCCCCGAAGATGCCGAGGCACTTGCCGGCGCGGCGGAACACGTCGCCGCCCTGCAGCCCGAAATCCGCGCCCTCGCACGAGCCAAGAAGCAACGATTCGTCTACCTCGGCAGCGGTCCCCTCGAGGGTCTCGCGCGTGAATCGGCCCTCAAACTGCTCGAGTTGACTGCCGGTGAGGTCGTCACATACTTCGACTCTCCGTTGGGATTTCGGCATGGACCGAAATCGGTGCTGGATGCCGACACCCACGTCGTGATCTATGTCTCGACCGATCCGTACACCCGCCGCTACGATCTGGACATCGTCGCCGAGATCCGAGCGCAACTCGGGCAGGACGCGGTGACGGTCATCAGCACCGAGCCGATAC
>Ga0070671_100000491_pt1 | contig 27625 bp, 25 predicted proteins | sample KBSS73metaG_FD_65341 | JGI IMG/M metagenome (GOLD analysis project Ga0070671, IMG submission 65341) | Switchgrass rhizosphere microbial communities from Kellogg Biological Station, Michigan, USA - KBS S7-3 metaG | ecosystem: Host-associated > Plants > Roots > Rhizosphere > Soil ...
ACCACGAACAGCGGCATCCAATAGCCGCCGTCGGGTTGTTCGGCACCGATGACCAACGCCTCGGCGATCTCCGGCAACCGCTCCACGGCTTGGTAGATATCTGCGCTTCCCATGCGAATGCCGTGGCGATTCAGCGTCGAGTCGGACCGTCCGTGCACGATGATGCTGCCGTGATCGGTGATGGTGATCCAGTCGCCGTGCCGCCAGACTCCCGGAAACATCTCGAAATACGCGCTGCGATAACGAGATCCGTCCGGGTCGTTCCAGAACGAAATCGGCATCGACGGCATCGGCTTGGTGATCACGAGTTCGCCGACCTCGCCGCGCACGGGCTTGCCCGATTCATCCCACGCGTCGAGCGCCACGCCCAGGTACGGGGCGGACAACTCGCCAGGCCACACAGGCACGGTGCGCACTCCGCCGATGAACGCCGACACGACGTCGGTGCCGCCGCTGATCGAGGCCACCTGCACTCGGTCACCGACGTTGTCACGGAGCCACAGCGACGACGACGGCGGTAGCGACGACCCGGTGATTCCGACGGTCCGCAGCGCCGACAGGTCGTGTTCGGTGCGCGGCACCGCGCCTGCCTTGGCGCACCCCAATACGTAGCCTGGACTGGTGCCCAGCACCGTGGCACCGACGCGGGCGGCGATGTCCCACAACGCGTCCGGCTTCGGGTGATTCGGACTGCCTTCGTAGCAGACGATCGTCGCACCGACCAGGAGCCCGGCAACCTGGAAGTTCCACATCATCCAGCTCGGACTGGTGTACCAGAAGAAGGTGTCGTCGGCTCCGATATCCGATTGCAGTGCAAGGGCTTTCAGGTGCTCCAGCACCACACCGCCATGGCCGTGCATGATTCCCTTCGGCAGGCCGGTCGTGCCCGACGAGAAGAGGATCCACAGCGGATGATCGAAATCGACGGCAACCGTCTCCAGTTCGGTGTCGGTCTGAGCCGTCAACTCGGATGCCAGCAAGGTGGCACGCAGCGTCGGTAGACCCGCCTGCAGCGCGGCGACGTCGTCCCGCTTGTCGTGGTCCTTGCCGCCGTACCGATACCCGTCGGCGGTGACGAGGACGACGGGCTCGAGCTGGCCGAGCCGGTCGAGCGCCGCTTTCGCGGAGTAGTCCTGTCCGCAGGCACTCCAGACGGCCCCGATGCTCGCTGTAGCGATGAACGCGATAACCGCCTCGGGAATGTTGGGCAGATAGCCGACAACCCGATCGCCTGCCTGCACTCCGTGTGAGCGCAAGGTCTGCGCGAATGCCGCTACGCGCCCGAGTAATTCGCGCCAGGACAGCTCGCTGACCCCTCCGTCCTCACTGACGTGCAGGATGGCGGGCCGGTCGGTGCGCGCGTTGCGCACGATCTGGTCGACGTAGTTGAGCCGAACGCCGGGGAACCAGCGGGCCCCCGGCATGTTGGAGCTGTCGAGTACGCGATCGGGCGGGTCGCCGAGGCCGAAATACTCCCACAGCGCGCCCCAAAACGCGGATGGGTCGTCGACCGACCACTGCCACAATGACTGGTAATCGGACAGCGTCGCACCCGTGCGGTTTTGCACGAACTTGGCGAAGTCGGTGACGCGCGCGTTGGCGATATCGCTGTCCGTCGGCCGCCACTGCGGAACATCGACAGCGTGGGTCATCGGGCGCTCCACCCACCATCCATCGTGTACGACGCACCGGTCACCATGCCGGCGCTCGGCGAGGCCAGCCAACCGACAAGGGCGGCAACCTCTTCCGGCTCGACCAGTCGCTTGATGGCGCTCTCCTTCAGCAGGATGTCGGCCACCACCTGATCCTCGGGGATGTTGTGGGTACGGGCCTGGTCTGCGATCTGCTTGGTGACAAGGGGCGTACGGACATACCCGGGGTTCACACAGTTGCTTGTCACGTCGTGCGGACCGCCTTCGAGTGCGGTCACCTTGGACAGTCCTTCGAGCGCGTGTTTGGCGGTGACATAGGCGACCTTGTACTCAGAAGCGCGAATACCGTGCACCGATGAGATGTTAATGACACGACCGAACTTCCGCCGGTACATGTGCGGAAGCGCCGCCCGGATCAGCAAAAATGGTGCCTCCACCATCAAGGCGAGCATCATGCGGAATTTGTCCGGCGGAAACTCAGCGATCGCATTGATGCTCTGCACACCGGCGTTGTTCACCAGGATGTCGGTCTCCAGCTGCAGGTTCTCCAGCGATGAGACGTCGAGCAGGTCGACGGCCCACGCTCGGCCACCGATGTCGCTGGCCAGATCCTTGGCGCCGGCTTCGTCGACGTCGGCGACGGTGACCGTGGCGCCGCGCGCGGCGAGTTCCCTGGCGCACGCCGCCCCGATCCCGCTCGCACCGCCGGTGACCAACGCAGTGCGGCCGTCGAGATCCGTCATGCGACACCCGCTTTGGCGAGATCCTCGCGATCGGCGCGATCCAGCGCAGCCAGGTCGATGCCCTTGGTCTCGCGGGTGAAGTAGACCGCAATGAGCGTGATGGCTGCAGCACCGGCCAGATAGAGCGCGATCGGCACCGACGAGTCGTACACCTCGAGCAGTTTGACCGCGATGATCGGTGCTAGCGAGCCCGCGACGATCGACGTGACCTGATAGCCAAGGGAGACACCGGAATACCGCATGCGGGTGGGGAACATCTCGGCCATGATCGCCGGCTGTGGCGCATACATGATCGCGTGGATGATCAACCCGATGATGATCGCACTCATGATGACGAGGTAATTGGCACTGTTCATCATCGGAAACGCGAAGAACCCCCACGTCCCGGCGGCGAGCGCACCGACGAAGTACACCGGGCGACGGCCGATTCGATCGGACAGCTTGCCTACCAACGGAATCGCCACGAAATGGACCGCATGGGCGGCCAGCAGCCACCACAGGATATCGCTGGTGTCGGCGTGGACTTGAACCTTGAGGTAGGTGATCGAGAACGTGACCACCAGGTAGTACATGATGTTCTCGGCGAAACGCAGACCCATCGCGGTGAAAACGCCACGGGGGTAACGCTTCAGCACCTCGACAACGCCGTAGGAGACGGCCTTGACGCGTTCGGCCTCCTGCTGGGCGGCGACGAAGATCGGCGCATCGGTGACCTTGGTGCGGATGTAGTAGCCGATGAGCACGACGACGGCTGACAGCCAGAACGCGACGCGCCAACCCCACAACAGGAACGCGTCATCGGTGAGCGTCGTGGTGAGCACAAGCAGCACCACGGTGGCCAGCATGTTGCCGACGGGCACAGCGGCTTGCGGCCAGCTGGCCCAGAACGCGCGGCTCTTGTTCGGGCTGTGTTCGGCGACCAGCAGCACCGCCCCGCCCCATTCGCCGCCCACAGCGAAGCCCTGGAGGAATCGCAGCACCACGAGTAGCGCGGGCGCCAAATAGCCAACCTGTCCGTACGTGGGCAGGCAGCCCATCAAGAACGTCACGGCGCCGACCAGCAACAGGCTGAACTGCAGGAGTTTCTTGCGGCCGTACTTGTCACCGAAGTGGCCGAAGACCACGCCGCCGATCGGCCGCGCGGCGAAGCCGACCGCATAGGTGAGGAACGCCGCGAGAATCGCATCGAGGTCGCTGTCGCCCTTGGCGAAGAAGACCTTGCTGAATACCAGGGTGGCGGCGGTGCCGTAGAGGAAGAACTCGTACCACTCGACGACGGTGCCGGCCATCGAGGCCGCCACCACGCGCTTCAGCCCCGTCGTGATCGTGGTTGGTTGGTCGCTTACCTTCGGTGTGTCGTCGCGGACACTCATCGCACACTCCTGCCTGAGATGTGATGGCGGACACAGATCTCTGGTGAGTATTCATGCAGATAACAGTCGGTGCAATGGTCAAATCTGCAGGAGGTATCTGCAAAAATGCACATATGGCCGACCTGTCTCTACCCACGCCCACTCGCCGGCCGAGCGCCGATGACTTGTTGGTGCTGCTGGCGGTGGGACGTTCCGGGCGCTACAACACGGCGGCAGAGGAACTCGGTCTCAACCACACGACCATCTCGCGGCGCATCGCCGCACTGGAACAGTCGATCGGCGGCCGTGTGCTCGCGCGCGTCGGCGGCGGCTGGGAGCTCACCGACCTCGGCCGCGAGGCATTGGCCGCCGCAGAGGCCGTCGAGTCTGCGGTTCGTTCACTGACCGTCGACACCGGCGGCGTGCGCGCCCTGGAAGGCGTGGTGCGAATCTCGGCGACCGACGGGTTCAGCGCGTATATCGCCGCCCCGGCCGCAGCCGAGGTGCAGCGCAGGCATCCCAAGGTCGCGGTCGAGATCGTTGCCGCAACCCGGCGGGCCACCCAACAGCGCTCCGGACTAGATGTCGAGATCGTCGTCGGGGAGCCAAAGGTCTACCGCGCCAAGGCGATTCGGCTTGGTGACTATTGCCTGGGTCTCTATGGATCACGAACCTACCTCGCGGAGCACGGCACGCCGACGAGCATCGCGGACCTCGCGCGGTATCCGCTGGTGTACTTCATCGACTCGATGCTGCAGGTCGATGACCTCGACATTGCGACGAGCTTCGCTCCCGCGATGCGCGAATCAGTCACGTCCACCAACGTTTTCGTGCACGTCGAAGCGACCCGCGCCGACGCAGGCATCGGCCTGCTGCCGTGCTTCATGGCCGACCGCCACGACGACCTGGTTCGCGTACTGCCTCGCGAGGTCGCCATCCAGTTGACGTACTGGCTGGTCACCCGCGCCGAAACGCTACGTAGGCCCGAAGTCGCTGCCGTCGTGGCCGCGATCCGCGACCGCGTGAGCGAACAGCGCGACGTGCTGCTCGGCCGGAACTAGCGCCGGCGGCGTTTTCGCGCCTTTCGTCGTCGGCGGCGGGGCGAGCCGAGGGCCGCGCGGGGACTGGACGGTTTGGGCGCCGAACCCGTGGCGGCGCGCAGGCCACGCCGGTAAATCTCCTGTATTGCGGCGACGCGTACGTCAATAGCCGCCGTCTCTACCACTGTGGCGAGCGCCATGGCGTCCAGCAATCCGAGATCATCGAGGTCAGGGACGGTTTCCGGGCCAGGCAATTCAATCGTTTCGAACATGTTCGCGACAATAACGGCCAGCCCTGACATATCTGTGCAGAATGCTCGCATCATGATGCCTAGTAGTGATGTTATGATGCTTCAGTGCGTACGACCGTCAACATCGACGACCACCTTCTGGCTGAAGCCAAGATCCTCGCAGCGCGAACTTCTAGATCCCTGGGCTCGGTGGTGGAGGATGCGTTACGTGCCATGCTCCGGCGCGATGCCGATGAACGCGGTCACGGCGAATTCCGTCTGGCGACGCACGGCAGCGGCGGCCTACAAGCGGGCGTTGATCTGAACGACAAGGAAGCCCTCGCCGAACTAGTTGGCGACAATGCTGCTCCTTGACGTAAACGTCTGCATATACGCGATTCGTGAGGACAGCGTCGACCACGAGGCATACCACAGGTGGGTCGGCGGCGTTCTTACCGGCGAGGAGCCCATCGGCATAAGCGAACTCGTGCTCTCGAGCGTCATGCGGCTCCTCACGAACCACCGAGTTTTCCGAGAACCCAGCACGACTACCCAGGCGCTTGACGCGTGCAATTCGCTTCGGTCGGCGCCAGCCGCGGTCCCGTTGCGGCCGGGGCCACGACACTGGGGGATCTTCGAATCGCTGTGCAGCGAGGTCGGCGCGAGGGCCAACACGATTCCCGATGCCTACCACGCCGCACTCGCGATCGAAAACGGCGCAACATGGATCACCACCGACAGATCCTTCGCGCGATTCCCTGGTCTGCGCTGGCAACTGCCTTTGGGGTAGCCCTGACGAGCCCGCTTCGCTGACAGCGTGATCCGAAGGCTTGCGGTTCGACGCGCAACTTGCTGCAGTCGTGGCATGCCGTTCATCGACCATCCGAAGGGGCGCGCCTACTACCGGCACTGGGCCGCCGTCGAACCGCGCGCCGCTGTCGTCTTCCTGCATGGCTTCGGCGAGCACACCGGCGTCTATCACCGGTACGGTTTCACGCTCAACGCCGCAGGCATTGACCTCTGGGCCGTCGACCAGTTCGGCCACGGGCTGAGCCCCGGCAACCGCGGCGACTTCGGTTCGATCGAGGACAGCTCCGCGCTAGCCGACGCATTGACCGAACGGGCCGAACGTGAAAGCCCCGGCCTGCCGCTGATCGCACAGGGTCATTCGTTCGGGTCGGTTGTCACTCTGTTCCGGCTGTTGGACCAGCCCGAGCGCTATCGGGCGGGCGTGATCTCCGGCGCCCCACTGGTTCCCATCCCCGAAATGCTGGACGCTGACACGTCTTTCGACCTGGACCCCGGCTGGCTTTCCGGCGATCCGTTCTATCTCGACTCGCTGGAAAATGATCCGCTGGCGTTTGTCGACGCCGACGGCAAGCCGCTGGCGCGTGAACTCGACAGAGCCTGGAACCGGTTTGGCGCCGAGCTACCCAAGCTGGCAGTACCGACCCTTGCCATACATGGCGTCAACGATCCGATCGCGCCCATCGACCCGGTGCGCGCGTATGCCGAACAGATAGAGCCGCTGCAACTGCAGGAGTTTCCCGGCGCCCATCACGACATCCTGAACGAGACAGTGCATCGCGAAGTCGCGGCAGCCATCGTGGACTTTGTCGAGAGGCACGCACTAGGGTCTGACTGATGCTGAAGAAGGCCCTGGTCACCGTCACCACCGCTGTCGCGGCGGCGGCCCTCTTCGCGGCCCCCGCTCACGCCGACCCCGGCGACAATCCGTGCGAGCTGGCGATCAACTTTTTGTGCCGGTTCGTCCCCCTCGCCCCCAACCTGGATCATGACATCGACGTCACTCAAGGTCAGCAGGTCGATCCGAACGCGCCGCCGCCGGAATCGCTTCCCGTGACCGACCCGTGTGTGGCGGGTTGCATCTAGCTCCGTCCGGCAGTCGTCCGTTCGAACGCAAGTAGTCCCGTACTCGTGCGGTGCACCGCATCGCCGCTTAGCCTGTATACGCGGTTTGCTCACCGCGTAGAGGTAGGGCGAAAGATGGCGCATGAGCCGGTGGCCGATGGAGCGCTAGCCGTCGCGGGTACGGCTGAATTGCGAGCGGTGGCTGAGTTCTTAGCCGGTGCATCGAAAGAGCCTCGCGGGTTAATCGTTGAGGGCGAGGCGGGTATCGGCAAGACGACCTTCTTGCTTGCCGCACAGGAGCAAGCACGCGAACAGGGATTCCAAGTTTTGTCCGCACGTCCAGCGCAAGCGGAAACCGTATTGGCGTATGCCACCTTGGCCGACTTGCTTGCCACCGCCGATTTTGTGGTGTGGACCAATCTGTCACGGTCGCAACGCCTCGCGATCGACCGAGTGATGCTGCGAGCCTCCGACGATGACGTTCCTGCTGACCCGCGAGCGGTCGCCGCAGCATTTCTTGCCATCATCGAACAGCTCGCAGGTAACCACAAGGTGATCCTGGCGATCGACGACCTGCAATGGGTCGATCCGTCGAGCGCGTCGGCCATCGCTTTCGCCGCACGTCGCGTATCGGGACCTGTCGGCGTACTAGCGGCGGTCCGCACAGCACAAACGGGGAATCCCGGCGCGTGGCTTCAACTACCTAGACCAGACGCTTTGCATCGGATCGAACTTCAGCCAATGAGGCCGGGTGCTTTGCACAAGGTCATCTCCCAACGGCTGGGACGATCCTTCGCGCGACCGACAATGGTCCGAATTCATGAAGTCTCCGGCGGAAACCCTTTCTACGCAATCGAATTGGCGCGCACGATCGATGACGCGAGCCCCAATGCCGACCTGCGATTACCGTCCACACTGGCCGAACTGGTGCGTGCCCGACTCGGCGTACTGGACACCGACACACAGGACTTGGTGCTCGCGGCTGCATGCTTGGGTGAGCCAACCGTCGAACTGTTGGACACCGCTCTGGGAGCACCCCCGGATCGCCTTCGCCGTGTGCTCGAAGAGGCTGAGGCGGCAGGAATTCTAGTGCTCGACGGACATCGCGTTCGCTTCTCCCACCCGCTGTTGGCCAGCGGCGTGTATACCGGCACGGCTCCAGCGCGCCGCCGAGATATGCATCGACGCTTGGCCTGCGTGGTGACCGAACCCGAACTGCGTGCGAGGCATTTGGCTCTCGCCGCCACCCACGGTGACCCTGCGACGCTGGAATCACTGGACAGCGCCGCAGAGATCGCCCGTGTCCGAGGCGCGCCCGCCGCCGCAGCCGAATTGCTTGACCTCGCAATCGGACTCGGCGGCGATACTCCCGAGCGCCGGATCCTCTGCGCAGCCAACCACTTCAACGCCGGAGACGCCGCAAGAGCCCGCGCGATACTCCAACAAATCGTCGGACAGCCTGCGCCGCCGCCGCTACGCGCAGAAGCACTGAACCTGCTCGCCGTGATCAGTCAGCTTGAAGGCAGTCTGTTGGACGGCGCCGACCAGCTCGAGCATGCTCTTGCTGATGCCGGCAACAATCTCGTGCTGCGCGTGCAGATTTTGGTCTCCTTGTCGTGGATCCAGATCCACATCGGTCAGCACACTGCATCGGCGCGGAACATCGAAGATGCCGTTGCAGATGCGACGCAGCTTGGACGACCACAACTGTTGAGCCAAGCACTCGGCATGCGGGTCGTAGTGCACTTCCTGCTCGGGCGCGGTGTCGAAGAGTCAGTCCTGCAACGAGCGCTCGAGTTGGAAGACCGCGATACCGCGATGACGGTGATGTTCCGGCCAGCCTTTCACAGTGCACTGGTTCGGGCCTCTACGGGGCAGTTCGACGTCGCTCACGATCAGTTATCTGCTGTCTGGCAGCACTGCGTCGATCGCGGCGAGGAGAGCGAACTCGTCTTCGTCGCGTTCCATACCGTGCTCAACCATATCTGGCATGCCGACTTTCCTCAGGCCAGCCTGATCGTCGAGGAGACGGTTGAGCGGACACGGCAGTTGGACGGCGCGCTGCCGAGGTCGGCGGCTCTGACGCTGCGGGCATTGCTTGAGGCTTATGCAGGGCGTGAAGACCACGCCCGTCGCGACGCCGAGGCGGCGATCGGGCCGATGCTGCTGTCGGGCTCCCAGCTTCTGAGGGCGTGGACCGTGGCGTCTATGGGCTTCCTCGACGTTTCGCTGCGCAACTATCAGGAAGCGATCACCAAACTCGAACCGTTGTTGGACAGAATCACGACTGCGCCGTATGCGACGGAAATCTACGTCGCCTGGTTCTTACCCGACGCCATCGAGGCTCTCATTCACCTCGGCCGATCATCGGAGGCCGAACCGTTGATTGAAGCGCTGGAGAATAACGGCCGTCGGTTGGACAGGCCATGGATGCTGGCCGTCGGTGCACGCTGCAGGGCGATGCTGTTGGCGGCTCATGGCGACCTCAAGTCGGCCGTGGTCGCCGTGGAAGCGGCAATGGCCGAATACGACCGGCTGCCAATGCCATTCGAACGCGCGCGTACACAACTATTGCTTGGCCAGCTTCAACGCCGTCGACGGATGAAATCCGTTGCGTCAGAAACGCTTCGGTCCGTGTTACTATCGTTCGAAAGACTCGGGACGCCCTTATGGGCCGAGCGCACGCGCGAAGAGCTGGCGCGTGTCAAGGTAGGTCCGCAGCCGACTGACGGTCTCACTGCGTCCGAACAGCGGGTGGCGCTTCTCGCGGCGTCCGGTATGACCAACCGGGAAGTCGCGGCCGCACTGTCGATCAGCCCGAAGACAGTCGAGACCAACCTGATGCACATCTATCGCAAGCTCGGCATCCGGTCCCGCGCTGAGCTCGGCCGACGAATCAACTCGCTGGACACTCTGCTGTAAACAACTGCTAGGCAAGCAATTACCGGCAGCGAATCTCCCGCTTGTAATACGCGCTCAGGTGTGCCCGTCGTAAGCATCTGCACAGGGAAACACCTGATTACTTCTAGGCGGTTGACAGATAGCGTCAAACCGGACTTCGAGGAGGTCGAGGTAATGTCGAAAACCACACCGAAACTCGTGTGCAGTGCGGCCGCAGCCATCGGCGCGGCGGGTCTCCTTACGTTCGCGGTTCCCGCGGGCGCGATCCCGAACGCACCCCTCGCGCCAGCGTGCAGTTGGAAGTTGCCGGACTTCCTGACTATTCATCAGGACAACAACATCGATGTCAAAATGGCTATCAACGACAACAAGCTAGCCGGCCACGCCCAGTACACCACCCCGACCGGCGGCATGGTCAGCGGCAGTGCCGACGGGGCACTGAACAGCGATGGGCACACATTCTTGTTCATCATGCGGTGGTTCGACACCGGCGGGCAGAACAATTACAGCGGCCACATCGACGACGATGGTTCCATCAGCGGTACCACTCTTAATGAGAAGAATGTCACGAATTCCTGGACCGCTTCTCCCAACGCGACGTGCAAGGCGGCTACAGCACCTGCACCTCCCCCGGTACCGGCTCCAGCGCCAGTACCGGTCCCGGCACCGGTAGAGGCTCCGGCACCGCCGGGGCACACGTTGACCGGCGATGTGCAGCTCTGGTCCAAGGCCGGTGGTCCGGACGCGGGGGCGACGCTCATTGACGACAACTTGAAGTTTCGTGACGAGGTCAAGCTCAATGGCCCCTGTCCCATTGTTGCCGCTGACGCGACAGGCGGCTGGTGCGAGATCACCGACCTCACCAAGAACGAAACGGGCGCCGTCTGGGGAGATTTCGTCTCGAAGTGACGTCGTCGAGAACGGGATTCGGCACAAGGTCGACGTGGTCGTGTGAGAGGAGCGGCATGTTCAACGGGAAATTCGCGCGACGCTACTCTGGGGCCGCGTTCGCCATGGTTGTCGGCATCGCCACAGCAGGTGTAGTGCTCGCCCCGCCAGCGGCCGCGCTGCACGTCGAACAATACATCGAAGTTGCGCAATGCCAGCCTGCCACCAGTCAGCTGTGCCCGCAGAGCCCCGAGGTGAAATTCACAGCCGGCCAGAACGACCAGACTCAGGCTCAGTTCACCGCGAACGCAAACCACTGCTCAGACATCCTGGTGCGCTTCAATGTTGACAACTACCCGCAGAGTGACTGGCTCCGAGTCGCGCCAAACCAGACTGTGTCCAGCACATTTTTCAACAGGAGCGGAGACCACGTCCTCAGCGTGACGGCCAAAGGCATCGAGGGCGGCTGCAATACCGGTGTTCTCAACTCATGGGGCGGCACCGTCCGCATCGACTCGCCCGACTCCGTTGGACCCGCTCCCCATCCCGTTGCCGATCCCACGCCGGCACCATGCAAGTGGACGTACTCCGGCGGCGTTGTCATCGATCAAGACAACGGCATTCGGGTCGACCTCGACCAGTGGCACGACCTCACTGCCATGGGTCCCGCGCATCTTTACGCACCGGGAGCCACCGTCCAGTCCAACCGCGGAGAGGTCATCGGAGCAGGCGGCGAGGGAACCAACCTCAGCTTCACGATCGTGTGGTACGACAAACAAGGGGGCCACGCCGAGACCAACGATTACAAGGGCAGCATCGACCCGGAGTGGGGAACGTTGGGCGGCACTACCGTCAACAATGCGGGTGTCACCAATCAATGGTCGGCACACGAGCATTGGACATGCACTCGATAGCTGGAGCGACTCCCCATTTATTCGAAAGGAATAGCGATGATTATCAAGGGAATCCACACTGTTCGGCCAGTTGTCAGAGTATGCGTCGTCATCGCCACGACCGGAGCGGCCACGCTCGCGTTCGCCGGGCAGGCATCCGCGAAGCCTTACGTGCAAGATAGTTACATCGAAGTGCCGCAATGCCAGCCCGCGACGAGCCAACTGTGTCCGCAGATCCCTACCGCAAGCGTCGGCGCCATCATGTCCCCGACAGTTTCGTTCACGGCGAACACGAATCACTGCTCGGACATCATCGCCCACGTCTTCATCGATGGCGCGGAATTCGGCTCCGACCTACTCGAACCGGGCGAGACCACTCCTGAGTTCCCGCTGGAGGACCTACAACCCCACACGGTTGGCATACAAGCCGAAGGCATTCCGGGCGGATGCAACACTGGCCACGTCGACGCGTGGGGCGGGACCCTTCATTTCAAGGGCACACTTCCATTGTCGTGAAGTAATGCACGACTGTGCCTGCTTTCGCGAATATCGAGGAGGTGCACCCATCCTGATGGTGGAGAGACACGCGATTTCACCTGACGATTCCGACACCTAGCGTCCAGTCATGGGATCGCCGCTACCGCACGACTCATGCTTTCTTGCCGAGTGGTATCGGCAAGAGCTCGCAGATGCACCCGTTGGACCGACCGTCGCGACATTAGACGACGCGGCCGCCAAAGTCTCCGCATCCGGAACGCCGGTGCGGCTACTCGGCCTTCTCGCCGTCCCCAACGACGCCGTGCTCTTCGGCGTCTTCTCGGCCGATTCGGCGCAGGTCGTCGCACAGACATGCGATCAAGCCGGCATGTCGGCACAGCGACTCAGTCCTGCTGCGGGAGTGCACTTTCGCACCCAGTGAGTCGCCGAGTATGCGCCACGCATCCGCGGAGTTGAGGAGGATCCGACATCCAAATAGCCGTAGTCCCACCGGATCACAGTGCGGACTGCTTCAGACAGCAGGCTTTCGCGCACTCTCAGCGCTCGAACCTGTATCGGCCCGCTCGCCGTTACACGGGGAGGGAAACACCTGATTACTTCTCCCGCCTTGTGAAATAGCGTCGGAGGCGTCGGGGTCGTGCGAAGGCCCGAATTTTGGGAAGGCATCCCAGTGGTAAAGATGACTACAACAAACGGCTTCCGGTCGGCCGTCGCGGCGGTGGCGCTAACCGCGGCTGAGATCGTCGCGGCGCCCATCGCCGTGTCCAGCCCAGTGTTTCCATTGGCGCCCGTGTGCGACGCCTACAAACTCCCCGGTTTCGCGAACTTCATCGCAGCCGACAGAACCGTCTTTATTGGCTTTTCCCCAGATGGCAAGTCGGGCCGCGCGAACACCGGCGGATACGGAGGGAACGGATCGATGGGGGATGTCACTGGCGGCCTCACCGGAAGTCACGCGGAATTTCTGGTCCATTGGGATCAGGGCCCCGAAAGTCCGAATAAATGGCAATATTCGGGCGACGTGGGCGATGACCTCAGCCTTTCCGGCACCCTCCGGGCCCCTGGCGTTACCGAAGCTTGGCACTCGGAGGCCCCTGTCGAGTGCGTTGCGCCCAAACCCGACACAGATCCGGCGGTTGGTCAAAAGACAGCGACGGTGCTTCAAGAAGTCGATGTTTACAACCAACCGGACGGTCACGGCACCGTGTACCGCGACGCCGATGGGCACAAAATCTTCCTAATAGCTGGCCGACAGGTTCAGCTTGTGAAACCTTGCCGCGATAACTGGTGCCAGGTCGTCGATCCGGACGTGCCGGGCGAGGCCTGGGTGTATCAGACGCCCTTCCTGCAGGTGCCCTAGCTCCTCGACCTCAAGATCGCCCCTGAAAGGACGGACATGTCAATCACGAATATCCAGAAAGTTTCGGGTGTCGCCGCAACCATGATCGCGGTGGCATCGTTCCTGGCGTTGCCAACTGCACACGCCGAGTCGTGCACGGTCAACGGCTCACAACTGCAACTCACCGTACACGCCGACAAGACGTACACCGTGACTCTCTTCCAGGCCAGCGGCTCGAACCTTTCAGGCCAGATAATCTCCAGCAGCACTGGAATCGGCGGCGCGGGTGGGACTGCCACCGGCAGCATCGCAGGCAACGCCGTCGACTTCATCGTCGACTGGCTCAGCGGGGGAGGAAGCCACTTCCGAGGCGCGATCGGCTCTGATGGTTTCGCGCACGGCACCGTTACCGGATCGTCGGCGAAGGATTCCACGGGTGCCACCGAGTTTGCGCCGGGGAATTGGGACTCCGCCCAGGCGCTGACCTGCCCGGCCGCGAAGCCGGCCGAGGCACCGCCAGTAACCAACGCCATCGCGCTGTCCTTCAGTCCTCCGAATCTCGGCAGCATCACGGCGACCATTTCCAACTCGTCAGATCTGAATGCCAAGTGCACCTACGACGCTTCCGCGACGAACCTGCCGCTGATACCGAAGACTCACCGCGACTTCACCGTTGGTCCAAAAGCAAGCACGAATCTGACCTTCGATGGTCTCAACACCGGAGCCACCTACCACGCAGTGGTCTCTTGCCACGACGCCAGCGGCAAGCAGACCCAGGAGATCGGTCACGCGGAACAAGATGTGACGTTCTGACCCGCGACGGCGCTGCTGCCGACCGCCCCTCGATTGAGCGGGCGGCTTACAACCAGGTGTCGTCGGTAGTGGCGGTGAGGAACGCCTCGAGGTCATCACGCCATTGCGCGGGGGTGTTCTTGTCTGGCTCGATTCCGGTGTACTCGCCGCGGTAGAACAGCAGCGGCCGCGGCTTCTTGTGCGGCACATCTGACAACGAGTGCACCGCACCGAATACGACGTAGTGATCGCCGCCGTCATGCACGGAGTGCACTGTGCAGTCGATGTGGGCCAGCGTCCCGTCGATGATCGGCGACCCGAGTTTCGAAGGACGCCAATCCAGCCCGGCGAACTTGTCCGGCTCCCTGGAGCCGAACCGCGCCGACACGTCCTTCTGCTTCTCGTGCAACACGTTGACGCAGAAATGCCGGCTGGACTCGATGGCCTGCCACGACCGCGACACCTTCGTCGGGCAGAACAACACCAACGGCGGATCCAACGAGAGTGCCGCGAACGACTGACACGCGAACCCAACCGGCGCGCCGTCGTGCATAGTGGTGATCACTGTGATGCCGGTGCAAAACTGCCCCAGCACATTTCGGAATGTGCGAGGGTCGAGCGGTTCCTTGGTCACTAGCTTTTGAAGCCGACGCTGAAGTCGTGGCCCCACAGACTGACGGCGGTGCTTTCGCGGGCCACCCAGTCGGTGTCCTCGACTTCGAGCCCTTCGCAACCGAATTCGACGTCAAAACCGCCGGGAGTCTTCATGTAGAACGACAGCATCTTGTCATTGACGTGTCTGCCGAGTGTCGCCGACATCGGCACCTTTCGACGCAGCGCGCGATCCAGGCACAGCCCGACGTCGTCAGCGTTCTCCACCTCGACCATCAAATGCACGATGCCGCTTGGTGTCTCACCCGGCATGAACGCGAGGCTGTGGTGGCGCGGGTTGACTCCGAAGAACCTCAGCCACGCGGGCGGGCCGTCTGCGGGCCTGCCGACCAACTGCGGTGGCAGCCGCATCGAGTCGCGCAGCCTGAAGCCCAGCACGTCGCGGTAGAAGTGCAGCGACTCCATGTCATCCCGCGTGGTTAGGACGACGTGCCCCAGGCCTTGCTCCTCGGTGACGAACTTGTGTCCGTAGGGACTCACCACGCGGCGGTGTTCCAACGCCGCGCCGTGGAAGACTTCGAGGCAGTTGCCGGATGGGTCCTGGAACCGGATCAGTTCGTCGACCCGACGGTCGGCAAGCTCGGCGGCGGTGGCCTCCTTGTACGGCGTGCCCTCCACGTCGAGGCGGTTGCGGATCTCTTGCAGCCCTTCAGCATTGGCGCATTCCCAGCCGGACTCCAGCAGGCGGTCGCTCTCGCCCGGCACGATCACCAGCCGCGCCGGAAACTCATCCATCCGCAAGTAGAGCGCACCCTCGGTCTGCCCCTTGCCTTCGACCATGCCGAGCACCTTGAGGCCGTACTCGCGCCACGCTGCGACGTCCGTCGACTCGATCCGCAGGTAACCAAGTGACCGGATGCTCATGACCCGCCTCCCAGAAAGTCAACCGTGAGCTTGTTGAACTCGTCGAACTTCTCCAGCTGCGCCCAGTGCCCGCATTGCCCGAAGACGTGCAACTGGACCTTCGGGATCTGCTTGAGGGCAACCAGCGCACCGTCGAGCGGATTCACCCGGTCCTCCCGACCCCAGATCAGCAGTACCCGCTGGCGCAGCTTGTACACCTCGCGCCACATCATGCCGAGTTCGAAATCAGGGCCCGCGAACGACTTTCCCATCGCGCGCGTGGCGGCCAGCGATTCCGGGGTGCTGGCGATCGCAAAGCGTTCGTCGACCAGCTCGGGCGTGATCAGCTTCTGGTCGTACACCATGATTCGCAGGAACGCCTCGAGGTTCTCGCGGGTGGGCTCGGAGGAGAACTTGCCAAGCAGCTTGACACCCTCGGTCGGGTCGGGTGCGAACAGGTTCACCGACAACCCGCCGGGACCCATCAACACCAGCCTGCCCGCACGCCTGCCGTTGTCCAACGCGAACCGTACCGCGGTGCCGCCGCCGAGCGAATTGCCAATCAGGTCAGCACTTTCGATGCCGAGGTGATCGAACAAATTCAGCAGCGCCGTGGCGCTGTAGCGGTTGTACTGCTCGTGCTCGGTGTGCTTGTCGGAGTGACCGTAGCCGGGCTGGTCGACAGCCAGCACGTGGAAATGCTGTGCCAGCACGCTGATGTTGCGCCCGAAGTTGGACCAGCTCGAGGCACCAGGTCCACCCCCGTGCAGCAGCACGACGGTCTTGTCGTTGCCGACGCCGGCCTCGTGGTAATGCAGCCGCATAGCCGGGCCCTTGCCGCGGACCTGCGCGTAGCGGGAGGTCGACTCGAAGGTGATCTCTTGCTGTTGAGCGGTTTCGGCGGCGAACGATGTCATCAGACCATCGTGTCCTGCGGCGGCAGTCCAAACTCGTTGTTGCCGAATATCAGGTACGCGCGTTCTGGGTCGTTGGCCGCGTGCACCCGACCCGCGTGCGCATCGCGCCAGAACCGCTGCACCGGAGCGTCGTTGTTCAGCGCGGTGGCGCCAGACGCCTCGAAGAGCCGGTCGATCGACGAAATGGCGCGGCCGGTGGCGCGCACCTGATCACGCCGGGCGCGGGCACGCAGTTCGAACGGAATTTCCTTGTCCGCCTTGAGCAGTGCGTACTCGTCGCCGACGTTGCCGATCAGCTGACGCCACGCGGCGTCGATGTCGCTGGCCGCCTCGGCGATGCGCACCTTGGCGAACGGGTCGTCCTTGGCCTTCTCGCCGGCGAATGCGGCACGCACCCGCTTGCCCTGATGCTCGACGTGGGCGTCGTAGGCGCCATACGCCATGCCGACGATCGGCGCGGAGATGGTCGTCGGATGCACTGTGCCCCAAGGCATCTTGTAAACCGGCGCGGTGTTGGTCTGCAGGCCGCCCGCAGTGCGGTCGTTCATCGCCTTGTACGACAGGAAACGGTGCCGTGGCACGAAGACATCCTTGACGACGACGGTGTTGCTGCCGGTGCCGCGCAGACCCACCACGTGCCAGACGTCGTCGATGCGGTATTCGGTGCGCGGGATCAGGAAGCTGCCGAAGTCGACCGGCCGACCGTCCTTGATAACGGGGCCGCCGAGGAACGCCCACGTGGCGTGATCGCAGCCCGAGGACCAGTTCCACGAGCCGTTGACCAAGTAGCCGCCGTCGACGACGGTGCCCGCACCCATCGGCGCGTACGACGAGGAGATGCGCACCGACGGATCGTCGCCCCACACCTCTTCCTGGGCCTGCTGGTCGAACAGCGCGAGGTGCCAGTTGTGCACACCGATGATCGAGCTGACCCACCCGGTGGAACCGCACGCCGTCGCGATGCGGCGCACGGCTTCGTAGAACACCGTCGGGTCGCACTGCAGGCCGCCCCACTGCTCGGGCTGGAGCAGCTTGAAGAAGCCGACCTCAACGAGCTCGGCGACGGTTTCGTCGGGCAGCCGACGCAGATCTTCGGTCGCCTGGGCTCGCTTGGCGATCAGAGGTAACAGGTCGTCGATGCCGGCTAGGACCGACTGCACGTCACCCTGTTCAATGGACGTCACTGCTTTGCCTCCCGAGAGAACGGACCTGAAAGAAGATTAGAACACGTTACGATTTGTGTCGAGCAGGGTGTATCTGCGGCGGCTGGACCTGGACACATGCATTTCTGTAACCTGTTCTAGTTATCACCGCATCTTTGACTAGGAAGGGCGCCGCCCGTGACCGACGAGCCGCTTGGTAGCCACGTGCTCGAGCTGCAAGTGGCCGATGTCGTCGAGGAGACCGACGATGCGCGGTCGCTGGTGTTGGCCGTGCCTGACGGCGCTGAGATTTCGGCGGACAGGCTCCGGTATTCGCCTGGGCAGTTCTTGACGCTGCGGGTGCCCAGCGACCGGACGGGTTCGGTGGCCCGCTGCTACTCGCTGTGCAGCTCGCCGTTCACCGGCGACCCGATGACCGTCACCGTCAAACGCACGGTGGACGGGTATGCGTCGAACTGGTTGTGCGACCACGCGCACGCCGGCATGAAGATCCATGTGCTTGCCCCGTCGGGCACGTTCGTGCCCAAGACGCTGGACCAAGACTTCCTGCTGCTGGCGGCCGGCAGCGGCATCACCCCGATGATGGCGATCTGCAAGTCCGCGCTCGCCGAGGGCAGCGGCAAGGTGGTGCTGATCTACGCCAATCGCGACGAGAAGTCGGTGATTTTCGGTGGCGCGCTGCGCGAGCTGGCGGCGAAGTATCCCGACCGTCTGACCGTTGTGCACTGGCTGGAGACAGTGCAGGGGCTGCCGAATGCGGCGGCACTGGCCGGTCTGGCCGCGCCGTATATCGGCCGCGACGCCTACATCTGCGGGCCAGGGCCGTTCATGGCGGCGGCCGAGGAGGCGCTGAATATCTCCGGCGCGCCGGCCGACAAGATCCACATCGAGGTGTTCAAGTCGCTGGAATCCGACCCGTTCGCGGCCGTCGTCATCGAGGAAGACGACAGCGACGAGGGGCCGGCGACAGCGATCGTCATGCTCGACGGCGAACGCCACGAGGTGCGGTGGCCGCGCAACGCGAAACTGCTCGACGTCCTGCTCGACAAAGGTCTCGATGCGCCGTTCTCGTGCCGCGAAGGCCACTGCGGTGCATGCGCGGTGCTGAAGAAGAGCGGCGAGGTCGAGATGGAGGTCAACGACGTGCTCGAGCAGCAGGATCTCGACGAGGGTCTGATCCTTGGCTGCCAGGCCCATCCGCGGTCGGATTCCGTCGAAGTCACCTACGACGAATAAACGCGGGCTACCATTCGCCGCACCGAAGTTGGATGTCGCCGCAGAGCCGGCCCCGGAGGGAAGCAACGTGACGAAGCGGTTGAGCAGTCTTGTCGGGTCGTTCTGCGCGGGCATGACGACGCTTGTGCTCTGGATGCCAGCGGTTTCGTCGGCCGCGACCAACAATGGGGACTCCTCCATCCCGCTGCCCGACGGCACCACTTTGGAGATGCACACCACGCTGAACTGTCCGCTACCTGACAAGCAGTGCTACTTCACGACGCAGGCGCAACGTCGCGACGGTGACGGGGTCGAAGGGTTCCCAGGAGACCTCTGGGCACGGCAGACGACCACGATGCGCTCGATGAACAAGTACAACTACCTCGAGACCCAGGTCGTCGCCGAGAACACCAGGGTCTTCAAAGCAGGCGGCACCCGCGAGGTCACGACGATCTACTTCGGCGGCGGCCCGCCCGAGAAGTACTTCATCAGCGGCCAGATCCAACCCACCGATTGGCACACAGGCCAGCCGATGCTGACCGCCGACGTGATCGTCTGCGCCCATATCCAGGTTGTCTACGCCGGCGTGAACATCACCTCGCCGGACGCGTGCGCGCAGACCACGTTCAGCTAGCGCCCTACTGACAGCGTGGCTGCGACCGAGGTCGCCCTCGATGTGGTCGGCGCATCGCCACTTCAAAAGCGTTATAACGCAGCCACTTTCCGGGGTGTACCGACTTTCGCGTGTCGGATCATCGTATGAAAGCGATGCCCAGGACCACGGCGAGAATGATCAAGCACCACACGAGGCTAATGCCGACCATCCGATCCGAGCGGCGAGTCGGAGGCTAGCCACTGATCGACCTTCTGACCGCCCCGTCGACGGCAGCCAAGCGGGCGGTCGCGACGCAGCGGCCGAGCGTCCGCCACTCTCTCACATTGACATACAGACAGACGGTACGTAAGTTACGTACTTGCCGTACGCAAATGAGAGGAGCCGTCATGCACGACCTGTTCGACCGCTACGCCGAGGCCTGGGGCCGCCACGATCCAGACGCGATCGTGGCCCTTCACACCGAGGACACCCACTTCCATGCTCACATCGGCCAGGAGCCGGCCGTCGGCAAAACGGCTGTGCGACAAGCATTTACAGAGCTGTTCACGCAGTTTCCCGATCTCGCTTTCGAGCAGGTCTCGCTGAAGACCACACCGGACTTCTGGGCCGTCGAGTGGAAGATGAGCGGAACCCTTGCCGGCACCAATTACACGTTCGAGGTCGACCTGGTCGACTTGATCAGCGTGGAAAACGGACTTGTCAAGAGCAAGGACAGCTACCTCGACGCCGTGTCGATGCAGGCACAACTCGGGCTGGTCGCCGCACAATGACCTCGTCCACAACCACCGCCGCTGAGTTCGTCGATTTCTTCGAGGCGGGCTGGAAGTTCGGCGCGCGCGACGCGGAGCGCTTCTTCCGGCATTTCGGCCCGCGCATGCATCCGAACACCACGCTGATCCAGCCGATCGCTGCGCCAGCCCACGGCCCCGATGCGTTGCGCCGGCTTTTCGAGCCGCTCTTCAAGGCCATCCCCGATCTCGTCGGCGACTTGAAACGCTGGGGCGAGACGGCCGACGGGGTATTCATCGAGTTGACCCTGCACGGTCATTTGGGTGGTAGACCGGTAGAGTGGACGGTCATTGACCGAATCATCTTGGAGCACGGCATGATTCGCGAACGACGATCCTACTTCGACCCCGCCCCGCTGCTGCGGGCGGTGGCGTTACGGCCGCGCGCCTCGCTGCCGCTGCTAGCCAGCGTCTTCGACAGAAACGCCTAGCGCGGCAGCCCAAGCAGCCGCTCACCGGCCATCGTGAGCAGGATCTGCTCGGTGCCGCCGGCGATGGTCAGGCAGCGGGTGTTGAGGAAGTCGTGCACTTCCTTGTTCTCGACAATGCCTGCGCCTTCGGAGAGTTCCATCCGGAACTCGGAGAGCGTCTGCCGGTACCGCACGCCAATCAGCTTGCGCGCGCTTGCCTGCGGGCCGGGGTCCTGACCGCCGAGGATCAACTGCGCGATCTTCTGATCCAGTAGCGAACCGACCTGCGCCGACCGGATCAGCTCGCCCATCTGATCGGCGACGGCGGGATCGAGGTCGAGTTCGGAAACGGTGCGAAGCAGTTCTTCCATCGGATTGCCGAGCGCGGTGCCGTGTGCCATCGCGACGCGTTCGTTGGCCAGCGTCGTGCGAGCCAGCCGCCAGCCGTCGTTGACCTGACCGACGACCATCTCGTCGGGCACGAACACCTCGTCGAAGAACACCTCGTTGAACAGGTTGTCGCCGGTGATCTCGCGCAGCGGCCTGATGTCGATGCCCGGCGACTTCATGTCGATCAGGAAGTACGTGATGCCCTTGTGCTTCGGGGCATCAGGATCGGTGCGTGCCAGGCACACCCCGAACTGCGCCCAATCCGCGCGCGACGTCCACACTTTCTGCCCTGTGAGCTTCCAACCACCCTCGGCCCGAACGGCTTTCATTCGCAGCGACGCCAGGTCGGAGCCCGCGCCCGGCTCGCTGAACAGCTGGCACCAGAACAGCTCGCCCGTCAGGGTGGGAGGCACGAAGCGCTCGATCTGCTCGGGGCTGCCATGTTCGAGGATCGTCGGTGCGGCCCACCATCCGATCACCAGATCGGGCCGGGTCACGCCGGCCTTGGCCATCTCCTGATCGATCAGCAGTTGTTCGGCCGGACTCGCTTCCCGGCCGTACGGTCGCGGCCAGTGCGGCGCCAGGAGCCCGGCTTCGGCCAGGGCAACTCGCTGCTTCTCGACTGGCTGTGCGGCGACTTCGGCTACCGCAGAAGCGATTTCGGGCTGGAGGTCGGCCACCGAGTCCAGATCGATGTGCAACTCCCGGCGCACACCGTCAGCCGTCAACGCCGCGACCCGTCGCAGCCACCGCGACAGGCCGCCGAGGAACTGCGAAATCCCGTATGCACGACGCAGATACAGATGCGCGTCGTGCTCGAAGGTGATGCCGATTCCGCCGAGCACCTGAATGCAGTCCTTGGCGTTGGCCTTCGCGGCTTCGATAGCGGTCGCCGCGGCTACCGCTGCAGCGACAGAGAGTTGGCGCTCATCAGGATTGGCGACAGCGACGGCCGCATCGCTGGCTGCCACCGAAATCTGTTCAGACCGCAGCAACATCTCGGCGCACATGTGCTTGATGGCTTGGAAACTGCCGATCGGCTTGCCGAACTGCTCGCGCACCTTCGCATACTCGGTGGCCGTCTGCAGTGTCCAGCGGGCCACGCCTGCTGCCTCGGCGGCCAGCACTGTCGCCGCGAGGTCTTCGACGCGCTGGGAGGAAACCTCCAGCGCTTCTGCAGGAGCGGAGTCGAGCACCACCCGCGCCAGCGGGCGCGAGAAGTCGGTGGCCTGCAGCGACTCCAGCGTTACGCCGTCGGCTGCCGCGTCGATGAGCAGCCACGCATCCCCCGCGGGCAGCAACAGCACGCCCTGCGGATCGGCCCCGAGCACCCACTCCGCCGTCCCACTGGCCCGACCGTCGCCAAATCGGAGGTCTGCCGAAAGCGCGACACCGGCAGTGCGCTGCCCCGACGCGAGGGCTTCGAGTAACTCGGCGTGCGAGTCACCGAGGACGAGCGTGGCCAGGGCCGTCGTGGCAACCGGGCCGGGCACCATCGCGGCAGCCGCCTCGTCGACCATCGCCAACAGATCCTCGGCGGTGCCGTCGGCGCCACCATGCTCCTCGGGAAGCGCGACACCGAAAAGTCCCAGGTCGGCCACTCCCCGGTACGCGGTGCGCCACGCGTCGGCGTCGCCGCGCTCGACGGCACGCGCGGCCGCAACCGCGCCCGAGCTGGATGCCCAGCTACGGACCAGCTCGCGCGCGGCAAACTGTTCATCAGTGATCGTGGCCGACACCGTAGACTCCTACCGTTTGGGCGAGAAGAACGTGCTTCTCACTAGAACGTGTTCTAATAGTGCCAGCGTTCGACCGTCAAGTCGACCGCCATTAGAGCAGGACACGTCGATGCCGCAGCGGCGCCGAGGTGAGAAAATGGAGCGGCGCATGCGTATCGTTTTCGGCGAGTACGCACGATGAAGGAGCAACCGACCACATGTCGTCACCAGCACAGCCCAACTCGGGTTCAGGGTCGGATTCTCGGCCGCGCCAGGTGATGAATGTGGCGGTATTGGCGGAATCCGAGCTTGGGTCCGAAGCCCAACGCGAGCGCCGCAAGCGCATCCTGGACGCCACCCTGGCCATCGCATCGAAGGGCGGCTACGAGGCCGTTCAGATGCGCGCTGTCGCCGAACGCGCCGACGTCGCGGTCGGCACCCTGTACCGCTACTTCCCGTCGAAGGTGCACCTGCTGGTGTCCGCGCTGGGCAGGGAGTTCGAGCGCATCGACGCCAAGACCGACCGCGCTGCGCTTTCAGGTGGCACGCCGTATCAACGGCTCAACCTGATGGTCGGCAAGCTCAACCGCGCCATGCAGCGCAATCCGCTGTTGACCGAGGCCATGACGCGGGCGTTCGTGTTCGCCGACGCATCGGCCGCCGGTGAGGTTGATCACGTCGGCAAGCTGATGGACTCGATGTTCGCCCGCGCGATGAGCGACGGCGAGCCGACCGAGGACCAGTACCACATTGCCCGCGTGATCTCCGACGTCTGGCTGTCCAATCTGCTGGCCTGGCTCACCCGCCGCGCATCGGCAACCGACGTCAGCAAGCGGCTGGATCTTGCCGTGCGACTACTCATCGGCGACGGCGAGCACCCTAAGATCTAGCGGGTGGCTTCACCGCTACCAATCGAACTGCAGCGCGCGCTCACCACTGCCGCCCGCGTACCGCGGCTCCTGGTGGCTTGCGACTACGACGGCACCATGGCCCCGATCGTCGCGAACCCCGACGATGCCCGTCCCCTGATGGAATCAGCGGCGGCGCTGCGCTCGCTTGCGGCGTTGCCGTCGACGACGGCTGCATTGATCTCCGGTCGTGCACTGCGCGACCTCGCGACGCTGTCGCGGATGCCCGCCGAGGTCCATCTGGTCGGCAGCCACGGTTCTGAGTTCGACACCGGGTTCGTGCACGCGATCGACGATGCCGCCAAGGCCCTGCTGGGCAAGATCAAGGACGCGTTGGGCGCGATCGCGGCGGAGTACGCGGGCGTCGCTGTCGAAATCAAGCCGGCCAGCGTCGCACTGCATGTGCGCAACGCCGATCCCGCCGACGCCGAAGAGGCGCTGAAGAAGGCGCACGCCGCGTCGCAACATTGGGACGCGCAGATCACCGAGGGCAAGGCTGTTCTCGAGTTCGCGGTCATCCAGACCGACAAGGGCCAGGCGCTCGACATACTGCGGCACCAGAACGGCGCGTCGGCCGCGGTGTTCATCGGCGACGACGTCACCGACGAGAAGGCGTTTCGCCGGCTGCACGGACCCGACGTCGGCATCAAGGTCGGCGACGGTGACACGTTGGCCGGCTATCGCATCGAGTCGCCGGAAGATGTTGCGACGGTGCTGGAATGCCTGCTCGACGCGCGTCGAACCTGGTTGCTCGGCGGGCACAGCACGCCGATCGAGCGGCTGACGATGCTGTCCAACTCGCGCACGGTCGCCCTGCTGACGCCCGACGCCGACGTGGTGTGGATGTGCCATCCGCAGGCCGATTCGGCGGCCGTGTTCTCCCGACTGCTCGGCGATGCGACCGCAGGGCACTTCTCGATCGGCCCCCAGCGCGAGGCGCTGCCGCTCTCACAGCGCTACGTGACCGGTACGATGACCGTCGAAACCCGTTGGGCAAGTTTGCTTGTCACCGACTACCTGTCACACGACGTCGGTGCAGGCCGCACCGACCTGATCCGGGTGATCAGCGGCCAGGCCGCGGCGGTGGTCGAGTTCGCCCCGCGGCCCGAGTTCGCCCAGGCGCCCGTGCATCTGCGGGTCGACGAGGGCGGCCTGCGCGTGTTCGCGACCAACGACCCGATGGTGTTGCGCTCGCCGGGCGTTGAGTGGGAGATCGTCCCCGACGGTATTCACCAGACCGCGCGGGCGGCCATCGACCCGTCCCAGGGTCCGGTCGTCTTGGAATTGCGCTGCGGTACTGAGGATTTGGCCGAAAGCCCGGTCGACGACGCGTCACGGCGCGCCCGCGCGGAAAGCTATTGGAGCGACTGGGTTTCGGAGCTTTCGCTGCCGTCGCTGAAACCGGAGCTGATGAAGCGCTCAGCCTTGACGCTTCGGGGTTTGGTGCATGCCGACACCGGCGCGATCATGGCGGCGGCCACCACATCGCTGCCCGAGGAGATCGGTGGCGTTCGCAACTGGGATTACCGCTACTGCTGGATCCGCGACGCGGCGATGACTGCCTCGGCGCTGGTGTCGCTGGGCTCGATCGTCGAGGCCGAGGGCTATTTGAACTGGCTGCACGGTGTGATCGAGACGATGCACGGGCCCGAGCGGCTACATCCGCTGTATGCGTTGTCCGGAGCGATCCTCGGCCCCGAGGCGGTCATCGATTCGCTGCCCGGCTACGCGGGTTCGCGGCCTGTGCGGGTCGGCAACGCCGCCAACGTTCAGGTGCAGCTCGACGTGTTCGGCCCCGTGGTGCAGCTGATCTGCGATCTGAGTCATCGCCGGGTAGCCGACGGAGTGGCGGAGGCGTTGACCGATGCCGACTGGAACCTGGTCAGCGAGATGGTGTTCGCCGTCGAAAGTCGTTGGGTGGAGCCGGATCACGGTATCTGGGAGATCCGCGGCAATCCTCGGCATCACGTCTACTCCAAGGTGATGTGCTGGTTGACGGTGGACCGCGCGCTGAAGCTGGCCAAGGAGTTCGGTCGCGAAGCCCCACCCGGTTGGGCGACGCTGCGCGATGCGATCTCAGCGCAAGTGCGCGAACGTGGCTGGAACGACGGGGTGCGCTCGTTCACCGCCGCGTACGACGGCACCGACCTCGACGCCGCCACGCTGCACATCGGGCTGTCGGGGCTCATCGACCCGTCCGATGAGCGATTCGCTGCCACAGTCGTCGCGACTGAAGCCGAATTACGAAGCGGTGCAACCGTTTACCGATACCACCGCGACGACGGTCTGCCGGGCACCGAGGGCGGCTTCCATCTTTGCGCGGCCTGGCTGCTCGAGGCATACCTGCTGACGGATCAGCGCTCGCAGGCCGAGGCGCTGTTCGACCGGCTGGTCGCCGCGGCGGGGCCGACGGGTTTGTTGTCCGAGGAGTACGACCCGGTCGCCGAGCGTGCGCTAGGTAACCACCCGCAGGCCTACAGCCACATCGGGCTGCTGCGCTGCGCGCAACTACTCAACGCTTGAGCGCCGCGAGCGTGCGCGAAATGTACGCGTTTTGCGGCGTGTCGGTGCGCAGACACGCACGCTCGGCGTAGTTAGGCGGGGGGGCCTGCGGTGCGGCCGCGCACCACTTCTGTTGGCAGCACATCCATTACCGGCAGGCCGTCGCGCGGCGGGTTGTGCAGCAGCCGGCCGGCGCGGCGGCCCTTCTCCATGCTCGGCTGCACGACCGTCGTCAGGCCGCGGCGCACCGCCTCCGGGATGCCGTCGAATCCGGTGACCGTCATCTGGCCCGGCACGTAGATCCCGCGTGCGCGCAGGTGGTCCATCGCCGACAGCGCGAGCACGTCGGCCGTACACATCAACGCGGTGATTCGCGGATTCGCGTCGAGCGCCACGTCGGCCGCCGCGCCGCCGGACGTGGGAAGGTGTTCGTAGCTCTCCACCACGGTCAGTGACGTGGGATCCAGCCCGGCTCCCCGCATCGCGTCGTAGACGCCGTGGATGCGCTCACGCTGCACGTGAAAGTGCGGCGTGTGCATGCGTTCGGGGTCGGCCACCGCGGGGCGCGGACCACCATGTGGCCAGTCGCGGCCGAGCCGCATGGTGAGCAGGCCGATTTCCCGATGACCCAGTCCCACAACGTATTCCGCCAACTTTCGCATCGCTGCGCGATCGTCGATGCTGACACGCGAGGTGCCAGGGACGTCCTTGGGCTGATCGACGACCACCACCGGCAGATGCCTCTGCTGCACGACGGACAGATACGGGTCGTCGTCAGAGGCTGAGTAGACGACGAAGCCGTCGACACCCGCGGCGAGCACTGCTGCGGTGCCGTCGCTCACACTGCGGTTCGGCCCGATCGCCACCAGCAGCAGGCCTTGCCCCGCCTCCTCACACGATTCAGCAAGTCCGGCAACGAAATCCAGCGCGGCAGGATCGGAGAACGAATAGTTCAGCGGCTCGGTGATCATCAGGCCGACGGCGCCGGCCTTACGGGTGCGCAGCGAACGGGCTACCGGATCGGGACCCGGGTATCCCAGCCGCTTGGCGGTGGCCAGTACCCGCTCGCGCAGGTCGGCCGACAACTGGTCCGGCCGGTTGTACGCATTGGAGATGGTGGTTCGCGAAACCTTGAGCTCGGCAGCCAACGAAGCCAGGGTCGCACGCCGTCTGGGCGTGGGACTCCTCGACATGCTCCACGAGGTTAGCCGATCAAGTTGATAAACCTCGGTTGCCGTGCGCTAGAGTAATTGGAAACGGTTTTCATTTGTATTAGGAGCATG